>WNFS01002201.1_pt1 | contig 20044 bp, 11 predicted proteins | sample 5400141 | NCBI WGS metagenome assembly WNFS01 (sample SAMN13153358, study PRJNA577476) | soil metagenome | isolation source: 60 cm saprolite under Madrone tree | place: USA:California | collected 2016-06-14
CAATTCGGGCAGATTCGCTACCGGCTGGAGCTGTTCATCCAGGGCAAAGCGCCGGATGGCATGGACATCGACCGCTATTACAATTTCGACTGGGTCGACGCCAAGGACGCGCCGGATGACAAGGCGGTCTACCTTGCGGAAGCGACGATGCGCAAGGAATTGGAAGGGCTGGTTGCCGCGCCCATCAACGATCCGACGGTCGGGCCGGCATTACTGACGGGCCGCGCCGCGGCGGTGTTTTTCCACGAAGTCTTCGGCCATCGCGCTGAAGGCCACCGCCAAAAAGACGTGAGCGAGGGCCAAACGTTCTCGAAAAAAGTGGGCGAGCAGATCCTGCCAGAATTTCTGAGCATCACCGACGACACGACAATGAAGAAGCTGGGAAAACAGGACCTTCTAGGCTACTACCAGTTCGATGACGAAGGAGTGGCGGCGCAACGCGTGGCGCTGGTGGACCACGGCGTGCTGAAGGATTTTGAGATGTCGCGGTCGCCCTTGGTGGGGTTCCCTCGCTCGAACGGGCATGGTCGGAGGCAGCTCGGCGCAACGCCCGTTTCACGCCAGGGCAACCTGATCGTGCAAAGCAGTAAGACCGTCACGAACGCGCAGCTTCGCTCAATGCTAATCGAAGAGATCAAAAGGCAGGGCAAGCCATACGGCTTGTTGATCGACGATATCGCCGGAGGATTTACATTCACCGGGCGCGGACAGCCGCAGGCGTTTCAGGTGCTGCCGCTGGTGGTCTACAAGGTTTTTCCTGATGGGCGGCCCGATGAATTGGTACGGGGAGTGGATATTGTTGGCACGCCGCTCGCGGCACTGACGAAGATTGTCGCGACGGGCGACACAACGGAGGTTTTCAACGGCTACTGCGGAGCGGAGTCGGGATCCGTTCCTGTTTCAGCCGCGTCGCCCGCGATTTTAACTTCGGAGCTGGAAGTGCAGAAAAAAGAAAGTTCCACGGACCGGCCGCCGATCCTGCCGCCGCCCGCACACGACGTAATCAAGACGGGAGGCCAGCAGTGAGGCGCGCAGAGAGAATGGCAGGAGTGATTTTGCTTTTGGTTGCGACGGGGGGCAGAGCAGCTATAGGTGCGCAGGTTCCGCAAGATAACGACCACACGCTGCAGGCCATGCGCGATGAGATGGAGCGCGCAAAGACCCGCCTGGAATTGAAAATTCCGAACATCGACCAGCCGGTGCGTCCGTATTACGTTGAATACCGTTTGCTGGACCTGGAGATCCGCGAAGTCGTCGCGGAATACGGCACTTTGCTGTCCAGCACGCACACCCGGAACCGGTTCATGGATGTGCAAGCGCGTGTCGGCAGCTACAAGCTGGACAGTTCGAACTTTGTAAGCGACGAGGGATTCCGCGGCTTCATCGGGCCGACCGGCGAGGTAGGAATTGATCGCGACTACGATTCGCTGCGGCAGGACTTGTGGATCGCGACGGATCAAGCTTTCAAAGAGGCGGTGGAAACCTATTCGCGAAAGCAGGCGTATCTGAGCAGTCTGGCGCGGCAATCGGACATTGATGATCTTGCCAAAGCGGGGCCCGTGCAACTCATCGAACCGCTGCAGACGCCGGATTGGACCGGCCGAAATTGGGACCAGGAAGCACGCGAGGCGTCCGCGACGTTGCGGGCGTTTTCCGAGATTCATGAATCGCGCGTGACTTACTACCTCGTCTACGCGACGGAGTATCTGCTGACCAGCGAAGGAACGGAAATCCGGCAGAACCGGCATTTTGCGGCAATCGAAGCGGGAATGAGCACGCATGCCGACGATGGAGTGCCACTGAATCATTTTTATGCCGTGTACGCAACGCGCCCGGCGGACTTGCCCGGCGTGGATACGGTGCGCAAGGGATTGAACGTCGCGGGCACGGAACTCATGGCCATGCGAGCGGCGCCTCCTGCGCAGGACTATACCGGCCCTGTGCTGTTCGAAGCGCGCGCGGCGGCGTCCGTGTTGGCGCAGGTGCTAGGGCCCGCGGTGAACGGGGCGCGGCCACCGATCTCGTTCAGCCCGGTGATGGAGCAGATGCTCGGCAACCTGGGCGGCAAGAGCGATTGGATAGGGCGGATTGGTGCGCGAGTTTTGCCGGCTGGTGTGACTTTGGTGGATGATCCGGGCGCAAAAGAATTCAAGGGCACGCCGCTGATCGGTGGATACGCGGTGGACGATGAGGGCGTGCGGCCGCACAAAGTCATCTTGGTGGAGAGCGGCAACCTCAAGAGCGAGCTGATGTCCCGGCGGCCCGGACCAGACTCCGATCAATCGAACGGACATGGCCGCGCCGCGTTTTTGAACGACGCCAAGCCGACGATGAGCAACCTGTTCTTTTCCGCGGCGGAAACACTCTCCGCGGCGGAGTTGAAGAAGAAGTTTCTGGACACCTGCCGCGCGGAAAAACTGGCTTATTGCCTAGTGGTGCGTGAAATGGACAATCCCGCGCTGAGCCTGCTGCACCAGGAAGATTGGTCAGAGCTTCTGGCAAGCTACGGCGGCGGCGCCGGGACCGGCGATCGCCTGCCGCTGGTCGTTTACCGCCTCTATCCGGAAACCGGCCGTGAAGAAATGATTCGCGGCACGCGGATTATTGGACTGAACTCGCGCGCGCTGCGAAATGTCGCCGGAATCGGCAACGATAGTTTCGTGTTCAATTATGTGCAGAGCCAGGATAACGGGTTTGCAGGCACGGCGCTGGCAGCCTTTGGCTCGGCGCGGCTTGGCTTACCTGCCTCGGTCGTGGCCCCGTCGCTGCTGTTCGAGGAACTGGAAGTGCGCGGGGCACGCGGGGAAGCCAAGCGGCTGCCGCTGTTGCCGCCGCCGCCAATGAGCCCGGCAAAGTAAGTTCAATTCAGGGATTACTTGCATGAATGAAGTCACGCGACGCGGATTGATCTATGGAGCGGCGGTTGCCGGGGCATACGGCCTGTTGGTGGGTGTGGAGCGCGTTTGCCTACTGGCATTCGCCGATGCCGACGGGAAGGAAGACGATTTGGGCCCGGTCAAAATCGTAAAATTCGCAGACGATGGCACGAAGCTGGGGATTTTCACACTGGCGAAAGTGCGGAAGAGCAAATCCGAATGGAAGAAGCAGCTTACGCCGCTGCAATACGATGTCACGCGGCGCGCCGCGACCGAGTTTGCTTTTTCCGGGGCGCTCTACGATCACCACGCGCCGGGGGTCTACCGCTGCGTGGATTGCGCCAACGCGCTGTTTGATTCGAACGCGAAGTTCGACTCCGGGACGGGTTGGCCTAGCTTTTGGGAAGCTATCGCCGCGGAAAATGTGGGCGAGAAAAAGGATTTTAGTGCGGGCGTACTGCGGACGGAAGTCAAATGCGCACTTTGCGACGCTCACTTGGGGCACGTCTTCACCGACGGTCCCGAGCCAACTGGCTTGCGCTACTGCATGAATTCCGCGGCACTGCTCTTTGTCCCTCGAAAAACTTAGCCTTTGCAAAACAGCCTAGCTTCCCATAGCGATCCACCCATGTATGCATGCGCGGGAGCCATCGCGGTCTCCATTGTGCCAGCAAATCAACGTGAATCTGAGGTAGTCTAGGCGGCGATGATAGCACCCAGCCAAGCCGAGGAAGGCAGGGAGAAGAAGCGGGCTGCACTGCTAAGCGTGGGCTCCGCTCTGCTGCTAGTTTCTCTCAAGACATTCCTGGTGATCCGCACGGGAAGCCTGGGCGTTCTTTCGGAAGCATTGCACTCGGGCCTTGACCTGCTTGCGGCGATCATCACGTTTCTTTCCGTGCGCATGTCCGAGCAGCCGGCGGATGAGAAGCATCCCTACGGACACGGCAAATTTGAGAATTTTTCCGGGTTCATCGAGACCGGGCTGCTGGCGCTGACGGCGCTTTACATCGTTTATGAAGCGTTTGACAGGTTGTTCTTTCGCAGCGTGCACATCCAGCCGAGCACCACGGCGATTCTGGTGCTGCTGGTCGCTTTGTTGATCGATTTGACGCGGGCGCGGGCGCTCGGAATAGTCGCCCGAAAATATTCCAGCGACGCATTGGAAGCCGACGCGCTGCATTTTTCGACCGATGTGTGGAGCACCATCGTGGTGATCACCGGCATCGGGTTGGTGTGGGCCGGCGAGACCTGGAACCTGCCCTGGCTGAACTACGCCGATGCTTTGGCTGGCCTGACGGTTGCGGCCGTCATTTTGTGGGTCGGCGCGCAACTCGGCAGGCGCACTCTGGATGCCTTGCTGGACGTCGCGCCGCAAGGCTTGCAACAGGAGATCGCCAAGGCCGTGGCGCGCATGGATGGCGTGCTGGATGTTGACCGCGTGCGCGTGCGACGTGCCGGCAATCGCCACTTCGTGGATGCCACGGTGAGCGTAGCGCGCACGGCAAGCCTGGAGCAAGTACATGCGCTTAGCGACGCCATCGAGAAGCGCATCGGCGAAATCGTTCCCTCGGACGTGATGGTGCACGCCGAACCGCGCGCTCCTCAGGGCGAGCATCTCTTTGAAGCGATTCGCGCCGCGGCCCAGAAAATGGGCCTGGCGATTCACGATTTGACCGCCGTCCAGCAGGACGGGCAACTCTTCATCGAACTGCACTTGGAAGTGGATGAAAATTTAAGCCTGGGAGAAGCACACCGGCAGGCCACCGACCTTGAGGAGAAAATTCGAGACTTGCGCGACGGAGCGGTGGAGGTGAACATTCACATCGAGCCGCTGGGCCGGCACATCGCCACACCCGATTCCGGCGCCGGGGAGATGAAGCAGCTTTCGCGAGCGATTGAGGAGTTCCTCAACCGGTTGCCGTCGGAATTCGACGAACTGGTGAATTGCCATGATGTTCGGGCAAGGCAGGTGGAACACCACATTCTGGTGTCTTGCCACTGCACGATGAAAGGCAGTTTGCCAATTACGCAGATACACGATGTGACGGCGGTCCTGGAAGACCGCGTGAAGGAAAAGTTTCCGCAAATCTACCGCGTCACGATTCACCCTGAGCCATTCGAAGCAAAGTAGCGGCGCAGACTAAAAAGCCCATGTCACTAACCGTCGGAATGGCGGGCGAAGGCCTGCGCGCCCAGTGCAATCAAAGCCGGAAAACAAACCAGAACATAGCGCGGCTCGGGCGTTTCCAAGGTGGTCAGGAAGACCGTGCGGAGCACCATGAATAGGGCCAGAAAGGCGACCGCCGCATGGGCGCCTGGATTCGAACGCCAGAGCCGTACCGCGCCCCAGACGCCCAGCCCCACGTAAAACAAATTCAGAACAAAGAACAGGCTGGTGACTTCCTGATCGACGGGATCGTCTTCGCGCATTTGTGCAAGCGGAAAAACGTGTCCTGAAATGGGCAACAATTCAATGCGCGGCGTGAACCAGATGGTGACGGCGCGCGCAGCCGGCAGCCAGAGGTACGTCCGCAAGGGATGACGAGCGGTCCGCTCGCGCGCCAGTTGAGCAAGAGCGGCGTCTTCTTCCGGCGTGAGGGTCAAATCATTGTTGTATTGCTCGAGAATCGCCGCGACGCGCTGCCTTTCTTCCGGCGTGTCAAATGCCCGCGCGGGCATCTCATCCACAAATATGGCTTCTTCGTTTAACCTCCACGGCACCAGGTAGCAATCGCGCACGCGGAAGAGCCAGGTCTTTTCCCAAGCCATGAAGCCGTAGGGAACTAATTCTCCGGGCAGATTTGAGTTTTTGGGAGCCAGGAATTGGGGCTCGCCCAGCGTCACCATGTTTCGAATTGCCCAGGGAGAAAGCATCATTAGGCAGCCTAGCGCCGTGGCGAGGCAAACCCAGAACCAGCGGCGGTAGCTTCCGCTGAGAAAAAACAATCCGCCAAAAACGGTACAGGCAGCAATAAGCAACAGCGGTGTTTCAGGCCGAAATAGCGTGCCCACCCCGACAATCAAACCTGCCCCCAAAGCGGAATATTCGACGCTCTTTCCGAGAGGAAGGTGCGTACTCTTCAAGAGGAAATCAGGCTTCGGTACTCTTCTTATTGCCATCACTAGCGCGCAGAAGGCGAGGGCCGTCCAGAATGTGGCGAAGACTTCGGTCAGCGGCACCGCCGCGTAATTCGCCGTGAACGGACACAAAGCGGCAAGCCACAGCGCAATGGAGGACACACGCTTGTTCGGCGGGGAATCTTCGGTAGAATACGCGAAAAGCGCCGCCAGCCTGGCAATCACCAAGCACGAAAGAAGATCGATACCGATCTGCGCCAGCATCACCCAAAGTCGCGCGTGCTCGCCGGTACGGCCTGTGAGAGCGTAGACAATCGCGAGAAAGGCCGGGTAGCCAGGCATACGCAGATCAACAGGGGTGATTTGGCCGCCGATGGTCATGCCGTAGACATGGTGCTTCAGCCAATTGGTGGCGATTTGCTCGTACAGAACTGTGTCGCCGGAGTTGGCGGGGAACTTCAGCACGAAATAGAGCCGCAGGCAGAGGCCTGCGGCTAAGGCAACAAAGGGGCTCGAGAAAACTCGCTTCATCAAGCCACGCATCTTACAATAGAGCAGACGGAATCGCGCAGACGGACTCAGCCCAAGCCTGATGTATATTTGCCTGCCGTGCCGCCGGGTTAAAAGGTGAAATGAAGGAACGCAAACCCATTTTTTATGACGCGGAGCGTGTGCGGTGGCGCCGCACGCGGCGCGTCATGGAAATTAGCGGCGTCCTGCTGACCCTTTTGCTGGCCTATTTCTTTGTAACCATCGCCGTCAGCGTCGAACTGCCCGCGGGACTGCTGCCAGATACAAGGCCGAAGTACCAGGCCCTCAAATCAAAAAAGAAACCAGTGCCCACGCGGGAAGGCAGGAAGCGGCGTGTGGCGAACCTCGGAAAGCTGCCGGCAAGCGATCCGGTGCGGGCGGCATTTTTCGTGAGCTGGGATCCCAACAGTCTTGCTTCTCTCAAAAAGCATTACAAAGATATCGACCTGCTGATTCCCGAGCAACTCCACGCCGTGTCGGCCGACGGCGCGCTGACCATTGTGGATTACGAGCGTGGCCAATACACCGCCAAAGCCACACCCGCCGAAGCTATCTCGATTTTGAAAGAGGACAAGCTACACCAGTGGATGAAATCGCTCAATCCTCCCATCGAGTTGCCGATGATGGGATTGGTTAACAACTACGACGGCGTCGAGTGGCGCATCAAGGAAATGACGCAGATGCTCGCGAGTCCTGCCGCGCGACAGAATCTCGCACAGGAAATCGCCGAGTACGCTGTCGAATCGCACGAGGCTGGCATCGTCGTTGATTTTGAAGAAGTCCCGGATGCCAGCCAGGCGGACTTCCGCCAATTCATCGCGGCGCTCGCGCCCGCGCTCCAGTCTTCTGGATTGAAACTAATGATCGCGTTGCCGGCGCGCGACGACGCATATGATTACGGATTCTTTGGCAAGGAGTGCGACGCCATCGTGCTGATGAACTACGACCAGCACTGGCTGACTTCCCCGCCCGGCCCCATAGCCTCTCAGGACTGGTTTGTCGAAAACCTGCGCCAGGTATTCGACGTCGTTCCTCCACAAAAGATCATCGTAGGAATTGCGAACTATGCTTACGATTGGCCCGTTGGTCTAAAAGGAGATCAGGAGAGTGCGGCAGAGTACAGCATCCAGGAAGCGCTGCTGCACGTCGAGGAATCGGATACCGACGTCGAATTCGACAGTAAATCGATGAACCCTCACTATTCGTACTATGACGAGCACAATCACATGCACCAGGTGTGGATGCTGGACGCCGTTACCGCTTACAACCAGCTTCGGGCCAGCGAGCGATTGGGGGTGCGGGGGACGGCACTCTGGCGGCTCGGCTCTTCAGACACCTCTTTGTGGCCGATCTGGGATGCGACCCACGCTGATGATGCAGCCCGGCAAAAACTTGCCGATCTGCCGCCGGGTCCGGATTTGATCCTCGAAGGCGATGGGGACATCTGGCACTTTACCGACACACCCAAGCACGGCACACGTTCCTTCGAGTACGATGCAGGGAGCGATCTTTTCACTGATGAGTCTTACGACGCCATCCCGCTCTCCTATAACATTGAGCGCCTCGGTGAGGCGTATAAGAAAATCGCCATCTCCTTTGACGATGGTCCCGATCCCGAATGGACTCCTAAGATCCTCGACATCCTCAAGGAGAAAAATGCTCCGGCAGTTTTCTTTGTAATCGGCGATCCAGCGAACCGCTGGCCGGATATCCTGAAGCGCGAGTATGCCGAAGGTCACGAAATCGGGAACCACACTTTTACGCACCCGAAGTTCGACGAGATTTCACACACGCAAATCCGCTGGGAGCTAAACCTGACCCAGCGGCTGATCGAGAGTACGCTGGGAGTGAAATCGATTCTCTTTCGTCCTCCCTACGGCATCGATCATCAGCCGGAGTATGCCGAGGAAGTGGCGCAGCTTCCCCTCGCTCAGGAAATGGGCTATTTGATCGTGGGCCAGCGCATCGATCCGGACGATTGGAGTCTGCGCGAAGGCAAACCCATCCCCGCCAAAGAGATTGTCGACAGCGTGTTGAGGCAGGCGGACAAGGGCAACATCATTCTGTTGCACGACGGCGGCGGCGATCGCGCTCAGACCGTTGCCGCCCTTCCGCAAATTATCGACGCCCTGCGCGACAAGGGATATCAACTTGTCTCCGTTTCGGATCTAATCGGGAAGACCCGCGCGGAAGTAATGCCGCTGCTCTCCCCTGAAGAGCGCTTCGAAGCGCGTGCGGACGGATTCATCTTCACGCTATTTCAATTGCTTCGGTTCTTCATCGGGACCATCTTCATCCTCGGCATTGTAATGGTTAGCGGACGGGCGGTGATCATCGGCTTGCTCGCCCTGATCGAAAAACTTCGCCCCGACCATGCCGCGATGCCCAATCCTCCGCCGAGCGTGACCGTTCTGATCCCCGCGCACAATGAAGAGAGCGTCATCGTGCAGACCGTCACCTCGGTCCTTCTGTCCGATCTGAAGGACTTGCGCATCATCGTCGTGAACGACGGCTCCACGGACAGGACCCGCGAACTGCTGGACACAAACTTTTCGCGCGACCCGCGCGTCCGCATCATTCATCAAATGAATCGCGGGAAAGCGGCGGCCCTGAATGCCGCTCTTTCTCATGCGGATACGGAAATCGTTGTCACAATTGATGCCGACACGGAAGTCGAACCGGACGCCATCAGCAAACTTATTCGCCATTTCGCCGATCCCAAGGTTGGGGCGGTCGCCGGCAACGTGAAGGTCGGTAACCGTTCGCGCTGGCTCACGCGCTGGCAAGCCCTTGAGTACATCACCAGCCAAAACATGGAGAAGCGCGCGTTTGACTTGCTGAACTGCATCACCGTTGTGCCCGGCGCGCTCGGCGCCTGGCGCACGAAAGCCATCGAGGCAGCCGGCGGCATCACAGCGGACACTGTCGCGGAAGACGCCGATTTGACCATCGCCATCCGCCGCCTCGGTTGGCGCGTTAGCTACGACGAAGAAGCCATCGCCTGGACCGAAGCTCCGGAAAAGCCTGGCCAGCTCATTCGCCAACGTTTCCGCTGGACCTTTGGCACACTGCAATCCTTCTGGAAGCACGGCGACACGTTGTTCCGTCCGAAGTACGGCACACTCGGCTGGGTGGCCTTGCCGAATATTTTTGTATTCCAGTTGGTCCTGCCGCTTATTTCTCCCATCATCGATCTATTGTTTTTTGGCTCCGTGGTGCTGTGGGCCGTGGAGCGCTGGCATTTTGCCTGGCTGCCTACCATCCAGGCTTCTACCGATACCCTGCTGCGCTCCGTCTTTTTCTTCATCGGATTTTTGCTCATTGATGTTCTCACTTGTGTCATCGCCTTCGCCCTCGAACGTAAGGAAGATTGGACCCTTCTGATCCCCGTGTTGTTGCAGCGCTTCTACTACCGCCAATTGATGTACGTGGTGCTGTTCCGCTCCGTGAAGGAAGCGGTGAGCGGGCGTCCCGTAGGCTGGCGCGGCGTCGAGAAGGAAGCTCCGCCACAAGCCCCCAAAGCCCGGCCCAAGCCCGCTACCGCTTCCGTCGAAGGGAATTAAGGCTGCTCACGCCTCGGGATGCCGTGCGTCTGATTCCGTTTAAGTTGTTCCCAGGTCGACGAGTGTCACACGGTCTGCCCTTCTAAAGCGGCTTATTGTGCCCTGCCTGAACAAGTTTCCGCGTATTTTCATCCATGAAGCATTTGTTGTAGGATATCTGTCTGCCAGGAGGAGGTCCCCATGGCCATCAGTTTCACCTTGAACGGCAAATCCCAAACCGTTGACGTCAGCCCGGACATGCCACTGCTTTGGGTGCTCCGCGACACGCTGAACATGACCGGCACGAAGTTCGGCTGCGGCATGGCGCTGTGCGGCGCGTGTACCGTGCACATCAACGGCGAAGCCACACGTTCCTGCATCACGGCGATCTCCAGCGTCGCCGGCAAGAAAATCACCACGATTGAAGGCCTGTCTGCGGACGGTAGTCACCCCGTTCAGCAAGCCTGGATGGAAGAAGACGTTCCGCAGTGTGGCTACTGCCAGTCCGGACAGATCATGTCCGCCGTCGCGCTGCTTTCGAAGAAACCCAACCCCACTGACACCGACATCGACGATGCCATGAGCGGCAACATCTGCCGCTGCGGCACCTACCAGCGCATTCGCAAGGCCATCCACCGCGCCGCGTCCATGCAGGCCGGCAAGGCCAAGTCCGCCGCCTAAGCCAATTTCAACCGCAGTTGTCGCATCAGGTCACGAGGTGTCCCATGGCAGTAGCTTCCGTTGTAAACCGCCGTGATTTTCTGAAGACGGGTGCCGCCGGAGGCGTCGCTCTCGTCATCGGCTTCCATCTTTCGCCGCGCGCTTTTGCCGATCAAGGGGCGGACCAGGAAAAGAAAACTACCAATCCTTTCGACGCCTGGGTGCGCATCACTCCCGATAATCGCGTCACTCTCATTCTGGGCAAATCGGAGATGGGCCAGGGCATCATGACGGCGCTCCCGATGATCCTCGCGGAAGAATTGTGCGTTGATTGGAAACAAGTGAAGGTCCAGCAAGCGCCCACCAATCCGAAAATCTATGACCTTGGCACCGGTGGAAGCGGCAGCGTCGCTGGTTCCTGGCTGCCATTGCGCCGCGCGGGCGCCGCTGCGCGAGAAATGCTCATCGCCGCGGCGGCTCAGAAATGGGAAGTCACCGCGGACACGTGCAAAGCCGCCAATGGCCAGGTGGTTCACGGCAATCCCAAGCGCTATCTCTCTTACGGCGAACTGGTTGAGGCCGCCGCAAAGCTGCCGATTCCCAATCTCAACACCATTCCGCTCAAAAATTCCAATGATTTCGACATCGTGGGCCACAACACGCGGCGCTTTGAAGGACGAGATAAAGCCACCGGGGCCGCCAAATTCGGGATCGACTCACGCGTTCCCGGCATGCTTTACGCGGTCGTCGCCCGGTGCCCTGTCTTTGGCGGCAAAGTTGCTTCGTTTGACGCCACCAAAGCAAAAGCCGTGCCCGGCGTTCGCGATGTCATTCAATTTGAAACCAGCGGGCGCGGCGCTTCGACGACCGGAGGAATTGCCGTGCTGGCGGACAACTCTTGGGCCGCGATGCAGGGCCGAAATGCCCTTGCCGTAAAGTGGGACGAAGGAACGGCCGCAAATGAATCCTCAGCAGAGCTTCACAAACAGTTTCTCGCCAATGCCGCCAAGCCTGGAAAAGTTGTTCGCAACGACGGCGACGCAGACTCCGTTCTTGGTTCCAGTCCGAAAAAAATCGAAGCGGTCTACGAACTGCCCTTTGCCCCTCACGCTTGCATGGAGCCGATGAATTGCACCGTGCAAATTCGTCCCGACGGAGCGGAGGCTTGGGTGCCCACGCAAGCTCCGCAATGGGCGCAAGGCGTCATCGCAGAGGCCGCCAAGCTGCCTCCGGAAAAGGTGATCGTGCATACCACGCTGATGGGCGGCGGATTCGGGCGCCGTTATCAGGCGGATTTCGTAATGGAAGCCGCACAAGTGGCTGCCAAGGCCGCCGGCAAACCGGTCATGGTTCTGTGGAGCCGCGAAGACGACATGCAGCACGATTTTTACCGGCCTGCGTCCTATCACAAGCTGCAAGGCACGTTGGACGCGAATGGTAATCTCGCCGCCTGGAAACATTTTCAAACTTCGACCTCCATCGCCGCCAAGTGGAGCCAGAAAGGCGCGGAGGATTCCGGGCTGGGCGAGTTCGGCAGCGGCGCCACCATTCCTTACGTCACGCCGAATCTCCGCATCGAGTACACGCTTGCCGAGTCGAGCGTGCCGCGCGCGTGGTGGCGTTCCGTCGAACACTCCAGCAGCGGCTTCGTCGTGGAAAGTTTTATTGATGAGCTTGCGGCCGCCGCCGGCCAGGATCCGCTCGAGTTTCGACTGAAAATCATCGGCGGGGATCGCAAAATTCCAATGTTCGGCGGTGAAAAAGAGCCGCCGCTCGACACCGCCCGGCTCAAGGGCGTTTTGCAGCTCGCCGCCGAGAAAGCAGGCTGGGGCAAACCGTTGCCAAAGGGCCAGGGACGCGGCATCGCCACATTTTATTCTTTCAATTCCTACACTGCCGCCGTCGCGGAAGCCAGCGTGAAAGACGGCGCCATCAAGGTGCATCGTCTCGTTTATGCCGTGGATTGCGGACGCCCCATTAACCCGGAAGGCATTCGCGCGCAAGTCGAAAGCGCGGCCATTTACGGCTTGTCCGCCGCTTTGCACGACTCCATCACCATCAAGGATGGCCGCGTCGAGCAATCGAACTTCAACGATTATGAAATGCCGCGCATCAACGAAACTCCGCAAACGGAAGTGCATGTAGTGATGAGCAAGGAAGAACCGACCGGAATCGGCGAGCCAGGATTGCCCGTGGTGGCCCCGGCCATGTGCAACGCCATTTTCGCCGCGACCGGAAAGCGCCTGCGGCGTCTTCCGATTCGAACCGAAGATTTGGCCTAACCCGCCATCTGTCAGGTCCGCATATTGTGGGATGAGATTCCAGGGGGAGCACACATGTCAACTTCGGATGTGATGTTTCGCCGCGACTTCCTGAAGAAAAGCGCGGCCGGTGGGACCGGACTGGTCATCGGTTTCTACCTGCCGAGAAAATTCGAAGCACTGGCGGCGGCTCCGCCCTCGGAACCAATCGCCGCCAACGCCTGGGTGCGCATCGCTCCAGACGACACCGTCACGATCCTGATCGACAAGTCCGAGATGGGCCAGGGTATCGTTACTTCGCTCGCCATGTTGCTCGCGGAAGAACTTGAATTTGACTGGAAAAAGGTCAAGACCGAGTTTGCCCCCGCTGCCCCGGTCTACTTCAATCCTGTCTTCGGTTTGCAGGGCACCGGCGGAAGCACCAGCGTCCGCGCGTCTTGGGGACCGCTGACAAAAGCGGGAGCCGCCGCGCGCGAGATGCTGATCGCTGCTGCAGCCCAGCAGTGGTACGTCGAACCGTCGGCGTGTCATGTCGAGAATGGCGTTGTCGTGCACAACGCCACCGGCAAGCGATTGGGCTACGGTGCGCTGGTGGAACAAGCGGCGAAGCTGGCCGTGCCTGCCAGTCCCAAGCTGAAGGGTCCGAAAGATTACAAATACATCGGCAAGCCGATGAAGCGGCTGGACACTCCCGAGAAAGTGAATGGGAAAGCGGGCTTCGGCATCGATGTGCGCCTGCCGAATATCCAGCACGCGGTCGTGGCGCGCTGCCCGGTCTTTGGCGGCAGTGTGAAAAGCTTCGACGCTTCGAAAGCCAGGTCCGTTCGGGGCGTGAAACAAGTTCTGCAAATCTCTTCCGGCGTTGCCGTCGTCGCGGACAACACGTGGTCCGCGATGGAAGGCCGGCGCGCGCTCCAAATCACCTGGGATGAAGGTCCGAATGCGGCAAATTCCAGCGACGCCATTCGAAAGCTCTATCTCGCCGCTGCCGAAAAGCCTGGTGCCATCGCTCGCAAGGATGGCGATGCAGACGCCGCCCTCGCCAGCGCCGCTAAAAAAGTCGAAGCCGCTTACGAAGTTCCGTTCCTCGCGCATGCCACAATGGAACCGATGAATTGCGCCGCCGACGTGCGCAACGACGGTTGCGATATTTACGCGCCAACGCAGTTCCAGACTTTCACTCAAAATACTGGCGCGAAGATCACCGAGCTGAAGCCGGAGCAGGTCCGCGTGCACACCACGTTTCTCGGCGGCGGTTTCGGGCGCCGTGCCGAGCAGGATTTCATCGCGGAGGCTGTCGAAATTTCGAAAGCCACGGGCGCGCCCGCTCAAGTGACCTGGTCGCGCGAAGACGACGTGCAGCATGATTTTTACCGGCCCGCTGCTTATTCGAAGCTTGCCGCCGGACTCGACGCCGACGGCTGGCCCGTCGCTTGGAAAAGCCGTATCGTCGGTCCTTCGATCATGTCGCGGTTTTTTCCCGGCTCCGTGAAAAACGGCATCGATGAAACTTCCGTGGAAGGCCAGGCCAACAGCAAATACGGCATTCCCAATTTTCTCGTTGAGTACGCGCTCACGGAAACAGGCGTGCCCGTGGGTTTCTGGCGCTCTGTCGGAAATTCGCATAACGGCTACATCACCGAATGTTTTATCGAGGAACTCGCCCGGGCCGGAGGCAAGGATCCCTTTGAATTTCGCCGGAAGTTGCTAGCCGATGCGCCGCGGCATCGTGGCGTGCTGGAGCTCGCCGCCGAGAGAGCGGGTTGGGGAAAGGCACTGGCCGCAGGGCGCACGCGCGGGATTGCCGTTGTCGAATCGTTTGGGAGTTACGTCGCGGAGGTTGCGGAAGGGCAAATCACTATCGCCAGGGGCCGCGTGCAGCAAAGCAATTTCCATGATTACGAAATGCTCCGGCTGAACGAAATGCCCCAAGTGGAAGTCCACATCGTGGCGAGCAACGAAGCGCCTGGCGGTGTCGGCGAGCCCGGCACGCCGCCGATCGCGCCCGCAGTTTGCAATGCCATCTTCGCCGCGACCGGCAAGCCGATCCGGCGGCTTCCCATTCGCGCCGAGGACCTCGCGTAGCATTCTTTCGCCGGGTTATTGCAGAATAGCGCGTGCCTTTGACACCGACTCTTCTCGCGGCGATTCCGCTGGCGGTCTGGATTTACCTCTTTCTCGCGCGCGGCACTTTCTGGCAGTTGCACGAAGACGATATTGTGCCAAAGCCTCTCGGCGACTGGCCGCATGTCGCAATAATAGTTCCGGCCCGCAACGAAGCGGAAACCATAGCCCCAAGCGTCAGTTCGCTCGCCAAACAGGACTATCCCGGAGAGTTCCACATCATCATTGTGGATGATCACAGCGAGGACGGCACTGCGGCGCTCGCTCGGAACGCGGCGGCAGCTTCCGGCGCGACAGAGCGAGTCTTGCTACATTTGGCGGCCGATCTTCCTCAGGGTTGGACCGGGAAGCTCTGGGCGCTGCACGAAGGCATCCAATCGGCCGCAAATCAGTCTCCGGAATTCTTTTGGTTCACCGATGCGGACGTTGAGCACGCCCCAGATACGTTGAGACGCTTGGTCTTTCGCGCGGAAAAAGAATCGCTCGACCTCGCCTCGCTGATGGTGCTGCTTCAAGCGAAAACATTTCCGGAGCGCTTGTTGATCCCGCCGTTTTTGTATTTTTTCCTGATGCTCTACCCGCCGCGCTGGATTGCGTATCCGAAAGCGCGCACCGCGGGAGCGGCGGGCGGCTGCATTCTGCTGCGCCGCGAAGCACTCGAACGCATCGGAGGGTTTGCGGCAATCCGCGGCGAAGTGATTGATGATTGCGCCCTGGCACGCGCCGTGAAGAGAAGCGACGGGAAAATCTGGATGGGTCTAACTCGCGCAAGCGTCAGCCTGCGCGGCTACGGCAGCTTGGCGGAAATTCGAAACATGATTGCGCGCACCGCTTTTACTCAGCTCCACTATTCCTTATTTTTCCTCGTTCTCGCTCTGTCCGGATTGTTGCTCACTTTTCTCTTGCCATGGTTTTCTTTTCTCTCCGGCGAAGATCCGGCCTGGTTTCTGGCCAGCACCGCTATTTGTTTGATGACCGTGACGTTTGGTGTCACTGTGCGGTTCTACGCTCTCCCCTGGCCTTGGGCTCTCGCCCTGCCTCTGGCTGCCGTGTACTACGGTTACGCCACTTGTGTTTCTGCGGTGCGCTACTGGCTCGGCCGTGGTGGCCAGTGGAAAGGGCGTGCGCAAGCATCACAAGGCCTAAGAGGTCCGCAAACGCCTCAGGATTCTTAATTAGCAAGATAACGGCTGCTTCTCGAAGTCAGATGATTGGATGTTCCTTCGCGCTCACGTTACACTGTGCAATCGATTTTTCCGAGGAGGGTGAATGCGTGCAGTCGTGACGGGCGGGGCGGGATTTCTGGGGTCGCATCTTTGCGACAAGTTGCTCGCCGAAGGGTGGGAAGTGCTGGCGCTGGACAATCTTATCACAGGCGCGAAGGGCAACCTGAGCCACCTGGCCAAGAACAAAAAATTCAAGTTTCAGAAGGCGGACGTCAGCAAGCCGCTGAAAGTGGCCGGAAAAGTGGGTTACGTGCTGCACTTTGCTTCGCCGGCCAGCCCTCCCGATTATTTGAAGCACCCGATTGAAACGATGGTGGTGGGTTCTGTCGGTACACAGAACGCGCTGGACCTGGCGCTGAAGAAGAGTGCCAAGTTTCTTCTGGCCTCCACGAGCGAATGCTATGGCGATCCCGAAATTTCTCCGCAACCCGAAGAGTATTGGGGAAACGTGAATCCCATCGGTCCACGCGGCGTTTATGACGAAGCCAAGCGTTTCTCCGAAGCGATGACCATGGCGTATCACCGGTATCACAAAGTGGACGCGCACATCGTGCGAATCTTCAATACGTATGGGCCGCGGATGCGGCTGAATGACGGGCGCGCGCTGCCGAATTTTGTGTATCAAGCGCTTAGCGGCAAGCCGCTCACGATTTATGGAGATGGAAAGCAGACCCGCAGCTTTTGTTACGTCTCGGATTTGATCGAGGGAATCTATCGGCTGATGATATCGAACGAGCATTTGCCGACAAACGTCGGGAACCCGCAGGAGATCACCATTCTGGAGTTTGCAGAGCGTATCCGCAAACAGTTTGACAATGCGCCGCCGATTGTTTTCGAGCCGTTGCCGCAGGACGATCCGAAACGGCGTTGCCCGGACATTACCAAGGCGAAGCGCATTCTCAAGTGGGAGCCCAAGGTGGGATTGGAAGAAGGGTTGAAGCTGACGCTGGCGTATTTCAAGGAAGTCTTTCACAAGAAATAGGAAAAGTGAAAGTAGAAAATGGAAATGCCCGCGCCGTAAATTGGAGACGGAAGTCCGGCATTTCGAGCGTCAAACACAAGAATTACTCGCGGCCGAAGGAGTGATACTCGAAGCCTTTTTCGCGCATGGCTTGCGGCGCGTAGAGATTGCGCCCGTCGATGACCAGTTTGCGCGCCATGAGTTTTCCGGCACGATCCCAGTCGATCTTGCGGAAAACATCCCACTCGGTGCATACAAGCGCGGCGTCGGCGTCCTTTAGAGCCTGGTAGGCGTCCTCATGATAGTGCACTTTCGGAAAGAGGGCCTTGGTTCGCGGAATGCCTTCGGGGTCGGTGGCATGCACGACCGCGTCTTCTTCCAGCAGGCGCTTGACCACTTCCAGCGCCGGAGCGAAGCGGATGTCGTCGGTGTTGGCCTTGAAGGCCAGCCCCAGCACAGCCACACGCTTGCCTTTCACAACCCATAGTGCCTGATGAATTTTTTCAAAGAAGCGATCGATGCGTTGTTTGTTGACGCGCTCAGTGGCCTTCAATATGTCGAAGTCCACGCCAACCTTGGAAGACAAATGAATGAAGGCTTGCACGTCCTTTGGAAAACAGAAACCACCATAGCCAAGCCCGGCCTTGAGGAATTGTCCGCCGATACGCGCATCGAGTCCCATGGCATGCGTCACTTCCTCGACGTCGGCGCCGATTTTTTCGCAAAGATCGGCGATGACGTTGGCGTAGCTGATTTTCAGCGCGAGGAAAGAATTGGAGGCGTGCTTGATGAGTTCGGCGCTATTGATGGTGGTGACGAGGAATTCGGCTTTGTGGCTCGGCGGGCAGGTTCCATTGTGCACGGGGCAGCGGAAATTTTTCTCGAGAATGGGGCGGTAGATTTCGCGGAGCTCTGCCGCGGCGGAGGGATCCTCAACGCCGACAACAATGCGGTCGGGGTGAAAAAAATCATAAACGGCGGTGCCTTCACGAAGAAATTCGGGGTTGGAAGCCACACGATGTTTCACACTGCTGTTCTTGGAATAGGCGGAGAGGGCGCGGCTGAGTTCGAGCCCGGTGCGCGCGGGGACGGTGCTTTTTTCGACGACGAGTTTGGCCGTTTTCGCTTCGGCGGCAATTTGACGAGCCACGTTGTCGATGGCCGATAGGTCGGCCTCCCCGGAGTCCTTCGGCGGCGTACCCACGCAGATGAAGATGGCGTCTCCAGCGCGGATGGCTTCGCTGGCGTCAGCCGTGTAGGAGATTCGTCCGGCTTTGTGAGCCGACGCGAGGATCTGGTCGAGATGATGTTCGTAGATCGGGACGCCGCCCGCATTCAGTTTGGCGATACGCTCGCCATCGATATCCGTGCAAACCACGTCGTGCCCCGCCTCCGCGAGACAAGCCCCGGTGACGAGACCCACGTACCCACAACCGATGACGGAAAGACGCAAGAGGAACTCTCCCTAGGATGAGCTTCGAAGGGCACGACCCTTGGCGAAGCGAAATCTCAGGCCCTTATTGTGAATCATTTGATAAGAGGAACAAAGAGGTTCATCGAAAGTTGTTGCCATCCTCAGCGCCGATTTCCTGTAGTCTCGTTTAGACTAGCGGACTCGAAAGCCTCGGCAGGAGCTAACTTCTCTCCGCTCTTCCCATCAACAAGCCGCGCAGGCCGAGCAGTACAAGACGGGGCTGGCGGCGCACCACGTTCCACAATAAACGAGTAGATTCGTCGCGGTTGATTTCGCCAAGCGATTGCCGCGTTGAGGCATCCAACAAATCCACCAGCTGTGAATAATCTTTTTGCTCGAAATGGTGCAGCGCGCGGCGGATCAGCCAGTGCGTTCCGAGTTCACGCCGCAAGGCTGCAAGCTCGCGGCTCTTGCCATTTTGCAATAGAGCTTCTGAGACGCCGAGCGCGCCACGAAAGCCAGTAACAATCCCCCCCACGGTCGAAACTTTGACTTGCGCCGCCGCGTCCCCCACCAGATAAACCTCGCCGCTCCCGATTTGCCGCCGAACCGGCACCCAACCGCGATAGACCGGGATACGCGCGCCTTGCCATTCCAGCGGCTCCAGATGTTTTTTTTCAAGGAAGCGTTCGAAGCAACGCTTCGTATCGCTGCCGTGCTCGCCGATGACGCCGAGCGCACCGCGTTCCGAAGATTCGGGGATTAACCAATAAAAGTACGGCGTATCATCGGGCACGAACCAGACGCGCGTCGTATCAGGAGAGCAATCTTTCGGCAGGCGCACGATGGCTTGAACGAGCGGCACGGTCTCGATCGGGGGCCAGCCGGAGGCACGAGCCACGCGGCTCGCTGCGCCGTCTGCGCCAACCACGCTGTCTGCATGCAACTCCTCGCGCTTGCCGCCGGATTCGACCTCCAGCCGCAAGCCGCGCGCGTTCGGGCCGATTCCCAGGAAGCGCGTGTCGAATGACAACGTGGTCCCAGCTTTTTCAGCCTCGCGAGCCAGCGCCGGAATCAGCCGCGAACGCTCGATGATGAGATCGGGCTTGCTCAAGGCCACTTGCGCCGACCGGCCATCAGTGAAAAGCTCGAAACGGCGAATCTCATTGATGATGCTTTCGCGGGCGAAAGCACCCATTTGGTGGCGAAAGTGATCCGTCACAATCAGCGTGCGCGCGGTAGGCTCGAATTGCGGTTTTGATTCCAGCACGCGCACGCGACGGCCACCGCGTGCCACGCTCGCCGCGGTGAAGAGTCCCGCAGCGGAGCCGCCCACGACGATGACCTCCCTGTCGCCCCGTCCGAGCCGGG
>WNFS01002096.1_pt1 | contig 20039 bp, 16 predicted proteins | sample 5400141 | NCBI WGS metagenome assembly WNFS01 (sample SAMN13153358, study PRJNA577476) | soil metagenome | isolation source: 60 cm saprolite under Madrone tree | place: USA:California | collected 2016-06-14
CTCTAATTCAGACCATGTTCGGCGAGAATAACGGCGCGATCTCAACTCTCACGCGGCTGTTACAAACGTCATATAGCGGCTGGCTTTACGCCGCAACGCCTGTTACGCCGGCCCTTCTTAGGCTCGATCCGTTCTGGGACCCGTTGCGCTCGGATCCCGCTTTTCAAAAACTCTGCGAGGAAAAGCGGCCGTGATTCTTGCGAGCTGCTCATCAAATTGAAGCGCCGGTCCGGTTTCAACTTTTACCCGCAAAATCCGCCGCGCAATGGGAGGGGCGTATCATATATGATCCACCTCCGGGATCTGGGTTTGGGGGCATCGCTGCTAACCGGCTAACCCAAAGCATTCCTTCACGCCCAGGCGGAAGCTTCGGCCGGCATGGAGGAGCCGGCATCACTCGCGCTCTGATTTCGTCCGGGACGTATCCTCCACGGACTAACAATCCGTCGTACCCTTCGGTAAGAGGGGAAGCGTTGCCACGTAGTTGCCGGTTTATGCCGTATTACAAACACGGCGAACAGTCTTGCGGAGCGTCGTAAGTCGTTGGGATTGAGGAGTCACACAGTGTGACTTTTCTTCCCCCAAGGGAATGTTCTTGGCACCGACTTGTCGCCCTGCTAGTCAGGCTGCGTGCCGCGAAAAAGAGAAATCCCTCAGCCGAATAAGCACTTTCGGCTCGTTCTGTGGTTCCTATTATACCGCGTGCACCCGCAGCAGCAGATTGATCGCCAAGTGGAAGTAATCGCCTGCGAAGCGTGTCGAATGCCCCTAGGTTTCTTCGATCGATCCAAGACGGATTTTGCTCACCATTGGAATCAATTGCTCGACAAACGTTCAAGGCGGCTCGCGCATCTGCTGAAATATGGTGAGATCCCAGACGGCTGGACGCCTCCAAATTCTTCGGATGAACGCAGCGGCAACTATCCATACGCAGCGCTGGCTGAGCGTAACAGATCGACGGATGCCATGGTATATCTTTTGCGCAACGCTTACCGAGACCGCTTCGCTCGTTCCCATCCGAGTTAGCCGTTGCTTACGCGGGAAGCAATGTTGGTTACTGCCGTACCACGCCAGCCAAGAACGGTCTGAATTTTTGCGAACTGTAGCGTCGCCGAAGCTTAACCTATCGCTGTAGGCGTCAGGCGCGTGCTACCATTGGAACAATTTTCTCCTTAATCGCCGGCCTGATGTTCCAGTAGCGCTCGGACTCTTTCGGTTTCACAAGTTGGCGATAGTTGGTGAAGATCATGTCCTCATTGGTATGACCCATTTCGAGCGCCAGCGCCTTCGCGTCTTTGAAGTGCGCCAAGTGATAGCTCGCGAATGAGTGACGCAATCCATTGTCCGGCCATTCGTCGATGCCAGCAGTCAAGCGCGTAGTGTCGAATAACTGCCGGAAATTCTCTCTCGGCGTGACGTTGCCTTTGTGCTTGCGCAGTGGCATCAACCATTCGCGAAGATTCGGTTGCATCGTCACATGGCGTCGCCGCGCCGTCTTTGACTTTTGCGCCGTCACTTCGATAAGGCCGCTGTCAAAGTCGATCTCGCTCCAATCCAGACGCTCCAACTCTGCGCGTCGCAGACCGGCAAACAATCCGATTGCGATGTACGCCAGCACATCCGGCGCTGCGTTTTCCAATAGGCGTGCGGATTCGTTAATGGTGAGAATACCGATGTTGCCGCCATCCTCTTTCGCTTTCGCGGTTTCCTTGGCCGGATTGTCAGTCGCGTACCCGCGATGGACGGCGAAATTGAACGCGAGCACGACCAATCGCCTATAGTGATTGCGTGTAACGGGGGAGACTTTGAGTGAACGCAACCAATCGTCAATCTCCGCGCTCGTGATCGTGGCTACCAATTGGCCGTCGAACTTCTCGGCGAATATACTCAGGCGGCTGTCAAGATCATCAACGTGACGCCTTGAAGCGCCGTCCGCTTTTTTCGCGGCGACAAGTTCCTTCACCAGTTCCACCGCCGTGCATGACTTCTCGCTCGCTTTCAGATGCGCGATGAGAAAGTTCGTCGCGTCTTTGATCGTCTTTCCGTAATTGCTGAGCGCATCCTTGCACTCTTGCGCCATGACACGCAGCGCTGTTGGAAACTCTGCGCCTTCACGTCCTTCGTTTGTTAGCTTGATATTTTGCTCGTCAGCGAACGTCTTTGCCGCTTCTTTCGTTTCAAAAAAACTGCGCTTTCGTCTCCCAGCTTCGCGGTAGTTCACCACGAATTTAAGGTGGGGGCGGTTGCGGCCCCCGTATTTACGCGGCCTGATTTTGCCTCTTTTCATGCGTTCCTGTTGCCATATTGTTGCCGCTAAAACAAGTAAAATCGAGTCAGAATGAGTTTTTATACGTTCGTATGAGTATGATCGAAAGATCGGCCACAATGCACGATTTTACCTATGAAAATGACTTTTTTAGAGGCTGCGCGCCCGGAAGGACTCGAACCTTCGACCTACGGATTAGAAATCCGTTGCTCTATCCGGCTGAGCTACGGGCGCAGATTGCGAGGGCAATATGTCGTTCTTGAATTGGAAAAATCCAGTGGCAATGCGGAAATTACGAAAGTCAAAAGGACCGTGCGGGGCGACCAGCTAAACGCAATCAGCTATGCAACGCCTTACAGCCGGGTGTACGATGCTGTGTGATTCAGGTTTTCGATCTTAAAACAGTAGAAGCTTGCTGAATTATGATGAGTGGACTAAAAATGGAGCGATAAGAGGTTGAAAAATCATTATTGAAGCATCCGCAAGCATTTCGGCGGTTAGCCGAGTAGATCGTTGTTATGAATCTTGACCAAATTATTAGCGCAGTTCAGAAAGCACTTGGCGTCAATGCAGATGGGAAGCCGGGTCCCGAAACGTGGCAAGCGATTTACAATCGCATTTGTCCAAACGCGCCGATGCCAGAGCCGCTGGAGGACAAGCTGGATGATCGAAGTGAAAGAGTGATTGAAACACTGCTCCCGGAAGTGCAGCCATACGCGCGGGCGCTCGTCACAAAGGCGGCTGGCAGCGGCATCGCCATCAAAGTGATCAGTGGCCTTCGTACCTACGACGAGCAGAACGATCTCTACGCGCAAGGGCGCACGAAACCAGGCGAGATCGTGACTAACGCGCGTGGCGGTTATTCCAACCACAATTTTGGAATCGCCTTCGACATCGGCGTGTTCGAAGGAAGCAGATATCTCGACGAGTCGCCCAAATACAAAGCGGTTGGTGTTCTTGGAACGGATCTGGGGCTTGAGTGGGGTGGCAATTGGAAAACCATTCAGGACGAACCGCATTTTCAGCTTCGGCCAAAATGGGCATCCGATATGAGCGAGCGAGATATGCTCGCCGATCTGCGTTCGAGAAAGGACTCAGGCGAAGGTGTGTATGTGTGAGGGCGTGGTTCGGCTTTTGGCCAGAACGGATTAGAAATTCCTTGCTCTGTTCAGCTGAGTTACGGACGTAGAATTCGCGCAAACACATCCCGCGTTTCGCGACAAATAAAATGACATTCTTACTTTTGCTCCTTCGAGATAAGCATCAGGTGTAAGACCCAGCGGCACGAATATTTTTTCGGATCTTGCGCGAGCGCCGACTGCAGTTTTTGCGAAAACAAGTCAATCACCTGCTGCCGGCTCTCTGGCGTGCGAGTGTCGCTCAGATTCACGAACAGACACGGTTCGTATGCCGCTTTGAAAAACCCAGTATACGCTTCTGCGAAAGCTTGGGCGTCACCGTCCGGTTGAAAGCGCTCTAAATAAACGTCCGGCAGCGTGACCTCCTCAAAATAATCGAGTGAGAGAGCTGCAGCCTGAGCGAAGGTCGAGTCGGACATGAATGGCTCTTTCCACTCTTGTGCCGTGCGGTAGTAGGTAGGAATGCCCATTTCTTCGTACTCACTCGGGAATATCGTTCCATCTTTCACTAACTCCTGGAGAATCTGATTCGCGAGATCGATTAAACCTTCCGCGCCGCTGTGGCCTTCGGCGTTTGCGCCGCTGCCAATGATCACAAGCTGGGCCGATGGTTGCATTACCAGCGCGCGATATTGCAAAAACGCATGCCAGTCTACTTTCGCTTGTGCCGCCCAGGTGTTGTGCACTTCTCCGGTCGCACGGGTCGACCAGATTTCGTTTGGGATATTGCACGGCTTCCGGCTTAGCCAATGTTCAGTGATCGCCGAGTAGCCGAACGCGATGTGGTTCGGCGGAAAAATCTGCTGATAAACGGACGTACCGCTCGCGAAACAAATTCGCCAGCCAGATAACTGTCGGGCGAAAAGAGAACCGTTTGAAAAAGCGTGCTCCAGTCGTTTGTTGGTAAATCGGTGTGTGTAACGGAAATCGGAATCGTCGCTCTGCCTGATTTCGGGGCGAGCGTCCTGATCTGCGCAATCGCAGTTTTCATTGGCAAAAGCGAATTTTGTCCCTGTGCCGAGCCGTAATCCGCGATTCGGAACTCACTGCCGATTTGCGCGAGGATCGATCCGGTTGATGGCCTCAACGATCAGCGGCAGCGCATACGTATTTGCTTTCGCCTGTTCATGCGAATGCTTGTTGTAGAAACCGTGACCGAGCATGTGTTCTTCGCCGTCCGATGCCGATACCTTCTCTGTTGATTGAGTCATGGGCTTATTTTGGAAATGATGACGATTGCAATGGCTTCGCAAGCAAAACGTATTTGCTGTGTGCTCGGTTCAGATCCCATTCGCCGAGAAGATTGACGGACTTCCGCTAGCTTGATAAACGCTGGTGCGCAGACCGCCGCATTTGTGTGCATGGCGAAATACACGTCATCGCCCAAAATGCCTGCACTGCGTTGTACGAAGTGTTGGAAGCGAAGTTTGTCGCTCTGCACGGGAGCTCCCGCAAGATTATCCTAGTTCGACTGACCTGAACGGCCGGTTAATCTGAGTTACCGAACAACCGAGCGACCACCCTGAAAATAAAACGACCGGCGGCTCGCCCTCCTCTACCCCCTTACGAAATCCGCCGGTCGATAAATTAAGACAGACTGAGTCGTCTCACCCGTAGCCGAAAGAAACCTGCTCAGCTCGCGTAGCCGTGGTCAGTCTCGTATGCGCGAATAGCCCGGCGAGTTCGGGGACCCAGAACTCCATCGATGGACCCGTGGTAATAGCCGGCGCGAGCGAGCCGGCGCTGTAGCTCAGCCACTCTGGACCGGCTGGTATTGCCGTATCCATTTCCATTATTGCCATATCCATTACCGTACCCGTAGTCACCGTATTGGGAGCCTCCATAGCCGTAGCCGTACGGGGAACCGTAGCCGTAGCCATACGGGTCGCCATAACCATAGTATCCGTACCCGTACGGATAGCCCCAGCCCCAGGACGAACCCCAGCCCCAGCCCCACCACCACGGAAAGCCGAAGTCACCAATGAAGATGACGCGGTTATTGAATCGATTATTGAATCGGTTATTGAATCGATTATTGAATCGATTATTACGCCAGTTGCCATTCCAGTTTCGGCCAGCCCAATTGCGGCCATTCCAGTTTTGGCCATTCCACGTCCGGCCGTTCCATGTTCGACCATTCGAAGCGCCCATTCCAGGGCGTCCAGCCATTCCGGGACGTCCGGCCATCGGACCGTGGCCACCACCACCTCCGCGTGGCGCAGCTGTCGCTAATGGAGCCAATGTGAACGCAACAAGGCAGCTCAAGGAAAGTATAAGCTTTGAATTATTCATAGTAGGTAGGGTTTCTAATCATTAGACACCGCACGCCCCGGAAAGTCTCGCTTTTTTTACGGCTGCAAAGAATTAAATGAGACCGGCGGCTCGCTCCCTTTTCCCCTGCGAGCCCGCCGGTCACTTATCGCCTGCCGGGTTCGTGGCCCTATCTGGGCGTTTCCTTGTGAGATTCCTTTATGTAATAAAAACAGCCAACCCGGCTGGAGTTTCGCATTGATTCTTGCTGGTCAGCGCGCCGCCATCCCGATTATCATCGGCGCTAAATGACGATGGAGCGGGCCGCGATTTTCATATGGGCCGTGTTCGCATGGCGCGCGCTTTACGCCGCGCCGAACGAACGCAGCGTGAGTCCGTCTCGCCAGTTCGTTATTTACGGAGCTGACGCGGCACTGCGCGGCGCGGTGTCAGACTTGGCAGAGCGGACCAAGGCCGATCTCCTCGTGCTGTTGCGGCAGCGTGACAACTGGACCGTCCCGGTCGTGGTGAATCTGCAACCGAAACAGGCAAACCTGCCCGAAGTTCCGCCTGCTGACGTACGATTTGGTCAGACAGGTTTCGGTCTCAAGCTCCAGCTCAACCTGACGCTTTCGGAAAAGCTCGATACTTCATTAATCGAGCGCGAACTCCTGCGCGCAATCTTACTGGAGATGATTTATCGAAAAGAATCGCATGTCGCTGCCGGCACGGTATTCGTCGAGCCACCCGATTGGTTGCTTGACGGGGTACTTGCGCTTGGACCTGGACGCGATCGCGCATACCTGGTTGAAGCGCTTACGACGGCGAATAAGACCGTGTCGCTTGACACGTTTCTCCGCCAGCGCCCCGAACTTCTCGATTCGGCAGGGCGCACGCTTTATCGCGCTTACTCTTTTGCGCTCGTGCAAATGCTTGTAGACGGAACAGATGGCCCTGCTCGTCTGGCGAAGTACATCGGTCATCTACCTAATAGGTCAAACGAGCCGCTCGCAAATTTGAGTGCGGACTTCCCGTTCCTTGTTAGTGATGCGGAGGAAAGCTGGCAGCTGAGCCTACGGCGGTTGAGGAATTTCCGAGCGTACCAGCTCCTTACGTTCGCCGAAAGCGAGCGACGCCTCGCTGAATTGTTGCAAATCAAAGTCTCCGAAGCAAAAAAGCCGGACAAGCCGGCAGGCCTTGACGACTTTACGAAGCGCAAGATTTCGCCAAGTGAGAAGATGGCGCTGAATCAATTGAGCCGTGATTTGCTCGTGTTTGTCGCCGAAGCCAATCCGGTTTTGCGCCCTATCGCGCGTGAATACCAGCAGATCGCAGCGCTGCTTACGCGAGGGAAAAGGAGGGGAATTGCGAAGCGTCTGTCGCATTTGGACGCTACCCGCAAACAACTTGCCGCTCGAATGAGCGATATCGACGACTACATGAATTGGTTCGAAGCGACTCAAATTAAGAAGGGCAGCGGTGATTTCACTGATTATCTCAAAGCGGTCGATCAATCGCAGCTCTCACCTTCAAAGCGACACGATCCGCTCTCGGTTTATGTCGATGCGCTCGAGGATCAGTTCGAAAACTAAAACGCAACTGTGAATAGAGATTGCAGGGATCGGTTGCCGCTTTCGAGCTTGGCGAGTATCTTGAGCAGCGCGCACTGAACGCGCATATCTCCTAATGCAAAAGATTGGGTTTGCCGAGGCTCTCGATTCCATTGTTGCCAGCGATCCGCGTTATCAACGGGAGGCGTATGGCTTTTTGCGTGACGCGCTCGATTTCACGACCAAGCAACAGAAGAAAATCAAAGGCGTGAGCGTGCGTCACGTGACTGGGCCGGAATTGCTCGACGGAGTGCGGCGGTACGCTCTCAAGGAATTCGGACCTATGGTGATGACGGTCTTCGATAACTGGGGAATCCATTCCTGCGAGGACATTGGAAACATCGTCTTTAATTTGATCGGCGCAGGCGTGTTCGGGAAAACCGAGGAAGATTCGATCGAAGATTTCAAGAATGTTTACGATTTTGAAGAGGTTTTTGTGAAACCTTTCGCTCCGGAAAAACCGGCGACTGCGAAACCGCCGGCGCATTTGGCAGCGCGAAGGTCCCTACGTCGAGCAAGTGAATGTTGACCGCTGATCGCTGACCACAAATCGCTGATCACTGCGATCGACGCCGCCAAGTTAATCCTAATGAATCGTATCCCAGTGGCGAAGTTTTTCTGCGCGGGTCTATTGTTCAGCATGGTTAATTTGAAAGCTGCGCCAACTGATCCTTCATCTGTGATCAACTTTCCGCTGAGCACGGCGCAGAAATGGATTCTCCCGAACGGGCTCACGATCATCGTCCAGGAAGATCGGAGCGCGCCCGTGGCAAGCGTGCAGGCTTGGTGCGCGACGGGAAGCATCTACGAAGACCAGCACCTGGGCGCGGGGTTGTCACACATTCTCGAGCACATGCTCTTCAAGGGCACAAAAACCCGATCGACCAATGAGATCGCGCAAAAAATCCAGGACGTGGGCGGGTATATCAACGCCTACACATCCTTCGATCGTACGGTTTTTTGGATCGACGTGCCGAAAGACGGCGTCTCAACTGCGCTCGACATTTTGGCCGACGCGATGATGAACTCCACTCTGCCGCCGGAAGAATATCAAAAAGAGCAGGAAGTGATTCGACGCGAGTTTGCCATGGGCATGGATGATCCCGATCGCGTGGCTGGGTTGCTTCTTTTTGCGACCGCTTATCAGCGGCATCCCTATCGTTTTCCGGTGATCGGTGAACTCGAAATCTACAATCAGCTCACCCAGGAGCAGGTGATGCAATACTACAAAACGCGCTACGTCCCGAACAATCTCACGTTCCTCGTAGTCGGGGATGTCGATGCGCAAAAAGTGCGACAACAGTTAACAGAATTGTTCAAACCATATCCGGAGAAGTCGCTCAAGCCGGTATTCATTCCGGCGGAGCCGCCGCAACTTGGCCGGCGCGAAGTGCACCGGGAATTCGCTACGGAACTGACGCACCTCTCGCTAGCCTGGCACATTCCGGAGGTCACAAACCCGGACGTGCCCGCGCTCGATCTTCTTTCGACGATCCTTGGCGACGGGCGCAGCTCGCGATTATACCGGCGTGTGCGCGAAGAAGCCGGTCTGGCGTTCGGCATATCGGCATTCTCTTACACGCCGGGTGATCCAGGCTTATTTGGAATCGATGCCACAGTCGATCCAAAGAAACGCGAAGCAGCAGAGCAATTAGCCTTGCGGATCGTTGACGAAGTGAAACAGACCGGCGTCGCGGCAGAGGAACTGGAAAAGGCGAGGAAGATTACGCTCAGTCATCATCTCGGCGCGTTGACGACCATGCGTGGCCAGGCCTCGGACATTGGGTCGAATTGGTTGCTCACGCGCGATCTGAATTTCAGTCGGCATTACCTAGATGCTGTCCAGAAAGTGACGGTCGACGACATCAAACGCGTCGCCGCGAGTTATCTGACCGAGAACAATCTGACCGTCATCTCGTTGAATCCAAAGGGTTCGCTGACGGGCAAAGCCGAGGCCGAAAAACCAGTCGCCGCGGGTGAGATTCAAAAGTTTGAGCTCTCGAATGGATTGCGACTGCTCGTGCGTGAAGATCCTCGATTGCCACTTGTGGGAATGGGCGCGGTTTTTCGCGGCGGTCTTCTCGCCGAGACGCCGCAGACAAACGGTATCACGCGTTTGATGGCCAAGGTGCTGTTGAAAGGAACCAAGACGCGAACTGCCGAGCAAATCGCCAACGAGATCGAAGCAGTGGGCGGCTCCATTTCGAGCGACGCTGGTAACAACAGCTTCAGCGTGTCGGTCGACGTCATGAAGCCCGACGTGAAATTGGGCGTGGACCTGCTCTCGGACGTATTGCTCAACGCGACGTTCCCGGAAAAAGCAGTCGCGCGCGAGAAAGAAATTCAGATGGCCGCGATCAAGCAGGAGGAAGAGCAGCTGACCTCGGTTGCCCGCAACATCATGCGGCAGGCACTCTTTCCGCAGCATCCTTACGCCCTGCGCTCAAATGGCTCGATTGAGTCCGTTCAGAAGTTAACGCAAAAGGATTTGCTAGAATTTCGTGATGGGTACGTTGTCGCCAAAAACGACGTCATCTACGTCTTTGGGGACGTTAAAGCCTCCGAGGTAAAGCAGCTTGTCGAACAAATGCTCGGCAAGATGAAGCCCGGCGCGCTTGCCTTGACCGATGCAAAACCATCCATGCCACTTGGCAAAGCGGAGACCGTTGAAAACCGCAAAGACAAAGCCCAAGGCGTGATCATGGTCGGATTTCGCGGCGCGAGCTTGTCGAGCCCTGATCGCTACGCGCTGGAATTGATTGATGAGGCAAGCAGCGACCTCGGATCGCGTTTCTTCGTTCGCATTCGCGAGCAAATGGGATTGGCCTATTACGTCGGCGCAAGCCAGATGCAGGGTCTGGTCCCGGGACTCTTTGCATTTTATCTCGGCACCGACCCGCAAAAGATCGAGCCGGTGAAGACCGCGTTGCTCGATGAGATTCACAAGCTCGCCAACGAGGGTCTTACCCCCGAGGAATTAGCGCGAGCGAAAAAGAAGCTTATTGGCCAGCAAGAGATCGCCAATCAAAGCAACGACGCTTTTGGTTACCATTGCGCGCTCGACGAGCTTTACGGATTGGGCTTTGATTATTACAAGCGACTTGAACAAGACGTGAACGCCGTGACTCTCAATGATATTAAAAACGTGGCGGCAAAGTATTTCCGCGATCAACCGTATGTTTTGGCAACTGTGCGACCACCGGAAGGTTCCGCAGCCGCGAAACAGAAATGAGCCATGGCTGAAGTCCAAAAAACCACACAGAGCGGCGAGCTTTCCCAGCGCTTCATCGAGTTCGTCATCATGCACGCGCAAAACGCCGCGCTCTTTCTCGGTCAAATTCCAAATCCAAAAACCGGCGAAGCGGACGTGAACCTGGATCTCGCCAGGATGTTCATCGATCAACTGGGCATGATTCAGGAAAAAACGCGAGGAAACCTGACGAACGAAGAAGCCACGGTGTTGCGCAACGCGCTCTCGAATTTGCAGATGGCGTACGTGGAAGCATCTCGTAGCGAGCAACCACAGGCTGCTCGACGTGGAGAGGGCGCGCCGGAACCCACCGCGCAACAACCGGAGCAACCCGAGACGTCACAACAAGCGGCGGAACAGCCATCGGGACGTACGCCGGAGCCATCAGCGCCGATCACATCGACCGAGCCCGAGGCAGAGTCGAAAAAGAAATTCACTAAGAGCTACGGGCCTTAGCTCGATAGGCCGCGATTTCACGCGCGCCCCTCGCAGATACATCGACATGCAAGAACGACAAACGCGTTTACGTGCTTGATCCCGGGCCACCATCGGATTTGCCGTAATTAGAGACAGGGTCGTATTGGCGAGCGCTACCCCTACCGGCTGCTGGTTCGCGAGCTTGGTGTCGCGCTCGCATGTGATCTAGACCTTGCGCTTTTGCGCACGGCGATCGTTCGCTGGGCAGGAGCGGGTGTCGGTGATGCTTCGGCGTATTTTTTTGTGCTGGGCCAAATCAGCCGCCACGGCTGGGTTTTAATTGTCTCGCTGAATTGCTTGATGTTCTCGCCGGCTGGCTGGAGCTCCGTAGTTGCCACCTTTAGTTTCTCTGACGACGTCCGCAGATTCTGCAGAGTCACTTTGATGTTGTCGTTCTCGGTGAGGCTGGTGCTGATTTTTTCGATGTTCGTGAGCGAATGCGAGAGAGCGCTGTTAGGCGCGGTCAAATCGGTAAGATGTTCGCCGAACGTTTTGAACTGGGTGAGCGCGAGGTTCAACTCGGAATTTTTGTCGGTGAGGCGATTGAGATTCTGCGCGGTCTGCTGAAGGTCTTTCATCGTTGTAGTCGCCTCGGCTGCGACCGGTTTGATCACTTCCAGCATCTTCGCCGCGGCATCACTCAGGTCGGGAGTGCGTTCGCCAGCGAAAATCTCGCCGTCTTTAGCGCGGCCGGAGGCTTCGGTTCCCTGGGTAAAATCAATGGCCATGTCGCCGAGCAATCCCAGCTGCATCAACCGCGTCTTGGCGTCGCGATAAACTTTGGCACTCTTGTCCACCTGCACATCCACACGCACTTCGAATCGGGGTTTGCCCGGCGTGCCACTTGGGCTTGGGCTCGCATTCGGTTCGGTCACATGAATTGTTGCGTCTGCTTCCTCCGCCTGTTTCTCTTCTTGCGGCGACACCGGCGAAAATAATTTCTGGACCTGACCAATCTTGCGGCCCGCCAACATCACTGGCGCGCCCTGTTTAATTCCGGCCGCGTTATCGAAATAGATCTTGTAGGTGACCAGCGGCCGGAACAATCCCGGTGCGCCAAGCAGGACCAAAAGGAAGGCGACCATCGCGATCGTTCCGATCACGAGCAGGCCGGTCATGATTTCATTTCTTTGTAATTGCATCGACGCTGCCTTCCAGAATCGGACCTTCGGTGCTGCCGCTTATAAACTGAGCGATCACCGGGTTCTTGGATTGCTTGAATTCTTCGGGTTCGGCTTCTTCAATGATTTTTCCCTGATACAACATAGCCATTCGCGTGGCGATGCGAAAGGCGCTCTCCATTTCGTGGGTGACGGTGATTGAGGTGACCTTCGATTTTTCGCTAAGGCTAATGATCAATTCGTCGATCACAGAGGCAATGACCGGGTCGAGGCCGGCCGACGGCTCGTCCAGCAGGAGCAATTCGGGCTCGAGCACGAGCGCGCGCGCCAGGGCCACGCGTTTCCGCATTCCGCCGCTCAGTTCGTCTGGCAACAGGTCCTTGGAATCTTTCATGCCAACGAGGTCCAGCTTTTCGTCGACGATCTTATCAATCTCTGCGCGCGATTTGTCCGTGATCTCTTCGAGCGGCAGGGCGACGTTGTCGCGCACGGTACGCGAGCTCAGCAGCGCTGAATACTGGTAGACCATGCCTATGTGCTGCCGGATACGCTGAAGCTTGCGGCGCGAGAGCTTTGTGATTTCAAATTGCTTGAAAAAAATCGAACCGGAATTGGCCCGGAGGATCCCGAGAATCAACCGTAAAAGTGTGCTCTTACCACTGCCGGATTGGCCCATGACTACCAGACGTTCTTCCGGCTCAACTTTGAGCGAACAACCGTCGAGCACTTTTTTTTCTTCAAATTGCATGCACACGTCGCGCAACTCGACCATGTGCGTGGTGGCGGTCATGTCGGGTAAAATGTCGTGTAAATGACGTTGTATAACGTATCGAACCCGATCACCGTCGTGATCGCAGTCACGACGCTGGACGTTGTCGATGTGCCAACCCCGGCTGCACCGCCTTTAACGGTCATTCCCCGATAACAGGCGATCGCGGCGATGAGGAGCCCAAAGAGAAAGCTTTTCAAAATGCCGGTGATGATATCGCGAATCAGCAATGAATCTTTCACCAAGTCGAGAAAATAGGGGAAGGCGATACTGAAATACGCCTTGCAGATCAGGCTGCTCGCGAACACAGCGGCGATATTTGAGACCGTAGAGAGGCACGGCATCAGGAAAAAAAGAGCGAGCATTCGCGGCGCAACGAGAAAACGCAGCGGCCCGATTCCCATGGCCTCGATGGCTTCGACTTCTTCGGAAACTTGCATAGTGCCGAGCTCCGCGGTGAAAGCCGCGCCGATGCGCGCGGCGAGCATGATGCCTGTCATCAGCGGACCAAGCTCGCGCGTAAACGCAATTGCAACCAGACCGGGGATCAGTCGCTCCGTTCCGAAGCGTTGCAACTGATAACCCGTGAGCAGCGCCATGGTTAGCCCGAGGAAAAACGAGACGAGCCCTACCAATGGCACGGAGTCCACGCCGGCGCGTTGTGTGTGCCGGAAAAAACTCGTGGCGCGAAACGGCACCCGCCCTTGCTGGAGACGCTCGAACGTTTCCTCGAACGTGTTTATGATGAACCAGAACAAGCTGCCCACCTCGCGGAGAAAATTACGCGAGAAATGCCCTATTCCCTGGGCAACTAAGACCGGTGGATGAGCGTTTGCCATGGATTGGAACCTTCCCTTACTTCGCTGGCGCATCAAGGAATGGCGGTTTCCCACCTGTCGTTTGTCGTTCGATGGCTGGGAAGCCACTCGCTCCTTGGAAACCCTTCGACATCATCAGTCGCCACCCATTACATTGCGTTTCATGAGACGCTCGGAAGCTTTCGGAGCTAATTGCTTCTTTGCTTTGATGCTCTTTAGTGCAGTCCCGAAAGCGTTCGGGACGCTCGCCGAGGAACCGGCTAAGTCTCTTACAGCAGCAGAGGAAAAGCGTCTCGAGAATCAGCCAGACATGGAAATAAAGAAATTTGGAATTGCGATCCACGGCGGCGCCGGAACCATCGAGCGCGCCAACATGACGCCGGAAAAGGAGCGTGAATATCGCGCCGGACTGGAACGTGCACTTAGGGCTGGTTATGACATTCTGAAACATGGCGGATCGAGCCTCGACGCGACAGAAGCGGCCGTGCGTGTGCTGGAGGACGATCCACATTTCAATGCGGGCAAAGGCTCAGTGTTTACAAGCGCTGGCACAAACGAAATGGACGCAGCGATCATGGACGGTAAAACGCTCGCCGCCGGTGCCGTCGCTGCTCTGAAGCATGTGAAAAATCCCATCAGCCTCGCGCGGCTCGTCATGGAGAGATCCGGCCACGTAATGATGGATGGCGAAGGCGCGGAGGCGTTCGCCAAAGAGAATGGGATAGAGCTCGTAGACCAGAGATACTTTTTCACCCAGGAGCGATGGGACGCTTTGCAGAAAATCAAAGCTGCAGAGAAACATCGAACCGGCGGTGCAGGTAAAACTTTTCTCATTACCGATCAAGATCGACACGGAACCGTGGGCGCTGTCGCGCTGGACAAGAATGGAAATCTTGCCGCAGCAACCTCGACTGGCGGCACCACCAACAAGCGACCCGGGCGCGTGGGTGATACGCCGATTATTGGCGCAGGAACTTATGCCAACAATGCGACCTGCGCCGTCTCCGCGACGGGCGACGGCGAGTATTTTATTCGGGCGACGGTGGGGCACGATGTCTCGGCGCTTATGGAATATCGGGGAATGTCCCTTAAGGAAGCGGCGCAAGCGGTGCTCGATAAAGTCGCCAAACTCGGCGGCACTGGTGGATTGATCGCAATCGATCGGCAGGGCAACGTCACTTTAACATTCAATACCTCGGGAATGTATCGTGGGTATGTCGATCCAAACGGCAAGTTCGTCGTGGAGATTTACAAATGATTTCGTGATTCGTTGAAGCAAGCGAAAAAGGATTGTCATTCTGATCCCGCAGACGCGGGAGAAGAATCTCTGATTGTTTTTCCGGCAGCGCTAAGAATGATAATCAGAGATGTTTGCAGCCTTCGCATAAAGCTACGGCTTGCCAGGCGTTTCAGCTCAACATGACAAGATGACGTTGTAACGCTTCAATCCTTCAAGTTTTCAACGTCACATGCTCCCGCCTTTCACGGCCGTTATTCCCTGCTTCAACGAAGAAGCGCGAATTGGTGACACTCTCCGCATTACGCTCGATTATCTTACCGCGAACGCCTCAGACAGCGAGTTGATCGTGGTGAATGATGGATCGACGGATGCAACTGCAGCCATCGCACGCGAAAGGTTGGATGGGGCGAGGATCCAAACGCGATTGCTCGAAAATTTTCCAAATCGTGGCAAGGGCGCCGCGGTCCGCTCGGGATTACTTGCCGCGCGAGAACCGATCGGGCTCTTTTTTGATGCCGACCTTTCCACGCCACTTGAAGAGACGCCGAAACTAATCGAACCGATTGCACACGGCGAAGTTGATATTGCTTTTGGTTCGCGCGCTCTGGATCGCAGTTTGATTGGAGTCCATCAACCCTGGCGGCGAGAACAAGGCGGTCGTGTTTTTAATCTCCTTGTGCGCGTCGCAACCGGCCTGCCATTTTGGGATACCCAATGTGGGTTCAAGGCGTTTCAGCTCGATGTTTGTCGGCCGATTCTGGAGGCGGCGCATGTGAATGGTTTTGCATTCGATGTTGAGCTGCTTTTTCTCGCGCACCGCGCCGGGTTGCGCATTCGGGAAATTCCGGTCCGCTGGAACCACGCTGAAGGAAGCAAAGTTAGTTTTTTTCGCGACAGCCTGCGGATGCTGCGCGAAGTGATCGCTATACGAGCGTGTAGCCGCTTCGCTGTGTGAAGCGCGGCGCCAGCTGCTTTGAAGCCGCGCGGCACGCGTCTCACAGAGACGCGGCTACAGAAAACGCTACAACTTTCCTTTGTCGCGTCGCCGACTAAATTGATTGTTCCACTTTTAAGCTCATGCGGTCATTTCAATTTCATCCCGCGGTTACGCGGTGGTTCGAGCAAACATTCGGCTCACCGACTGAACCGCAATTGCGCGGCTGGCCGGCAATACAATCCGGTCGGCACGTCCTGATTTCTGCGCCGACGGGTTCGGGCAAGACGCTGGCGGCGTTCCTTGCTTCACTGGACGTGCTGTTCCGCGAAGGCGTCGACGTCGATTTGCCGGATGAAACGCAGGTGGTTTACGTCTCCCCGCTCAAAGCGTTGAGCAACGATATCCGAAAGAATCTGCAAGAGCCGCTCGCTGGAATTCGCGCGTTGTTGCACGAAACAAATGGCCGCGAGATTGATGTACGCGCTGAAGTGCGCACTGGCGATACGACAGCCGCACAACGCCAGGCGCTGATCAAAAAGCCGCCGCACATCCTCGTTACGACGCCAGAGTCGCTTTATCTGCTGCTCACATCCGAATCAGGACGGCGGATGTTAAGCACCGTACGAACGCTGATCCTGGATGAGATTCACGCTGTCGTCGATGACCGGCGCGGAGCGCATCTCGCGTTGAGCGTCGAACGTTTGGCAGCGCTAACGAAAAATCCGCTGCAACGAATCGGTTTATCTGCAACCCAGAAACCGATTGAAGAGGTGGCACGTTTCCTCGTTGGCGCTCGCGCTGTGGATGACACTGGTAATCCGGATTGCGAGATCATCGACATAGGTCATCGCCGCGAGTTGGATCTCGCGATTGAAATGCCCAGATCACCGCTTGAAGCGGTGATATCGAATGAAGTTTGGGAGGAAGTTTATCATCGGCTGGCGGAGCTGATTCAGACGCACCGGACGACCTTGGTTTTCGTCAACACGCGTCGGATGGCCGAACGAGTGACGCATCACCTGAGCGAACTGCTCGGAGCGGATGCGGTGACCTCCCATCACGGAAGCCTCTCCGCAAAGCTGCGGTTGGATGCGGAAGATCGATTAAAGCGTGGCGAATTGAAAGCGCTTGTCGCCACGGCTTCACTGGAGTTGGGCATCGATATCGGTTCAGTTGATCTCGTCTGCCAGCTTGGGACGACGCGCTCCATCGCCACCCTGCTGCAACGCGTCGGCCGCGCCGAGCACAAGCGCTGCGGCTTGCCGAAAGGGCGGATCTTTCCGTTGAGCCGCGATGAACTCATCGAATGCGCGGCGCTACTTCGTTGTGTGCATCGCGGTGAGCTCGACCGCCTCAGTATCCCGGAAAAACCGCTGGATGTGCTGGCACAACAAATCGTCGCTGCCGCTTCCACAGAAGATTGGGATGAAAATGAATTCTCTGAACTGGTCTGTTCAGCCTGGCCGTATCGCAATCTCACTCGCGGGGAATTCGATAGTGTCATCAAGATGCTTTCCGAAGGTTTCAGCACCAAACGCGGCAGGCGTTCAGCGTTGATTCATCACGATGCGGTCAATCACCGTTTGCGCGGCCGACGCGGTGCGCGTCTCGTTGCGCTGACCTCCGGCGGCGCGATTCCCGACAACGCCGATTATCGAGTAATTCTCGAGCCATCGGAAACTTTCGTTGGCACAGTCAACGAAGATTTCGCTGTGGAAAGCTTGGCTGGCGACATCTTCCAGCTCGGCAACGCGTCATGGCGAATCCTATGCGTGAACTCAGGCGTGGTTCGTGTAGAAGACGCTAAAGGTCAACCACCCGGAATTCCATTTTGGCTGGGTGAGGCACCCGCGCGCACCGCTGAGCTTTCGCAAGCCGTTTCGAATTTCCGCGTGGAGCTCGAGAAATTGCTCAGCGACGGCAGAGACGTTCGTGAGTGGATCGTCTCTGAAATGAGGCTCCCGACAGAAGCTGCTCAGCAAATCGCCGACTACTTCGCCGATACTTATCGAGCGCTCGGCGCGCTTCCCTCGCAGCAGACGCTCGTGATGGAGCGTTTCTTCGATGAATCGGGCGGAATGCAACTCGTTTTGCACGCGCCTTTTGGCAGTCGAATCAATCGCGCCTGGGGTCTCGCACTGAGAAAACGTTTTTGTCGGTCGTTCAATTTCGAGCTGCAAGCAGCGGCAACGGACGACGCCATTGTGATTTCGCTCGGTACGCAGCATTCATTTCCGCTGGAGGAAGTTTTTCGTTATCTCAATTCAAAAACGGTTCGCGACCTGCTCGTTCAAGCGTTGCTTGATGCGCCGATGTTCGCGATTCGGTGGCGCTGGAACGCGACCCGCTCGCTCGCAGTCCCCCGGTTTCGCGGCGGGGCAAAAATCGCGGCGCCATTGCAACGCATGGAATCGGAAAATCTTCTGGCCGCAGTTTTTCCAGACCAACTCGCGTGTCTCGAGCACATCGTAGGTGACCGTAAAATTCCGGATCACCCGTTGGTGAAACAGACAATCGACGATTGCCTGACGGAGGCGATGGACATCGATGGTCTCGAAGAAGTTCTGCGCAGGATTGAGAACGGCGACGTTCGCTGTATTGCGCGAGATTTACCGGAACCATCGCCGCTAGCGTCTGAGATTCTAAATGCGCGGCCATACGCATTTTTGGATAATGCGCCGCTGGAAGAACGTAGGACTCAAGCCGTGTACACACGTCGCGCTTCGGAATCCGGCAGCCGCCGGAGCGGCGACGGCTTGGGCATTCTCGACGCCGCTGCGATTGAAAAAGTCGAAAAAGAAGCGTGGCCTGAAGCAACAAACGCGGATGAATTGCATGACGCGCTAATGCTCCTCGCGGCCATGACGCGAGACGAAGTGCAGCGAACGGTTCATCACGAAGGCAACGGCGCCGCTGCCGAGCAATTGCTCAACGAACTCATCGCAGCGAAGCGCGCGACGCAATTCCGCGTCGGCGAGAAAAGATTTTGGGTGTGTGCCGAGCGTTTGCCGATGCTGCAGACAATTTGTCCGCACGCCGTTGTCGATCCTCAGATCATCGCGCCCGAAACGGCGCAAAAACAAACCTGGGAACGAACAAACGCGATTCGCGAATTGCTTCGCGGCCGAATGGAAGTGTCCGGACCGATGACCGTCACCGACTTGGAAAATATTCTCGGTTTGCCGCGGTCAGAAATCGACGCTGGTCTGCTTGGACTCGAAAGCGAAGGTTTTGTTCTGCGCGGCAAATTTCATCCGAACGCAACGGAACAGGAATGGTGCGATCGGCGATTGCTGGCGCCCGATCATCGCGTCGAAGGAGCGGAGGGTCTGCAGTCCGTGTTGGAACAACTCGACGGCTGCGAGTTGCCGTTGGCGGCATGGGAATCGGCAGTGCTCGCTGCGCGTGTTACCGACTACGATCCTGAGTGGCTAGATCGCCTTTGTTTCTCTGGTCGCATCGGCTGGGGACGTTTGAGCGCGCCGCAAAATCCGAACGCGCGTACCAGCGCTCCGCTTCGAACCAGCCCGATCGCGTTCTACCAACGAGAGCACCTGCAGGACTGGTTGATCCTGAGCCGTGCGAATTCGGCCGTCGAGCTCTCGGTCGCGAGTCGAACGTTGTCCGATACGCTGGCAGAAGGTGGCGCGCTCTTCTTCACCGAGTTGGTGCGCCGTAGCGGACTGCTGCCCTCGCAAGTTGAAGAAGCTTTGTCACAACTCGCGGCGCTTGGTCTCGTGACGTCGGATAGTTTCGACGGCTTGCGAGCGCTTCTGGTACCGTCAGACAAGCGCCCGACCTTTGGCCGAAACATTGGAAAACGCCGGCGCAAAACAAACCTTGCGAGCATCGAGTTTGCAGGGCGTTGGTCGCTGCTGAGAACAGAGATCGCCTTGAAACCATCGGGAAATGGCGCGGAAAACATTGCGCGCGACGCTGCCATCCAAAAATTTGCGCGGACCTTGCTGCGTCGCTACGGCATCGTGTTTCGCCGTTTGCTCGAACGGGAGAGTCTTAGTGTTACGTGGTACGAACTGGGGCGAATTTACCGCCGCTGGGAAGCGCGCGGCGAGATTCGCGGCGGCTATTTTGTGGGCGGAATCAGTGGTGAACAATTCGCCCTGCCCGAAGCCATTGGCTTGTTGCGATCGATACGCAAAGC
>WNFS01005526.1_pt1 | contig 20035 bp, 21 predicted proteins | sample 5400141 | NCBI WGS metagenome assembly WNFS01 (sample SAMN13153358, study PRJNA577476) | soil metagenome | isolation source: 60 cm saprolite under Madrone tree | place: USA:California | collected 2016-06-14
AACGCATGCGTCTCCGGCTCCTTCAAGAAATAAACAATGTCGCGATCCTGATGCGCTCGCTCAGAGAGCCGCTGCTTCTCCGTCTCTCCCGCGAACGGCGCTTCCCAACTGACCGCCGTCGTCAAGGGCCGAGGTACCGCGGCAGCGCCCGTCTGCGCTCCCAACCTCGCTCGCACCATTAGCGGAGCCTCCCCCGCACTTCCATTCATGAAGCTCACCGCGGTCCGCCCGTCCGCCTCCGGCAAAACCTGCGACGCCACATTGCATCCCACCACTTCGTATCCCGCCGGCAGTACAACGCTGTTTCTCTTGATCCCCAGCGAGCGGTTAAACACAATTGCATCCCCGTCCCGGTAATAGCTCTTCGCATCCTTATACGTTTTCAAAATAATCAGCCGGCCCTGCCCACCCTCCGGCACCGACCGCGCCAGATGCACCTTGATGTAACTCGTCCCCGCATCGGCATCCGCCATCAACGGGTCCTTCCGCGCCTCCTCGCCGCTCACAATTTCAAATTGCAGCGCCTCCCCGCTCATCGCGTCATAGACGGCTTCATCGCTGGCCACGCTGCCCTTCCGTATCGGGTTGTAATAATACTTAGCGCCCACCGTGGTCGCCGTCACCTCATAACGAATCCGAAAGCTCGCGCTATCCGGCGCCAGTAACTCGTACCTCGTGTATTCGTCAGTCTCCGTCTGTCGCGCAGCCGCGCTTGCCGTGGTTGCTCCGCGTGCGCCCTGTTGCGCGCGCACGGCTTCACCCGAAAGTAGCAACGCCACACCAACGCAAGCCGCAATCCATTTCCTCACGTGGTTCTCCCTCGCCAAATACAGCGCCCGCATCATATCGACCCTGCGGCAGGAGTAAATACCAAAAGCGCCGCGCCGTCTTTGCCGCTACAATCGGCGTGGGTTCATCATGCTGGCAGACACCCGCATTCGCCCCGCACTTCTCGCGGACCTTCGCGTCCTCCGCGCACTCATCGACGCTTCTGTTCGTCGGCTTCAGGCGCAGGATTACACTCCCGCCCAAATGGAAGGCGCGCTCACCACCGTCTTCGGTGTCGATACGCAACTCATTGCCGACGGCACATACCTAGTTGTCGAGTATTGTCCTTCGGAATCGCGCGCCACGCCGGTCGTCATCGCCTGCGGCGGATGGAGCAAACGCAGAACTCTCTACGGCGCCGATCAATGGACCGACCGTCACGACGACCTCCTCGACCCGCGCCATGACGCCGCCAAGATTCGCGCCTTCTTCATTCATCCGGACTGGGCCCGCCGCGGCGTCGGCACTCTCCTCCTCGACGCCTGCGAAAACGCGGCAAGATCCGCCGGCTTCTCCCGCTTCGAGATGGGCGCCACCCTCACGGGCGCGAAACTCTTCCGCGCTCGAGGCTATCTACCCATCAGAAATCTGGAAGTAAGTCTACTCAACGGCGAGTCTTTGCCGATTATTCACATGGAAAAACGAGCCTAGCGTGGAATTGCCTAAGCCCGACTATGAGGTGTGGCCTGTGGGAGAACCCCGCGTAGCAGCCGCGTTTGAAAGTGCATGCAAAACTGGCAGAAGCTAGCTCTGAACTCTATTCTATGCCTGTTTCTTCCGCACCAGCGTCGGCCGCTTCCCGTGATCGCTCATGCGCTTCATGTGGCGATCCAACACCACTTCCGCAATTTTGGGCGTGAAGAACGTTTTGTTGGACCGCACGGCGTCCACCGCGGCGATTAGATCCCGCATGGCGTCTGACTTCAGCACGTAACCCTTAGCCCCGGAATCCAGCACCTGTTCGATTACGTCTTGCGAATCGTGCACGGAAAGAATCAAAATCTTCGTCCGGCAGCCACGTCCTAAAATCTCTCGGGCCGCCTCCAGTCCGTTCATTCTCGGCATGCTGATGTCCAGCAGCGTGACGTCTGGTTCTAGCAGGAAAACTTTCTGAACCGCCTCTTTCCCATCGGCCGCTTCTCCCACCACCGACCATCCGAACTGCGACTCCAGCAGATTTCGTAATCCGAATCGCACAATTTCGTGGTCGTCAGCCAAAAAAAGGCGCAGCGGAACCATCGCTCACCTCACGCACCGTCTCATTAAGCTTGAAAGCCCGTCCTGGGCCGCACGAACTCTCATTCACACCAAGCGCTACAAAATCAATAGCACACCGCCCCCTCAGTGACCATCAGGCGTTTACTGCATCCCTTTGGCTGTCGATTTGCTACGCCCCCGACTGCCTCACGAGCATTCCTAACCGAAACTTCGCCCCCAACGCAGCACAAAGCAAAAAGAGGAAGCTCGCGCTTCCTCTTTTTCCAATTCTTACTTAAAGAGCTACGCGAGGGATGAGATTGAAGTGGGGGAGATTACCGAACAAGAGCCTTACGCATCCCGCTGGGCGTCTACTATTCGACGTTAGTCCCGGCGCTCCAAGCGGGCCATCCAGTTATGAGTGTATTCACACTTGCGGGCAGGCTGTACCTGGCACTACTCCGTTACAATTTCCTCTTCGCACGCCGCCGAGCCAGGGTCGCTCTCCTGTTGCCTGCTCTCTTGCCTCGACTTCTCCGCCCCTTAGCAGCTTTCTTCACGGCACGGCGCACCCGCGGCTTCGCAGCCGCAACCTTCTTTGTGAACGCTTTCTGGACCGCTCCGGCTTTAGCCGCGATCGTGCCCAGCGTTGACCCAATCGATTCCGCCACGCTCGTGAGAATCGCCTCATCCTTCGACGGTCTATGACTGTCCACGGGAATGCTCCTTTACTCCTACCAATTTATTGCGTTATTGCGGCGGCCAAATCTTGTCGCCAATCGCAGCCTAAACCGGACGTCGTCCCTGAATCACCCGGATCAGCACAACTATGATCGCCAGCACCAGCAGAATGTGCACAAATCCGCCCAGCGTGTAGGAACTCACCATTCCCAAGAGCCACAAAATCACAAGGATTATCGCAATCGTCCACAGCAAGTCCATTTTTCTCTCCTGTCGTCTTTTCTCGACTCGGCCGCTTTCCTTGGGCCGAACTCCTACGAATTACGCGCTTCCCGATAAGCGCCCTGGCCCGCTTCTACCGCGTCGTTGACAAATTCTCTCGCGCTATCCGCTGCTCTTTGCGCCTTGCGCGCCACTCTCTTCCCCTGTGCAACCGCTTCGTCGATCCCGTTCTGCGCTTTCTCGCGCAACAACCCTCGCGTCTGTTCTCCCGATTGCGGAGCCAGCATCAACCCCAGAATCGCTCCCACTCCTAGCCCGATCGCGAAAGCCGAGGTAATTTGTGGCCAATTTTTTCGACTCATGGCTTCCTCCTACCACCCTTCAGACGTTCGACCTGTCGATGTGTGTGAATTCCCGACGCGTCACAATGGCGCAGCGTAACGCCCGCCCAGGCACAGAACCATCCGGTAAACGGCGTAGACCTTGCTCGCATCTTCTTGTAGGCTCTTCACAAACTCCTCGAAGCGTGCACGCCCGCCGCCTCCGTAGCGCAACGCCGTCATTACATCTCCACGCTATACCTCTGAATTACCCCGTAGCATTCACACGCAATCCTCTCCAGCTCCGCTCGATTCAGGATCTTCACCGACCCTCGGCCGTATTCAATCACTTTGGCTTTCTGCAGTACTCCGGCCGCCAGGCTCACGCTAGGCCTGTCCGTCCCCAGCATCGTCGCTAGAAAATCGTGCGTGAGGGGAAGCGAGGCCGAACTCACGCGATCCTGTGCCATCAGCAGCCATCGCGCCAGTCGTTGCTCAACGCCGTGCAGTCGGTTGCACCCCGCCGTCTGCGCCACCTGCAAGCCCAGAACAACCGTGAAACGCTCCAACTCGTGACGCAGTTCCGGCGCCGTCAAAAGCAACTCCCGCAGCGTTGCCGCCGATATCCGCAATCCGTCGCCTGTAATTTGCACCACCTCACGCAGAGGGCTCCGCCTGAGCCCGGCAAGCGCGGGGATACCCACCAACCCCTCTTTTCCCACGATCCCAGCCTCAACCGTCTTCCCATCCGCCAGCACGACTACCAGCGAAAGCAAACCATCGTTGGGAAAATACGCGTACTCCAAGACCTCGTGCGCTTCGTGAAGAACGCGATGCGAATCCAGCTCCACAGCTTCGAGGTGTGGTCGAATTGCCCGGAACTCCGTTTCTGGGATCGAAAGTAAGATTTTATTTTCTACGCGCTTGTTCGTCGCGTCTTTGCGCTCTTCGGGCGGAAGGAACTGTATCGTTTGATGCGCCACAATAAATCCTTTTTGATTGGATTCTCGGCCAGAATAAAAGTTTGCGAGCCAGCCCGCCATTCTCAGCCATTCATCGGTATCTTTCAGCTCATCGGCTGCTTCGCGATTTTCGCCACGATTTCCTGGCTTCTCTGGTCAAACACGAAGTATTCGCCTGGCGCCACGCTCGCCAGTTCCGAGATTCGCTCTTGCGCCGTGTGTATATCGCTCGCCGCTTCAACCCACACAAAGCTGCCATCGCTCTGTCTTCTCAAGATGTCCAAATGGGGTGAACGCATAATCCTCGCTCGCTGCTAGATTGACTACCGGGCTAAGGAATTGCATGTGCCCTACCAATCTGGCTCCCCCCATGAAATCTTACGGTTAGCTGGCTCACTCAAGCGCGTTTACAGCCGCGTTCGGGCAAACGCTGTAGCGCGAAAAGCCAGCCTTTCGCAGCCGCCGCTGTACTTTTTACCCGTCAGGTCAATCCCCGAGCAACCCTCACGTGCCCAGCGTTATGCGTCGCTCTGTGGAGGTATAAGACGGTATAAGAAGCCACCTCTGTGGACGTATCAGAAGACCTGGTGCTAACATAAACTACGCTTCAATTCGGTGGGGCCGTGGCGCAGTTGGGAGCGCGCCTCGATGGCATCGAGGAGGTCGTGGGTTCGAATCCCATCGGCTCCACCAACTTACTTACTTCTTTTCAATCCGTTAGCAAAAACTTCAAGGGGCACTAAGGGGCATTAAGCCACTTTCGAAGGCAATACGAGGCTCACAACTTTCCGGTGCGCCTTACGCTTGCTTTCGTCCATGGCTTTGCCGTAGACGTTCATCGTAGTACGGATGTCTGCGTGACGCATAAGTTCCTGCTGCACTTTCATCGGAGCTCCAGTCTCATCGAGCAGAGTTCTGAAAGTGTGCCGGAACGTGTGCCAGCCGATACGTCCGATGCCACAACGAATGCCTGCGGGAATGATATGACGCCGTTCTACTCCCCAGGGATACCAGGGTAACCTGCCTGCCACGTACGGGCTGGCAAATACCCAGTCCTCCGGTTTTTTGAACAGCGTCGTGCGTCGCCAGCGCAAGAGCACCTCGGCCAGTGCAGGATCGAGCGGCATGCCTGCATTGGAGTATTTGGTTTTCACATCGCTTACCACTCCGGTGACGATGCCTCGCCGCACGAGAAGCGTAAGGTCATCCCAAAGCACGTCAGACCACTTGAGGGCGAAAAGTTCGCTGCAGCGGAGCCCCGTGGCGAGATCGAGGATAACCATGGTGCGGAAGGGCTCGTCGAGCTCTTCGAGTAAGAGATGGAATTGTGCAACGCTAAGGACCATCGGCTCACGCTGCCGTTTGCTCGTGCCTCGGACTCGCACGAGCTTCATGGGATTCTCACCGATCTCGGTAAGTTCCCAACGCATCGCGCAGTTCCAGAGCACTCGCATGAGATTGTGGAGATGCCCTTTGGTTCTCGGAGCCAAGTCGAGTCCCTTCAACCATTGCTCCACGGCGAAGGGCTTTACCTTGGAAATCGGATAGTCGCCCCACCGCGGTTTGATCTGGTTGTTGAGATATGACTCGTACGCATTGGCGGTCGAGTGCCGCAACTCGGGAAGCTCTGTTTCGAGGTATCGGTTCACGAGCATACCGATCGTGACCGGGTGTCCTTGAAGATGATCAGAGTTCACATCAAGCTTGCGGTGTTCGATGACCCGCCACGCATTGGCTTCGGTTTTGAGCATTGCAACGGGACCGATGACTTCAGATCGTTTTGCATGGCCGCCATCGGACTTTCGTTCCCGCCAGCGGTAGACAAATACGAGCCCTTGCTTTTTCGACGGTCGGGTTTCAATCCAACCGTGTTGATACGTGTTTCGAGTTAGCCGCAACATCAAGCTCTCCTTTTGGGATTAGAGGAGAGTTGCGGCGCAACCCTGTTGGCCTTCAGTGAAGAGCTTACACCGCTTCGCAGCAATGCGTCCAAATCTGAGGGCCGAAAATACCATCGCCGCCCGAGTTGGCATCCTGGGATCTGGCCCCTCCCGGCCATCCGCTTGATTGCAGCCTGCACTTCTGTCGGATGCTGGTCGAGAAATTGATTTGCGGAGACGATTCCGACGCCGAACTTCCGGGCTTCCGAGAGGACCGTTTCAATCCCTCCTCCGCCGTAGGGAATGAGGTTCTGGATCTCATCGCAATAGATCGTATAGAGCGCTCTCTTTTCACGCGTAAAGAGCGCGTTCTTCGCCATCGTAAAGATAAGACTGCCCAAGGTGAGCGCCTGTTCTCCGAGCTTTCCTTTCTGAAGATCGACGATGATCCAATGGCCTTCGTCCATCGCTTGCTTCAATGAGAACGTCGAGCGTTCCTGTCCAACGATATGGCGGAAGTGCGGGTCTGCGGTGAACGCCGAAGTCTTATTGAGGATCGGCTCCCGCATGGTGGCCCGCATCGCTTCGCTTGCCTGGTCATAGCGGGATTCGAAGTAATGCCGGATTTCTGCGTTTGCGACCTTTGTCAAGCACGAAGCCCGAAAGCCGGTATGCGTGAGGAACGGAGCAAGCTCGACGATCGTCATCCTGTTCGCGGAGAGTACATACAGAGAATTCCGCAGCAGTTCATCGGTCCGTGCGCCGAAATAGTTCAGGTGCCAGCGGTGCCTCAAGACTTCGGCGAATTCGGCGATGCGGACGAAGTCTTCCGAATCCTGTTCCAAAGGATTGAGGCCGACCGATAATTCGGGGTCTGCGGGTGCCACGACGACGAGGCGGTCACTCAAATGCCTGCGAAGCTTCCGTTCGCGTGCCGCAATCGAGCGCAACAGAAACAGGGTGGCGTCGCCATGGAGGTCGAAGTACATGAACCCGCGATTCGCTTCGATGTCTTGCTGGCTCATGTATTTCAAGAAAGAGCTTTTCCCGCTTCCTGATTTCCCGATCACGGCAAGGTGCATCGTCCGTTGTATCGTGCTCAGCACGATAGGTCGGCGCGTGACGCGCTCGTCCTTAACCCTCAAGCCCAGACTGAGGTTCTTGCGGTTGCGCTCTCCACTCAGGCGATTACGAACTGCGAGAAATAGGCGTTTGAGGAAGTGAGCCATGGCTGTTGTCCTCAAACATAACCTGCTGGCAGCACAAAAGAAGACCCGCGCTCACCTTCCGGTGCGCCAGCAACCTTGGGCTATTTTCAGTGCGAATTCTCCATTATTGTGGACTCCGATGCTGACTGACGATCAGATTAAAAAATTCCAGGCGCTCTACGAAAAACGCTTCGGCAAGGAAATCAGCAAAGAAGATGCTCTTGAGCAGGGTGTCAAACTCGTGCGTCTCATGGAAATCATCCATCGACCGATGACGAAAGAAGAATACGAAATCATACAGAAACGTCGGAAAGAAAAAGGGCGAAAAATTGATGAAAACGACGCGCTCTTATGAGACGCAAATACAATGCATATGACTGCAACACACCCCTCGATACAGTTCGGATTTCAATATAACGTCCAACAATTGATGGACTGTTATCCACTCTTCTACTTGCCACATAATGGTATACGCGGCACAATGATCGGGCACACATCCGCGGGCATTTGCGAGCTTTTGCGTACAAAAAGGGGTAACTACGCCTTACAAGAACTCGCAAGAGCGATTGTGTACAGGGGCGCGGTTATCCCTTTTTGTATGCCACCAAAAGTCGAAGGAAAAATAAACTAAACATGTACCGTGGAAAAATCAGCGGAAAGAATTAGATATTTTATGTATGCGAGGAAATCGTCGGAGAGCGAGGATCGCCAAGTGCAGTCCATCGAGGATCAGATCAGTCGCCTCAAACAACTTGCGAACGACCTGAACCTCGACGTAGCGAAAATCTACGCCGAAGCGAAGTCGGCAAAGAAACCCCACAATCGGCCGGTCTTCGACGAAATCATCACGAAGATCGAGAAGGGCGAAGCGGGCGGTATCCTCTGCTGGCAGATCAATCGGCTCTCGCGCAATCCCATCGACAGCGGGCAGTTGGGCTGGCTCTTGCAACAGAATGTTCTCAAATCAATACAAACGATTGACCGTCAATACCTTCCCGACGACAACGTGCTGCTCTTCAACGTCGAAAGCGGCATGGCAAACCAGTTCATCATCGACCTCCGCAAGAACAGCAAGCGCGGCATGGAAGGCAAAGCTGATCGCGGCTGGCTCCCGTCGCTGGCTCCACTCGGCTATCTAAACGACAAACTGGAACACGTTATCCGCGAAGACCCCGAACGCTTCGCCTTGGTGCGACGCATGTGGGATTTGATGCTCACGGGAAACTACACACCTTCTCAAATACGGGAGATTGCCAACGAACAATGGGGACTCAGGTCCGCGAAACGCAAACATATCGGCGGATCTGAACTCTCAAACAACGGCGTTTATAGCATGTTCGGAAACATTTTCTACACGGGGATGTTCGAGTGGAACGGCAGGCAGTACACCGGCAACCACAAGCCGATGATTACCATCGAGGAATACGACCGCGTCCAAGTGCTCCTTGGCAGAAAGGGCAAACCACGGTTAAGAACACACAGCTTTGCTTATACGGGCGTCATCCATTGCAGCGTATGCGGAGGTATGTACTCGGCATATGAAACAACCAAACTGATAAAAAAGACTGGCAAGATCAAATCGTTCGTCTATTACCGAGCCTCCCACAACAAAAAAGGGACGTTGTGCGAAGACCAAAAGCAGCTCTCCCTCAAAGAGCTCGAAGATCAAATTGACCTCGAGCTTGAGGACAAAACTATTATTCCCGAATTTCAGCAGTGGGCCCTCGAAATCTTGGACGGCCGCAACGACCGCGAGATCGAGGATCGGACGAAGATTTATGAGATGCGGCATGCATCCATGGCCGAAACGCAAAAGGAACTCGATAACCTCACACGCATGCGCTACAAGGAATTGATCGACGACGAGGCGTTCGTCAAAGAGCGCGACGTGTTGCGGGAGAAAATCGCCAAACTCAAGACGCAGCTGCGGGAAACGGAGAACCGCGCCGAGCGTTGGCTTGAGCTTACCGAGAAGACCTTCAATTTCGCCGCTTATGCCCGCCACGCTTTTCTAAAAGGCACACTGGAAAAGAAAAGGGAAATACTCACCGCCCTTGGATCGAACTATACGATAAAGGACGGGGAACTCAGCATTACCAACAACGATTGGCTGGTTCCGATAGAAAAAGAATATCCGGCTCTTGAGGAGGAATATCACCGGATCGAACTGGATAAAACCCTAACAGTTACAGCACGAAATGAAGCTTTGGCATCAATTCGTACCCGCTGGGGTGCCACAGTGGAGGTTATACGAACTGTGTTTGAGCGGAAAAACGACGCGACCATCTACATCCCAGACCTTCGGCCGACCGCTATGGAGGGATAGTTTGCGTCCTTCGTCTTAGGGGCTCCAATTCACTATCACGTTATTCACGGTGGGAGTGAGGGTGCCAGAGGCATTGGCAGAGAGTTTCGTGAGAATTTTGAAATACCGGTAATTACTGAAAAGGCGGTAATCGAGCGCAACGGAAGTATTCGGATTTGCCGTGTAGTAGGTATTCCCCGTACAATCACGACCGGCCTCACCGCGGAGTCCACAATCGCACTCCGCACCAGGCCTTCTTGGCTTTCGCAGCTGTACTAAATTCGGAGACCCTGACTGTCTAAATTAGCGGGGAGCACTACAGCGGTAACTCATTGACACATTAACGCTCAGGATCTAATGTGTCAGCGAACAGCCAATGAAACACTCCTATCCGACTTCTGAGCCACTCAAATTTCTTTTACAGATGATCCACAACAAGGAAATGGCATTGCCGGATTTTCAGCGTGACTTTGTCTGGGATCCGTCGGCTACCGACGAATTAATAGAATCGATCATTAGTAATTTCCCTGCAGGGTCTCTTCTCCGAATAAAGAACGGCACTCAGCTTTTGTTCCAGCCGCGAGCCGTCGAAGGCGCACCGTATTTAGCCAAAGAAGCGCGACCTTCGTATCTCATTCTCGACGGACAACAGAGACTCACTTCTCTTTACCAGGCGCTTCACGGCGTCGGTGAGCATCGCTATTACATAAACCTTGCAGAACTAGAAGCTGGTAAGGACCTTGAAGACTGCGTTTTTTATCTCCGCACCGATGATGGAGACAGGGAGCACGGCACCCTAGCGCAACAGGCAGCAAGGCTCGTTTTCCCGCTGGGCAATATCTTCAGCAATGGCGCGAATTCCCAATGGTCACGTTGAATGAAGAGACCTCGGGTCCTGCGGTGTGTACGATTTTTGAGACGCTGAACAGAACCGGTGTAAAACTCAGTGTCTTTGACCTCCTAACCGCCCGATTTTGGCCACAAGAACTCAACCTTCGCCAATTATGGGAGGAGGCGCGGTCTGATAATCCGATCGTCGAAGACTATGAAATCGATCCCTATTATGTTCTTCAAGTCATTGGCTTACTCGAGCCAGGCGTAGACAGGGACGGGCGTCCGCGAGCGCCGTCGATAAAGCGAAGTGCGATCCTTGAAATGAATGTCGATCAACCCCGGAACGGGTGGAGCACTGCGGTCGAGGGCCTGTCGGAAATCTTGAAAATACTGAGGGATGAATGCGGCGTGCTCGTCGCTAGTTTAATCCCCTACACCACCATCCTGATCCCGATGGCGGCAGCTTGAGCTTCTCAAGCGAAAGTGAAAGGAGCGGACTCTGGCGCGAACAGGATCAAGCTGCTCCGGTGGTTCTGGTGTTCCGTGTTCGGGCAGCAGTATGAAAATGCTCCGAACAGCCAAGCGGAAAAGGATTTTGGAGAACTTAAAGCCTGGATGGGCGGTGGCAGCGAGCCTGAGTCCGTTGGGAGCCTCGACATCGCATCCCTCAAACTACGCACCACCAGGCCAAAACAGCGGGCCGTGTACCGCGGCGTGATGTCATTGATCTTGCAGAACGGCGCTCTCGATTTTCATAAGCGCGGTCCGATCACGTCGCAACTGATCGCTGACAAAAGGAATCCTGTCGATGACCACCATATCTTTCCCCGCGCTTTCCTCAACGAACGGAATGTTTCGGCTGCACTCCGCGATTGTATTCTGAACCGCACGTATATCGACCGAGCCACCAATCAGCGGTTAAGCAGACGCGCTCCTTCGGACTATTTCGGTGAAATCAGACGAAAGCATGGGACAAAGGAAACCGATGAACTTTTCGGCACGCACCTTTTGCCGATTGGCAACGATTCTCCTCTTCTGAAAGATGAATTCGAAGAGTTCCTCGCGGCAAGAGAGAAACTCCTGATGCAACTCATAGAGGAAAAAACGTCCGCCTAGCGGCTGTGGCGATGCGTCAATGAGCCTGCGAACCAGAAGGCTAGTGTGTCGCGAATGGCTGTAGAGTCATGTCAGTCCGCTCCGGGTGTTTGAGAGAATGCTCACAATGAAGTCCCAGGAAAACTACAAACCATTCCTCACCCGTCGCTTTGGTCTAGCCTTCCAGTTCGCATCGGGATTGCATCATGCGCAGGCTCGCAAGGCAACTCACATCCCATACATCGCCCATTTGATGAGCGTGTCCGCGCTTGTTCTCGAGTCAGGGGCGATGAAGACCAAGCGATCGCCGCACTCTTGCACGACGCCGTGGAGGACCAGGGAGGCCTTCCCACTCTGGAAACCATCCGCCGCGCGTTCGGAGAGCGTGTGGCCACAATCGTGAGGGAATGCTCGGACAGTGAATCAGCTGATCCCGAGAACAAACCGCCGTGGCATCAGCGAAAACAGGCTTACCTTGAGCATCTGCGCACAGCATCACCGGATGCTGTGCTGGTGTCAGTGGCCGACAAGCTTCATAACATAAGAGCGATCGTCAATGATTATCGGCAGATCGGTGATCGGGTCTGGCTGCGCTTCAATAAAGAGGCGAGTAAAGAGGATCAGCTGCGATTCTATCGGCAGGTAATCAAGACTCTTCGGAAAACCTGTGCGCCAGCTCTATTCGTCGACGAGATGGATAGACTCTTGAAAGAGCTGGATGGTCGTGCAGCGCGAGAGTGATCGTCTTCGTCGCATGATTGCCCTCGACAACAGTCAACAAATTCATGCGCACATTTGGCTGCTGCAAGCGCCTAAGGGGCGTAAACCATTCGTGGGTAAAAGCTTTCAGAACCAGGGCCTCCTGGTGTCGCCCCGCGAAGACTGATTCAGCCGATCCTTAAGCTTCAGACAGTATTCGTTGAACGGCTCCATCTCTAGGCCTTCTGCAACTAGATCTCGCGCTCTGTCTTCTTCATGGAGTCGAAGGTACAACCACGCGAGCCTCGAACAATCGGTCGCATTAAATTCAGTCACATGATTCTCGAACACCGTTGCCAACCGCCCAACCAATAGATTCTTCTCTTCGCCCAGGAGAAACTGGTGCGTCGCGAATAGACTGTTAACCCTATTCGCGACGTTACTTATCTCTCTAAGGGAGTATTCGGCACCTCGACTAACTCCACCAGGGCGTGAATCTCACCATTCCAGTCGTCCGTTCGTCGACAAAGCTCCGCCAACTTCTTCCACGCCGGCAATTGGTCTTCTGCCCTTGGGGTGTGTTCGAGAGTACGGCAATAAGATTTCAATTACGGAAATTGCGCATGTCGTTGTGAAAGAACCCTGCTCGGCTAAGTGATTGACTAGAATCAAGTGTTCATCAGCATGCGGACCAGATTTGGAATTCCCGCGCCCTGATGATAGATATTTCGCCGGAGGTCGGTGCAATTCTTTAGAAGAACGTCTTTGATCTGGTCAGGGTGACCGACAAATTCCTGATGAACCGAAAGAAAGCCTGCCAGTAGGCCAGAAACATGGGGGCAGGCCATGCTCGTACCGCTCATAGGAATGTAGTACGAGTTTGGTTGGGCAGCTGAGAAACGAGCATTACAGGAATAGATGTGCTCTCCCGGGGCCACAACATCGGGTTTGGCCCTGCCATCCGCCGTAGGGCCACGAGATGAAAAATATGATATTCCGTACATATGTGGCTGGTCTTTGTTCACCGCTCCGACGGCAATACATTCCTCAAGGTTTGCGGGGTCTCCAATGGAGAGATCAAGGTTCAACTGCTGTTCGCCATCGACCGTCTCAACTGCGAGTCTTCCTTCATTGCCGGCCGCAACACACACAAGTACGCCCATTCGCCATAATCTGCGGAGCTCGTTACAGATGGGTGAAAATCCACATCCAAAAACTGTGGCATCAAACGAGCCGCCGAGACTGAGATTTACGCCGTGAATAACGAGATCTGGTGAGGCCTCGTTTACTGAGGCGATGTGATCTAAAGCTTTGATGATCCAAGCATCGTTTCCTTGACCGGACTCGTCCAGGACTTGATACATCCAAATCTTCGACTTTGGTGCAATCCCACGGAAGTCTTCATTAGGCGGTGCTGTTCCCCCGCCCGCGATAATGCCAGCGACGTGTGTGCCGTGGCCGTTTAGATCGGTTGGAGGCACTTGAATCGGACTACCAACGGCGGTGCAATTCCATTGCCCTAGGATATTGTTGTTCACACAAAAGTGAGGATGGTGAGCGCTCACGCCGGTATCGAGCACCGCCCAGGTAATCTTATCGCCCGTGGCCCCGTAGCCCAGTTGTGCCGTATACGCCTGTATGACCCGCGAGGAGACATTGAGAAGTGCACTCTTAGCGGAGTTCCTCCAGATAGTTTCTATATGGGCCTCTTTACATAGATTCGCCAATTGATAAGCTTCGGGCGCTGTGAGCAACGCCGCAACATAACGTCGGAGCCTATCGATGCGCGCGTTCGGATTGCCTTGTGTAATCTCACCAATCGTATCTGCAAGTTTCCCAACCTTTTCTTCGAGAGTTATCCCTTTCATTTCAGGCTGGATCTCAATCAATACCGGATGTCGTATGTTTGAGTCGGCCAAGTTGGCTGCTAAATCGCGAGCAATTATAAATTTTGAGACAGGCGACGCAAATGAGATTCCAAGTAACGATCTAACTGCAGTGTGTACATCTCCGGTCGACAAGTAACCTATGCTTGAATGCGGATTGAAGCCGGCAAGCCTCAGACTGTCTAGGTTTATTACGGTTTGATCGTAAAATATGTCGTTAGGCGCATTGGGGTCGTAGTCTGGCTTAAGTTGTTGGTCCAGGGCGACCGGGTCCAATCGATCAAAGAAATTGAACCAGCATGCTGTAGATTCCGGCCTTTGCCGAGGATGGACGATATTCTGTTGAACTTCCGCTATTCCCAACGGGGAACCGATGGTGAGGAGAAGCGCAACATTGACGCCAGACCGCGGCTCGAGCGTCTTAAGAACATCATATGCGATTACTGACCCGAGGCTATGAGCCACGACTACATACGGTTGCTTCTGCGGCAAAAGCACATTACGGAATCGAGTTCGCATAGCCTCTTTTTCTTCGGATGCGTAGAAATATGCGGCAACATCTTTAAGGAAGAGCTTAGTAATCCACTCCGTTACAGGACGTTGAAGAAATCCCGGCAGTATGCGCGCGTCCATTTCGGCAGCAGCTTGGACTCGCCCAGCATATTCTGGTCTCTGTCCCGCGCCGCTTAACATTTTGAGCCCAAGATTTTGAACGAATATCCGTGCTTCGTCGGACTGAGGCGCCAACATGCCCAGAAAGCTTTCATCTTGGAGTTCCAGAGATAATGAACCGACTGCGGTCGCTCCGACAGTTTCGGCAGAAGCGCCAGCCGACGGTTGCGGATAACGTAAATCAGCCCAATAAGCCATTCTAGTGCGCGCCCCCATATCAATCCCAAAGAGTGCCCGATCCCATTGTGTCTTCAGGATCGGTGCAGAAGGCTTGTTTCCGATGCCGTGAATATAAATGACCGTCGGAAGCTCCGTTTCCGGAACTGAAGCAGCGTCCGCTATTTGCATAATTTTGACTCCAAAAGAAAAAGGAAGATCGCGGGTGATCAAGAGCTCTGACATTCTTAATGGGGTAAGAAGCGACTTTCGCGCATTGCTTTTAATCACCCAGGGACGTATCATAGATCTTACCCACCCACTTGGCAAACAAGATCCGACTAACCTCAAGAATGTAAATGTAAAGGAAGGAAGGAGGGACTATGGCCTGCAGCGATCCACGTCTAACCTATCTTAATTCGTACGGTTACAATGTCATTAAGCTCCCGCGTGCAGGAATCGAGCCACTTCAGGTCCTTGGTCGAGACAAAGATAGCCTGGAAGACCTGGGAGAACTCTCGACCATTTGGAAATCACAGTCTCCGATCCCAAGCACCCCAGGACCTAATCCGGCGATGAATATTAACGGCGAGAAAACGGATAATCTAAAACTTTCCATTGGGCTGGACATTCTTGCCAGCGTTTTGCAAGGCATGAAAGCGGCAGCTCCCAAACTTACGACTGCTTACTCGCGGGCTCGTGCTGTTCAATTTACATTCATCAATGTCACTGAGACGCTGATCGCACCCCTAGAAGTAGGCAAATATCTTAGTGCTGGAGATTTAGATAGCGGGAGTCCTTTCGTCGATTACTTTGTCGGACACGACAAGCATGCCTATGTGGTTACTTCTGTTCTAAAGTCCGACTCAATCACCGTCTCGGCAAAGCAAGACTCAAATGTTGCGCTCGCAGTTGATGTTCCCGCGATACAACAGATGGTCGGAGCAAATGTGACCGTCAGCAGCGGGGGAAGCCAAAATGTCGATCTTACATTTAAGGGAGCTCAGCCCCTGACATTTGGATTTAAGGTTTTTGGCATTGGATATGCAGACGGAAGATGGCAGATCTACGGTCAAGCGCCTTCCGGAAGCTTTGCATTGACGCTTCCCACAGGGCAGATTCCAGGCCACTATCAGCTTCCGATCCTACTTGCGCCTGGGGCACTAATCTCCATGGTCCCGACGCGAGCACGACAAGCAGCTGCTGTCGGAGGTTAGTCCATACCACTGCTGACAAAATCCAGTTCCACGCAGCCATGGTTGTTCGACAAACGCCGGAAATTGGTGAATGTGTTCCACCTCCTGTGAAAGCCTGCCGGGCAGACGACTTGGCGCACGGAAACACAAATAAGATGTACCCTGACCAAGTGTAAGACGGTCTTGGTAACCATATGGAGCTGTCATTTGAGGTTCGCCGAAAAGTACTTTTGAACTTGGGTGGATTTCTGGCGACTAGGTCCTCGCGGTTTCGCCAAGGCGCTCGAAGAAAATCGACGTACTGATTTTCCCTTCCATCGCCCAAAAGTGGAGACCCAATATGTCCCTCGAAGACGTGGAGAAGTTGCTCGGCGAAGTCTCCGACCAGCAACAGAAAACGATTGCTCTTCTCGACAAATTAGCCAAGGACGCGGGAAAGCCAAAACAAAGAGATGGATGGGACAAATTTCAAATTGTCACCGGGTTTATCTCTGGAGTTCTTCTAGCGGTGGTTGGAACCGGATTTACCTGGCTGTACCAAAATATTGAGAGACACCGGCAGGATAAGCTGCAGCAGCAACAAGCTGAAGTCCAAGCACGGCAGAGCACGTTCCAGGAGGTAGACTTGGTCGCAAAGTTCATGCCTTACCTTACCGGCGGCGATGACCTGAAACGCCAGCATGCAGTCCGGACACTTAGACTTATCGGAGATCCTGACATGGCCGTCCAGATAGCAAACGAGTTTGGCGGTAAAGAACTCGCCCTGACAGCGTTTAAGATGAATCCGACGCTGACGGTCGTTAAGGCTTACAACGCGATCCAGAGTAATCCCGAGGCGGGCCAGAATATTGCCGGCGTGGAACTCCGTCAAGGCAAAGATCTAAAAGTAGGAAGCACAATTTTGTTCGACGGATTCACGAACTATTCGCTTGCTGGGTTCAATTTTGCAACTGCTAAAATTGTTCCCTGGGGAACGAACCAGCCGGACCTGGAGGCTGCGAATCCTGACTCGGGACATGCCACTCCCGCCGTCCTTTTTCTCGAAAACGATGTTCCTCCTTATACATCCAAGGAGTGGCCACCCGGAAAAGTCCCTGCCAACGCGGGTGTTGTCAGGATGTCTCAACAGAGGCTAGAGGAAGTGAGGGAAGCCCCTGAGTCGGGCTATGATGTGCACTATTTCAAGCCGGAAAAGGGTGGTGTCTACTGCATCAGAACCTGGGACGGACAGCATTTTGCGAAGATCAAAGTGACGGACGTGGGCACCGACAGAATCGCTTTCGATTGGGTTTATCAGCCCTCTCGCAGCCGCACATTCTAGAAGATACTTGGGTGAAATATGAGCAATATCAAAAACCCTTCGATCCGCCCGTCACTGACGAAAGGATTCACTGCTTTGAGAGCGGCATGCGCTTGGTGATATTCGCCGAACTTTTCTCCGCGCCGCACAGTCCGCAGTAGGCTGATAGCCTTCCTGATCGCCGAAAATCACTGCACGTCGCCAACTTCCCTGCGTCGAGTCGGCCACACGTCTGGGCCGCCGTCTGCCTAAGGCTAGGCAGGCCAGCCTTGGACGAAGTTTTCCTGCCACTTGCGGCAGGTGCAAACGTAAATCTCGCGGATCGCAAAGGCGTATCCCCATTGATGTACGCAGCGTGGTATTGCGAAGAAGACGTACTGTCATTTCTACTCAAAAGAGGGGCGAATGTGAAGGCCGTCGATTCAGACGGTTCCGACCCTTTGTCAGAGGGACTCGCTCCGAGCACCCCCAAAACACCGGGTATCCGCCAGCGCCCCCCTGCCTGGCGAAAAGTCTAATCGCCCCCGCGAAACAGCGCCAATGGATTTCCTGTACTAGCACTTTATTGCTAGCAAGCTACTATGCTGTGACAGCCCCGGTATGGAAGCCATCAATCGGGCGGCTGTTCTCATGCCCGCGACGTCGTCCGGAAGCGACGAGGCGATAGTGAAACACACTGTGATTCGACATCAATTCCGCAAGGATTGTGAGCGAAGGCTCGGGGAAATGCCCGTAACTCATTCTGTGTGCTAGCGTGGGAAGCTTGACAAATGGAAAGGCTGCGCCAATACTTAAGCAAGTACTAGTACCTTCACGCCATTGACCAAAGAAACTAAAGAGGATAGCTTATCATGCTACGTAAGTGCATCGTGACTGTGCGAATGAGCATCGAAATAATGGTTCAGCCAGTAAGCGAATTCAAAATTGGATTAGATCCGATGAACACCGCTCCCAAGCCAACGAAAAGTACAAAAAGCGTTCCCAAACACGAGTCCTATGAAGAATTCAGTCAACGAATGGAAAAGGAGAAGTTTGAAGGTTACAGACGGCTAGTGAAACGAAATAAGGAACAAGGCCGTCGTGGGACCCGTGAGAAACAAGAGTGGGCCTAGAGTGTAGTCGGAGAAATCTGCAGCGACTTCGTACCATACGGGAGGAACCAAACCTCCCTTTTTATTGCGCCTTCGAAGGCAAGTTGAATCTAATTTTCAATATATTCCTTATATCCATCGCAGCGAAGTTTTGAGTAGTCCGCTTCTCGGATCCAATCTGGAGGATCCAGTCGCAGTTGTGCCATCACCATTTCGGCCGATTTAAGTGCTCCTTCCACCCATCCTTGCTCGCCCGAAAATGCTTCTCCGCACGTGTATAAATTGACGTCCTTAATTGGACGACTGAGATTTTTCATGACTTCCCAGGGCTTGGTGTGTGCATTCCACGTATGCCATCCGCCATAGTAAGGCGCAGCAGACCAATTCCGCACCAGCGCCATCACAGGTTCTGGAATCTGAGCCAAACGTGGATGGAGCCATGTGAGTTGCCGATGTGCCTCTTCGACGAGAGCTTTGGGTGCCCCATACAGGTCGACAATTAACTGTTCATCGGGCTCCAAGGTTTTCCTGCAGAAGAAACTGTCATTCCCTTCAAGAAGTGTCTGCCAAAACTCTGCGTAACGTCCGTCACTATAACTTGCCATGAGCCAGGCAGCCTCGTAGAAGTATACTTGTCGAACCGGAAGATCTGTGATCGCCTTTCCCGAAGCATGTCCAAGAGCATTGCTATCATCCCACCACGGGCTCTCAAAGCCCAGAAAGAGCTTGAAAAGTCGGTGCGCCTTCACACTCTGAAGATCCCGAAGAAACCGATTTAGATCTTCACGGGATCGCGATCTTTCAATGGGCGGAATCTTAATCTCAATATGTTGCAATGCCCCCTTCGGCATAGCCAAGATTACATGCCTCGCTACTCTTAATACCGTTTTCTGGTTCTTACCATCCAGAAATGATAGTTTGAATAGCCGCTCGTTACCCGCAGCAATCTCTTCGACTTCCGTGAGCTCGAACTCCTTGTCAAGCGCCACCAAATTCGTATCAAGCGCCTCTTTAACCAGTTTCTTCGGAATCTCACTCATGCCTTCTTTAATTGTTGTGTAGTTAACACCGATATCGGACAGGAACCATGGAATTGCTTCGGCCGCATTCCAGTTCGTAATTATCGACTCGTACCCTAGGGCATCGTGGACCAGCGAAAATGTTTCACCTTTCAAGTAGCGCAGCAGGAGATTCCAAAACCCAATCTCGCAAAGCTGTGTGCCACCTAGAACGGCATACTGCTTCAGAAGTTTCCAATGTCTGGCTGACAGGATGGATCTCTTCATCTCGAAGCCATTTGAATGTAACTGGGTCAGTTCCTGGAGAATCTGTTCTCGGTCGCTGCTGCTGAGGTCACTGAGGTCTAGAGCCAGAAGAGCGTCTCTGATTGCACGTTTTACCAGTTGTTCTGACTCTGCGCCAAAAGGGCAAGATTCGAGGTGGTGAGGTGCGATTTCGTAAGGCAAGGCTCCCGCAGATGCTCCGCACGTAGCGCACGGAGTG
>WNFS01001088.1_pt1 | contig 20027 bp, 22 predicted proteins | sample 5400141 | NCBI WGS metagenome assembly WNFS01 (sample SAMN13153358, study PRJNA577476) | soil metagenome | isolation source: 60 cm saprolite under Madrone tree | place: USA:California | collected 2016-06-14
ATGGCATTTCCAATAAATCGGCCGCGACGACTGAGACGCAACGAGACGCTCCGCAGCATGATCCGCGAGACGCGGCTTGCACCCGAAGATTTTATCCAGCCCTACTTCGTCTGCCCCGGACGTGACGTCAAGAAGCCAGTCGGCGCGATGCCGGGTGGCGCAGATGTCGGTCGAACATGTCGCGCGCGAGGCTCGCGAGACCTATGCCGCCGGTGTGCCCGCCGTCATCCTGTTCGGGATTCCGCAGCGCAAGGACGCGCAGGGCAGCGAGGCCTGGAACGACAACGGCGAGGTCCAGCGCGCGATTCGTGAAATCAAGGAACATGTGCCCGGGCTCGCCGTGATTACCGACGTATGCATGTGCGAATACACCGACCATGGCCATTGCGGGGCCGTCGTGGGCGGCGAGATCGATAACGACGCGTCGCTCGACCTGCTGGTGCGCGAAGCGCTCTCGCATGCGCGGGCGGGCGCCGACATGGTCGCGCCCTCCGACATGATGGACGGACGGGTCGGCGCGATTCGCACGGCGCTCGATGAAAACGGATTCACGCATCTTCCGATAATGGCGTACTCGGCCAAGTTCGCGTCCGCGTTTTACGGACCGTTTCGCGAAGCCGCCGAATCGACTCCGCGGTTCGGTGACCGCCGCTCCTACCAGATGGACCCGCCCAACGGGGACGAGGCGATGCGCGAAATCGCGCTCGACGTCGAAGAAGGCGCCGATATCGTGATGGTGAAGCCGGCGCTCGCCTACCTCGACCTGATCTATCGCGCCAAGCATGAGTTCAACGTGCCGATTGCGGCGTACAACGTGTCGGGCGAGTACTCAATGATCCGAGCGGCGGGAATCAACGGCTGGCTCGACGAGGAGCGCGCGACGATGGAGGTACTGACGGGAATCAAGCGCGCCGGCGCGGACATGATCCTCACGTATTTCGCAACCAACGTCGCGAAACATCTGCGGTGAGAGCAGGAGGCGAGAATGAAGGTCAAGGTCGTTATCCACGAAGCTGAAGAAGGCGGCTATTGGGCCGAGGTGCCGGCGATACCGGGATGTGCGACTCAAGCCGAGACGTTCGAGGAGTTGCTGCGGAACCTTTACGAAGCTGTCGAGGGATGCCTCTCTTGCGCTACGCCATCGTGATCGAGCGAGCCAGGAGCAACTACTCCGCGTTTGTGCCCGATCTTTCCGGATGCGTCGCGACCGGGGCGACGGTCAAGGAGATCGAGCGCAACCTTCGTGAAGCTATTCGCCTCCATCTCAAGGGTTTGCAGGAAGACGGGCTCACGATTCCCAAACCCACGAGCATTTGCGAATACATTGAACCCTGAGGCTTGCCGCACATGTCGACGGACGTGCACATTCGGCCGCTTGAAGAGCGGGAAATCGACGAAGCCGACCGTATCATGCGGTTGGCATTCGGGACGTTCCTCAAAATGCCCGACCCGATGCAGATGTTCGGCGATGCGACCTTCACCAAGCGATGGTACGCCGACCCCGGTGGCGCGCTCGCGGCTGAAGCGGACGGGCGCCTGATCGGATCCAATTTCGTGACGAACTGGGGGAGCTTCGGTTTTTTCGGACCACTCTCGGTTCTTCCCGAACTATGGGAACGCAAGATCGCGCAGCGGATGCTCGAAGAGACGATGGCGCTCTTCCGAAAGTGGGGAATGCGGCACACCGGTCTCTTTACGTTCCCCGAGAGCCCCAAACATGCGGCGCTCTACCAGAAGTTTGGCTTCTGGTCGCGCTTTCTCACACCCTTGATGGAGAAAAAGGTCGAGCGCATGGCAGCGGAACCGCAATTTCTCAAATTCTCCGAGGGCTCCGCCGACGAAAAGGCGCAATGGATTCAGGCGTGCCGCGAAGTGACGGACTCAATCTACGACGGGCTCGACGTGACGATCGATATCCAGGGAGTGGACCGCCAGCGAATCGGTGAGACCGTGATGCTCACGAAGGGGTCGCGGATTGCGAGCTTTGCGGTGTGCCATGTCGGAGCCGGGACCGAGGCCGGAAGTGATTGCTGCTACGTCAAGTTCGGCGCGGTGCGGAGCGGAAACCGCGCCGCGGAAGACTTTGACCGTCTGCTCGCAGCGTGCGAGGCGCTCGCGGTTGAACGCAGCGTCTCGGAGGTGAACGCGGGCGTCAATATGGGACGCCATCAGGCGTATCGCGCGCTGATCGCGCGCGGCTATCGCACATATATGCATGGCGTTGCGATGGAGCAGGGAAATGCCGCGGGCTACAACCGCCCCGGCGTGTTCGTGATTGACGACTGGCGCTAGTTAAGCCCGAATCATCTCATTACGTCTTGGACATCGCCGGCAATGCGATCGCCGGGAAGGCGGCACAGGCGTGCAATCCCGCCGCGCACCGCGTGCGCGGCGGGATTGCCACGCTTCGCGGGTCGCTGGGCCGTGCGTTTCGGCGCGAGGCCCAGCGGCCTGCGGTCAGGCTGGGCGGCGTGGACGGATGTGCGTTTCGTAATACGGGCGCATCGCGCGCAGCGAGCGCATCTGATGGTAGGCGAGTTCGTCATCAGGATAACGATGTTGGGGGCCGAGGACGCATCCTGCCCGCGCGTGACATCGCGGCGCGCAATTAGGCTCGGCTTCGACGCGATGAGTGAGACATTTGGGGATGTCCCATCCAGCGGGGAAACTCACAGCGCCAATCGGACATGCACTGATGCAACTGCGCACAGTACAAGCGGGACATGGATCGAAATTGAGCGCCGCGCCCGATTCGTCAAGTTCCGCGTCGAGCAAAAGCGCAACGCGAAATGCGATCCACGGACCGTATTCGGGATGGACGACGACACCGAGGATGCTTGGGCCGGCGAGGCCGCTCATCCGCGCGAGTTCCATGAAGTTGAGCGTCGCGCTTCCCGACATAAACGGATAGACGGGCGTGCATTGGACGCCTGCCGATCTAGCCGCGGATACGATGTCGCGCTCGACCACCTCGCGAGTGAAATCGTCGAGGGAATTGTCGCGCTCGCGCCATCCGGGGTGTTGCATGGCATGGGCAGTGAAGGCGCGCCAGAAAGCGCCGCCACCATTGCCGATCACGACAATCGAACGGGCGTCGGGGAAAATCGCGGACGCACTCATCATGGGCGATGCGGAAAGATCGTAGCGGTCGGCAGGGATCGCAGCGACGAGGTTGAGGCCGTAGGGCGCGGATGCGTTGCGGATGATGTCGAGCAGATCACTCATGCGATTTTGTAGGTGACCAGCGCATCGGCGATAAGGGCGCTTTTGCTGTCGCGGATCTCGACGCTGATGCTTGCGACGCGGCGGCCCTTGGCGCGCACGCGCGCATGTGCAATGAGGTCGCTCTGGACACCGGGGCCCGTGTAATTGACCGTCATCGAAATGGTCGCGCTGCGTTGCGTCTCGGGCATCGTCCATACGGCGGCGCATGCGGCGACGTCGGCCAGTGATGCGATCGCGCCACCATGAATGGGAACGTCGGACGGACCGTAATTCAGCAGGCGCGGATCGAAGGGCATTCGGGCAACGACTTCGCCCACCGAGGCGGATTCCACCTTGATGCCGAGCACCGCGGAAAACGGTGCCTGTTCGAGCGTTACGAGCGCGGGAAAGCGTTGATGCGCGGTTGCCATTGTCGCTTACTTCCCGGCCTATTTCCGCGGTGCAGACTGAGTTGCGAGTTCGAGCGCCATCGCAACCGCGGTCTCGGCAGATGTGGCGCGATGAAGCCCGGCAAGCTGATCCCATGCATTGAGCGCGACGACGGGACGGCCGATTTTGATCGCGAGGCCAATTTCAGAAAGAGTGCCGCTCTCCCCAGCGAGTGCGACGACCGCGTCGGCGCTGCCGACGACGATTGCGTTACGCGCCTGCCCCATTCCGGTCGCGATCGCGAATTCGATATGAGGGTTTGCAGAGTGGCGGTCGTAGGTGGCCAGGATTCCGATGGTGTGGCCGCCGGCCGTACGCGCGCCACGGGCCGCCGCCTCCATCACGCCGCCCCGTCCACCGCATACGAGGACCGCGCCGCGCGTCGCGATTGCGCGTCCGACCTCGAACGCGAGCGCGCACACATCGGCGGGCGCATCGCCGGCGCCGATGACCGCGATGGAGGGTAAGAGCGCCATTACATTGACCTCATTGACCTTATCTCAACGTCCGAGGGCTCTTATCCACTAGCAGGGTGTTGAAGAAAGGGTTAATTTTGAAAATTCGTCTCTGATCGCGAAGCGTAGGAGCGTCTTGAGATCATTGGAGATCAGTAAGTGTGTAGCTAAATCCGTCATTTGGTATTTTTCAACACCCTGCTAGACTCCAAGTATGAGCGGCAGTTCCGACAGGTCCTTGATGATGAAGTCGGGAGCGGGGATGCCCTCGGGAATCGAGGGCGCGCCCTTGCTGACCCATGCGGTGCGCATCCCGGCCTGGCGCGGACCGAGCACGTCTTCGCGCGGCGTATCACCGACGAACAGAACGTCACGCGGCTCCAGGCGCAACATCTCGAGCATCCGCTCGTAGATTTTCGGATTGGGTTTGCGGAGCCCGACTTCCGCCGAGATGATCACGGCCTCGAACAGGTGCGCGACGCCGGTATCGAGCAGGACTTCGCGGCCGCATTGCGCGTCGTCGAAATTCGAAAGCAGGCCGAGCCGGTAATGCGGCGCGAGTGTTTTCACCGCGGCGACGCGCTCGACGGGCGCCCATGTGACCGAGCGCACACCTGCCATATGAACACGCGTCAGATGCTCGGCAAAAGTGTGAATGTCACAGCCGCCGGCGGACACGATACGCGTGAGCGTGCGCGCGAAGCGCTCGTGGCAGGTGATTTCGGTTCCCTCGCGCTCGCGCTCGACGCCGACCTCCGTGTTCACCTCGTTGTAGACGTCGATGAAGCCTTCCTGGTCGAAGGCGTCGCCGAGCCGTTCCGCGAGCTTGGGCAACACCCACGGCATCGTAGAGTGCATCTCGCGCCCCTTCCACTCCATCACGGGCAGACGATCGGGTTCCCATTTGACCAGCGTGTCGAACAGGTCGAGCACGAGCGCCTTGAACTCGCGATTAGGCATGGGGCGAAAGTGCGGCCGCGGTGCTCAACAGCGCGAGCACGTTGAGCACCATCACAGCGCCGTTGAGCGATACGCTAAGGCGATGGAGTTGCTGGAACTCGGCCTTGCGCGCAGCGTCGGTCTCTTCGGCAACGGTACGAATCGCGTCGACCTTCGGACGCACGACGGCACCCGCGTAGAACGTGAGCGCTAGCGCGATCAGAAGCGCGATAGCGGCGAGCGACCACCATAGCCGCGGCGAATGCGCCATCGTGAAGTAGAGTGCGAGGATGAAGCTGATGATCCCGGCAACGTATCCCAGAATGTAGTAGCGCGGGAAAATGCCGGCGACCACTTTGCCGGCCTCGCTAATCGGAAGCTGGCTGAAGACGACCGGCGCGGTGAAGATCGAGAAGAAAAGCATCCCGCCGAGCCAGCATACGATGCAGAGCAGATAGATGAAGAGCGCTATCACCATGTGGGAAGTGGGACCGGGTTGGTCATACGGGCGTTCAATTGCGGGCGTTCAATTGAGATACTGTTTGCGCGCGCCGGGAAGCGGTTTGCGATCGGCGAAGCCGCCCTCGACCGGATGCCATGCGAGCACGCTGGGCTCGCCGAACTGCCAGCAGAGAAAGACCACATCGCCGTCGTCGACTTCCGCAGGAAAATCGACCAGCCCCTGGTCGATGTCCTTGAGGAAGCATCCTAACGATTCGACCTGCTGCGCGAGTTCACCCATCCGGGCCGCGGCCGGCTTGAGTTCCGGATGAAGGTCGATAATGCGGGCGAGCGGCAGCGAATCGACGTCGCGGTCGAGGTTTACGATTTTCCTGATGCGTTCGCGCAAATCGCTCACCTGGAGCTGCAATGCACGCATCAGGCCCTCGAGCGTGGGGATCAGCTCGTTAGCCTCTTGAGGACTGAATAGCTTTTCAAAGCGATACTGAGCCAAAGCAATTCCTTTCAATGTGGCGTGCGCCCAAAAAATGGTTAACTTTCTTTGAAAGAAAAGCTGCCTTGTCCGATCCAAGACCGTATACTACGTTAAAACTTGGCGGCGGTGGAAGCGCGGGCTGTCTCTCAGCAGCCCAAAGGCGGGTGCACTCACATCTATGGCTGAACAATCAAAAGGGGAAAAGCGGTTCGAGACGGAAGAAGACCTGACTAATGTCGAGATTCCGGAAACCCTCCCGGTGCTGCCCTTGCGCGGCATCGTGATCTTCCCCAGCCAGATTCATCCATTTTTGGTCTCCCGCCCGTCCTCGCTCAAGCTAATCGAGGAAGTAGGTGGAACTGCGCGCATAATCGGCCTCACGGCGCAGAAGAATCCCGAAGACGAAGCCCCGGCGCCGGAGGGACTCTTTCCCAGCGGCACCGCGGTTCGCATCCTTAAGATGCTGAAGTATCCGGACCAGAGCGTGCGCGTGCTCGTGCAGGGTCTGGCACGGATCGAGCTCGGAGAGTTCACCCAGCGTGAGCCCTACTTCGTCGCCAAAGTGACGCGGCTCGCCGAGGTATTCGTACAGGACAGGGAGGCGGACGCACTGCACGCGAACCTCGTTAGCCAATTTTCGAAGTTCGTCTCGCTGGTGCCGTATCTCCCCGACGAACTTCAGGTGATGGCGATGCAGGTGCGCGATCCGTCGCGGCTTACGGACCTGGTCGCTTCGTATTTAAAAATTGCGGTCGAGGAATTGCAGGACCTGTTGGCCACGCTCGAAGTGCGGCAGCGCCTGGAAAAGCTGATCGTTATTCTTAGCCGCGAGATCGAGTTGCTCGAACTGGGCCACAAGATCCAGTCGCAGGTCCAGAGCGAGCTAAATAAGAATCAGCGCGAGTATTATCTGCGCCAGCAGCTCAAGGCGATTCAAAAGGAGTTGGGCGAAGGCGACGCACGCACCGCGGAAATCGAGGACCTCGAGAAGAAAATCGAGGCGGCCAAGATGACCGAGGACGCGCGCAAGGCGGCCGACAAGGAATTGGAACGGCTGCGGCTGATTCCGCCGGAATCGGCGGAGCATACCGTCGTGCGCACCTACCTCGACTGGCTCGTCAACCTGCCGTGGAGCGCGTCGACCGAGGACAATCTCGACATCAAGCATGCGCGTGGCGTGTTGGACGAGGACCACTACGACCTCGAGAAGGTCAAGGAGCGAATCCTCGAGTTCCTCGCGGTGCGCAAGCTCAAGCATGACACGAAGGGACCCATCCTGTGCTTCGTCGGTCCGCCCGGCACAGGCAAAACTTCGCTGGGGCGATCGATCGCGCGGTCACTCGGACGTAAGTTCGTGCGGTTGTCACTTGGCGGAATCCGCGACGAGGCGGAAATCCGCGGCCATCGCCGCACCTACATCGGGTCGCTCCCAGGGCGCATAATTCAGGGGCTGCGCAACGCGGGATCGAATAATCCGCTCTTCATTCTCGATGAAGTCGACAAGCTGGGAGCGGATTTTCGTGGCGACCCGGCCTCGGCGCTGCTCGAAGTGCTCGACCCGGAGCAGAACAACAGCTTCTCCGACCATTACCTGGACGTCCCGTTCGATCTTTCGCACGTGCTGTTCGTGACGACGGCCAATGTGCTCGACACGATTCCGCCGGCACTGCGCGACCGCATGGAAGTGCTGGAGCTGCCCGGTTACACGGAAGAGGAGAAGCTCCAAATCGTCGGCCGCCATCTGATCCCCAAGCAGGTGGTCGAAAACGGGCTGGGCAACCTGAAGATCGAATTCACGCAAGAGACCCTGCAAGAGATTATTCGGAGCTACACGCGCGAGGCGGGTCTGCGCAATCTCGAGCGCGAGATCGCGCGCATATGCCGCAAGATTGCGCGGTCGATCACCGAGGGCGAAAGCGCGCCCGAGCGGATCACGCCCGATATGCTTCATCGTTACCTGGGTCCGCCGAAGTTCTTCTCCGAGGTGGCGGAGCGCACCAACGAGCCGGGTGTCGCGACGGGTCTCGCATGGACGCCCAACGGTGGCGACATCATTTTTATCGAGAGCACGCGGATGTCCGGGCAAAAAGGCCTGACGCTGACGGGTTCCCTCGGCGACGTGATGAAAGAGTCCGCACAGGCAGCGCTATCATATATTCGCTCGCGCGCGGAGCGGCTCGGGATCGCTCCCGACTTTTTTGAAAAATCTGATATTCACGTACATGTCCCGGCGGGCGCCATCCCCAAGGACGGTCCGTCGGCCGGCGTGACGATCGCGGCATCGTTGGCATCGCTGTTGATTGGGCGCCCAGTGCGTTCCGACGTCGCGATGACGGGCGAGATAACGTTGCGGGGCAAGGTGCTGCCGGTCGGGGGAATCAAGGAGAAGGTGCTGGCCGCGCGACGTGCAGGGATCACTACAATTATTCTGCCGCGACGCAATGAAAGCGACCTCGAGGACATTCCGCCCGAAGTGCGCAGCGAGCTCGAAACGTTCTTCGTCGACACCGTTGACGAAGTGCTCGCTTACGCGCTGCGCGACGGCAATTCCGAACAGAAGACCGCAGGACTCCCCGTCGCTGACAAAGGATTGGGCCAGACCGACGGTAAAAGCGATCAGCCGGCTACCGCTGCGCAACGCCCGCGAGCCGCGCGCCCCCCACTCAATTAGTATTTCCGCAACAATCCACAGCGCCCGGGCATTGGTTGTTCATTACCAAGGTCTGGGCACTAGTGTTACGAATGTCCGTCCGGTACAGCTTGGAATGGTAAGAGGGAAAAATGCCCGAATTGAGAAAAGACCCGGTCGTCGGCCGGTGGGTGATTATGGCCACGGAGCGGAGTCGGCGTCCGTCTGACTTTGTCAAGAGTCCGGAGGAGCGCAAGGGTGGACCGTGTGTATTCTGTGCCGGAATGGAACATCTGACCCCGCCCGAAGTTTTGTCATACCGGGCAGCCGGCACGGCGCCCAATCAACCCGGATGGCGTGTGCGCGGCGTCCCCAACAAGTTTCCGGCACTGCGGATTGAAGGCGGCGCGGGAAGGCGCGGCGAAGGCGTATACGATTTGATGAATGGGATCGGGGCGCACGAAGTGGTAATCGAGACGCCCGAGCATGACGCCGGTATGGCGGACCTTGAATCGTTCCAGATCGAAGAGGTGTTGTGGGCCTATCGCGACCGCGCACTGGATCTCCAGCGTGACGAGCGCTTTCGCTACGTTATCATCTTCAAGAATCATGGCGTGGAGGCCGGCGCAAGCCTCGAGCATCCGCATTCGCAACTAATCGCGCTGCCGATTCTGCCGCTCAGCGTGCAGCAGGAGCTGCGCGGGGCGAGCGAGTATTACCAGCTCAAGGAACGCTGTATCTTCTGCGACATCGTTTTCCAGGAGAGCGGGGACGGCCGCCGCGTGGTGTTCGAAAATTCCAGCTTTATCGTGGCATGCCCGTTCGCGGCGCGCTTTCCGTTCGAGCTCTGGATAGTACCGAAAGCGCACGGATCGCATTTTGAACACGCAACGGTAGCCGACTATCGCGATTTCGCGGCGGCAATCAAGGCGAGCCTGAGCGCGCTCAAGACCGCGCTAAATGATCCACCATTCAATTACATTATTCATTCAGCGCCGATCGGTGAGCCGCGCAACAAGAACTATCACTGGCACATGGAGATCACTCCGGCGCTCACGAAAGTGGCGGGCTTTGAAGTCGGGACCGGCTTTTACATCAATCCGGTACCGCCTGAGAATGCGGCCGAACATTTACGGCAGGTCATCGCACAGACGGCCGTGATTGCGCCGGCAAAGAGCGCCGCCAACTTTCCGAACGGCCCCACGAGCTAGATCGCTTCTTCGATTCGCGGCTGAGGTTAGAATACATTGACGGCGTAGCATCGGGCATGCGCACCGTGCAGGTTCGCCGGCCCGCTCAACATAGTTGCTGTCAAAGCCGTGAAGATCGCGATTGTTGCCGCTGAAATGGGGCCGCATGCCAAAGCGGGCGGGCTCGCGGACGTGATCGGTGCGCTGCCGCAAGAACTGAAGCGGGCGGGCGCGGACCCGTGCGTGATCCTGCCGGGCTATAAGCCACTGCTCGAAAAAGTTGCAGTCGAGACGTTCGCCGATGGGTTGAGCGTAACGCTCGGCGCAGAGCGCGAAGCGTTCCGTATCTTGCGCGCCGAAGGGGCGGATGGTGTACCGCTTTACCTGATCGAGCATCCCGGCTTCTTCAATCGTGACGGAATTTACGGTGAGCGCGGCGGCGACTATCCCGACAACCTGCGCCGCTTCATCTTTTTCGGACGCGCCGCCGCAGCAGCGGCCGAACGGACGAGTCCCGACATCATCCACGCGCACGACTGGCATGCCGCGGTCGCGCCGATCGTGATTCGCGCCGACCCGTCACTCGCCGGGCGATTCGCCTCCGCCGTGTCCGTCTTCACGATCCACAATCTCGCCTTCCAGGGGCTCTTCGAAACCGGCGATTTTCCGCTGCTCGGGATCGACTGGTCGTGGTATTCGATGGAGCGGCTCGAATTTTACGGGCGGGTCAACCTGATGAAGGGGGCGGTGGTGCTCGCCGACGGCGCCTCAACCGTAAGTCCGACCTACGCGCACGAGATTTCGCATGATCCGGAACTCGGCTTTGCGATGGACGGCGTACTCAGAGCCAAAGGCGACCGGTTCGTCGGTATTCTCAACGGCGCGGACTACACGGAATGGGACCCGGCGCACGATCAATTCATCGCGGCGCGTTACACTGCGGCACGCCGCGGGGGCAAGCGGTTATGCGTCCGCGATTTGCGCGAGTCGCTGCAGCTCGAGATGCGCGACGACGTGCCGGTAGTCGGGATGGTCACGCGGATGACCCCGCAAAAGGGGCTCGATTTGCTTGCCGAGGCGCTCGAAGAAGTAATGGCACTCGACCTCCAGTTGGTGATGCTCTCGAGCGGCGACCCCGCGCTGGAAAGGATTTTCACCGACGCCGAGCGGCGATATCCGGATCGCCTGCGAGTGGTACTTGCTTTCGACAACCGCCTGGCGCATCGAATCCAGGCCGGGAGCGACATTTTCCTGATGCCGTCGCGTTTCGAGCCATGCGGGCTTACACAGATGTATGCGCTCAAGTACGGGACCGTGCCGCTGGTGCGCGCGACGGGCGGTCTCAAGGATACGGTCAGCGAATTCGACCCGGTGGAAGGAACCGGTAATGGCTTCGTCTTCGAGGATTACGAACCGCAAGCGCTCGTCGCCGCGCTCAAGCGGGCGCTCGGCGTATTCGACAAGCAGATTCAATGGCGGCGGCTGGTGAGCAACTGTTTCAAATGCGACTTCTCGTGGGCGCGGGCTGCGCGTGAATATACGGAATGGTTCGAACGGCTTCAGTTCGAGCGCAACGGCAGCGCGTGAGTGAGCGGATGGCGGCGCGCGAGACGCATCCGGTCGCTTATGCCGACGGCTCCTGTATCGGCAATCCAGGGCCGGGCGGATGGGGCGTGCTCATCCTGGAGCCCGACGGGAGTGAGCGCGAGCTCAGCGGCGGCGACCCGTCGACCACGAACAACCGGATGGAGATAACGGGGGTGATCGAGGCGTTGCGCGCAGTAGCACCCGGCGTCGAGGTGACCGTTCGCAGCGACAGCCAGTACGTGGTCAAGACGATGACGCTCGGCTGGAAGCGGCGGGAGAACGTCGACCTGTGGCAGCAGTTGGATGCGGAGGTGGCGCAGCGCAAGGTCAACTTCGAATGGGTTCGCGGTCACGCTGGCGATCCGCACAACGAGCGTGCGGACGAGCTCGCGAACCGGGCCGCGACGCAAGCGGCGAGGGCCGGGAGGGATATTTTCACAAGGGGCGCATCAGCGGCAGCGCCCAAGGTGGCGCGAGTCGTCCGCAACGATGAGAGCGAGGCGGAAGTCACGCGGCAGTTGAGGCCGCTGCTCGAGGGAGGCGAGACAATCGCGCGATGCGAAGGATGCGGGCGAATGTTCGTTACCTCAGTGCCGGTGACGATGCCCTGCTGCTCGCTAGCGTCCTGCCAGTTGAAAGCGCGCCGCCGCAACAAAATGTGACGCTCCATTCATTCGGCTCGCGATTACGAGATAAATCGCGCCCCGCCCTCTCGAGGCTTGCAGCCGAGGACTATTGTCACTTCATATACAATTGCATCTGCGAAGCGTAGAGTTGAAATCACTTACCTTCGATAAATCTTCGTGCGAAGTCCACGATCGACGAGCGAATTTGTCGGAGGCATGACAAGGGCGGTTGCCGTATGGTGTCATCGATCGACCGTATAAAGGAGCACAAGCGGGAGATGATCCTGCGGCATGCCCGGGCCGATGATGTCAGGGGCTTGGCGCAAGTCCTGACGGCGCTGACCGGGCTGGCGATCCTGTGGTGGATGGCGGTGCGGAGTGTCGACGTTTCGCGCTGGCTCACCGCGCTTGCGATTTTCCTGATCAGCCTGTTCGCCTTGCGCATTTTTGTGCTGATGCACGAATGCGGCCATGGCAGCCTGTTTCGCACGCATTCGCTCAATCGCGCGTTCGGCTTCGTGCTCGGCGTGATCTCCGGGATGCCGCAGTACGTATGGTCGAAGCATCATAATTTCCATCACGCCAACAACGGCGATTGGGACAAATACCGCGGCCTGTACACCACGCTGTCGGTGGACGAGTACGAAGCCCTGACCGAAACGCAGCAGCTCCTGTACCGGCTCAAGTGCAGTATCGCGGCCGCGCCTATTGCCGGCCTGATCTATGTGATTTTCAACCCGCGCTTTAACTGGCTCAAGGGCAGTATCGGCCTGCTGCGCCATATCGTTAAGGGGAAAATCGTGAATCCCGGCCAGTCGCTTCATGCGCTCGTCGCCAGCTATGAAACGCGCTATTGGCAATCGCCCAAAGAGTACTGGCATATGACCTGGAACAACGTCGCGCTGCTGAGCATCTGGGCGATGATGTCCTGGGCCTGCGGTCCGGCGCGGTTCTTCACGATCTATTTAATCAGCACCTCGATGGCCGGCGCGGCGGGGATTATTCTGTTCACCGTGCAGCATAATTTCGCGCATTCGTATGCGAGCGATACCAGCCATTGGGATTACGATATGGGCGCGATCGAGGGCTCGAGTTTTCTGATTTTGCCGCGCTGGCTGAACTGGTTCACCGCCAATATCGCCTATCATCACGTTCACCACCTGTCGGCCAAAATTCCCAACTATTGCCTGGTCGCGTGCCACAACGAATATGCGCATCTGTTTCCGGCCGTCACCCGCGTGACGTTGTCGCAAATTCCCGCAGCCTTGAAGTACATCCTGTGGGACAAGCGCACGCAGCAGATCATTTCGATCGCCGAGCATCGGCAGCAGATGAACCAGGCGGTTATTCGGATTTAGCTGCGCAGAATTGAGAGCTGCACTGCAGCAGAACGCTTCAAGGGTCGAGCTTAGGTATGCCGCAACGTAACCGCCTTTGCCCTATCGAATCGCCGCGAGGCAATCCGGCGCGAATTCGTTACCAGACGTTGGGGATTAGACTGTCGGTCTGGCGTATGTAGGCGGCGTACTCGTCGCCAAACTCGGCGAGCATTTCGGCCTCCTCCTCGCTGATTATCCTGATCGCAACGACAATCAGAATGATCAGCGCCACGATCAGTGTGATCGGCGCGGCGAATTCGAAGGGCCATGCCAGCAGCACCAGCATCTCGCCGGCAACAGTCGGATGGCGGATGTAGCGAAAGAGTCCGTTGCGAACGAGCGGGCGCGCTTGTTCTGCGCGGCCGCCCGACGACGAGAAGAAGCCGAGCTGGACGCGTGCGCCCAGCACGACCCATAGCCCGGCGAGTTCAATGAGGAGACCCAGCCCGGCGAGCCATCGCGGCGCCTCGCCCCCGTAGATATAAGTGCGCTCGAACGGCGCGCCCGCGAACAGCGCCAGCAACGGCAACTGGCTGGTTACGCGGCGCGAAAGCCGCGTCAGCGACCTGTCACCGCGAACCAGCAGGTCGGCGAAGCGAAACGCCGCGTAGGCTGCGAGGTAACCAAAGATGTAGGGGTGTGCGCCGAGGTAGTCGCTGATTCCGAGGCCAAGCGCGACCGCGCCTACAATCGCGGCCACAAAGATGACGAGCTCACCGATGCGCAGGCCAAGGCTTCGCTGTGCCGGAAATCTAAATGCGGAAACTGGCCTTTCGCCGGTCCTGCTAACGGCGGCTTCACTCGCGGCACGGAGCGAACCAGTACCTGCCCGAAGCGAGCCGGTGGCTTTTTTTCCTGGAGAGGTTTCCGGCGGCTCGGGACTGTTAGGCATTGGACTCTTTCACGATAGAAATCATAAAGACAAAAACAGGCGCGCACTCGTGGTCATGAACGCGGGTTGCTAAAAATCTCATGCCCCGCGAGGTTCGGTCAATTGCTTGAGGCTCGCGCGCGAACCTATCGCGACGAGAAAATCGCCTGCCTCGATCACCACACCGGGGTCGGGAATGACCGCGAGGGGATTGGCGCCGCGTTTGAGCCCGACGACTCTTAGGCGAGCAGTGCCTTGTTCGAGGTCGCGGATGGCGCGTCCGATGAGCGGACTCGTTTGCGGCACCCTGACCTCTTCCAGGTCGACCTCTTCGTTGCGCCCGGGTATGAGTAATTCGAGAAAATCAAGCACCGACGGCCGCATTATCGTATTCGCGATGCGCATTGCGCTCCATTGATAGGACGAAACGGCCTGATCGACGCCCGCCAGTTGCAGATGGCGCAGCCCCAGCTCCGATTCGGCGCGGGCGTGGATGCGAATTTTCGGATTCATCGAGCGCGCCGATAGGCTGATATAGACGTTGTCCGGGTCGGAGGCGGTGGCAACAACGATTTCGGCTGCGCGGGCGATTCCGGCACGCTCGAGGACCCCCTGTTCGAGCGCGGAGCCAATCACGTAAGGCACTCCCGCCCTATCCAGTTCCAGCTCTCTGGCCGTATCTCTTTCGATGACTACCACCGCGAGTGCGTTGTGGCGCAACTCGCCGGTGACCACGCGGCCGAAACGGCCGTAGCCACAGACGATAACGTGGCCTTCGAAATCGCGGATCCTGTGTTGCATCGCCGTCTTCCCCACAAACTCCCTAAATCGCCCCTCGACCACCATCGCGGTAACCACCGCAAAGACGTAGTAAGCCGTGCCGACACCCACGAAGATGAGGATCATCGTGAAGATACGGCCGTTGGTGCTGAGCGGCTTTACTTCCTCGTAGCCGACCGTGCTGATGGTGATGACCGTCATGTAGATGGCGTCGAGCGGCGACATGCCCTCGACCAGAACGTAGCCGACGGAGCCGAGGGTGATCAGGACGATGATGGCGCCGAAAGCGAAGAGAAGCCGGCGTCCGGACATTTATCTGAGCGTGGCGCGCTTCACTTCACGCGTAATCCTTCGGCTCCCAATCATCTGGTCCTGCTCTCACCAACGATGTGTGCGGCTGTCAACCGTGGCGGGCCTCGAGCCAGCGTTCGGCGTCCAACGCCGCCATGCATCCAGTGCCCGCCGCAGTCACGGCCTGGCGATAGACCTTGTCGGCGACGTCACCGGCGGCGAATACTCCCGCGACATTAGTGTAGGTCGAGCCGGGCTTGACCTTGAGGTACCCGAGTTCGTCCATCTCGAGCTGGCCCTGGAAGATCGCCGTGTTCGGTTGATGGCCGATCGCCATGAAAACACCGTCCGTGCGAAAGTCGTTGGTCTTGTCGTTCGTCACGTTCTTGAAGCGCACGCCCTTCACGCCGCTTTGCCGATCGCCATAGATCTCGTCGACCACTGAATCCCAGACGAAGGAGATCCTCGAGTTCGCAAAGGCACGGTCCTGCATGATCCTGGAGGCGCGCAACTGATTGCGGCGATGAACGATCGTGACTTTGGTACTGAAGCGCGTGAGGAACGTCGCCTCCTCCATCGCGGTGTCGCCGCCGCCGACGACGACCGTCTCCTTGTCTTTAAAAAAGGCGCCGTCGCAGGTCGCGCAGGCGCTGACTCCGTAGCCCATCAGCCGCTTTTCCGACTCGATACCCAGCAGTTTCGCGGAAGCGCCCGTCGATATGATCAGTGCTTCGGCGCGGACCGTCTCTTTCTCGACGGTCAGTTCGAACGGGTATTTGCGCAGGTCCACCGCGGTCGCCGCACCGAACAGAAACCTGGTACCGAAGCGCGTCGCCTGACGGCGGAACACGTCCATCATCTCCGGACCCTGGATCCCCTTTTCGAATCCGGGGTAATTTTCGACCTCGGTCGTGATCGTGAGTTGGCCGCCGGGCTCGGCTCCTTCGATCAGCAGCGGTGAAAGGTTCGCGCGCGACGAGTAGAGCGCCGCGGTGAGGCCGGCGGGGCCTGACCCAAGTATTACGAGACGGTTTACTTCATCTGCCATAGGCTCTGCTCACAAAAGGCGGTAGCGGCTATGAGCTTATGCTGACCGGCTTCGGGTGTACAATAAAAGGTACCTCGTTACCCATCGCCGCCCTGAGGATGCGCATTGTTAATAATCCCCACGGTAACGGAAAGGTGAAAAAGGCGCGGCGACAACGGAGCCGCGCGGAAAGGTGAAAAAGTCCAACACTAACCCGTCAAACGGTGGCGCGCGCGCGAACCGCGCGCGGCTCACGCACGTCGATGAGGGCGGGCGCGTGCGCATGGTCGATGTGGGCGAAAAGCCGGTCACGCGGCGCGAGGCGGTCGCGCGCGGCGCGGTGCGGATGGAAGCCGCTACGCTCGAGGCTATCATCGGCGGAACACTCAAGAAGGGCGAGGCATTAGCGGCGGCTCGCCTGGCCGGTATCATGGCGGCCAAGCGCACGCATGAGCTGATCCCATTGTGCCATCAGATCCCGCTCGAAGTCGTCGAGGTCGATTTTCGCCCCAACCGCGCACGTTCGACCCTCGAAATTCAGTCGCGCGCGGTGACCGAGGCGCGCACGGGCGTCGAGATGGAGGCGCTGGTCGCGGCCAGCGCCGCGGCGCTTACGATTTACGACATGGCCAAGGCGATCGATCGCGCGATGGTTATCGACGCGATTCGGCTGGTGAGGAAAAGCGGCGGCCGCAGCGGTGAATTTGTCCGCGCAAACGAGTCAGAGTGGTCTTAGCGGCCCCCCGTTGCGATAACCGCCCACCCGCTCCCGGTTTCGCGCTTTCCTTATCGGCACGTGACGCGAAATTCTTCACGTGCCCTGGTGTGGTGTCTCGTAAATAACTTTATAGAGTAAGCTGTTATTCTCCGAGTTTGTGATTTTTTTGGTTCCGTCTCCGTATCCATTTCCAGATCCCTCTCCCTGTCCAGTCCAGGGAGAGGGCGAGCGCGCCTGGCGCGCGCGCGTGAGGGCAGCAGCCACAGATGATGTTGTGTTACCGCCGTCTCATTGACGATGACCAAGCGGCACCCTGGTTTGCCATCCTGAGGATGTGAACATCGCGGGCAAACTTTTTCTCAAGCGCGAGCGTGATGGGCCGGTTCGCGGCGGCAATCCGTGGATTTTCTCGCAGGCAATCGCGCGGATCGAGCCGGAAAAGATTGAGCGAGGCTCGGCCGTCGAGGTGCGCGACGCCGGCGGCGATCTTTTAGGCTACGGCTATTACAATCCGGCGACGACGATCGCGATCCGGATGCTCTCGTTCGGCGGCGCGCTCAAGCCCGGCGACATCCTTCAACACCGTCTGCGTAATGCGCTGACTCTGCGCCGTCGAGTCGTTCGGGGAGACACCAACTGCTATCGGCTCGTGAATGGCGACGGCGACGGGCTTTCGGGAATTGTCGTCGACCGCTACGGCGACATCTTCGTTGTCCAGTTGCTGACGGCGGGCGCCGAGCGCATGCGCGCGGAGATAGTCGCGGCGCTGCAGGAGCTGCTCGCACCGCGAGCGATTATCGAACGCAGCGTCGGCGCGGTGCGGCGGCAGGAAGGACTCGATGATCGTACGGCCGTGCTGGCAGGTGAGCCGGTCAATGAAACGGTCGTGACCGAAAACGGCATTAAGCTGATCGTCGATTTCGAGCATAGCCAGAAGACCGGCTTTTTCATCGACCAGCGCCTGAACCGCGTAATCGTGCGCGAGCTGGCGCAAGATGCATGCGTGCTCGACGCGTATTGTTATACGGGCGGCTTTACGCTCGCGGCGCTGGCGGGCGGGGCGCGCCACGTCGTCGCGGTGGATACGTCGGCGCGTGCGCTCGCATTGGCGCGTCGCAACCTCGAACTGAACGGCCATGCTTCCGATGCCGTGGAACTCGTTCATAGCGAGGCGGCGCAGTACCTCGCGGATGGCGGCAAGCGGTTCGATATCGTGGTTCTCGATCCGCCGCCGCTCGCGCGCAGTCTCAAGGATGTCGCGCATGCGGCCCGCCTTTACACGGAACTAAACGCGATTGCGATGCGGGCGGTCGCCCCGGGCGGTTACCTGATGACATTCAGTTGCTCGGTCCATTTTCGCGGCGACGACTTCGTTCGTGCGGTGCGGATTGCGCAAGGCAAGGCCGGGCGCAACCTGCGCGTGATCGGTCATCCGGGCGCGGGGCCCGACCATCCGGTGCTGCTCGGCCATGCGGAGGGCGAATACCTGACGGGACTACTCCTCGCCGACTTGGAATAAAGATGGGCTGGCGCTGCCGTGTGAGAAGTACAAAAATGTATCTCATGACCCCAGAGCTGCTCGCAATCCTGATAGCGTCAACGGTTCAACTCGCCCTCGCGGTTGCCGGTTTCGTTATTCTTGGCACAATGCTCCGCCGCATGGGCGAGAAGACGGATGCTGACGACGCCGCGTTGTTTCTACAAGGCCGCCGGGTCGAAGAAGTCATTCGCGAGATGCGCGAGACTGTCACTTTCAGAATTAATTGACGTATAAGTTTCAGCGCTATCTGGCGTACTGAACCACCATCCGTTTCTGCCCGGTCATCGTGATTTCCTTTTCAGTTCGGTCAAAGGAATGGCCGGCGAACGATTTGCCTCCCTACTGCCAGAACGGAAAGATCGAGCGCGGCGCGGCAGACAATCGCCGATTCGATCCCAGGTCCAATAAATGCCGCCTGCCGCCTAGGATGAGACCACACACGGAAGTCGCGCCTCAGGTAAAGATTCGGCCGAAAACTGGCGTTGGATCAAAGTAAAAGAGCCGCAGGCGATAGACCTTACCGTCCTTCACGGTCCAGTCTTCGCCGATCATGAACTCCTCGCCGCTTCGCAAAGCGTTTGCTGTTGCGGTGGCGAACGCTTTGTCACCCTCGCCGAATAGGGCCTGGAGCTTGATCGATGCGAGGTCGATCTTGGAAGCCATGCCAGGCAACACGTTTGCTTTGAATGCGTCCAGGGCAGATAACCACGTAGCTCAGCCTGGAACTGAGAGCTGAATCAACGGAAATCCGCAGCATGATCGATCGCCCACTCGCGAAAAGTGCGCGCGGGGGCTCCAGTTATCTCGCTAACTACGCTTGTTATCGGAGCTGGTCCCACCGTCAACTGGGGTAGCGAGCCGAGCAAGTAATCCGCGATCTCCGGCGGCATAACGGCAACCAACTGCTCTCGGGCGGATTCTGGCGGGATTTCCTCGAAGCGCAACGGGCGACCGATCGCTGCCCCAATCATCTGCACCTGCTCGGATATAGTTAGCGACTCGGGTCCGGACAAAACATGTTTCTTGCCCCGATGACCATCGTCCCGAAGCGCACGCACGGCGACGGCGGCAATGTCCTGTTCGTGAATCGGAGCGAGCGCTGCAGGACCGTAGGGCCAGCGCACGACATCGCCCCGGCGGATTTGCGCTCCCCACCACCAAAGCGCATTCGTGGCGAAGCCGCCAGGCCTAAGAAATGTCCACTCCCGCGCAGACTTTTCGATTGCGTGTTCAAGATCTGCATGGATCTTGGCAATTACATCGGTCTGCTCCTCAATGTCGTCGCGTATCGTAGAGGTCGAGAGGAACACGATACGCCGGGTATGCTTTGACATACGCTCCACTACTTCGGGTGCTGTATCGGCGTTCGGTAGACGCCAGAGCAGGAATGCCGCGTCTGTTCCG
>WNFS01002701.1_pt1 | contig 20024 bp, 19 predicted proteins | sample 5400141 | NCBI WGS metagenome assembly WNFS01 (sample SAMN13153358, study PRJNA577476) | soil metagenome | isolation source: 60 cm saprolite under Madrone tree | place: USA:California | collected 2016-06-14
CCTGGTTCGACGAATGGCGGCAAGCGGTCGCGCAAATTCCTCCTCGTGCGGAAGCCGGGTGAAACTCACGCCCTCGCACAGGTTGTATGCACTCGGCGCCATCTTGCTTGTGTCCCTCACGATCTGCTCACGCGACTTCGGCCGCAGAGGCGAACCGTCCTTTTTTACTCCCCTGGCTGTTGCTGGCGTCGCGTACCTCCTGGCCCTCCGCGAACTCTTCTCCGCGCCAGAATTTCCGAAGCGCGTCCTCGTCTTCGGTCTCGCGCTGTCGGCCCTGTGGCATTTCCAATTTCTGCGAACGCCACCGGGCCCAGACGACGACATTCATCGCTATGTTTGGGACGGTCGCATGCAGCGCCTCGGCTATAACCCTTACATCGTGGTTCCGAACGACCCTGCACTTGCCAGATTGCATACGTCCGAGACGCGTTCGCTAAATAATCCGGAAGTGCCAAGTCCCTATCCAGCGGGGGCGCAGCTATTCTTTCGAGCCGTCACATCGATTCACGAATCTATGTTCGCAATGAAACTGGCATTCGTACTTTGCGATTTGGCGATTGTATTTCTATTACTCGATTTTTTGCGTCGTACAAAACAGGCTGCGCACTGGGTTCTGGCTTTTGCGTGGAATCCACTGCTGGCGATTGAAGTGGCAGGCAGCGGTCACGTCGATATTCTTGGCGTGCTGCTGCTCTTGGTCTCCGCGGCTTCGCTTGCGAGGCGCTGGCGTACCATTGCAGCCCTTTCATTTGCGCTTGCTGTTGCCGTGAAGTTTCTCCCGATCGTGCTGCTGCCACTCTATTGGAAGTGCGTTCGGATCCGCGACGCCGCGCTGGCCGCGATCGTCCTCGGACTTCTGTACTTGCCATTTCTCAACCACGGCCGGATTCCACTCGGCTCGCTTGGCACCTATGTGCAGAGGTTCCGTTTTAATGACCCAGTCTTCGCAATGCTCGAGCGAGTGGCGGCTCCGCAGTTTCTGGCAGGGCTGGCCGTGCTCGTCGGATTTCTTACCGCGATTTGGATGAGAAGGAAATCTGCGGACGTGTCTCTGGACGCGTTTGTCTGGCCCATGGCGGCATCCCTTTTTTGTGCGCCGGTTGTATATCCGTGGTACCTGCTGTGGCTGCTGCCGTTCTTACGGTCAGTTTCGACGGTGCCGCTCATGGTCTGGACTTTGAGCATTATTCCTACTTATTATGTCTGGCATCTGCGCACCGTCGGAGGGCAGTGGCTGGTCCCTGACCGGATTATGCTGCTGGAATACGGATCTGTGGCAGTAGTTGCTGCCATTATCGCTTTACGCAGGTTCAGGCGACCGGTCGCACTTCAATTCCCAACGGACCGGGTCGAGTGAAAGCAACTGCACCACATGCGATTCACTGCATCGAGTGCCTTTAATAAGTCATCCAAGAAACGCTCGTCTCATTCAAAGAGGAGGACGTCCATGACAAAGTTGTTCCGTTCGATGACGATCTGTTGCTTAGCCGGCGGCCTGCTGTTCCTTGCCGCCGACACTTCCCGCGCCCAGACGCGCCCACCCGATGTCGAACAGCTTGCCAAGACCTACGGCCTTGATTCGTGGGGACAAATTGATGCTGTGCGCTATACATTCGACTTGGCTATTCCCTCTTTGAAGTTGACGCTCTCCCGCACCTGGACTTGGGAGCCCAAGACCGGCAACGTCACCTACGAGACGAAAGATAAGGACGGCAAGCCAGTCAAAGTTTCTTATAACCGGTCTCAGCTCAACAGCGCACCCGCCAACGTGAAGGACGATATTGAGCCGGCCTTCGTCAACGACAACTATTGGTTTATCTTTCCCTTCCATGCCAACTGGGACACCAGCGCCAATGTAACCGTTAAAGAAAATCAAAAATTGCCCACAGGAAAAGGTACGGCGAAGCTCGTCTCGGTCAAATACCCCGCGGAGGTTGGCGGGTACACGCCAGGAGATACCTGGGACCTCTACGTTGGGAAGGACGGCCGAGTGGTCGAGTTCATCTACCACAGGGGTGGACCCAAGAAACCGAGTAATGTCACAGCCACTTGGGCGGGCTATAAAAAGGCAGGGCCCCTCCTTGTCTCAACAGAACATCGCGGCACGGCCGACGGTGCACCGCTTCACCTTTCCCTTTTGAATGTGGCTTACAAACTGGCCGGCTCGGACAAATGGATGGACGCGCAGTAGACAGCGCGCGGTTCGTTGACTCCGTCGATGTCGTCTATACTGCTCCATCTTGGAATGACGACAGTCTTCAACAGCACGCGGCGATCTGATGGGTCCAGGGCATGACAGAAGATTCGGCTCTTCCGATCCTCGGTCATGTCCTCGACCAACCGTCTGCCTTCACCCCCGAAAATTTAATCAACGATGTACGGCGCAGCCGGCAGATCCCCGCCGGCACCGTTCCTCCTGTCTGCATACTCGAGTTCGATGGAGATATCACCGACTGGCTGGTTCGCAATGGCATGGCCAAGCCCTTCGCGCCTTGGGCGTGTTTTCATACCTCAATGTTTGCGATGGAACTCGAAGGCGTTAGGTGCGGCATCATCGCGCGAACCATCGGTGGCCCCTATGCGGTATTGATTGCCGAGCAGCTCCATGCCGCCGGCGCCAAACTTATCGTCGGGCTAACCTCCGCCGGCCGCGTGTCTCCCGATTTACCGCTACCGTGCCTCGTCGTTGCCACCAGCGCGATTCGCGACGAAGGAACGTCGTATCACTATCTGCCGCCGGAGCGTGAGGTCGCCTGCAAGTCGCCGCTGGTCCCGCTTCTCGAGCGCGAGTTGATCGCCACTGGATGGACCGTTCGCTCGGGTAAAGTCTGGACGACCGATGCCCCGTACCGCGAAACAAAAACGCAACTCAGTAAATGGGCCCGCGAGGGCGCACTCGCCGTCGAGATGCAGGCCGCATCACTCTTTGCGTTCGGCATCGCCAGGCAAGCTTCCGTCGCCTCAATTGCGATGGTCAGCAATGCCGTCGATCATTCGGGAGCGCAATTCGACACCGGCTCACAGGAAGATGCCCTCCACGTTCTCAAGGCGATCGCACGAGCAGCCGGATCTCTTTTTGCCACTGCATAAGTCCGCAACATCCGCGGGGCCGCACGCTCATTGGCGCCGCACCGTAAGCATTCATTCAGCGTAGGAAGGAGCGGTTGGACAGAATCTGGACAGTCGGGAAAATGCCACGGAACGGCAAGAATCGCAGTGCGGTTCTAAATCCCTTCAACTATTCGGATTATCTTGGTGAACCGGGGAGGACTCGAACCTCCAACCCGTTGATTTCTCCAGGTGTGTCGTAGCTCTTTGTTTTCAAGCTTTTCCCTGTGTCTTCTATGTCCGTATAGCATGGTATTTTGGGGGTTTTGTTCTCAAGTTGTTCTCAGGCTACCCTCTCGGTCTCCATGGGAGGCCGGGGAATCGTGGGGAGGGAGCGACGAGCTGGCCTGACCGACTCGGGCCAGCTTACACATGCGCTCGATACTCAGGCGGCCTTGCATCGGCATCTCCAGAGCCTAAATCTCTGACGTATTGTGAATCCGATTCGCAACACTTCGGCCAGACTTCGATTCCGTCGTCCGGCTGATTCTGCTCTCGGGCGCTTTCGCGAAGAATCCCTCGGTCAGACGCTCTCCCAACGCGCGATCCGTCGCCAAGCCGCCGCCCTTCTGATTGTCGCGGCGCCGAAATGCAGGCACGCCATCGTCTACGAATAGCCCTCCAGACAATAAAGAACTCACACCTGGTGATGAGCACTCGGTCAGCATTGGGCTCTCTGCCTCACATACGTTCTACCTGGATGTACATCACATAAGAAACCTGTCGGCCTCCGGAGTCCTGGAAATTGAGAACTATGATTCCGGGCGGCATTGTGGAGGGTGCGCCCCAGCCTTTGGTCTCGTCGAGTTTGTCTATAATGGCTTGGTGCGGGTCTGCCACGTAGAGCGATTGCTCGACCATTTCCCGCGTTAGCACGAGCGCAGTATCTGGCAGAGCTACGGCCTGAAAACCCGTGGTAATGAATCCAATCGGGCGGTCTTGGCGTATGTCGTGCACAGGCCCTTGGTCAGGAGGCGGCACGTTGCCTCCCAACGTCAGTGGCACGATATTTTTGCGGCCAAGCTGGCTTTGCACCAGTTGGTCATAGAAAATCGATCGGTTGAGTGCTTCTTGATGTTGAGACCACGCGAGGTAGTAAGCGTTTGAACCTTCGTCGTATTCCCAGATACTCGGTGAAATCACCAACGCATCTGCGCCATCGGTGAGCGGGCCACTATAGAGCTTGAACGGGAAGATACTGTCCGAGGCCGGAACGCTTGGAATTCTTTCTAGGCGCGCGTTATCAGGGACCGTGTCGCCGCTCGCTATCCCCCCGGTACCGCTTCCCGATCCGGCTCTAATCCTGTCTGGGTATCGGCTGATATCGCCGTACACCATAGTGCGCAGATTCGTCTGCTCAAGCTCCTCGAAGGTTCTGCGATCATAGCGACGTACGTAGGCGGAAGCGTAGATTTCGTCGCCTTTGCCGTCGCCTTTCAACACATCATCCTCTCCGGTCGACGTTACGCATCGCAACCCGATGATGGTGATCAGATAGTTTCCGGTCGCTGGCTGAGCAGGAGTCGCGGCCCCCAGCTTCAACGGCTGGTTCGTGACTGGCCTCCCAGTCTTCAAGGGCGGGCTGGGTAAATTCAGCGGAAGTCCTACTCGTTCAGTATTCGTCGTGACCGTTACGGGTCGGGCACCCGGCGTAGTGTTGTCGGCTACAGTCACGATGACTACAGCTTCCGTCGTTTGCGTGAAGAATGGCCCCGCCGTCACGGTAATCCCCGACCCCAAATCCAACTGTGTCATATTCTTCTGCCAATTCGTCGCGCGGCCCGTAAGTGTCATTTGCACGTTGGTCGCACCTTGTTCGATCGAACCGGGTGCCACCGTCAATAGTTGTGGTGCAGGCGCGCGCTGTGAGCCCGTTCCGTTCGCCTGACTTCCTGTTGTTGATCCATTGCTTTGCCCAGTGTTGCTGGAGTTGCTGTTGGAGCTATTTCCGGTGTTGCCCGGAGGAGGATTCTGCCCTGTGTTCGCGGCGTTTGTTGAACCCCGTCCATTATTGCTAGATGAACCATTCGTCGATGAATTGTTGGTCGGCGGAGAAGTCTGCCCTGTGTTCGCGGTAGAGTTCGCGGAACATGCTGCCGAACTTGCCATTAAATTTTGTTGCTTTAGGCTTTCCAGCTGGTTCAAGGAGTTTCGCTCTTGCTCTTTCAATTTCGCGGCGACTGCGGGATCTTGCGTCTGTTGAATCAGCGACTCGAACTCTTTCTCAATGTCCGCTTTCATGGCGTCAAAAGCCTGAGTGATGCTCGCACTTTGCGCACAATTCGAAGAACTATTTCCTGTATTCGACGGTACCGGCCCTTTTGTGAAATTCCATCGACAGACTGCCGACGGTTGTTGCGCCTGCCCGGTAATCGGATATGTCCCAGCTCCGAGGCCAATCGACTCTATCGTTTTCGTTCCACTGATTGTTGGGTTAAGGAGCCCGCCGGAGACCATTCCGAACGCCCATTCGAAAACGGTCCCACTGATCCCGTGAGTCTCTTGTACTCCGTTATTCGGAAGCTCGTAAGTTCCCGTCATGGCGTGGTCAGCCCGAAGTTGGGAATGCCACTGTTTAATGACTATGCCTGACTGTCCATTGGGGGCCATGTAGAAGCTGAGCGGCGCGACCGTTGTCGGTACGTTAACCGTCCATTGCGTCAGGATTTGTCCCCCTGGGACACTCCCTTGGGACCTCAGGTATCGCCCGTGTCCCGTTGCCGTCCACTCCGCCTCGTAAATCCTCATGCTTCCATTAGGTTCCAGCTTCTTTCCGGTAAGCGTCCACGTCTGGGTCTCTTGTCGTTCGTAATTCGTCTGTTGAATATTTAGGTCACACTGAATAGAGCCCGACCATGGTCCGTCCGCAGGCGATTGCCCGAATGCCGATCCACCAGGCAGAAGGCAGAGCACTGCTACCAACGTGTACTTCGGCCTGAGGAATGCCCTGAAGCTAAGATTAAATTGGTGCGAGAGTTTCAGGTTTCGCATGTTCATTCCTTGTTCGTTGAGGTTGTCTGCCACGCCTTCGCTCGTATCTGATCGCCACGGTTTCAGTTCGATGGTTCAACCTGACTTCTGACCCACGCACAATTTTTTTCCGTGGACAATTCCGTGAGCCGCTGCGCGCGCGCCAGTTGTGGCATGATCTCGTTCATCTCTTTCATTTGCCGCTCCATGCTCTGCTTGGATTCGGCGCGCTGCTGTGCCGTCGGGTTTTGCGCGCTCTGCAGGCTGGCGGCCAACTGGGCTTGCGCCGATTGTGCATCTTCATATTTTTGTGCTTCGCTCTCTTTGGTATGCACATAGGACTGGAGGGCGGGATCTTTCGTCAGCGACTTAAATTCCTTTTCCAAAGCCTGGCAGCTTAGTGATGTATCGGCTGGACGGCTGGCCTCGACTTGCGCTGCGGCCGCGGTTGAGGCGACGCCGCTTCGATCTGCCGAAGCATCCGTCGCTTGGTTGTGACAACCTGCCACCGCAATGAGTACAAAAAATGAGAATTTGAGGAATTTCTTCGTCACGTTGCCCCCTTTCGGCGCGCAAGTGCGGACGCGAAAGGCCGTTCTTGTGGCCCATCGCGTCGCGCGCTCACTTCTTGGTTACCTCAGTCAGAATCGTGTTGGCCGCCTGCTGAATGAGTGGAGTCAAGACGTCTTCGCCGTCAGTTTTTGCCTTGCCCTTTAGGGTGTTTTCAAGCTTTGGCGTTTCTTGCCCGGTAGGGAGCAAGCGATAGGCCACGCTCACGTCGTCCTTTGATTTGATCTGACCGTTGAATCCCGCAAGCTGATTCGCCATCTGCTGCTGCACGGTCATCGAAGCCAGAGTCGCAGCTTGTCCTGCCACCTGCCCCGCAATTGCGCCGCCCATCCCTCCCCCCATCCCGGCCATGGGAATCATGCTCGTCATCGGCCCCGCCGATTTCAGGAATTTCCCGAAGCCGCCGCCGGAGCTGTGCTTCACTTCCACGGCCGAATAGAGAATGTAGTCGCACTGTTTCTGCTGCGCTTCCGCCTGCAGTTGAATCGGCAAGTGGGAGTCGAGTCCAATGACCTCGACAGCCGGACCGCCCATCGTCAGCACGATGGAATTGCGAATTGGCGTGCCATAGTCGGTTTGTGCGTTATTTCCTTGGCCCATTTGTGCCAGGGACGGCGCCACGCCGACTCGGATCTTTCCGGCTGCCTTGGGACCGAGCGGCTGCGGCGCTGGAACCGAATTCGCCACCTGCGCGAACTGCACCTGCTGCAATTCAGCCGGCGTCGGAAACTGACCGTTCTGCTGCGCAACCGTCGTACTTGCCACCAAACAAAACCCTGCTGCCAAACCTACCCATCGGAAGCGAAGAAATTTCATGACGAGCTCCTCTCTGAAGTTCCCCGAAGATTTCTGCCTGCGCTCCGCAAGATGCCTGGTCCGAAGCAGAAGAACAAGGCGCGTGCGGTTAGATGTAGATGAGCAAATAAGTGATTGATACAAATAGGCTTATAGAAATTGTGGAGGACTTGGCGAACCGGCGAGCTTGCGCGGCTTTCCTACGTTGCCAATTTTGGCAGACCAATCCGGACACGAATCTGTTCGAAACGAGGATCACCCCTGAGCGGATCCCACCACGGTTCCACGTCCAGCATGATTAGCCAACTGGAACGATTGTCCACAGCCCGTGACAGCCAGTCGAGTGCCTCATCCTGCTTGCCCACTGACGAATACGCCACGGCCAAAGACGCGGCGGCAACTTTCTTCCGCGTCGCGATACCACGCAGTTGCTGAATGATTTCTTCGACTTCACTCGTCATACCCGCGCGGCCGTATGCGCGGCTCAAAGATCCAAGAGCGGCGGGCGTTTCCCCAAGGCTCGTTGCGGCAATCCGAAGTTCGGCGATTGCTTCTTCATACAGACCAAGTTGCACCAATGAAATGCCAAGCCACCGGTGCGCTTCTGGAAGTCCGGGATCGAGCTCCAGCGCCTTCCGCGATTCTTCGACAGACCGCACAAAATGGCCGGAGAAATAGTAGGCAAAAGCGACTGCCGTTTGTGACCAGGCGGAGAGCGGATCAATCTCCCTCGCGCGCTCCATCAGTTCGATGGCTCCGGCGTGTTCCCGCGCGGCGATTAGGCAGCAGCTGAGGTATTGATAAGCGATGTGGTTATTCGGACTAAGTTCCAGCGCATGGCGGCAGGATTCGCGGCTGTCAATCAGGTCCCAATCATAGAAAAGCTTCGTAAACCCGATTGAGGCGTGCGCTTCGCTGACTTCCGCGTCAATTTCTAATCCTTTGAGTGCCGCCGCTTTCGCTTTTGGCCAGCTATCGCTCGGAGGAAGATAGCCGTAAAAGCCCATGCTCCCGAAGCAGTCGGCGAGACCGGCGTAAGCCAAAGCGAAAAGTGGATCCTGGTCGAGCGCAAGTCGGAACTGTTGGACCGCCGGTTCGAACTGCCGTTTGTTCCAAAAGTGGCGGCCTCTCAAATACGACCGATATGCCTCGGCGTTATCCGTCCAGGTGCCGGCGACGCGTTTCTGTTCTACGCGGTTTAGGCTGAAGTGCAACTTTTTCGAGATTTCCGTCGGAATTTCGCCTTGAATCAAAACCATTTCGTCTGATGGGCGTTGGTACCGAGCGCCCCACAATTGTGCCCCGGTCTCTACTTCTACCAACTCAACGGCAACATCGACCTGGCCGTGCCGTTCAACCACGGTCCCGGTGACCACGGCACCAACGCCAAGTTTGCGTCCCACTTCGAGTGGGTTGCTGTCTTTTTTCTTGAAGCGAAATACCGTGCTCCTCGCCATGACCTGAATGCCTGGAATGAGGGCAACCTGGCGAATGATGTTCTCGGTTATGCCATCGCTCAGATACTCGATGTCCGGCTCGCTGCCTGAGTTCAGAAAGGGAAGGACGGCGATCGAGTGCACAGTGGGCTTCGACGATGCGAGAAACCGATAGCCAACGCGCGGCAACGTTTCAATGTAGTTGGGCGCGTCTGCGCTCTCGCCCAAAGCGGACCTGATCTGGCGAATACAAAAATTCAGACTGTGCTCGAAATCGACAAACGTTTCATCGCTCCATAAGTGACGCCGCAGTTCTTCGCGCGTTACGACTTCACCTCGGCGACTTATTAGAAATGCGAGAATTTTGCAGGCCTGCGGCCGAATGCGGATTCGGCGGTCGAGTTTCCGAAGCTCAAGAGCAAGTGGATCCAGCTCGTAAGGCCCGAAACGCAGTTTGGCGGATGACGGTGGGGGCACTTTGGTACTCCGGTGGGCAGAAATTATGGGACATTCCGCCCCTCACTACAAGCTAACTCCTTTGTGTTCGCGAGCTTGCTCGCTCATCCATAGATAACCAGGCAGCCCTTGAGAGATGTGGGATTTGCGCGCAATCTCCGCGAAGAAATCGGTGAACTTTGTGAAGGGATCACCAGAATGAAACATTCCTCGCTTGATATCCCGCCTGTGATTCAACGGTTGGACGGATCTGCTGACGAAACGCGCTCGTCGTTGCACCGAAGAAAATTCTTGCGATTTGGAATGCTGGGGGCGGCTGCCGCGGCCGTGGCGACGTCATCGTCGTTTGCAAGCTGGATGGCTCGCGCACAATCTTCAACGCCGGATCTAGTTACCGACACCTACAACGGTTTGCTCGCGTTCATAGTGCCCGGCCCCGATCCGTATTCGGTCGCGCAAGGCGTCAGCCCTTCTGAACCAGGAGGACTCGCGGCCGGCGTCGCAGATCTTTTGATCGCCACCGTCGACGAATCCGTGCCCTACGCCCCGCAATTTTCGGCGGTCGTTGCGGGGCTCCTCAATCAACTCGCGGAAGTCGTGCATCCGAATCGGTCAGGCAATTTTCCTGCACCGTTTTCGAACCTGCTTTATCCGGAGAAAGTTGCGGTGCTGCAAATCATGGACGGCACCGACGCGCTAAAGCCGCTCTCCGGAATCCTTCCCGCAATCGTCGCATTCCTTTGTTTTTCTGACGCGGGGACGTTCGATCCAGCGACCCGCACCATCAACACCCAGCCCGTGGGGTGGGATATTTCAAACTACTCGGGCGTTGCCGACGGACGCGCGGAGTTCCGCGGATATTTCCGCAACCGGCAAAGCGCTAGCGATTCGAACGCACAAGGGGAGAACTAATCATGCGTGACGTCATTGTCGTCGGAGCGGGCGGTGGAGGAGCGGTCGTCGCCAAAGAATTGTGCGCACGAGGTCTCGACGTTCTGCTGCTGGAAGCCGGCGCGCGATTTGCGAATCCGGAAAAAGACTGGACGCACTACGAGAGCGATGCCAATCATCCATTCAACGGGTATTTCCGCTTCGGCCCTGCGGACCGATCCAAACCCGAATGGGTTCGCGAAATTCCTCAAAGCACTCTCTTTGTTCAGCTCGCCGGTGTCGGTGGAACCACAAATCACTACCAAGGAAACTCGCCCCGCGCGATGCCGGGTGCGTTTCTTGGCTATGCGGGACGCGATGCAGCCGCCTATGATTCCCTGCATCTTTTTCCTCTTACTTATCGCGAATTGATTCCGTACTACGAGTGGGTGGAGCACACTCTTCCCGTTCAAACGGCGCCAATGGGCACGAAAGAAGTGATTTTTTTCCGTGGCGCGCAAAACCTCGGTCTGCCGCTGCAGACGTCGAAAGACATAACGCGCACGGCTTTCCGGCCACAGGAAAACGCAGTGTTGCAGCCTGAGGGTTCGGCCGGTTTGTCTTCCGATCCCACGCGATTGCGTTTCCCGCTCGCCGGAGGCTGCACGTTTTGCGGCCACTGTTCGCAAGGCTGCGTCGAGCCGATCGGCGCACCGATCAATCTCAAAGCCAAACGATCCACTTCCGTCAGTTACGTTCCCATGGCTCTGACAGCCGACCGGTGGAGCCGCGGCGGACGTCCAGTCACTCTAGTCGCAGATGCATTTGCCACCGCGATCGCGGTCGACAACCAATTGCGCGCGCGGTCTGTAACGTGGCGAGTCGGTGCCTCAGGACAAATTGTCACCGAAGAGGCGCGCGTGATCGTTCTCTCTGCGGGTACGGTTGAAACGCCGCGCCTGTGGTTGAACAGTGGTCTTCCGAATCCCAATGATTGGGTCGGCCGTGGCTTGACCGATCATTTTGTCGATGCCGTCACCGGCGTGATGCCTTTCTACACCGGCTCCACGAAAGGCAACGGCTCGGGTGGCCGAATTGATTATCCGGGCGCGGGAATGCTCGAAGTCGTCGGCGAGACGCCGGGACTGCGCGCGGGCCTTTCGGGGTTCAGCGATGCCGGAGTTCCCGGCTATTACGACAATGGACTGCCAGGTGGCGGTTACGGTGCAGACACCGTGGGCCGTCTGATCGGCATAGATCTCAAAGACGCAATGGCGAACGTCGATCGCTTGCTGAACGTGGATGTGTTCACGGATGATGATGTCGAATCGCAGAATCGGGTTTCGCTTTCCTCTGCGATCCCGCCCGACGAACACGGTCCTGTTCCACGTATCGAAATTCATCAACGGCAGCGTTCCGCGCGAACTGTCCGAAATCGCGAATTCCTCGCCCAGCAAGCGGTGAAGCTCCTGCAATCTCTCGGCGCCAGCAAGATTCATCGCATCAACAAACCGCCGTTTGTAATTCACAGCCACACCACCATGCGCATGGGAACAAGCGAGACAGACTCAGTCCTCGACGCGCATTGTGAGTCGCGATGGGTAAGAGGACTCTTCGTTGCGGACAACTCGGCGCTGGCTAATGGAATTGGTGGCCCCAACCCGACACTAACCACGCAGGTTTTGGCAACCCGCACTTCTGAAAGGATTTTTCGGCGATACTTCGGTGGTGACCCCTGGGTCGGACGCGAATCGCCGGTTTCATCTGTTGATCCGATTGTGACGCTAGCTGTGATGCGCAGCGGGTTGGCTTCAGCGCAGCGCAAGGAACTAATTGAAATCGCTGCGTCCTGAAGTTACTGCTTGGACTGACGCGCTTACCGTGGCCACGGATGCAAAGGTCTATTGGCGCGGAAGCGCGGCGGGAGCAAGGAGCAGTCGACCACGACGGGCAGGAAATAGGGGTGAGAGTTGTGCGCGGCTCTTAAGTTCTCCTTTTGGGAAATTCAAAAAAACGGATGGGATGGCTTCTTTCTAATCGCGACCCAAACCATACCTCTTGTTGTATTTGAGCTGGTTGATTATTACCACTTTATTGAATATGCTCAGTCTACTTTCGCGACAAGGTCCCACGAGGGTTGCGTGTCTGATCACAAACGCCCCGCACCAGGCAAAATCAAAATCACTCCGGTTGGCGGCAAGCAAACTGCGCCCGGTCTTCCAGATGCAAAGCAACAGCCAATCCCATGGTGGGTGTCGCTGTTTTTTCTTTTAATTTTAGTTGGCATCGCCCATGTTCTAGATTCCCCAACATATCAGGACTACCTGTCGTCAACTAGTCCTACTGCGGTTGTTCCGGCAGGTCCACCCACTCCAGCAGTCCAGATGTTCAACTCTGGAAAACCAGTCCATCCGCCGCGCTACGCCGCTTTTCTTAGTCGCGACAAGACCAAGGAACTTTTCGCAATTGTTTTTACGCTCGACAGGCTTGAAATTCGAACAGTGCAGAGCATCAAGGAAATTCCGGCAGAGGATTTGGCCCAAATCATTGAAGCGCGTAGAACTAAGGCAAGAAAACCTCTTTTCCCGGGTCTTGATGATTGGCCAGGTGAACAGTCGCCGATGGACGTATTTCAGAGCCGCGTAGGAAGGCATCTTAAACTCACACTACCACGGGAGGTCCGTAGCGCAGTTGAACTAACCCCATACATCTTCTACGGGAATGTGGACATAGAAACCGGGGATTTAATTCATCAGGATTTGTTGTACACAAGCCTCGTTGCGAGCTACGGGGAACTTAGGGAAGCAAAATTTAATCTTGTTAGTAGTTCTCCGCGTGGGCCTCCTGATGAAACCCGGGGCGTGATTCGGAGAGTTTATGTTGTAGGCAAAATCTTGAACTTCTCTGGACCTTACCGCTTCGACCAGAGTACTGCAAACGTAAAAATAGTTGACCTGGGCAAGAAAGACTCTGAACTAGGTGATCGTACCTGGACTGACACTGAAATAGTGGAAGCGATTAAGAAAACACAAGACCCTGTATGGCGTCTTCAACACCAACTCGAAGATTTGCCACGTAGCACATACGAGCAAGGCTCAAGACCTGGCGAACTTCCGGGTGTCCATCCAGGAAGAGACATTACTGAACCCAGACGCTATGTCGAACCGCACCCGTTTCATCCTATTCGCTAGATGAGTGAGACGACATGACAAAAATCAAGTTCGGTGAAGGCTTTGATGATTCGAAAATGAAACTAGACGTCAAGTCCGTGGACGCTGGCAATCTCAATGTGGAGGTCGGAGACATTCACGACCGGGCCGCGATAGATGCAAGAATTGAGCAAAACGTTAAATCTCCTGACAAAAAAAAGCTGAACGGAGACGGAGGAACCCGCGTGGATGAGGCACAACGCCTGAACTCAATCCTAGTGTTTGCTTCAGGGCTGGTCTTGATTGGTGTCATTCTCACTCTGATCGTCGTCATTCCAAATCCCACTCACTCACAAGCACAGGTTTTTTCAGTAGTTCTGGCGTTGGCTGCAGGCGGCTTCTGTTCGTTCTTGCCCGGAATGCTGAATGTCAAATTAGGTATAGCAAAAAAGGTGGCGATAGGCGCTACCGGGGCGTTAGCGGTTTTCATCATCGTGTATTTCTTCGTACCAGCGATGGCCCATTAGAATCTTTGGGGCAACAGGATGACAGACCAAGCTCCATGGGTAGGCGGACCATATCTTAGGGCGCTTGCTGAAAACGGTAAGCTGGTGTACGCCCATGCGGAGATGCCTGAAAACATCGAAGCGGCGCAGTTTACGGGACATTGATTGAAAAAGCCGTGAATTCAGTCAGCTTAACGACCGAATTGGTTGCGGGGGACCGCAACGTACTCAAAATTCCGTCAATTCCCTTCTCATTCGCTATTCTTCGTCCTCCGCGTGACAGACAAGTCCTTTCCCCATGTGCATTTGCTGGCGGACGATCGAAACACGATTCTAGGAGGTAGGAAAGTGGCAAAATAATCGACCAGTTCAGTGCCACGGAACCTTTGAGATTGAGCGGCCAACGCGTTGTCGGCGCACATCGCCGCTGCGGTAAGGGTCGCGGCGAGGATCAAGTAGCATCTGGAAGATTTGGCGCATCCTTCCCAGGCAAGCCAAAGAGCGTGCCAGCGAGTTGCTGTTCTCAAGGAACGTGAATTTAGTACTCTGTGTGCTAAAATGCCGCTCTATTCAAGGCTTCCACCTCGCCGGAACTCCCGGAGCTGAGAATGAGCGCACAGCAAAACACAGCAAAACCGAAGCGTAGGCGTGAGAAGTGGGGAACCTCGAAAAGACCTCTGAACACTCCTCCTTCGAAACAAGCCTTAGTTGTTGGGTTGTCCTTCATTGGGAAGAAGCGAAGCGCAATCAGCAGGGAGTTGGGACTTGATCGAGAGACGGTAACCCGCATTCTCTCTCAGCAAGAGAATCAACTCTTAGTCCAACGCTATCGGGATGCTGTTCTCAAAATCGTTCCGGACGCCCTGGTCGAACTGTGTGAGCTCGTCAAGCGATTAGACCGTCAGGCCATCCTGGCTACTCTCTACGGCAGCGGGGTACTCCTCCGGGGCCATGAGCATAAACATGTCGAAGAACCGAAGCGGACGTTCGCCTACACTCGAGCGGAATTCTTCGGGCGCCATGGTAGATGGCCCTTAAACCATGAACTGGAAGAGTTTGAAAAAACGTTGGACATAGACCCTCTAGTGAAAAGTGAAAGCCGATGAAAGAAATTGGTCTGACACAAGGCAAGGTTGTGTAGTGCGCATCCTAGCACAGGACGGTCGCACAGGGGTCGGGCTTACGCCGTCAGTGCAGGGGGACAGCGCCTCGGCCGTGCTGTCGCTGTGCGCTCTATCTTTTTGGCCCTTCGGTCGAGAGCCGCAAACTGACGCATGCCTACTGAAATCGCATAAATGGAACCGTCTGCGAACTCAATTCGCACGGAGGCAATGCGGTTTGAAGGTGGATGTCGAAGTTCTCGGATTAGCTGTTTGACGGTCATACCAACCTCTCACAAATTCTTCAGAAGCAGGAAACCATACGCCGTAAATCTCGGTTAGGTAATGATTCTAGGAATCTGAAGTCTGCAATGCTGCTCAAGTGCCACAGCGTCCGGTATTAGAGACAAGGTCTTGGGACTACCCTCCCCCACTAGGTCGAAGCTGACCGGCGTCTTTCCTAGACAGAACTGCTTCGGTCGAAGGTTCACCCGGAAATTCACAAGAAATATGCAGTCTTTTCATTCTTGCTCATACGATCTAGGGGATGATTCTCGTCTGTATTTGAAGACGGTTGCCTTGGGGGCGGCCCGTGTTCACGTCCCTGTTTGCTCTACAACTCGCAGTACTGAGGCATCGCTCAGCGCCGTTGCGACTCGAAAGAGAACAATTTCTCCAGGACCTTCAAGCAAAGGGGGCTTCGCGCAACGCACTGCTGCAGTCGGCGGGCAAGCTGGTTTATGTAGTTCGTTATCTAAATCTTACTCATCTTCGTCCAATTACTTCCGCTGCAATTCTGCGCGCGGGACGATCGTGGTTGAGAGATCGCGATCCAGAGAGAGTGCGTTCAGTTTCCCGATCCGCAATCTATGGATTTACTGGACTTGCGCGAAGGTTTCTCAAATTTCACGGCTATCTCGTTGATCCCCCAATACCTCCTCAGCCATTCGCGGATCAGCTAAAGAAATTCGACCGCTTCTTAGTTCAACAGAGAGGCTTGAGCCCAGGTACGGTTGAGAGTTATGGATGGCATGCTGCGCATTTCTTCAGCTGGTTTGAAACTCGGCACAAGAAACTCTCTGCGCTAACCTTACTCGATGTCGATCGTTACATGGCGAGGCAGTCCAAGAAGTGGAAACCATGGACGATGCGGCAGACGGCATCCACACTTCGTATCCTTCTTCGGTACGCCAAGATGCAACGCTGGTGCTGTGGGATCATCCCCGAAGCAATAAGAGGTCCCTCGATTCTCCGACATCAATCGTTTCCGGCTGGCCCCTCGTGGGTCGATGTTCAGCGCCTCATACGAGCCGAAAAGCAAAACACTCCAGGCTCTACAAGGGTGAAGGTATTGCTCCTGTTATTTGCTATGTATGGCTTGAGGACCAGCGAGGCCACGGGGCTCCTCATGAAAAACATCGATTGGAAGAACAAGACATTCACTCTTCGTCGTGCCAAGAACTATACTGTACAACGTTTTCCAATTTTCCCGCAGTTTGAGTTGGCCGTTAAGCGCTATCTGGAATTAGGCAGGCCCAATTCTCCGTGTAACAACCTTCTCGTCAGCCTTCGTCCTCCGCACGGACCACTGCGCTGCGGTTCCGTCTCTCTGCTCATCACGTATCGGATGAAGAGACTGGGTATCCAGAGTGTCCGCAAGGGACCAGTCTCACTTCGTCACGCCTGCGCCACCGAACTGTTGAAAAATGATATGTCTTTGCAAGAGATAGCGGATTTCCTCGGTCATCGTGACTGTCTATCTGTTGGGGTCTACGCCAAACACGATTTCAATGCACTCAAAAGAGTTGCAGCAGTCGATCTATGCGAGCGCGTATGAGACTCTCAACTGCGATCCGCAAATACGTGCAATGGAGACGCTTTTGTGGACGTACATTTTATTCGGGTGAAAAGATTTTATTTGAGTTTTTGAAGCACGTCGGCGACATCAGTTTGACCCGTCTGACCAAGCAGCACGTCTCGTCACACCTCCTCGATCCAAAAACACGGGCGACGATCTGGCGCTCCAGGCGTGGCACTCTTGAACGGTTTCTTCGTCACTGGGCGGCCCGCGGAGAAATTAAAGGAATCCCCTTGACTCTGCCTCGGTCTGAGCATCGAAACCCGTTAACGCCGCACGTCTATTCCCGCGAACAAATCCGAAAGCTGATTGACGCAGTGGAGACGAACCAAAGGCATCTGAATTGCGTCATCGACGGAGGTACGCTCCGGGCGTTCTTGTTTTTTCTTTACGGAACGGGCGCATGTGTTGGCGAGGCTCTTCGGTTAAAGACGAAGGATGTCGATCTCGCAAAAGGGACAATAAAGTTGTGTCGGGTTGCCGAGGCGAGAGAGAGAACCATACCCGTCGTAGGTCGCCTAAAGTACATCCTCAGGGTTTATCGAGACGCCCTGCAGGAATCATACAAGGAATCGGAATTCTTTTTTGTCGACAAATTGAGCAGGCCGCTGAACGCCATTACGCTCAGCAAGACATATCACAACTTGCTGCGCATTGCAGGAGTTTCCCGCGCGGATGGACTAAAGATTCGACCACATCTTCAAGATTTTCGACACACGTTCGCGGTCCATACTTTGACGGCCTGGCTCAACCAGAGAAGAGATCTCAGACGAATGCTACCCGCCCTTTCTGCTTATCTTGGGATAACCAAACTTGCGTCGACTGAACGCTATTTTCGAATGGTGCCGGGTAGATTTCATCGGCAGATTAGCGCACTTTTGGGCCGCACTCGTCGAGGACCCGTTCGCAATCCAAGATCGATAAGGCTTCTAGGCAAAGGAAGCCGCGTCGCTTGAGTACCTTTCACTGATCTCGAGAATTTCAAGACCTTCAAGCTCGTGCCTCAGCGCGACAAGGACCTGCCCGCAATTCTCGATCAGCTGGTCGCCTGGGGTGGGGCGCTCAATGCACTACGCTTCGACACGACTTGGAAAGCGGCGCTGGCCGGAGAGTGAGAACCATGAAGCGAGACAGGGACTGGTTTGCCTCTGTCCCCTGGCTCCGCGCACGGGATCACATGAGCAGTTGCAGACGCCGTAACGGTGGGGTTTTTGGGCAAGCCGAGGACGGCTCGTTGAGCGGTACCCTTGCTCAAACCTGTCTCCTCACAAATTTCGGCCCAAGAACGCCCCGCTTTACGAAGACTAGCAATCCTTGAGGCGTCCACGCCGACCCGCGGCCTTCCCAGCCGCTTTCCGCGGGACTTCGCAAGGGCTATTCCCGATCGGACTCGGTCTCTGATCAATTCCCGCTCGAACTCAGCGATGGAAGCAAAAATTCCGAAGACCAGCCTTCCGTTTGGCGTCGAAGTATCGACCCCTTCGTGGAGGCTAATGAAATCGATTCCAAGCGAGCGAAATTCTTCGAGTGCATTGACCAACTGGCGCAGGCTGCGAGCAAACCGGTCGTAGCGGTACACAACAACGGCGTCCACCAGCCGCTTTCGGCACGTAATCAACAGACGGTCCAAAGCAGGACGGTGCTCTTTAGCTCCGCTAACGCCTGCATCCGTGTACTCACCAGCGATCTCCCAACCCCGTCGCCTGCAGTAGGTTCGGAGTTCCTCAAGCTGCATCTCGGGATTCTGGCCGTTGCTTGTACTAACTCTGGCGTAGATAGCCGCGAGTTTCATGGCTGACCTCCCTTCTTTCGCATCGGCGGGCGTCCGCCCAGTTTGGCCCATCGAGACAACTTTTTCTTCGGGTGCTTGGCGGCTCTAGCAAGTCCGCCCAGCCGCGCCCACTCTTTGCGCTGTATGGCAGTGGTTTTCTTTTTACGTGCCTTACCGCCCCGCTTCCCCAAAGCCACAGCATTAGGGTTCTTCATCGTGCCACCGCACTCATCTTACATGGCGCCAAGCAAGAATGTCAAAAAAGATGCAACTTCCAGAAGGTAAGATGCCTCTGCTCTGCCATATGCGGCAGGATGTGCCGGCTCGTGCTAGATGAGAAGTTGCCCAACCGCTGCTGGTGACATACCTTTAGCCCGTCTGACCGTTGTAGCGATACTCGTTGTGTTGCCAGGGAAAGCGGGCGTCACCGTGCGGCTCATCGACCAGCACCAGGACGCGACGGTCGAGCGCAATCATCTGCTGCTGGACTCGTTCATGCCGGTCACGTCAGGGCTGCTCCTAGTAGATTTCGGGCACCATCAAACGCAGGATAATATCGCGGATGTAAAAACAGAATCTATGATATGTACATACACTAAATTCTGAGTCAGGCCGTACCAAGTCCCTGTCACCTTGCTGTATGACTATATTCGCTATGTTGGCGCGTGGAGCATAAAGCGGCTTCCGTGAGCCTCTTGGAGGGGAACCATGGCTGTGAAGAAGGACTACACGACAATCTTCGGCAAAATCGTTCTCTCGAAATTCGACAGCATGCCAGAATGGGCACGCTTGTGTGCTTTCTTCGTCGCGCTTTTTGTCCTAGCCTATGTCGCTCTGCATTCACTGAATGCGCATTACTTTGTGAGCGGTACGGTTTTGGAGCCTTCTCTGAACCATCCGGGTAGCAATCAGCTAGCGCGAGGATATGACGTGCGCTGGGCGGACAATTACGCAGGAACCAATAGCAAGGGACACTACGTCTTCGTGCTTTCACCGTTGGAGTACTTTTCGCTACTTAAGACGGGCAACCATTCGTTGGAGATCTGGAGGTCGGGCGATAAAGACGATATCGAGGCCCAACAGATCTGCCGAAAATCGGTCAACTTTGAGCGGTTGGAGAGTAGGTTCGAGGACTATCACATCGACCCAAAGTGCTTGGTCAACGAGCAATCGGCCGCGCCAATCCTGTTCCCCGGCGAAATGCCGAAAGAGTATAGCTTGGTTCCGACCGCAAACGCGTCCGCATCGGCGACAGAAGATATCTCCTACCGCATCTTAGTCAGAACGTTGCGCGTAGCCTCGAAGTGGTCGAGGAGTGATTCTGCAGAGATAATTCTGTTTCAAAACGATTACAACTTACAGCTGCTTAACCTGAGTGGGAGCCCTTACGGCGGAGTGTCGATCTTACCCGGTGAGTCCTTCGCCTTTGCGGATG
>WNFS01001090.1_pt1 | contig 20013 bp, 16 predicted proteins | sample 5400141 | NCBI WGS metagenome assembly WNFS01 (sample SAMN13153358, study PRJNA577476) | soil metagenome | isolation source: 60 cm saprolite under Madrone tree | place: USA:California | collected 2016-06-14
CTTGATGAGATTCTTGCGGGCGAATACCGAATCGTCCACCACCAGGTAGCGGACCGGCCGACTGTCTTTCCGGAGCAGAGCGGCGAATTGTTGCATGGCCTTCTCCTTTTCCCGTCGCAGCAAACTAGCTGCGGTGGGACGAAACGTGTGTCCTGTCGCTTTTCTCTTTCTTCTCAATCTTTTCGCGGCGATCGTCCTCTTCGGAGCGGTCTCGCTCAGGGGCGCGGTCGCTGCCGCAATGGCCCACAAGAAATGTGCCCAAAGACTCGAGAGCAACAATTTTGTTGGCGTAGCCCTTCAGGATCGCGGCGCGCGGCATTCCGCTGACCACGCAAGTGTCTTCGCTTTGCGCCACGGTCATGCCTCCGGCGGCTTTGATGGCTCCAAGGCCTTCCGCGCCGTCGTCGCCCATGCCAGTCATCAGCACTCCGACAGAGGTCAAGGCGAACTCCTGCGCGACGGAATGGAAGAGCACGTCGGCCGAGGGCCGGTGCCCGTTGACCGGCGGACTGTCGGACAACACCGCCATGTCGCCGCGAGGCATGCGGCGCACCATCATGTGGCGATTACCGGGACACACCAGCACACGGCCGGCAAGCAGCAAATCGCCGGAGCGCGCTTCTTGGACGTCGAGCGCGCAGCACTCATCCAGGCGTTTCGCGAACATTTCGGTAAAGCCTTCGGGCATGTGCTGCACAATCAAAATGGTGGCGGAAAAGTCCGCGGGGATTTGTGAGAGCACATATTGCAACGCGTTCGGCCCACCGGTGGAAATTCCGATAGCTACGACGCGGCTTGGCGGCAGGGTCACGCGCGCGGGCTTCTTCTGCGGCGGCTTTATTTCGACGGCGACTTCGGTACGAATCTTCCGGCCGGAGGCGCGCTTGGCGACTTTGATTTTTTCTATGAGCTGCACGGCGATGGCGTCGAGATGACCGGCAGCCGCGTCTCGCGGTTTGGCGACAAAGTCAATGGCGCCGAGGGCTAAGGCTTTGAATGTAGAGTACGCGCCTTCCTTCGAATGCGTGCTGAAGACAATCACCGGCATGGGTGCGCGGCGCATGATCAAACGCAGCGCCTCAAGACCATCCATTCTCGGCATTTCGAGATCAAGCGTGATTACGTCCGGGTGAAGCTCCTCGATCTTCTTCAGCGCGAACGCACCGTCCATGGCCGTGCCGACCACCTCGATGGACGGGTCGCGTTCGAGGATCGCGGGAATAAGCTTCCGCATGAGAGCGGAATCGTCGACAACTAGGACTCGGATGCGCTCGCTCATGCGATGGCTCCGAGAGGAGTTGCGCGAGAGAGGCGCGAGAGTACGGCCGGAACGTTCAGAATCAGCACGACGGTGCCGTCGCCGAGGATGGAAGCACCACTAACAAGGTCGCTGGAAATGATTTCTCCAGGGAGCGCTTTGATCACCAATTCTTCTTCACCGACCAGGCTGTCGACCACCAGGCCGAAACGCTTTTCCGCGGCGCCGATCACGATAACGAAACTACGCTTTTTCTGTTGGCTGTCTTGGACACCCACGGCGTGAATCTGGCTGAGGCTATGTAAGCGCACCAGGGTAAGGATTTGGTCGCGGAGGCGCAGAACTTCGCGCTGGTCGACGCGATGAATGTCGGCGTCGGTGATGCGCGTGATTTCGACCACCGAAGACAGAGGAACTGCGAACAAACGGCCTGAGACGCGGAACAGCAGCGTCTGAATGCTGGCGAGTGTCAACGGCACACGCAACTGAATCGTAGTGCCGCGTCCCGCGGCCGAGGAAATGTGAACTGTGCCTTTCAAATGATCGAGAACCGCACGGACCACGTCCATCCCCACGCCGCGCCCCGATACTTCGGTGACTTCTGCCGCGGTGCTGAAGCCCGGCTCGAAGATCAGGTTCAAGGCTTCGGAATCGGAGAGGCGTTGAATTTCCCCGGCTTTGACAATTCCCTTTTCAACCGCCAGCTTGCGGATTTCTGTGAGGTCGATGCCGCGGCCGTCATCGCGGATTTCGATAACCACCTGCGTGCCTTGGTGGTACGCGTTCAGATACACCGTGCCACGGGCAGGCTTTCCCGCGGCGATGCGCTCCTCGGCGTCCTCTACGCCGTGGTCTACCGCATTGCGTACCACGTGCATTAGCGGCTCGGCCAGGGCGTCCAGGATGCCTTTGTCGAGATCAGTGTTCTGCCCGGAAAGTTCGAGTGCTACATCTTTGCCACATTGTTTGGCGACGTCGCGAACCAAACGCGGAAAGCGGCGGAAGAGCTGCTCGACCGGCACCATGCGAATTTTCAACACGCATTTGTGCAACTCATCGAGGACGCGCGATTGAAACGCCAGCGCGTCGGACAGCTTGGCGCGGACGGGATCCCGCGCATGGCGCTGGTCAAATTCCGTCAGGCTGCGATTCAGCATGGACTTCCCGATGATCAACTCTCCCACCAGGTTCATGACTGCATCGATGCGCGCGGCATCCACGCGCAGCGTACTCTCTGCGACCGCGGCGGCGGCAGAGCCCACCGCAGGCGACTTCTGCGCTGCGGCGCTGGCACTCACTTCACCAGCCTTGGACGCGAGATCCGCGGCTTGTTTTTCCAATAGGGCGCCGAGCAACTCGTGCTCTGCTGTTTCCAACGTGGGAGCGCGCTCGATGCGACAATCGGAAACGACCGACGGTATGCGGCATCGTTGCGCGATCTGTTCCGGTGCTTGGCGGCTGGCCAGCGCAGCTTCGACAAGCTCCAGTGTCTCGGTCGCGAAGCTATCCTCCGGGCGCAGCGCGATGACCGTGCCGCAACCATGCAAGACGTTGCGAATCAACTGGAACGCCGCGGCGTGCATCAAGCTGGCGGGGTCCACGCGCAATGCGACGTTGTAAACGGTCTCACCGCGATGCACCGCTTCGGAAATCATCAACTGTTCGTATTCAGTCCACTGAAAGCGAGCGGCGAAACCGCCGGCAGCGGGGGGCGTTGACGCGGAAGGCCCCGGAGCGGCGAGCAAACCGCGGATCATAGCGCGCAAGGAGTCCGCTACGGGCGGCTCTACGTTGCGCTGATAAGCTGAGAGCATCGCGCCGAAATTATCAGCAGCGACCAAGACGAGGTCCGCCAGGCGTGAGCCGGCGCTCTGCCCCATTTGCGGAGACAGTGCGTCTTCCAGTTCGTGCGCAAGCTCGCTCAATTTGTGAAAACCGCACGCGGCGGAATCGCCCTTGAGCGTGTGCACCGCGCGGCGCACACGGCGGATGACTTCTTCGTCCGCGGGATTCGCTTCGAGACCGAGCCCGGCCTCGTTAAGCGATTGCAGCAGCTCACCGGCGCCCTCGAAGAAAAGTGCGCGCAGCTCCGAATTGCGATCTTCGGGAAGGCCGCTCATGTGTTGACCTCGACGCGCTGGTACGCCGTGCCATTGTTTTCATGCACCATGCGAAACTTTTGCGTCAATCCAAACAGACTCTCCGCGTGCCCGACAAAAAGGTAGCCACCTGGGTTCAAGCAGTGCCAGAACTTCTCGATCAGACGCTTCTGCTCGGCTTCGTCGAAATAAATCATCACGTTCCGGCACAAGATGATGTCGTTCCGGCGTGGCAAGAATTCCGTCTTCAGGTTGTGAAAGTCGAACTGCACCAACTGCTTGAGCTGCGGCTTGACCCCGTATTTCTCGCTGGATTTCTCGAAATACCGCAGCCGGCAAGTGTAATCGACGGGCTCCATCTGGATTTCGGTGTAAAGGCCTTCCTGACCGGCGCGCAGGCTGGCGTAGCTGATGTCTGACGCTACGATCTCCAGCTTCCACGGCGGCGGAATCAGCGGCTTGGGAGACGGCATGTCGAAGGGCAGAGGATTGCGCAAATAGTAGTAAGCCAGGGCGTCGCAGATAAGAATGGCGACAGAGTAGGCCTCTTGCCCCGAAGAGCAACCCGCGCTCCAGACGCGCAGCGTCCAATCGCGTCGCTCCTGCTTGCGATGCAGGATTTCCTCGAGAACGGTCTTCTGCAAGAGATCAAGCTGCGGCCGATTGCGAAAAAAACTGGTTTCGTTGACGGTGAGATTTTCGAGCAGGAGGGCTAGCTCGTTCTTTCCCTCGCGGCTGGTCAGCAGGCGATAGTAGCTGTAAAAGGAATCGAGCTGGCACGCCTTCAGCCGGCGCTGCAAGCGGTCCTTGAGAAAATGCGAGCGGCGCTCATCGAAAAACATACCGCATTCCTGGTAAACCAGCGTTTGCAGGAGCTTGAGCTCCGCTTCCGTCAGTTGAATCTGTGCGGTGAGTGTTCCCATGGGCACGTGCGCGGCGCGCGCAAAGCAACGTCATCCGACATTCAGCGGACCAAGCGTTACTTCGCTGCGCCTACGAGTTCCGCGGCCTCCTCGAATCGTTTGAACTCCGGGCGATGCAGAAGCTTGGCGATGTCAAGCAAAATGATTAAGCGGCCCTTGAGCTTGCCCACGCCGGTGACGTAGCTGGATTCGCCTTCGGCAAAAAGATTTCCCGGCGCTTCGATCTCCGAGGGCGCGATCTTTAAGACTTCCGAAGCGGCGTTGACGATCAAGCCCACCAATTTATTTTCCAGCTCGACCACCAGGATGCGGTTTTTTTTATTCGGCTGAATATCCGATTGCCCAAAGCGCTTGCGCAGGTCCATCACTGGAATGATCTTCCCGCGCAGGTTGATCACGCCTTCAACGGTTTCCGGAGCGCTGGGAACCGCGGTGATCTCCGGAACTCGGACGATCTCGCGCACCGAGCCGATGCGGACGCCAAATGTTTCGTTTCCGATGCGAAAGCCGACGACTTGGAACTCTTTTTCCATCGCTACTTTCCGTCCGTTTACTGGCGCGACTCGGCGTACTCCGCTTCCCTATCCCGTTGTGAATCCCGCTTGCGACGCCCTTCCGCAGAATTACGGCGCGGGCCGCCCGCCTGCGGAGCGTGCTGCTCCAGAACAAAGCGATCCATGCTGTCCAGAAGGTTGCGCGAAAGCTTCAGCATCTGCTCGGCGGCGGCGGAAAGCTCGGTCGAACTGGAGGCGGATTGCTGCACCAGTTCCCGCATCTTGTCCATCGCGCGCACCACCGCTTGCGCGCCGGAAGCCTGTTCTTCGACGGCAGAATTAATTTCCTGCGTGATTTCGGTCAAGCGCCCGGTAGCCTTGGCAATCTGCGTGGAACCCACGGATTGCTCGCTGGTGGCCGCGCCGATTTCCTGGGAGAACTTGTAGACTTCGGTGACCACGTTGGAAATCTTGTGGAGTGCGGAACCAAGATCGTTGCCGAGGGTGAGTCCTTCTTCGACGATGCGCGTGCTGCGCTCCATGTTTTCGACCGCTTGGCGCGCCTCGCGCTGGATGCTTTGGATCAGGTCGGCGATTTCCTTGGTGGACTGCGTCGACTTTTCCGCGAGTTTGCGGACTTCATCTGCAACCACGGCAAAACCGAGCCCATGCTCGCCGGCGCGGGCTGCTTCAATCGCGGCGTTCAAGGCCAGAAGGTTGGTCTGCTCGGCAAGGTCATCGATGACTTCGATAATTTTCCCGATGTCATCGGCGCGGTGGCCCAAGACGTTGATGATTTCAGCCGAAGATTGAATCGCGTGATTCGTGCGATTGAGGCCGTCGGTGGCTTTCTCCATGGTGGAGATGCCGTTGACCACCTCTTCGCGCGAGCGGTTGGCTATGTCCAGCAGAACCTTGGCGGTATCCGCAACGCGGTTAATGGAAGTGACCATCTGATCGATGGAAGCGGAAGTTTCCGCAACGCTGGACGCCTGCACTTGCGTATTCTTAACCACATTCTGCACGTTGATGCTCATCTCGTGCATGGTGCTGGTGACTTCTTCAATCGCGGAAGACGCCTGCACGCTCACCTTGGCCGATTCGTCGGCCGCACCGGCAACTTGGCTGGATCCTGCGGAAACCTGGCTGGCGGACTCGCGCGTGGTGCGCACCAGTTCCTGAAGACCGTGAGACATACGAAGGAAGGCATTGCCCAGCGTGTCGCGCCTCGAACGCGGGACGACTTCCACGCAGAGATCGCCTTCGGCAACGGCCATGGAAACACCGGCCATTTCCTTTAAATAGGCCACCATATTGTTGAAGGTGGTGGCCAGGGCGCCGATTTCGTCGTTGCGATGGATGTCGATATTTTGATCGAGATCGCCGGAGTCGCCGATTTCGCGCGCCACGGTGATCAAGTGCGTGAGCGGTTCGGTAATAGATTTCGCGGTGTAGAAGGCGACAAACAGTCCCGCCAGAACGGCGGACAGCGTTCCCAGTGTGGTCAAACCGGTGCTGAATATGCTTGCCCGTGAAGCAGACCTGGTGGAGTCGTCGAGGGCCTTGGTGATATCCACGTTGGATTGATCGAGAACGGCCGACGATTTGGCCAGCCAGGACGAAGGATCTTTTTGCAGGTAAAAAATCTGAAGATCGGAAACGGTGGCGTCCCCGGAATCCACTTGATGGCGCTTGGCAATCAGAGGCTTGGCGAAATTGTCGGCCCAGCTTGTTTCTGTTCCTTCCACTTGAATCAGAGAGGTACGCAGGAGATCGCTGCCTGCCTGGGATTCGCCGCGCTTCATAGTTTCAGTGACATCCTGTAGGCCGCGAGTAACTTTCTCCTCATCGCGCGGATCACCACTGAGCAGAAAATTATTAAGGTTCAGGCGGTTCAGCATGATCTGATAGCGCACGGATTCAATGGCGCGCACGCTCTCAAGAGCGGTTGAGGCGTCCTTGCGCGCCGAGCTCTCCTTAAATCCGGCGATCAAATTCACGACAAACAAAGCCACCAGGATCGAGAGTATCGATCCGAATCCAACATAGAGTTTCTTGCCGATCGTCATCGCGAAAAACCTCCGCTCTCCTGCCCAATCCGCCCCGTAGGGCCGGGCGGCTCCTGCCCTAGCACGCCCTTGCGTGCACCCATTTCAGTTGTTGCCGGTGAACTCAAATTCAATCACCAGCGTGCTTTCCTCCGGAGCCACTACGAACTTCCATTCCTTCACCGCATCGAGACAAGCCTGCACCAGGAGCGGGTGGCCGCCCATCGCGTGCGTGCTCTTTACTCGTCCGTCCGGTGTGATAATCACTTCGATCTTGACCCGGCCCGTTACATTCATGCGTTTCGCTAGATCGGGATAGGTGGGAGCAATCTTGGTCTTGACCTTGCGCTTGCCCTCTTCCGATCTCGACTGCTGCGCCAATGCGCATGTCCCCAAAACCGACGACAGCGCGATGCCGACAAGTACTTTGCGAATCCAGCCGGGTCTCATCGACACTACCCCTCCTGTGAATGGGATAACCCAGACGCTAGAGAAGGCACGTGGGTTGCCAGCGTTTTGCGAGGCCTGACAGCCCGGTACCTATTTACGAATTCCCGCGCAAGCGCAAGGCAACAGTGGACTTATAGAGGTTCTCGCAAATAGGCAATTGCGCCGAATGCACCCTGAGCCGTCTCAGCACAAAGGGATTGCAATGGTACCGGTCTCACGCTGAGACGCTGCGCCCCCAATCCAACTAGCATGATGGTCGATTCGGCAACAGCCTGACGACACGTGATTGACTCAGATTGAGATAGCCCGGTAGCGTGGTAGAGCGCGGCAGTCGTCAAATTGAGACGCAAGCATGCGTCTCGGCCAAAAATGCCCAGAGCTAAAGCCATCCCGAAGTCACCGCGAACGTTGGCGCCTCGCAGTTCAACACGAGCGGAGTCGCACGCGTTGAACGGCCACGCCGAGGAATTGATGGAGCTGGCGGTGGATGCGGCCCAGTCGCGGCACCTACCCGGATTTCTGGAACGATTTGCGGAGCGCGCCGCGCGCATGCTCTCCGCGGAGTGGTGCGCAGTAATGGTGTTTCGCGGACGCGAGACGGATTCCTACCAAACGTCCATCGGCAAAGACCGGCCCAATCCCGCCCAACACACCGCGTTGATCCGGGGCGCGCGAGAGCTCGGCAAAGAGATTGAAGTGCGTCCGATGCTGGCGGAGTCCGGAGAGATTGGCGAAGCGGAAAAAAACAAAGCGACCGTTTTCGTGCCGATCACGGCAAGCGATGCGGAGAACTTGGGTGCGATCTGCCTGGTATGCGGAAAAAGGAAGTTAGACGAGGCTGAGAGCAGGCTATTGCGGGCGCTGGCGAGTCACGCTGCGTTGTCGCTGGAGAATTTCCGGCGATTTTCCCAATTGGAGCGCTCCAAGCGCCAATGGGTGGAAGACATTGATGCCATCAGCGATTACATCGTCGTGCACGACCGCTCCTGGCGCATCGTCCGCACGAACCGCTCTCTGGCATCGCATCTGGGAGTGCCGCCGGTGGCGCTGGTAGGCGAAGCCATGAGCACCTTGCGGCGAATCGCGGAAACGGGCAGCGACCTTCCGTGCCCGTTTTGCCGGGACACGCAGCAGTCGCGCGAGGAATATGTTGTGGCCTCCCCGGAGCGGATTTTTCTGGTATCGACCTCCCGCACACCGGGTGTCTCCGATGGCGATACGCGCACTATTCACGTCTTGAAGGACATTACCGATCGCCGCGAAGCGGAGCGACGCTACCGCGAACTGTTTGACAGCATTCAGGAGGGCCTGTTTTTCGCGACGCCTGACGGCCGATTCCTGGACGTCAACGACGCCATGGTGCGCATGCTCGGCTACGACGCGCGCGATGAATTGCTGCGCGCCGATGTCGGGCCGCACTTGTATCCGGCCCCGGCCGCTCGCGAGCGGTTCTTGCAGGCCCTTGCGCAACGCGGCGTTCTGCGGAATTACGAGGAGACCTTGCGCCGCAAGGACGGCACGCTGCTGCACACGCTGCAAAACATCACCGCCGTCCGCGATTCGCACGGAAATATCGCCCAGATTCGCGGGTTGATGCTGGATGTCACCGAGCAAAAGACGTTTCAGTCGCAGTTGCAGCGCGAGCGTGACTTCAACCAGAAAATCCTGAATACCACGCAGAGCATGATCCTCGTGCTGGATACCGCGGGTTTGATCAGTTACGCAAACCGCCGGTGCTTTGAGGCCGGCTACCGCGAAGATGAACTCATCGGATATCGCCTCGTGGACTGGGTGGAGAGTTCGCACCGCGCGGATTTCGAAGCCGCCCTGGAAACTACGGCGCACGGCCAGCAGGTGGAAAATCTGGAACTGCGCGTGCGCCGCAGCGACGCCTCCATGGGGCATTTCTCCATCAGCTTGAGCCCCATGCGCGACGAGCAGAATGCCGTGAATAGCGTAGTCGTGGTGATGACCGATGTTACCGATGCCACGCTGCTGCAAGCCAAGCTGGCGCACTCCGAAAAAATGGCGACGATCGGCCGGCTGGTTTCCGGCGTAGCCCACGAGGTGAACAACCCGCTCGCAGCGATTCTCGGCTTCACCGATTTGCTCCTCGAAAATCCGCAGATTCCAGACAACGCGCGCGAGGATTTGCAAATCATTCTGCGGGAGACGCAGCGGACGAAGGACATCGTGCAGGATTTGCTGAGTTTCGCACGGCAGCGGCCGGTGCAGCGTGAACTGGTGCACGTCAACAGCGTTTTGCGGCAAACTATCAAGCTGCGCAGCTATGATTTCGCCAGCCACGGAGTGGAGGTGGTGGAGGAATTCGACGAGAAGCTGTCCCCGGCACTCGGTGATTCGCAGCAATTGCAGCAGGTCTTCCTGAACATTCTCAACAACGCTTATGACGCCGTGCAAGAGGCCGGCCGGCGCGGACGCATCGTCATCCGCACACGGCGGCGCGGGGAATCCATAGAAGTGGCCGTCATGGACAACGGCACCGGCATAGCGGATCCGGAGCACATTTTCGATCCGTTCTACACCACCAAGCAAGCCGGCAAAGGCACCGGGCTGGGCCTGAGCATTTGCTACGGCATCGTGCGTGCGCACGGCGGCGAGATTTTGTGCTGGAACAATTCCGAGCAGCGCGGCAGTACGTTTGTGGTGCGCGTTCCCGTAGCGAATGACGCCAGTGTGGCTGGCACGCTTGCTAAAGAGGCAGGGCGATGAACGCGCAGGCACCCGCTGGGCTCGCGCCCATTTTGCTCATCGAAGACGAGCCTTCCGTGACTGCTTTCCTGCGCGCGGCGCTCGAGCGCCACGGATACGCAGTAGCTAATGCCGCGACCGGCGCCGAAGGCCTCAACATGCTGAGCGGCGGAAAATACTCGGGTGTTATCTCCGACATTCGCATGCCGGGCGCTGTGAACGGCGCGGAAGTACACGCGTGGATCCAGAAGAACCGGCCGGAATTGTGCGCGCGCATTATTTTAATCAGCGGAGACACCGCCAACAGCGAGACGCAAGCTTTTCTGGCACAAAGCCGGGCGCCCTGCATTGAAAAACCCTTCCGCGTGCAACAATTGATGACCATTGTGGAGAAAACCTTCGGGAAGCCATGAGCGACGAACTGAAAACACGTTTACTGGTCGTGGATGACGAGCAAAGCATTCGCCGCTTGTGCATGACCATCGGCAACACCCTTGGTTTCGCTTGCGCTGAGGCAGAAAGCGCGGAGGCGGCCTTGGCGCTTCTGGACAGGGAAATACCCGACCTTGTCCTTACCGACCTCAAGCTGCCGACCTTGAGCGGGGTTGAACTGCTTCGCCAGATAAAGATTCTGCTGCCGCGCACGGAAGTGGCCATCATGACCGGCCACGGCTCCATCGAATCCGCGGTAGACGCCATGAAGCTAGGCGCTTACGACTACATCGAAAAGCCGTTTCGCGTGGAAAAAATGCGCCTATTGCTGCAGCGCATGGCGGAAAAGGTTCGCCTGGTCACCGAAAACGCATTTTTGCGCGAGCGCGTGAGCACCGAGGAAAATCTCGACGGCATCATCGGCACCTCCGCCAACATCCAAGACGTTTTGCGCATGATTTCCCGCCTGAAGGACACGCGCACCCCCGTGCTGATTTCCGGCGAAAGCGGCACCGGCAAGGAATTGGTGGCGCGCGCTATTCATTTCCGTGGAACGATGGCGCAGACGCCTTTTGTGGCAGTGGATTGCGGCTCCCTCGTTCCAACGCTGATGGAAAGCGAGCTATTCGGCTACGAGAAGGGTGCGTTTACGGGCGCCACTAAAACAAAATCCGGGCTGTTCCAAGCCGCGAACGGCGGCACAATCTTCCTCGACGAAATCGGCGAGCTGCCACTCGAAATGCAAGCCAAGCTCCTCCGCGTCTTGCAGGAAAAAGAGATTCGCCCGGTGGGCAGCAACGATCAGGTAGCGGTGGACGTACGTGTCATCGCCGCGACTAACCGCGACCTGGAAGCCGCTTATCGCGACGGCACCTTCCGCAAGGACTTATATTTCCGTTTGAACGTGGTGACCGTCCATCTTCCAGCGTTGCGTGACCGTCGCTCCGACATCCCCATGCTTGTGCATCACTTCCTGGATCGCTACGCACCTGGCGCAAACATCCAGGTCACTCCTGCGGCAATGAAGAGCCTGCTGCACTACGATTGGCCCGGCAACGTCCGCGAGCTCGAGAACTGCGTGGCCCGCGCGGTCACGCTCGGCGATCATCAAATCATCGACGTGAATGACCTGCCGCCGGCGATCCGAACCGAACACCTTTCCTCGGCGCCCGTATCTGCGCAGGACGCCGCATCGCTTTCTACCACCGCGCTCGCCGAAATGGAGCGCATGACCATCCTGCGCGTGTTTGAGCAAGCCAACGGCGACAAAGCGCTCGCCGGCAAAATGCTGGGCATCAGCCGCGCCACGCTTTATCGCAAGCTGAAACGCTACAACATTCCCGTGAAGGCCGGCGCCTCGCCGGTGACTCCCGAGCAGCAGCGCGCCGCCTCACACTAGCCGTGAGTCTCATGCCGTCCTCAGCGCCCCTCCACAAGCGCAAGAGCTGAGACGCAGGCGTTTCACGCTGAGACGTGTGAGCCGCGGGTACCATCCAGGAAATCCGTAACCCTCGCCTTTTCAACTGCTTCACCGCTCATTAGAGCAAGGCCTTTTTGGTGTCCGACGTGCACTCCTCATCGCCGGAACACTGTCTTTCGCAGCGCTAGGTGTGTGCAGCCCCGCGAAACTAGTGAGCCACCAGGTCCGCAAGTCGAGAGGGTACGTGCAGCGTTCAACTGAAACTGCTGTCAGCGAGCGCGAACTGGATTGCGCGGCGCAACTCGCGCGCTTTTTTCCGGGTGCCGTTGCCGTTCGCGTCCCCGTGCAGGTTACCGCCCTCCGCGGCGGAGGGGCCAAGCTTCGAGAGGCCACCGTTCTGGAATTTGGCGGCGCGCAGCATGCGATTTTTCTTTCCACATTGCCGCTGGAGTTTGAAGACCGCGTGCGGCTGGAACGCGATGCGCGCGGCGGCGCGGGGGCTGACGCAACCGTCGTTGCCGTGCAATATCACGAAGGACGAAAGGCTGTGGCCGTTAGATTCACACAGGGAACGGGCGATTGGGTAAGGCAGCCGTGAACAAAACTTCCACGACACTCAACCCCGTGCCGGTACGGCCAGAAGTCTCCCGGCAGGAACAATGGGCTGAGCTCCGCTCGGTCTTCCCGATCTACCTCGCGCTGGCAAAGCAATTGGAAATCGCCATTCCCTTTCCGCAAGAATCGCGCAGTTTGCCGGAAAAGCCGACCCTCGAACTCTTCAAGCAAGTACAAAATTGGCTGGATTCGCTCGACTCGCGCGTGCTCGTTCACCAGTTGCGCCACCTGCTGCAGCAAACCACGCTGAACGCCAGCGAGAGCGGCCTCCGCGCGCTGATTCAGCGGCACCTGCGCAAGCCCTCAAAAACCAACATCGACCGCGACAAAATCGACTTCCTGCTCGTTCAGTATTTCGCGTTGTGCGCGCCAGCCAAAATCTACCACAAGCAAATCGAACTGGGGGACACGGCCTCGGTGATGAAGACGGTCCTGGGCGAAACAGATACTGCTCCCCTCTCTTGGTGCGAGCCGCTGGAGAAAATGATTACCGCCTTGCGTGGGTTCCGCAGCCTGCGCGACATGTTGAAGACCAGTTTCATAGCCGAAGGCCGCAAAGTAAAGGAAGCCGCCGGTGCAATGTTTTACGACCCTTCGGCTCTCCTTTCCTTCGTTCGCTTCAACTTCTTGATGCGCCGCACGCTGATCGAGCTGATGCACGCCGACCTCATTGCCATTCGCTCCGGGTTGCAACAACTTGACGCCGCGGGTACGGGCACAATTGATTGCCGCAACTCGGGCTTTTCGGCCTCGGAACCGGTCGCCAAAATCAAGCAATTCGCCGATGAATGGAAGCAGCCGTTCCAAAAAGACTACACGGAGCGCACCGTCAACGAAACCTTTGACAAGTTGCTGAATCTGCGCAGCGATGTCGAGAAATCACTGGAGCAGTTGACTGCAAAGTCCGGCGCTCCTGCCGCCTCGCGCGCTTCCGCACCCACGGCCAAATCCGGAGGTCCGCCCTCGAAAGCACCTGCCAAAGCGCCAAAGTTGCCGGAACCAGCCGCGGAACCGGAACCCGATCCCGGAATGGACTTCGAGAATTGTCTAGAGCAGATTTGGGAGCAGCTCATTGCCACGCCTCCGACGCGCGGCCGCTCGATGACCACAGTGAAAATCGGCCGCGCGCGCATCTTGATGTCCTCGTGGGAAGTCACCGCGTTTGTCAGCGAGGACAGCTCGGCCGCCGACGATCTTCGCCGCGCAGTAGTTGCGCGCGCTATGGTCACTGCCGCGATAGAAGCTGCCAAGGAAACCGGTAACGCTACGGGGCTTGACCGCGCCCTCTCCGTCGCTCGCGTCGAGGTTTCGCGGCTGCAAGAGCGCGTTGACGTGGCCAAGCAGGCCAAGGACACCGAAGCAGCGGTGAACCTGGGCATCAGCACCAAGCGGTTGCTGTCGGCGCTCGATGAGGCTGAAAAGTTGTAACGAGTATTGCGGCGGAACGCGTCCGCCGAAAAAATCTTTCCGGGGAGTGGGCCACTTTTGCGAAGCGCAAACGTATTAATCCTGACCGATGAAACTGATTTCGCACGCCTGCTGACCGCTTGCTGGCAAGCGGAAAATCATGCGCCGGGAATCACCGTGCTTGGCAGCGATCTCTGGAAAGATCATGAGGCGGCGCTGCACGATCTGGTCGTGGTGGGGCCGCTGCGCGACGGCAAACTTTCGGAAATCCTGCATTCCCTTGAGCCGGCCACCGCTTTGATACTTTGCGCGCCGGCGGACTCTCGCGAGCTCAACCACCTGCGCGGTAAATATCCGCGGCTGGTACACGTGCCGTTGCGCGAGGATTGGACGCAAACGCTCTTGCTTGTCGCCGGAGAGTCCCTGCGCCGCACCGAAGCTTTGCGCGTTGCGCGCCAAGCCGAGAGCAAGGCAGCACGCAACGAACAATACGCCACACTCGGCCGCTACATGACAGACATGAAGCACAGCGTCAACAATGCGCTGACCTCCATGATTGGCAACGCGGAACTGCTGCTGCTTGAGCCTGGCCAGCTATCGAAGCAGTCTCTCGCGCAGATCAAAACCATTCACAGCATGGCGCTGCGCATGAACGAAATCATGCAACGATTCTCATCGCTGGCCAGCGAGATGAGGGACGCTGAGAATGCATCTCAAGCTGAGACGGAAGAGGCTCCGCCTGCCCCTTCCCGGCGCCGCTGACACTACTTAGATATGCCGTAAATCATTCATTCCAGGAACTATATATCAACCTCATACCACAGCGCTCAGCACCAAGAGGCTGGCCGCTGACGTGCACCTCTACTCTGCGGAGAACTACGGGGAGAAGTCTGCCGTGCAGAAGAAGGTCCTGATTGTTGACGATTCGCCGGCGCAGGTAAAGCTGATTCAGGGGCTACTCGAACCTGAAGGCTATCCCTCCGTCGGTCTCAACGATCCCAGACGCATCGAGGAAACCATCACGGCGGAACGCCCCTGCATGATCTTACTGGATGTGGTGATGCCGGATCGCAACGGTTTTCAAATTTGCCGCGACCTAAAGAGCAGCACGGAGTTCAATGCCATCCCGGTCATCCTGGTGACCTCGAAGGACACCGTCAGCGATCGTTACTGGGGCCAGCAACAGGGCGCGGACGGGTACGTCACCAAGCCTTTCACGCGGGAGGAACTGCTGCGCGCGGTGCGCAGGTTTGCATGAGCGTGAAGAGAGAACAACCAAGCGATGAATGAAGATTTTCATCTGACGCCACTGGCCGCCGACGCGGACTCTGCCGATCTCCTCGAGGCGCTCGGCCCGCTGGAAGAGCGCCCGCCGGAATCGCAGTACTGCGTGTTCCGCAGCGGGCGCGAACGCTTTTGCTTTCCGGTGCTCGACGTCGAGGAAGTTCTGGAATGGCCGCTGGTGACCAAGCTGCCCCTCGCGCCTGCGTACCTGGTGGGAATTTTCAATTTGCGCGGCGTCATCGTACCGCTGATCGACATCGCCATGACCGAAGGCCGCAGGCCCGGGCTTCTGCCCAAGCACGTAGTCGTGGCCTCTCTGCGCGGCGAGGGTCAGCACGACGATGTGCGCATCGGGATCGCCTCCGATGAAGTCATCGGCACCTACAGCGTCACGTCCGAGGATTTGTTGGAGCAGGCGCCGGAAAATGTGCCGCACTGCATTGGCATGTTGCGCCACGATGACCGGCTGGCTCTGGTGCTTGATTTGAGGAGATTGCTCGAGGTATTTCCGGGCCCCAGCATTTGATTGCGGCGGCCGCATCAACCCGCGGTGCGGCGGCCGCCACAGACATTTGGAGGAAGGCATGAAATCGCGATTGAGTTCAACAATCTGGACGCTGGTCCTGGTCAATGGGCTAGTGTTGTTCGGCGTGCTTTGGCTGGCGTACAGCGCCGGCCGCCAGTCCAACGGAGCGTCCATGCTGGATTTTGGCTCGCTGCCCAGCGGCGCCAGCGGGTCGGTGCTGTTCGCTCTAGCTCTGGCGCTGGGATCGATCTTCTTTCTGGCTTGGCGGCTAAACAGCACGTTCGTATCTCGGGTGCAGGAGCTCGCGCAGTTTTCCGAGCGTTTTGCGGCTGGCGATTCGAAGGCACGCGCGGAGGTCAGCTCTAACGACGAGCTTGGCTACATCGCCGAAAATTTAAACCGCGCCGTCGCTCGCGTCTCCAAGGCCGCCACCAACCAGGAAGCCAGCGACCACCTGCAGCGCAGCATCACCGAGTTGCTCACCGTCATCAACCAGGTGGCGCGTGGCGATCTGACCCTGCGCGGAAAAGTCACCAGCGACGCGCTGGGCAACGTCGCGGACTCCATCAACTACATGCTTGACAACTTCACCAAGGTTCTCGAGCGCGTCCGCAAGGCGGCCATGGAAGTGACCGCGTGCTCCAACAACATTCTGGTCGCTGCCGACCAGATGCAGGCCGGCGCAACACAGCAAGACCAGGAAATCACGAACACTTCCAGCGCCGTCGAGGAGCTCACGGTCTCGATGAAACAAGTCTCCAACAACGCCGAAGCCAGCGCCGAAGCCGCGCGCCGCGCGCTCGACGCCGCGGAACAGGGCAACCGTGCCGTGCGCGACACGCTCGAAGGCATGCAGCGCATTCGCGCCTCCGTGCAGGCCACCGCAAAGAAAATCAAGTCGCTCGGCGATCGCTCGCTGGAGATTTCGGAAATCATCAACGTCATTAACGACATCACCGAGCAGACCAATTTGCTCGCGTTGAACGCCGCCATCGAGGCAGCGCGCGCCGGAGAAGCCGGCCGCGGTTTCGCGGTCGTCGCGGACGAAGTCCGCAAGCTGGCGGAACACTCCCGCAGCGCCACGAAAGACATCGCCGCCCTCATCAAAGCAATTCAGGCCGAAACGAACGAGGCCGTGGTGGTCATGGAAGAAGGCACCAAGGAAGTGGAAGGCGGTGCGGCGCTGGCCGATCAAGCCGGGCGCGCTCTCGACGCTATTTCCAGCGTCGTTCGCCAGTCCGCCGAACTCGTCCAGGAAATTTCGCTGGCATCGAAGCAGCAGGTCCGTGGCACGGAAGGCGTAGCGCACGCCATGCAGATTATTTCCAACATTACGCGCCAGACTTCGCAAGGAACACGCGGCACGGTGGCCACCGTCAGCCAGCTCGTCAAGCTCTCGGACCAATTGAACGAAGCGTTGGCCCAGTTCCGGGCTATCAACAAGCAAGGCAACAACAATGCTTCGCAGGAGTCCGGGCGGCCCGTCCCGGCAGTCGCTCTGCGGTAAGCGGTGGGTGATTTTTTGCTCCCGCCATTGGTCGGAGCTGGAACGTTGGCACAATGAGCGAACGCCAGGGGCGAGTGGACGGTCTGAGCGAACACGAATTGAGCGAGATCCGCATGCTGATTGAAGAGCGGACCGGCATTTGTTTCGACGAATCGCGCGAGCGTTTCTTCTCCACGCGCGTGCAAGAGCACTTGCGCGCCAAGAAGTTTGCTCACGGCACGGATTTGCTGCGCGCGATGCACAAAACGAATGTCGAGTACGAAGCTTTGCTCGAGCGGCTCCTGACCCAAGAGACTTCGTTCTTTCGTTACCCCGCGGTGTACGAAACATTTGAGAAGCGCGTACTGCCGGAATTACACGTGAAAAAGTTCTGGAACAATCCGAGAACCCTGCGCGTGTGGAGCGCCGGATGTTCCACCGGCGAAGAGCCTTACTCCATCGCTATCACCATTGCCGATGCGCTTTCCTTCGCCGATGCGTGGAATGTCGAGATATTGGCTACGGATGTGGGCCGTCAAGCGCTTAAGCATGCCGAGCGTGGCGTGTATTCTGGCCGCTGCATCGCCAGTGTCACCCAAGCGCAACTTACCGCGCACTTCGTTGCCGTCAAAGGCGCGCACCAGGTTAAACCGCGTTTGAAGAAAATGGTCACCTTCGCGCAAATGAATCTTGCCTCCGCGGTCTACGTCGGACGCATGGACGTGATTTTCTGTATGAACGTGCTCATCTATTTCTCCGAAGAGCGCCGCCGCAACCTGGTGCAGCGCTTCTACGACTCGCTCGAACCGGGCGGCTACCTTTTCCTTGGCCACTCCGAGTCGATCTCCAAGATGCCCGTAAAGTTTCAAGCCATCGTGCTGAACGATTGCATTCTGTATCGCAAGCCGACCGCCGAGGAACTGCAGAAACCCGAACTCGTCACGGAAGGACGCGCGTGAGCATGCCCGACCGCGAAGCCGTCGAAGTCTTCCTCCAAGAAGCCTCGGAGCGCTTGCAGTACTTGCGGGAGTACGTCAGCGTGCTTCAGGAAGTCGAGCCGCGGCGTGAAGATCTCGAACGCCTCTACATCGCGGCACACAATTTGACCGGCACGTCTGCCAGCTACGGCTACCCGCGCTTCTCGGAGATCGCCGCAAAATTAGCGCACGTTTTCCAATATGCGCTGAACGCCACGCTGGGCGACGACTTGCACGGCCCGCTCACCGAATTTCTCTCCGACGGAATCTCCGTCCTCGAAACCGATTTGCTGGAGATCAGCGACACCGGCGAGGAAACTGTCGAAGACATCGCGGACTTCAAGGAACGCTATCGCTTCGCGTTCCCGGCCGAACCCGCGCCCCTCAACTACGGGCAGCAGCGCATCACCGAGCAGGCCATCGAGCGACATGCGCAGGACGCCCACGAGGAGGAGTCCACCGGCTCCTACTTCGACGCGCTGCCCTCCGACGACGAAGTTTCCGACGAAATTCTCGAATTCTTCCAGCCGGAAGCCGAAGAACACCTGCAAGTTGTCAGCGACTGCTTGATCTCTTTGGAAGGCAACAACAATCCCGAAGAGGTCAATCGCCTCTTCCGCGCCATTCACACCGTAAAGGGTTCCGCTGCTCAAGTGGGCTTGAGGCGCCTGGCGGCCATCGCGCACCGCGTGGAAGACTTGATCGGCCGGCTCCGCGACGCTGAAATCGAGCCATCCGCTGCGGTTGTCGATCTCTGCCTGGCCTCGGTCGATGTCTTGAAAAAGACTTTGCATCACCAGTGGGCCGATGAATCCGAAATGCGCGCCGAGGTTGATTCCCTGCTCGGCCGCATCGCCGAATTCGCGCCTCCAGAGGAAGAGGAACTCGAGGCCGCGCCACAGACCGTTGAGGAACCGAGGACCGAGAGTGCGACGCAAGGGCCCGCCATGACGCGCAAGCCCGGCAAGCAGGCCGCCGGCACGGCCGCAAAATCCGTGCGCATCGCGCTGGAACGCCTCGACCGCATGATGAACACCGTCGGCGAGTTGGTCATCAACCGCACCCGCATGGTCGGCCGCGTCGCGGAGCTGGAAAAACTCGTGGACACCCTGGGTTTTTCTAAGGAGCGCTTGCAAGGCAAGGTTTCCGAGTTCCAGGAAAAATACGAATTCAATCGCATCAGCAATTCGCGAGCATCTACGCCCTGGAATCCCAGCACCACTCCGCAGCGCCTCACCAGCGCCGCGGCCGGCGACACCTCCTTCTGGTCCGACTTCAGCGAACTGGAAATGGATCGCTACGACGATGTCAATATTCTTTCGCGTTCCATGTCGGAAATTTCCGCCGACGTCAATGAAGTTCTAACCCAGCTCGAAGGCTTCATTGGCCGCGTCGAAGGCGACATCGACGAGTTCACCAAACTCGCGCATCACCTGCAGGACGAATTCACCGCCGCTCGAATGGTGCCCATCGGCACGCTCTATTCCCGCCTTTCGCGAGCCGTGCGCGACGCCGCCACCTCCGCCGCCAAACAGGTCGAACTCGATCTCACCGGCAGTGAAACCGAGTTGGACAACAGCATCATCCAGCAAATCTCCGATCCCCTCGTACACCTCGTGCGCAACTCCGTCGCTCATGGCATCGAACACGCCGACGCCCGCCGCTCCGCCGGAAAGTCCGAAGCCGGCAAAGTTTCCCTCCGCGCTTACCATCGCGGCAATCACATTTACATCGAAGTCGAAGACGACGGCGGCGGCATCGATTACGATCGCGTGAAGCAGAGCGCCATCGAGCGCGGCCTGGTCTCGCCCGAGACCGCGGACCGCCTCACCGATCGCGACTTCCGTGAAATGCTCTTCCATCCCGGCTTTTCCACCGCGCC
>WNFS01001094.1_pt1 | contig 20002 bp, 14 predicted proteins | sample 5400141 | NCBI WGS metagenome assembly WNFS01 (sample SAMN13153358, study PRJNA577476) | soil metagenome | isolation source: 60 cm saprolite under Madrone tree | place: USA:California | collected 2016-06-14
CTGCAATCTGCGGAAGCGCTGGTCGTGCAATTCCCGGTCTGGTGCTTCGGCATGCCGGCGATGCTCAAGGGCTTTCTTGATCGCATGATCATGCCGGGCGTGGCCTTCGACATTTCCGATCCCGCCCGGGTGAAGCCGATGCTGGGCAACATCCGGCGCATCGCCGGCATCGTGACCTATGGACGACCGTGGTGGATGGCGCTCGCCATGGGCGATCCGCCGCGCAAGATCGTCAGGCGTTACCTGGCGTGGTTCGCCAACCGCCGCGCGCGGATCGATTATCACGCGCTCTACCACATGAATGTCGCGACCGCCTCCCAACGCGCCGCGTTCTTGGAAAAAGTCGGGGCCGCAATGGCAGGCTTAAGGTGACCGGCAGGAGCGCTGCAACGCAGGGCTCAAACCCGCCCCCCATGGGGAGCTTGCGTTTGCGGCTCTTGACACGAACCGGTCCCGGCTTGGTTCGGTTGCCTCAGGAATAGGCGTTCCGGCCATTTTCATAGCATGAAAATCACTTGCATGGCGTGCAATTCTTCGCTTTAGTCGCCCTATCTCTCGGACCGCACCGACGGCGACTTCCCAATGCCACGTCCGCTCGCCCTAGGTATATTCCTGCCCAATGCGAAGGGCGGCGCCATCATGGCGGAGACCTCGCCGCCTCAGTACCTGCCATCCTGGCAGCTCAATGCCCACAACGCGAAAGTAGCCGAGGATGCGGGTTTCGCATTCCTGCTCTCCATGGTGAAGTGGCGCGGATTCGGCGGCGTCACCAATCATTGGGACTATTCGCTCGAATCTTTCACCCTGATGGCGGCCTGCGCCGCGGTGACGAGCCGCATCGAGCTCTACGCCTCGGTCGCGATTTCCACCATCCATCCCGCCGTCATCGCCAAGATGGCATCGACCATCGACGACATCAGCGGCGGCCGTTTCGGGGTCAACATCGTCAGCGGCTGGAACAAGCTCGAGTACGAGCAAATGGGGCTGTGGCGGGGCGACGATTACTTCAAGTATCGCTACGAATATGCCACCGAATATCTGCAAGTGCTGCGCATGCTGTGGACGACCGGCCGCACCTCCCATGCGGGTCGCTTCTTCACGCTCGAAGACTGCAAATCCTATCCGATGCCGTCGCGGAAAATTCCCATCATCTGCGCGGGCCAGTCGGAGCGGGGGTTGCGGTTCACGGCCGAGCACGCAGACTTCAGCTTTCTGGGCGGCCAGGACGATTCGCTCGACGATCTCGGAGCCCTCAATGCGAAACTACAGGAGACCGCCCGGACCTTCGGACGCGACGTCGGGGCCTACGTACTGTTGACCGTGATCGCCGAGGAGACCGACGAGGCGGCGTTCGCCAAACGCGACTTCTACATTGCGCGCAGCGACAAGGTCGCCATGGCGGAGTGGGCGCGCGTTGCCGGCATGGATTTCTCGCGCGCGACCTACCGCGACCTCGCAGTTCAGACCTTCATGGCGATTCCTTACGTGGCCGGGTCGTACCAGACCGTAGCGAACTATCTCGACGGCTTGGCGGAACAGGGGCTGGCCGGCGTCTGCTTCATTTTTCCCGACTATGAGCATGATCTGCAGCGCCTGATCGAAAACGTGCTGCCACGCCTCAAATATCGCCCCCTGCGGCCACCGGATGGTGCCGGCGACCCGGGCGGTCGCAGCGACGCGCCGCCGGTTCCGGTCGCGGTCGGGCGGCGATGATCAAACGCGGTGTTGACTAGAGCGTGCCGATAAAATGGAAGCAAACGGCGACCACCCGCTCTGCGGTGTCATTCCCGCGAAAGCGGGAATCCAGTACTCCGCAGCATCGCCGAGGGTTACTGGATCGCCCGCTTTCGAGCGTGTGAAGAAATTGAAAGCCCTCATCCTGAGGAGCGCCGCTTCTTAGCGGCGCGTCTCGAAGGATGGCCACCTGCTCGGCCATGCCTGCTGCCATCCTTCGAGACGGCCGCCCATGAGGGCGGCCTCCTCAGGATGAGGGCAGATTATTTCACACGCTTTTTCGCGGGCGATGACATGCCTGTGTGATTCCATAAGAATGGGATTCGCTCTCGTTGGATGAAAATCCATCCCTTCGCCGCCGGCCGGAAATAACTCTTCGCCTGCCCGTTCATCGTTCGATGGCGCGAACTTTGGCAAGGGCCGAGCGGCTGCCCAAGCTCCGCAGCCGAGGCGATACCGTCCACTGGACGTTCCGCGGCGCTTTTACTCCGGCCGGCGGTCCCGCGATTCCATGGCACGCAACTTGCTTTCATTTCGTGCAAGCCATTGCACGGCAACGGCCGCGCAGGCGTCGCGATAAAGCTTAAGGCACAGGAGGGCGGCAGCTATGAAACATCCTTGTTGGCAGACTGCCGGGATCGGGATTGCGGCGGCATTCGCGTTCGCCATGATGGCTGGCATCAATCCTGCCGTCGCGCAAGGGGCGATTCAAGTGACGAAATGCGCGCCGGGTGCGCTCGCGAGCAAATACCCAAGCGTTGCGGGAAAAACCTTCCGCATCGGCCAGGACGGCGAAAGCCCGCCATACAGTTTCCGCGACTCCAAGGACTTCAACAATGTCATCGGCTTCGACGCTGATCTTGCGCGTGCCGTGCTGGCATGCCTGGGCGCGAAAATCGAATTCAAGATCGGCGGCTGGTCCGGACTGTTGCCCGCCGTCATCGCCGGACAATCGGATGCGATGTGGGACAACCTCTACTACACCGCCGAGCGGGCGAAGCTCGTCGACTACATCAGTTATATGACGGCCGGCACCGGCATTCTCGCCAAGAAGGGGAATCCCAAGAAGATCCATTCAGTCGCGGACGCCTGCGGCACGTCGGCGACCGCAGTCCTTGGAACGGTCGAGGAGGCGGCCTTCCGCGACCAAAGCAAGAAGTGCGTGGCCGAAGGCAAGGCCGAGATCAACATTTTCACGGCGCCGGATATTCCCGCCGCAACGCGGCTTATGCAGACCGGCCGCGCCGACCTGTTCATGAACGATCTCGCCCTGATCGACATTCTGGCGACGGACAGCAACGGCCAGCTCGAACGCGCCGTGAAGATCGTTTCCAACTTCAAGATCGGGATCGCGATCAAAAAGGGGCGCGACGATGTCGTCGCCGCATTCCATGATGCGCTGGTCGTTGTGCAGAACGACGGCACCCAGAAGGCGCTATACGAGAAGTACAAGATCGATCCGTCGCTCGCCCTGCCGTCGGAAATCCTCAAGCAATGACGCGCCTTTAGACCGTGATGGGCGACAATCCGGGGCCGTGCAATTCCAGGCAGGGTGGCAGTGTGATCGGGCGGTGGGGCGGGAGGCTCACGCTCGCGGCGGCGGTGGCGTGTGTCCTTTTGATGAGACACGGCTCGACTGGACCTGGCGACGGCATCGCATCGGCCGTTTACGCGCAAACCCTGAGCGACCTCGCGAGCGGAGGCGGTAAGCTGCCGGACGAACCCAGCTGGTTCGTGGCGATTATTCACTATGCCACGCTGCCGTTCCTGCTCGAGGGCGCGCTTCTCGCCGTCGAGATATCCGTGCTGGCGATGGCGGGCGGCGTCGTTCTCGGGCTCGGCCTCGCGCTGATGCGGCTCTCCGCCTTCGCTCCCATCAGAATGACGGCATGGACCTATATCTGGTTTATCCGCGGCACCCCGCAGCTTTTACAGCTCGTCTTCCTCTATGACGCGCTGCCCGGATTCGGCATCACGCTCGACACCTTCACGACGGCGGTGCTTGGCTTTTCCCTTAATGAGGCAGCGTTCAGCGCCGAAATCATCCGCGGCGGCATCCTGTCGGTCAATCGAAACCAGGCGATCGCCGCCGCTTCGCTCGGCATGGGACCGTTCCTGACGTTGCGCCGGATCATTCTGCCTCAGGCGATGCGGGCGATCCTTCCCGGCATGGCGAACGATGCCATCAGCATGATCAAGGGTACGTCGATCGCCTCGGTGATCTTCGTCAATGAGCTGACCTTCCGCAGCCAGCAGATCGTCGGCCAGAACTTCAAATTTTTCACCGTGTTCGCCGCCGCCGGATTGATCTATCTGGCGCTGACAAGCGCAATCTCGATGTTCCAGGCGTTCCTGGAGCGCCGCTACAGCGACGACGCCGACCGTAAGCCGGCCGGCGTATCGGCGGCCGGACGCATGTTCGGCTTCCGGCTGTGGCCGATGCCATCCGAACCGACCGCGAGCGCAGGCCAAGTGGCAGGTCAAGTGCCGGCCGAGCCGGAATCGAGCGAGCGGCGGCCGGCCGCCGCCATTGCGGCTCTGACCTCTGGCGAGGCACCGGGCTCGGCGGCGCTTGCGCCGTTGCTCGGCACTTACGCCTCGGCCACGCGAACGACGCCGGCGGAACCCTACGTGGTCTGCCGCAACGTCTGGAAAAGCTATGGGACGCGCGAGGTGCTCCGCAGCGTCGACCTGACGGTGCACCGCGGCGAGGTTGTCACCATCATCGGCCCGAGCGGATCAGGCAAGAGTACATTCCTGCGCCTGATCAACCATCTGGAGAAGCTCGACTGGGGGGAGATCCTCGTCGAAGGCAAGCATGTCGGCTACGACAAGCAGGGCGCGCATCTGCGCCCATCGCGCAATCTCGCCAGGGCGCGGGCACAAGCCCGCATCGGCATGGTGTTCCAGCATTTCAACTTATTCGATCACCTCACCGCCCTCGAGAACGTGTGCGAGGCGCCGATCCGTGTCTACGGCGAAGACCCCGAGCGCGCGCGTGCCAACGCCATGAGCCTCCTCGTCAGCGTTGGGCTCGGGTCTCATGCGCACCACCGGCCGCACCGCCTCTCTGGCGGCCAGCAGCAGCGCGTCGCAATCGCGCGCGCGCTCGCGATCTCTCCGCGCCTCATGCTGTTCGACGAGCCGACCTCCGCGCTCGATCCCGAATTGGTCGGTGAGGTGCTCGCGGTCATGCGCAATCTCGCCGGCCGCGGCCTGACCATGGTGGTTGTCACGCACGAGATGCGATTCGCCCGCGAGGTGGCGGATCGAGTCGTGTTCATGGAGGACGGGCGCATCGCCGAGCAAGGCACCCCACAGGAGGTCCTCGACGATCCCAAGCAGGATCGCACCAGACGATTCCTGCGCCTCGTTGGCCGCCAATCCGTCGATGTCGACCTCTAAAGGCTGCGCGCGGGAGACGACATGCGCCTTTCGGTCGATATGGGAGGAACCTTCACGGATCTCGTTGTGGATGACGGCGACGGGCGGCTCGAACTTCACAAGACCTCGACGACGAGCCCCGATCCGATCGATGGCATCCTGGCGGTGCTGGAGATCGCGGCGTCGGGACGAGGCCGCACGCTGCGTGAATTTCTCAGCCTCGCCGATACCTTCATCCACAGCACGACGCGCGCGATCAATGCGGTGGTGACCGCAACGACTGCGCGAACCGCTTTCCTCGTCACCGCAGGCCATCCCGATATCCTCCTGATCCGCGAAGGGGGACGCACCGACCCCTTCAATTATCGCGTCCCCTATCCGCAACCGTATGTGCCGCGCTCGCTGACCTTCGAGGTCCCGGAGCGGGTGGGAGCTGCGGGCGAGATCGTCGCGCCGCTCGATGAGGGCGCTGTTCATCGGATCGCCGGCGTCCTCAAGGAGAGGAAAGTCGAGGCCGTGGCGGTCTGCTTCCTGTGGTCGATCGTCAACCCGGTCCATGAGCTGCGCACCGGCGCGCTGTTGAGGGAGCTCATGCCCGGAGTAGCCCTCACTCTCTCGCATCAGCTCAATCCGACACTGCGCGAATATCGCCGTGCGTCGTCATGCTGCATCGATGCCTCGCTCAAGCCCGTCATGAGCGCTTATCTGCATGCCTTGCAGCGTCGTCTCAAGGAAAGCAATCTGGCCGGACGGGCGTTTGCGGTCACCTCGCAAGGCGGCATATCGGACATCGCGGCGATGGCCGAGCGTCCGATCCTGTCGCTTAATTCGGGGCCGTCGATGGCGCCGGTTGCAGGACGTCACTATGCCCGGCACGCCGGTGGCTCGACCGCGATCGTCACCGACGCCGGCGGAACGACCTTTGACGTGAGCCTCGTGCGTAACGGCGCCATTCCGTGGACGCGCGAGACCTGGATCGGCCCCGTCTATCAAGGCCACATGACCGGGTTTCCTTCCGTCGACGTGAAGAGCATCGGGGCGGGTGGCGGCAGCATCGCGCATGTGGACCGCGGCGGCATGCTGCATGTCGGCCCGGCGAGTGCCGGCTCCCATCCGGGCCCCGCCTGCTACGGCCGCGGGGGCTCACGGCCGACCGTCACCGACGCGGCTGTGGCGCTCGGCTACATCGATCCGGAGTTCTTCCTCGGCGGCCGGATGAAGCTCGCGGTCGATGCCGCAATCGCCGCAATCGAAGGCGAGATCGCCGGCCCCCTCGGCCTTTCGATCGATGATGCCGCGCTCGCGATCATTGACCTCGGCACCGAAGCCATGGTGAACGCGATCGAGGAGATCACCGTCAAACAGGGCATTGATCCGGAGGACACCATCATGATCGGCGGCGGCGGCGCGGCCGGTCTCAACGACGTAGCCATCGCTCGCCGCCTGCGGTGCCAGACCGTCGTTTTTCCAGACGCCGCAGCGGCGCTCAGCGCCGCGGGCGCCGTCATGTCCGAGCTGCGCGCCGAAGTGGCGCACACCGCCTTCATGCGGACGACCCAATTCGACTGTGAGCGCGCCGATCGCATTCTCGCGAGACTGAAGCACGAGGCGCAAGCAGGCTCGGCCGCGAGCTTCGTCGATGGGAAGGCAAGCAAGATCGACTATGCAATCGAGGGCCGTTATCCAAGCCAGGTCTGGGAGATCGAAGTCCCGCTCCGCGGCGGCACATTTGCGGGCGAGCACGATGTGCAGCAATTGGTGAAGGATTTCCACGCCCGCCATCTCGAACTGTTCGGATTTGCCGACGACGGCGACGAGATCGAGATCGTCGCCTGGCGCGCGGTCTGCCGCACCGAAGTTGCTGGTTTTGCCGACGCCTGCCGCGTAAAGGCATTGCTGCGCAGCACAGCCGTGCAGCGACGATCGATGGCGTTTCGCGACACCGGCCGCATCGAGGCGCCGAGCTATGACCTGGAAAATCTGCGTCCGGGCGAGCCGGTGCTTGGCCCCGCCATCGTCGAATCGAGCTTCACCACGATCGTTGTCCATCCCGGAGCACGCGCGCAGCGGGCCAACGGCGCCTTCGTGGTCAATGTGCGGCCTTCGCCGCTTGGCTGACGATCACCGGAAGAAGCGGAGGCTGACATGCAAGAATCGCGGTCCACGATCGACGGCGTCAAGCTCGCCATCATGCATAAGCGCTTCGAAGGGGTCACCCGCAAGATGGCGAACACGTTGCTGCGCACTGCACGGTCCGGCGTCATCAACACCGCACGGGATTTTTCCTGCGCGATCGTGACGGCCGAGTGCGAACTCCTCACCGCCGTCGAGTCCTACCCCATCCACGTCCTCGGCGGCGCCGACCTGATGACGCGGGCGATGCTCGATATCCATCCTGACGTCAAGCCAGGCGATGCCTTCCTGCACAATTCGCCCTATCACGGCAACACCCATGCGGCAGACCACACCATCCTGGTGCCGGTGTTCGACGGCGGCGGCATTCACCGCTTCACGGTGCTTGCCAAGGCGCACCAGGCCGACTGCGGCAATTCGTTGCCGACGACCTACATGGGAACCGCGCGGGATGTCTATCAGGAGGGCGCGCTGATCTTCCCGGCGGTGCGGGTGCAGGCCGCGTACACGGACGTGCTCGATGTCATCAACATGTGCCGGATGCGCATCCGCGTTCCGGCGCAGTGGCGCGGCGACTATCTGGCGATGGTCGGCGCCGCCCGCATCGGTGCGCGCGAGATCGTCCGCATGGCGGAGGAACTTGGCTGGGAGGCGGTGATCGCGCACGCACGGCATTGGTTCGACTTCAGCGAGCATCGCATGATCGACGTCATCAGGGGAATGCGCGCCGGACGCGCCCGCATGACCTGCACGCACGATCCGCTACCGGGAACGCCGGTCGGCGGCATCCCGGCAACCGCAATCGTAACTGTCGACGACATGGCGGCGCGGATCAATGTCGACATGACCGACAATATCGATTGCGTCCCGGTCGGGGTCAATCTGAGCCATGCTTGCGCACGCACCGCCGCCATGGTCGGCGTGTTCAACAGCCTGCCGCAGTCGGTGCCGGCCAATGCCGGCAGCTTTCGGCGAATCGATGTCGCGCTGCGCGAGAATTGCGTCGTCGGCATTCCGCGTCACCCCACCTGCACGTCGGTCGCGACGACCAATCTTGCCGACCGGGTCACCAATGCGGTCCAGCGCGCCCTCGCCGAAATCGACGCGGGAACCGGCATGGCCGAAGGCGGCGCCGGAATTCCGCCCGCGTCCGGCGTGCTCTCCGGCCGCGATCCGCGTTACGGCGACGCACCGTTCGTCAACGAGGTCATTCTCGCTGCGGGCGGTGGACCCGGAACATTCTGCACTGATGGCTGGCTGTCCCTGTTCACCATGGGCAATGCCGGAATGCCGTTCTACGACTCAATCGAGATCGACGAGCTTCATCATCCGATCCGCATCACGGCGCGGCGCATCGTTCCGGATAGCGAAGGTGCCGGAGCTTTTCGCGGGGCGCCGGGCATTCTGACCGAATTCCGCGCTGTCGGTACCGACATCGAGATCGGTTTCGTCAGCGACGGCACCGTCAGCCCGGCGCTCGGCGTCAGGGGCGGCCATGCGGCGGAGCCGGCTAAGCAGTACCTCAGGTCTGATTGCGGAGAGATTGTGCCGCTCGGCACCAGCGAGCAGATCGTGATCAGGCGCGATCAGACCATGGTTTCCTACTCGAATGGCGGCGGCGGGTTCGGTGATCCGCTGGGGCGCGATCCCCAGCGCATCGCCGACGACGTCAGAGAGGGATGGATATCGGCGCGGCGCGCCGTCGAGGTCTACGGGGCACTGCTCGACGCGAACGGTGAGGTTGATATCGCCGCAACCACGGCGAACCGCCGCCGGCCACCGCAGAACGGCGGCGGGTAGTGCTGTGCCTCTGACAGTTCATTCCATTTTGGTGTCATGCCCCGCGAAAGCGGGGCATCCAGTATCCCCGAGACTCGTATTTCTATTGAGATACTGGGGGTTACTGGATCGCCCGCTTTCGCGGGCGATGACACGATTGGAGAGATTAAGCGTCAGAAACGAAACACTGTGGAGGACCACGATGGGTAACGTCCTGATCACAGGCAGCGGGATCGGCATCGGCCGCGCCACCGCGATTGCTTTCGCGCGCGCCGGATACGCCGTGATGGCAACCGATATTCTCAACCAGGAAGGGGCTGGGCTTGTCGACGAGATCCGCAACGGCGGCGGGATTGCGGAATTCTTCCATCTCGACGTCACCGACACTGCGCGCACGAACGAGGTGGTCGCCGAGGCTACCAAGCGGCATGGTGCGCTCGAGGTGGTGGTGGCCAATGCGGGAATTGCCCATCGCATCCCGTTCGCCAAGATGACGGACGAGCTGTGGGACCACACCTTTGACGTCAATCTCAAGGGCATGCTGCGCATCATCCGCGCCGCCGTCCCCGGCATGCAGGCCAAATCCGCCGGCGCGATCGTCGCGATTGCCTCCACCATGGGCTATCTCTACGGCTGGCACGAGCATTCCCAATATTGCGCCGCCAAAGCCGGGGTAGTGGGTTTCGTCCGCGGCCTCGCCTCCGAACTGGCGCGCGGCGGCATTCGCGTCAACGCGGTCGCACCCGGCTTCATCCGCACCGCACAGACATTGTCGGAGGAGCATTCACAGGGCGAAGCCGGACTACGGCGGGCGACGGAATACATCCCGCTCGGCCGCGTCGGCGATCCGGCCGACATCGCGGACGTGGTGGTGTTCCTCGCCTCGGACGCCGCCCGCTACGTCACCGGCCAGACCATCGTGGTTGATGGCGGCATCCAGGTCGGACGATATTGACCAGCCCCCAAACGGCGCGGATTTAGAATGTCGGCGGCGTGTTGATCCAGACGGCGCGCATCCGGGTCTTTCCCGGGTTGCGATACTCGTGGGGCAAATCGGAAGGAAAATAGAAGGAATCTCCCGCATTGAGCAGGTGGACCTCGCGGTTGATCGTCAGCTCAAGCTGACCTTCCATCACATAGCCGACCTCTTCGCCCTGGTGCTGAAGCACGCCGGCCGTGTGCCCGCCGGGCTCGATGATCACCACGAAGCCTTCGAGCAGCCGGCCGTCCGCATGCGGGATGATGACCTCTGCCCTGACGCCTTCGCTGCCGGAGCCCGATGCGTGTCCGATCACGGCCCGTTCGGCCGGGCGCAGGATCGTCCACGGCCCGGTGAAATCTTTGTTGAGCAGGGCAGATACGCTGAGGTTGAGCGCCTTGCATAGCCGATGCAGCGTGGTCAGGGACGGCACCGCGCGGTCGTTCTCGATCTTGGACAACATGCCCTCGGAGCACCTCGCACGCTCTGCCACGTCCTTGAGCCGCATGCGATTGAGCAGCCGCGCGTGCCGCAGCCGTGCACCGACGCGCAGTTCCATCGGCGACCTGTCGGCATCCACGGCCGGCACGGCCCGTACATTGCGGGCAGCTGCAATTCGCTTCACGTGGTTGGCTCCGGGCGCAGTGATTGTACTTTGATTCCTGTACAATGTCTTGAATGACAGATAACAGACTTTCCCACAATATTTAGCGACATCTGGTAATAAAATACCATAAAGCTATAGAGGGGCATTTTGTGAAAACGAACTAATTTTGGAATTCCCAACGAAATCAATGTCGTCCGGTTTCCGCGCCGCGGCGATCCTGGATCATTGAACCGCTTTTTCGGTTGGGTTCACCCCATCGGTATCAGCGGCCGCCGGCCGCGGCCGCGCCAGCTCTTCCACCGCCTGCGAAAACACTTTGCGGCTTGCAAACGTCCGCTCCAGCTCGCCCCGATGTGCCTGCGCGTACTCCAGCGCCAGCGTCAACGCCACCGTGAACTGCGGCTTTTCGAGGAGGTTCGTCGCGGTGCGCAGCATGGCCCCCGCGGCCGCGATGGGCATCCGGATCACCTCCACCGGGTTCGTGAATGGGTCGTGGCACAGCTCAGCCGGCGACGTGACGAGGTACTGCCGGCACACGAACGGCCGGTCCTGGTAGATGCCGCAGGCGTCATCCTCCAGGAACGGACACACCAACCCAAGCCGGAAGTAGCGCTGCGCCGCATCGCGCGCCTGCTCTTTCGTCACATCGCGATCGCGCTGCAGGAAATGGTCCGCGAGCCCGGCGTCGCGCAGCCGCTGGACACGGTCGGCGAAGCGGGCGCGGACCGCGGCGCGGCGCGGCTCCGGCAGGTTCTCGACGAGCCGCAACAACGCATACGCTTCCGGCGGCGTGACGGGGACCGGCTGCGCGCGGCAACACGCCGAGCAGCCTTTGCGGCACGACACGGTTTTGCCGTCCGCCTCGGTGCGCCGGACGGCGAGGTCGACCGCGCGGTCGTCGATATCGCGCAGCAACGGCAGCACTTCGTCGAGGCGCACCCGCTTCGGCGGCCGCGGCGCTTCGACGGCGACGGGTTCGCCGAGGATGCGCAGTTGGAGACGGACCGTTGGCCGTTGCTTCGGAGGGTCGGTCATGGGCGCCGCCTTTGTCGTAAGATTTTCGGTAGCACGAGGTGCAATAACACAGGCAGAGGTAACCGGGAGAACGGACGCCTAAGGAGTGCCGAGTTCGAGCACAATCCTGAGATCGTCATCACTTAAGGTGAAATCAAAGATGTCGAGGTCCTGGCGCATATGCAAGCCGTCGCTGGTTCCGGTAAGCGGCAGCATCCCAAGCTCGATCGCGAAACGGAACACGACTTGCGCAAGAGTCTTGCCGTGGCGCCGCGCGATGGCGATCAAGCGCGGCGATGACAGCACCTGCGGATTTGCGGTGAGCAGCGAAAAGCCCTGGTAGACGATGTGGTGGGTCTCACAGAGAGCGCGCACGTCGGCGTCCCACCGACTGTGCGCGAAGCAGCGGTTCTGAACGAAAGCCGGAGCGATCTTCACGCCGCCGACGAGGGTGGCGAGTTGCGCGGACGAGATGTTGCTCACCCCGAGCAAGCCCACCCGGCCGGCGCGCACTGCTTCCTCCATCGCGCGCCATGTCTCCCAATCGGCTTCACCGAGGCCGTAGCCGCGCGACGGACTGTGCAGGATGTAGCTATCAATACGCGGCACACCAAGGTGCTTAAGGGAGCTGTCGATTGATTGGCGCACCTGAGTGGCAAGATCCGCGTTGGGATCGTACGGCAGCCGGTGATCCTGGCCGCGCTGCCAGGTAAATTTCGTCTGCAGGAAGAGCTGCTCGCGCGCGACGTTGCCGGAGGCGACGGCCGCCCCGATCGCGGCGCCAACCCCCGCCTCGAAGTAATGTTTGCGCTGGTTCGCCGTATCGATGGCGCGGAAGCCGCAAGCGAGGGCCTCGGAGGTCAGCGCTTGTGTGCGCTCCTCCTTCCAGGCCGTGCCATACATGATTGATGGAACGGCCACGCCGCGCACCCGGCGCGTCTGCCCGATTTGCATGGAGCGCATTATCGCAGGCTCTCGGGTTGTTGGGAATCTCGCCGTGGAGCTTCGCGGTCGAGATACTCCACTTGACGCGCGACGAATGAGTTGCAACCGTGGACTGGTGTTCGACAGGTCCGGTCGCCGATTGCCAATAGCTTTCGCCGGCGACGGATCGCACCAGGGAGCACGGATATGCCTGATTTCAATTCGCGGATGAGCCTTCTTGCGATCGGGGCGTTGACCGCGTGGATTTGGACAGCATCGGACTTAAGGCTTGCGGCGGAGCAAGGCGCATCGATCCCCGATTTCTCCTCCAACGATGCTGCATGGGTTTTTGGCCTTGGCGACTACGTCGCCATCCCCGGTGAGCCTAGCCCGACCCGCAACGATCCGGCCCATCGGTATGTCTCCAACAACGAATTTCGCGCGAGCGGAGCCCAGCCGACTTATCGAATCGCCGATCTCAGCAACCCCAACATCAAGCCTTGGGCAAAGGAGGTCATGAAGCAGGAGAACAACAAAGCGCTGTCCGGCAGGATGCCCTATTCGGCGCGCGCGAGTTGCATGCCGTCAGGCGTTCCGGCCTTCATGATGGCCGCGGTCGAACCGATCCACTTCATGCAAACGCCGAAACAGGTGACGATGATTTTCTCGGGCGACGCTCAGATTCGCCGCATCTATCTCGATGTTCCGCATTCGGCCGACCTCAAGCCTTCCTGGTATGGAGAATCGGTCGGCCATTACGAAGGCGACACGCTCGTGGTGGATACGATCGGATTGAACGACAAAACCTTCATCGACAACTACCGCACACCCCATACGGCGAAACTGCATGTCGTGGAGCGTTACAAGTTGATCGACGACGGCAAGACGCTCCAGGTGACTTTCCGGGTCGAGGATCCGGACACGTTCTATCAACCGTGGTCGGCAATCGGCAAACTCAGGCGTGTCCAGATGCCAATGCACGAAGAAGCCTGCGCGGAGAACAACCAGAACTTGTTCGACTACCACATTCCGGTGGCGAACAAATCGGATTTCTGATCCCGGCCACTTCCAGCCGTGGTGCAGGCGCCGATTCGTTTCATTGGAGCGGATTTCGGTCGCTTCGAATCACTTGACCAGCGTCGTCGCCGGGGCTTGTCCCGGCGACCTCGCATTTGAAGGCACAGGGTAAGGACAATCGAGGTGGCCGGGACAAGCCCGGCCACGACCCGGAGAGAGCCCGGCGCTATTGCCCGGCGATCGGTCGTCAACCTCATTCCCGACCCCACCCCACCCGAATGGTTTCCGGAGCTTCGGCACCTCGAAGGCTTTCCGAGGCGCTCCCAGGCCTGGTCGTTCATCGTGGGTTCATCCGACCACATAGTAGACTGGCAACTGAGCGATTTTCCACGCGTCATCGCTCATATTCGAGCCCGCAGCTTGCTGCGGTCTTTTGTAGTCGACATGGAATGAAATAGGCAGGGGAAGGGGATGAATCTCGTGGGGGCACACTACTGTTGCGTATGTGGCGGTTTCGGAATGCTGGTCTTTGCCGGTGCGGCGCTTGCCCAAGCAGACGTAACCGCGGGTTCAATCGGCACGAATTCGATCGAGACAAGTTCGGTCGAGACAAGTTCGATCGACATGAGTGCGGTTGATCGCGTCGACGAGTGCATGGTGGCGCAGGTTTGCATCGACCGCTACCTCTGGTCGCTATACGAGCGAACGCGGAAAATCGATACAATCCGGGTGCCGGAACAAATAAGGGTGACGGTTAAACGGAAAGGCAAAACCCGGATTGTCACAAAAACGATCACCAAGCTCGTAGACGAGGATTTCACGTGGAAGGATCCCAGGGCCGCTGAAAGGGCCAGGATGTCGCCCGTGGATTACGTGATTGGCGGCATGAATCGGAGTTTCCGGGTCACGCTCTATCACGCGCTGCGCGCACTCGACGATGCCGGCCTGATGCCCGGTATAACGAGCGCATTTCGCGACGATTATCGGCAAACCATCGCGACCGGCCAGAAAGCTCAAAGCGACAGGTCGTATCATGGTGGCAGCTTCCGCGGCGGCTACGGTCACGGGCTTGCGGCCGATATCGTGAGCGTGAAGGGCGAGACACGGGCAGAGCGATGGGTTTCCAGTGAGCAATTGTGGAAATGGATCGATATGCACGAAAAAGAGCTAGGTATCGGAAGACCCTATCTCGATCGCGACGCGCCGCACATCGCTCCGATCGATGGCAAGGAATATGCGGCTCACCACGTCGGGCCGAATACGAAACATGCCGAATCGAAGGCCAAGAGGCACCAGCGGCTGGCTCTGCGCAACGATCACGGCATGTCGAAGCGCGCAAGAGCGGCAAAACCTTCAAGGGCACAATCCAGACCACAAACGCATTCGACTTGAGTCGGTCGGCAGCAATCCGGCGTGACGTTCCACCTGCCGCCTAACTGATGGCCCGCGGCACGGCCGTCGGCCTGGGGCTCTGCCTCCTCGGCAGATCAGGTGGCTATCGCCCGCACGGCCGCGAACAATCCTTTCACCTGCCGCTCACTCAAATTCCTGGCAATGAAAACAACGCGACTTCGCCGATCGCCATCAGGCCAGCGCTCGAGCTCGACCGGCGGATGCGCGAGGTGCTGCACGAACTGAACCACCACAGGCCCGGTGCAGCCCGCGACGTTGAGGAAACCTTTCACGCGCAGGAGGTCCGGGCCGCGCAGCGCAACCAAGGTCTCCATGGTCCGGGCGAAGGCGTCCCAAGCAATCGGTTCGTCTTCGACTAGCGTAAAGCTCGCAATTTCTTCCGTGTGGGTCGCGGCATCCGCCACGAAGCCTGCAGCGCGCTCCTCGAGCTCCCCGGCGAGAATCCATTGCGGATCGACCCGGCCGGCAACCGCTTCGATGATGCGGGCGCGCGGGTTGAGCTCGCGCAAAGTCCCGGTCAGGATCGCAGGTGCGTCCTCTGCGGCGATGTCGGTCTTGGAGATGACGATGCGGTCGGCGAGGATGATCTGCCGTCGCGCTTCCGCAAAGGTCTCGATCGTGTGGACGCCGTTCGGGGCAGCGATCACGGCGATGACCGCCTCGACATGAAATTCGCCGCCGAGTGCCCGGTCGGTCGCAAAGGTGGCGAGAATGGGCGACGGGTCGGCAAGCCCGCTGGTCTCTATCACGATGCGTCCGAAATGCGGGACGACGCCGCGCTCGCGCTCCGCGATCAGGCGACGCAGCGTTAGCGCAAGATCGGAACGGACATTGCAGCACAGGCAGCCGTTGCCGAGGAGGGCAACATTGTCGCTCGAGCTGCGCAGCAGCGCATCGTCGATGCCGGTCGCGCCGAATTCGTTGACGATCACTGCCGTGCCGGCGCCATCCGCAAGGCCGAGAAAATGGCGCAGGAGCGTGGTCTTTCCGGCGCCGAGGAACCCCGTCACCACCGTGACCGGCACCCGGGCGCCGCGTTCGCGTTTGAGCCTTCGCCCGAACGGGCCGGCGGTCGGGGAGGGGAAGAGTTCAAGCATGACGCCGCCGACCTCGTAGCCCGGATGGAGCGCAAGCGTAATCCGGGATCAGCCGTGCCGCTGGCGAGACTTGTCCCGGATTACGCTGCGCTCCATCCGGGCTACACACCTTCACCTAGAAATCCATCTCGAGAATGTAGAGCCCGCCGCTGAAGCGATCGACCGTGTAGACGATCTTGCGCTCGTCGACGAAGCAGTCGTTGAGCTGAATCGCGCCGGCCGGTGACATCGCCGGCGCCGGCGGCACGAAGGCTGCAACCTCCCGCGGCTGGTAGGGATTGACGATGTCGTAGGCGCGCAGGCCGCCATTGAAGAACGTGCCGATGACGATATCTTCCGACTGCCACGCATAGGGCGATGGCGTGTTCTCATGGATGTTGTGGGCGCCAAAGCGGCCGCCGCGGCTCTTGTAGGCGTCAACCGCGGGCATCGGGCAGGTCGAGATCGGCACCGGATGTCTCTCGTCGCGGGCGTCGAGGATCCACACGAGCTTCGGCCAATCCGAGGCGTTGTCGCTGGTCGACTCGTCCGTTACGATCAGCAGATTGCGATTGAACATGGGCACCACCGTGTGGGTAAAACCCGTGTAAGGTGGCGAGTTGTCCCACTGGCAGATCGGCTTCGGGTGCGCCTTGTCGGAAATGTCCAGCACGAACATGCCGGCGTCGATATAGCCGAGATAGCAGCGGTCGGGCCGTTGCGGGTACACATTGGTGTTGTGGGCGCGAAAGCCGCGGTCGAGCAGCGGCGCCTGATGGCGCGCCGGCGGCGGCACGCCGTCGCCCGCGCGGGTTCCGGGCAGCCACCAGCGCCCGACTTCCTCGGGTCTTGACAGGTTGCGCACATCGAAGATGCGATAGAACTGGTCGTCCTGCGGATGGGTCGGCTTGAAGTCCGGCGCCCCGGCCGCAAGATGTACATATTCGCCGTCGCAGAACCAGAGCTGGTGGACGCCCCGCGATGTTGGGCCGGAGGCATCCACATGGGCAATCGACTGCGGTTTTTCCGGCACCGAAATGTCGAACAGCTCGAAGCCGGCCGGCTTCTGGCCGGCTTTCTGGGTTTGGTAGGCGACCGCCATGATGTCGCCTACGAGCTCCAGCGAATTCGACCGCATGAAGCTTTCCGGCAGGTCCGTCTGCACCACGAGCTTCGGATTGCGCGGGTCGGAGACGTCGACGCCCGTGAAGTTCTTCGGCGCACTCTCATGCGCGAGCCACATGATGCGCCGGCCGTCCTTAGCGATCTGGATCGCCATGCCCTCGCCCATGCCGCCGAAGCCGGCCAATTCATGATGGGCAAGCAGCTTGAAATTCCAGCAAACCCTTTCGGACGCGCTTTTGTTCAGTACATTATTCACCAATTCGGTCATCCAGCTCCCCTCGCAGTCACGGTATTCTTCGAACAGGTAGACACCCGCCCATCGACCGTGCGCGACTTTCGCCTAATCGAGGTGGTGGGGCAAGCCGACTTGCCGTTGCCGGCCTATCGGGGCTGTGATACCGCAATGCGCTTAGAGCGCATTCCGATGCGATCGAGGCGTCTCTCCGCCGTCATGCCCCGCTTGTCGCGGGCATCCACGTCTTTCTCACGGGCCTTCAGCAAGAAAGACGTAGATGGCCGGGACAAGCCCGGCCATGACTCAGGGGAAACGATTCTGCGCAACGGGATGCGCTTGAATCGGAACGCAGCGCGTCATTCGATAACCGTGGCCGCATGTGGCGCGGTGTGTGAAGTAAGTTCAAAGGAGAAAACGGCATGCCGGATAAGGCACGGAAAATCGGCTGGATCGGCATGGGCCGCATGGGCTTTCCGATGGCCGAGCGGCTGCTGAAGGCCGGTTACGACGTTTCGATCTGGAACCGCACCCGCGCCAAAGCCGAGCCGCTGGCCAAGTCCGGCGGCCACATCGTCGGCAACCCGGGCGATCTCGCCGGAGTCGATGTGTTGTTCGCAATCGTATCGACCGGCAAGGATCTGGAAGAGGTCTATTTCGGTCCGGACGGGGTCGGCACTGCCAACAAGGTGCCCCCTATCTTCGTGGACTGCTCCACCATCGCGGTCGAGGAGTCGGCGGCCTTTCGCAAGCGGCTTGGCGAACGCGGCGCGGAGTTCATCTGCTGCCCGGTGAGCGGCAACGCCAAGGTCATCAACTCCGGAAAGCTGTCGGCCGTGGCGTCCGGCCCCGAGGCCGCGTTTCGCGTGGTCGAACCGATGATCAAGGTGTTTGCCCCGCGCGGCGTTTCCTATGTGGGGGACGGCGAACTCGCCCGCATCTGCAAGATCGCCCACAACGTCATGCTCGGCGTCGTGATAGAGAATCTGATCGAGATCACGCTCCTCACCAATAAAATGGGCGTGCCCCGCCATGCCTTCTTGGCATTCCTCAACAACAGCGTGATGGGCTCGATGTTCACCGCATACAAGTCGCCGGCCCTGGTCAATCTCGACTGGGCGACGACTTTCACGCCGGAGTTGTTGCGCAAGGACCTCGACCTCGGGCTCGCGCTTGCGCGCGAGATGGAGGTGCCGATGCCGGTGACGGCGGCAACGCGAGAAATGCTTCAGGCGCATTTCGGCGCCGCAACCCTGCAGGCCGATCCGGACGCCTACCTCGCCAAGGATTTCGCCGCCCTGATGGAAACCATGGCGCTCGCAGCGGGCATGAAGCTCACGAGCGAGGAGAAGAAAGTGCCGACGGGGTTGGAGAGCACATAGGAGACGACCATGGAACAGAAAATGCGCGAAATCCGCGCCGAGGACATCAATCCGCGGTTCAATTGGGGCCGGGCCTTGCCGGCGCTGGGCACCATGGGGGTCGACTTCGAGGAACGGGTCGATTACCGCCGCCTGCACCGCTACCGGCTCTCGCGCGTGAAGCAAGCCCTTGAGAACTCCGACCTCGGTGCGCTCCTGGTATTCGACGTCAACAACATCCGCTACATCACCTCGACCAAGATCGGCGAATGGGAACGTGACAAGCTTTCGCGCTGGACGCTGCTTACCCGCACCGGCGAGCCCATTCTGTGGGATTTCGGCTCGGCGGCCGTGCACCACAAGCTCTATACGCCATGGCTCGCGCCCGAGAACTGCAAGGCCGGGCTGATCGGCCTTCGCGGCACCGTCAACCCCGCTTTCGGCCTGATGAAGCGCCATGCCGAAGAGATCGCCGCGCTGCTCCGGGAGGCAGGTGTCGCCGACATGCCGGTCGGCGTCGACATCATCGAGCCGCCAATGATGTTCGAGCTGGAACGGGCGGGCCTCAAGGTGCAGGACGGCCAGCAGGTGATGCTGGGGGCTCGCGAGATCAAATCTGCCGACGAGATCGCGTTGCTCAATCGCGCCGCCGCCATGGTGGACGGCGCCTATCACCTGGTCTACGAGCAGTTGAAGCCCGGCGTTCGCGAGAACGACATCGTCGCCAACGTGAACCAGTTTCTCTACCAGCACGGCTCCGACGATGTGGAAGCTATCAACGCCATCTCGGGCGAACGCTGCAATCCCCATCCGCACAATTTCACCGACCGCATGCTGCGGCCGGGCGATCAGGCCTTCTTCGATATCCTGCAATCTTTCATGGGCTATCGCACCTGCTATTACCGTACTTTCAATGTGGGCCGTGCGACGCCGGTCCAGCACGACGCCTACCGGCGAGCGCGCGAATGGCTCGACAAGGCGATCGAGCTGATCAAGCCGGGGGTCGCGACCGACCAGGTCTGCAGCGTGTGGCCCAGGGCCGAGGAGTTCGGTTTCCCGGACGAAATGAGCGCGTTCGGCCTGCAGTTCGGCCACGGCCTCGGGCTCGCGTTGCACGAGCGGCCGATCATCAGCCGGGTCATCTCGATGACGCACCCGACCGAGATCAAGGAGGGCATGGTGTTCGCGCTGGAAACCTACTGCCCGGCAACCGACGGTTACTCG
>WNFS01001095.1_pt1 | contig 20000 bp, 20 predicted proteins | sample 5400141 | NCBI WGS metagenome assembly WNFS01 (sample SAMN13153358, study PRJNA577476) | soil metagenome | isolation source: 60 cm saprolite under Madrone tree | place: USA:California | collected 2016-06-14
CGCGTGTACATCACGCACTCTCACGTCGGCAAGACGGCTGACGACACCACCGATGAGTGCCCAGCTCATCACTGATTAGGGAGATGAGAGCGTTGTCTGCCACAACAGCTATAGATGTCTCTATCCGTCCATTCAAAGTCGACATTCCCGAAGAGCAGCTGACCGACCTTCGACGTCGAATCGCCGCGACGCGGTTGCCCGAAAAGGAGACCGTCGCAGACGCCTCACAGGGCGTGCAGCTCGCGACGATGCAGAAGCTCGTGCGTTACTGGGGCACCGGGTACGACTTCCGGAGGTTCGAGGCGAGGCTGAACGCGCTGCCTCAGTTCATCACGGAGATCGACGGACTCGACATCCACTTCATTCACGTCAGGTCGCCACACGAGAACGCGCTGCCGCTCATCATCACGCACGGCTGGCCGGGCTCGGTCATCGAGATGCTGAACGTGGTCGGCCCGCTCTCCGACCCGACGGCTCATGGCGGCGATCCGACGGACGCCTTCGATGTGGTGGTCCCCTCGATCCCGGGCTACGGGTTCTCGGGGAAACCCACGGCGACCGGCTGGGATCCTGTCCACGTCGCTAATGCCTGGATCGTGCTGATGAGGCGCCTGGGCTACAAGCGCTTCGTCGCCCAGGGCGGCGATTGGGGTGCGCAAATCACAGATGTGATTGGTGCAAAGGCACCTCCGGAGCTGCTCGGCATTCACTCGAACATGCCGGGCACGGTCCCGGCCAACTTTTCGAAGGCTATCTCGTCCGGCGGCCCGGCGCCGTCTGGTGTCTCAGACGACGAGAGGCGGGCATGGGAGCAGTTGAATTTCCTCTTCACGAAGGGCATCGGTTACGCGACCGAGATGAATTTGCGTCCGCAGACGTTGTACGGGCTCGCCGATTCGCCTGTTGCTCTCGCGGCCTGGATGCTCGACCACGACGCAAGCAGCTACGAGGACATCGCAAGGGCCTTCGACGGCAACCCTGTGGGCAACCTCACACGAGACGAGATCCTCGACAACATCACGATGACCTGGGTGACGAACACAGGTATTTCCTCGGGTCGTCTCTACTGGGAGAACAAGCTGGGCTTCTTCGACGTCAAGGGCGTCAAGGTTCCGGCTGCCGTAACCGTCTTCCCTCGAGAGCTCTATCAGGCGCCGCGGAGCTGGACCGAAAAGGCCTACCCCAAGCTTATCTACTTCCACGAGGTCGACCAGGGCAACCACTTCGCAGCCTGGCAGGAGCCGGAACTCTTCACCAGGGAACTCCGCGCCGCCTTCAAATCGCTCCGTTAAACCCGAGACCGAAGAGTGCGGGCGAAACGATCGCCCGCACCCGCACGCGGATCAAAACGTCAGGAGGGTAACGATGGTGCTGACTAGTCCGGACCATCGGCAGCCAGACGGTCGGGAGGACGCCGCTGCCTCCGAAGGCGGAGTTGTAGTGGTGGTACCAGTACTACTTCGCCACGGAACGCGGAAGGCTTGGGTACCAGAAGAACACACGTGAGTTCAATAAGCTCATCTGGCAGCTTGCCTCGCCGAGGTGGAACTTCGACGACGCCACCTTCGAGCGGACAGCGGCGTCGTACGAGAACCCCGACCACGTCGACGTGGTCATCCACAACTACCGCTGGCGGCTCGGCCTGGCTGAAGGTGAATCGCAATATGACGACCTGGAGAGCAGGCTCGCTCAGGCGCCGGTCATCGCGGTGCCGACAATCACACTCGAGGGCGATGCCAACGGCGCGCCTCACCTGGACGCCGGCGTCTACGCCAAGAAATTCAAGGGCAGGTACAAGCACCGGGTGATTGGGGGCGGCGTCGGGCACAACCTGCCGCGGGAAGCGCCGCAAGCGTTTGCGGACGCGATCATCGAAGTCGACAGTTACTGATCAGGAGGCGGGTCGAGATGTCTACTCAAACCGGCCAGAGTCAAGCAGCCCGGCACCAGGGCGTCGCGGCTGCGGATCTACCATTCGAAGGCAAGCTGCCATCCTTCGAGGGCGCGAACGGGTGGCTCAACTCGCAGCCGCAGGCCCCGAGCGGCCTGCGCGGCCATGTCGTCGTCGTCCAGTTCTGGACCTACACGTGCATCAACTGGCTGCGCACGCAGGCGCACTTTCGCGCCTGGTCGCAGAGGTATAGGGACCAGGGTCTTGTCACGATCGGAGTGCATACGCCCGAGTTCAAGTTCGAGCACGACCTCGACAACGTGCGGTGGGCGGTGGCGGCGCGAAAGATCGACTATCCGGTCGCGATCGACAACGACTTCCGTGTCTGGCGGGCGTTCGCCAACAACTACTGGCCCGCGCTCTACTTCGTCGACGCGCAGGGCCAGATCAGGCATCACCGTTTCGGCGAAGGCGACTACGAGCGATCGGAAATGGTAATAAGGCAACTGCTTGCCGATGCCGGCGTCGAAGACCTGCGGCCAGGGTTGGCCACGGTCGAGCCGAACGGCGACGAGGTTCAGGCCGATTGGAATGACCTCGGGTCGCAGGAGACCTACCTCGGCTATGAGCAGGCGACCGGTTTCGACGCGGGGGGTGGCGGTGCAGCGTGGAACAAGCCTCACACCTACGCGGTGTCGGCGCACCTTCGGCTCAACCGTTGGGGACTCTCTGGAAGTTGGACCGTCCGCTCAGACGCCAGCGCGCTCAACGGCCCTAAGGGATTGGTCGCTTATCAGTTCCACGCGCGCGATGTGAACCTGGTGATGGGACCGGCGGAAAAGGGCGCGACGGTGAGGTTTCGCGTCCTGCTCGATGGTGAGATTGCCGGGTCGGCCCACGGAGCCGATGTCGACGCGAACGGAAACGGCACGGTCGTGCAGCAGCGGATGTATCAGCTGATCCGTCAACCGGGACCGATCCGGGACCGCCGTTTTGAGATCGAGTTCCTCGACGGCGGCGCTGAAGCCTTCTGCTTCACGTTTGGCTGATCGCCGCCATCCCCGTCGAGAACTTCTTCAACAAGAGGCCCGGGGTTCAAATCCCGGGCCCCCGACCACCTTTTGAGTTCAGATCCCTCCCGCTCTCGTACTCGTCGTGGCGGCGCCACCACAAGCCGGTCTCGTTGCGACCGAGTGGCGCGCGGTCGAGCCACGGGTACATACCCCAGATGGCGTCCACTCCGCGCTCGTACGTCGAGTAGGTGTGGTAGACGACGCCGTCCTCGAGCACGAATGCGCTCATGCCGGGCCCCTCTTTCCTGTATGTCGCCCAGTCCGTTCCGACCATCGACGTGAGCGCAGCGATAAAGGGATTCTCCTGTCCCTCCGGCAGCCGGAGGTCCGCAGTGCGGAAGTTGTACTCGACGGCTCCCGCCCGCCACTCCTCCTCAGTGTGGGACACGTGGAAGTCGTAGTTGAAATCACTGCTGAACGAAGACGCCCACGGGAAGCTCCAGCCCATCCGCCGCTTGTACGTCTGCAGTTTCGCGAGCGGAGCCCGCGACACCGCAAAGAGCGTGACGTCGTGATTCGCGAGGTGGACGACAGAGCCGTTGAAGCCGTCTGCAATCGCCGAGCAGGAAGGACACCCTGCGGTGTAGTCGGGTCCGAACATGAAGTGATAGATCAGGAGCTGCGAGCGTCCTCTGAATAGGTCGGCGAGGGACGCTTTGCCTTCGTCGGTATCGAAGCTGTACTCCTTCTCGATTCGAACCCAGGGCAGCTCCTGCCGCATCCGCGCCAATTCATCACCACGGCGCGTCAGCGCCTTCTCGGCCTTGAGCAGCTCCAGCCGGGCTTCAACCCACTCTTCACGTGTTCCGGTCTTGTGATCGGTCATTAGTTCTCTCCTTTGCAGTTAAAACGGTTTGACATGGGGCGCACCATCGATGACGTATGACATCGGTGGCAAGAGTCCCGGAACCGACGAGGGCGCAATGACTATCAGGATTCCAAGTCCGACGATCGCCAGTGCCAGCGGCACGTCCATGGCGGCCTTTGCGGGCAAAAGCTTCTGGGCGAGGACGAGGACGGCGACCACGGACATCCAGGTGACGCTCATCACGCTCAACGCCACCAGCATCAGCATCAATCCGATGCTCGACCCGACGCAGCAGAGCGCGTACTCGAATCCAGAGCCGAGGCTCTCGCGGCAGCGCCGGCGGAAGTGCTGCTTGAGCGGCGTGAGCTCGTAGACACCCGCCGCGATTAGAAGCGCGCCGGCGGCGAAGAACCCGTGCGGCCGGTACAGCGCATACACCGCGAAGCCCACGAGTGTCCAGACGGCAAGGTATGACGCGACGAACAGCGGCACGGCGCGCAATCCGCGGGCGTGAGCGGTTCGCAATACTGCCGGAGCCGCGCCCGGCAGCATCATCGCCGCCATCATTGGCACCCACAGGGCGACAAAAAACGCGAACGAACCGAGCCGGGTCGCAACGCCCATGTCCATCCCGTTCATCTGGCGGACCGCGACGACCCAGGATGCGGCGGCGAGCCCGAGCGTCGCCGTCAGCGCGGCTGCCGTGCCAGCTGTCGTAGCGCTCGTCCGCGCGATTGCGACCCCGTTGTTCAAGAGCATGGTTGCTCCCCTCACTCCTCAACGAATTTCTTCAAACGGTCAAGCGCTTCGTCCCATCGCTTCGAGACGTGCTCGAGGTAGGTGCGCGCGGCTTTCATTTGTTCCGGCTCGAGCTCCCAGATGCGCTCGCGGCCACGCCATACATCCGAGACTAGCCCCGCCGTGGCGAGGACGCTGAGGTGCTTGGTAATCGCCTGTCGTGTGACGGCAGATCCGGCGGTCAGCCGGGTAATCGAGAGAGGGCCTTCGGAGCTCAATCGCGCGACCAGCGCCAGCCGCGTTTCGTCACCGAGCGCCGCAAACACCGGCGCGGCGCGGGAAACCTCGCGCCAGCCGGCGCTATGAAGCGACATGTCGCGCGATGTTCTCGAGCTCTTCTGCCCAGCCGGCGTCGTTCATCCGAAGCGCTTCAGCACGCCGCGCCAGTGGAATGCGATCGAAGCCTGACTCGACCACGGTGAGCCGGGTGCCTTCCGGGACTTCCTCGAGTTGGAACTCGACCAGCGTCGTGGGCTCGCTCGAGTAGTCCACGCTGGATTCGACGGCGTATGGATGCCAGCGGTACGACATCCGGCTCTCGGGATCCATCCGCTCGATGGCCATCTCGATGGTCACCTGCCCATGGCCGGGCAGCGTGATCTGGCCATGGACACGCCCGCCTGGGGCGAAGGTACCTTCAAGCTTCATGCCGAACCAGGCGCCGAACTCCTCGGCGTTGGCAAGCGCCCGCCAGACTCGCGAGCGGGGTGCGCGCAGAACGATCTCTTTCTCGATCCGGTCCGTAACGTTATGCAACTTCATCGTTGCATCTTACCGCGGCCGCTCATGGATATGCAACCCGCAGTTTGCATATCCACCGTTCGTTGCGTCTCGGCCTCCGTTGCGAGCAGCCGAGTTCGAGGAGAGACGCCGTAGGATAGCCGTCGATGCTTTGACGCCGCGGCGCGGGTCCCGCCCACCTCCGCCGTCTGCTCGTCATCTGGCTCGCCATCGAGTTCGTTGACGAGCTGGTCTTCGGAGTCCAGGACTCCGCGCTCCCGCTGATCCGCGGTGACCTCAAGCTGAGCTACGCGGCCATCGGCCTCTTGCTGTCCGCGCCGGCCCTGGGGGCCAACCTCGTCGAGATTCCCATCGGCCTGCTTGCGGACAGCCCGCGCCGCCGGCGGCTGGTGCTGGCGGGTGGCGTTCTCTTCACCGCAGCGCTGGTCGCAGTCTCGCTGGCGCCGGCGTTTGGTTTCCTGCTGGCCGCGCTCGCGCTCCTCTACCCGGCCTCGGGTGCGTTCGTCGCCCTGTCCCAGGCGGACCTGATGGACGCCGACACGACGAGGCGCGAGCAGAACATGGCCCGCTGGAACCTCGCCGGGTCCCTCGGCGCGCTGGCCGGCCCGGGGCTGCTGATCGCGGCGGTGCTGGCCGCAGCGGGATGGCGCGGCGCCTACGCGGCGATGGCGGTGACGGCGGCCATCGCGCTCGGCGCCCTGGCGCTGACTGCGGCATCGCCTCAATCCGCTATCGCGCAGGCCGCCGGCTTCCGCGCCGCGGTGCGGGCGGCGCTTCGATCGCTGGCCCGCGGCGACGTCCTGCGCAACCTGTTGCTGCTCGAGGTCTCGGACCTGATGCTCGACGTCCTCACCGGCTACCTCGCCCTGTACTTCGTCGACGTCCTCGGCGAACCGGCATGGGTGGGCGCCCTCGTGGTGGCGGTCAGGATCGCGTCCGGCCTGGCCGGGGATGTCGCGACGGTCCACATCCTCGAGCGGGTCGCGGGCCTTGCATACGTGCGGGCGACGGCCGCGGCGACGCTTATCGCCTACCCGCTGTTCCTTGTGCTCCCCGGTGTGGGCGCGAAGATTGTGGTGCTCGCCGTGGTCAGCTTGCTCACATCCGGCTGGTACCCAGTCCTGCAGGCCCGCCTGTATCAATCGCTTCCCGGGCAGAGCGGAGCGCAGCTCGCGATCGGAAACGTGTTCCGGATCGCGGCCACGCCCATCCCCTTATTGATCGGCCTGGCCGCCGCACGGTACGGCCTCGGCGGGGCGCTGTGGGTCTTCGCCGTCGGCCCGCTGCTATTGACGGTCCTCTTGCTTCGGCGCCGCGGTCAAGCGACGGCGTAGTAGCGCCTCCTAAGGGTAATCTGTATTCGAAACTTGGTCCTGGGGACCGGGTTTCGTGTTTACGTGAGGGCGCGCTCCAGGCTTGCGAGCGACGCTGAAAGCTCAGATCGGGATGCGATCCCGAGCTTCGGAAATACCCGATAGAGGTGAGCACCGACAGTCCGGTGCGAAAGGAACAATCGGTCGCCGATCTCGCGATTGGAAAGTCCAGATGCGGCCATCTGTGCGATGTGCAGCTCTTGCGGCGACAGCGACTGGCGGGGCGCCTTGGTCGGCTCGGCGAGACGCTCGCCAGAGGCGCGCAACTCCGCCCGCGCCTTGTCGGCCCACGCATGCACCCGGAGCGCTTCGAAGGTGTCCCGAGCTGTTCGCAAGTAGGGTCTTGACTCCGTTATGCGGCGCTGCCTTCGGAGCCAACTGCCATACGACAACCGCAGCCGCGCATGGTCGAACGGCCATTTTGGCTCAGCCTTGAGCGCCAACTCATAGAGGCCCTCGGCCTTCGAATCATCGGCCAGGACCGCGCGTCCGTAGCGCACCCCGGCGTGGATGAGCGTTGCTGGAGTGCGCTTGGACAGGGCCTCGAGCAAAGCCATCATTCGCCGGGCATCCTCGTGCCGCCCGGCCCGCACCCCGGCCTCGACCACATAGCATGCAGCGCCCTGGGAGACGATCCCGTGGTACATGGCTTCTTCGGGATCAAACATCCGAATGAAGTGGTCGAGCGCGTCGGAGTAGCGTCCGGCTGTCATCGCCGTGATTCCGCGGCCGAATTCCGCTTCGCTGAGGATAAAGGACGACCCGACCGACACGAGTGGCTGGGCTGCCTCGGTGATGAGCTGCTCTGCAACGCGCTCTTGGCCCCGCAGTCCCACCAAAATGGCGCGGTAGATCCGGCTGGACGCGATCCAGATCGGTTGCCCCGTTTCGATCGCCAGCCGGCCTCCTTCCTCTGCGTCGCGCGTCGCGTCCGTGAAGTTGCCGGTGTTGATCCCGGCCCATGCTCGCACCGTGAGCACCTGCGCGAGAAGGCTCAGCCGTCCCTGCACACGCAGCAAGGCAGCCGCGCGATTCATCAGTTCAATCGATTGGGCGATGTCACCCACTGCGTATGCAGCGAACGCAAGGAGCTGCGTTCTCTGTCCGTCGGTTGTTTCCACGAGCGCAGCCTGAGCGACCCCCCGCGAAACGCGCGCCGATGAATCCAGTGGGGCGGCCAGGGACAGTATTGAGAGCGCCGTAGGAGTCCATTCCTCGCCCGAGATTTGCTCAACAGCTTTCACGACGCTGGCTCGTGCTTCCGACTCGGGTTTCGCCCACCGGCACCGGAGAGCTGCTCCCCCGAGCAGGTGAAGCGCAAGGCTGCGATCGCCCAGCGCCGCCATCTCCTCGGCAACGGTGACCCGTTTCAGGATTGCCTCCGCATTCCCCGGCGATCCGTCGTAGAAGATCTCGCGCAACCAGCTCACGCGCGCCATGTCGTGACGCGTCAGCTCCAGTTTGGCGGCCTCGTCGAGTAGCCGACCGACAACTGCGGGTTGCCCAAGTTGAAACGCCAGCTCGGCAGCTGCCAGGAGCCGCTTCGCTCGAGCTGTGCCGTCTTGTGTGACGGATGCCGCCAGCTCCAGAGCGCCGAGCGCTGTGGCGATAGCGCCTCGATCCTGTGCTCGAGCAGCGGTTGCCTCGAGGTCTGCGGCAGCGGCCTCATCAGGACCGACCACCGAAGCGGCGCGGTGCCAAGCGCGGCGGTCTGGATCCGCTATGACCTGGGCAAGTGCAAGGTGGGCGGCCCGTCGCTGTCCATGAGTTGCGCCCTGCTCCAGCGCAGATCGAATGAGTGGATGACGGAACCGAATGTTGGCGCCCGCGAGCGTGATCAAGCCGGAATCGAGCGCCCGCTCCAGAACGCCGACGGTCACGTCTCCACCGGCCTGAATGCCGGTCGCCGCCAAAACTTCGGCCACGCTCGGATCGGGCTCCAGGGCGGCGAGCAGCAGAGCAGACTGGGTATCTGTTGGAAGCGTTGCGGCCCGGGCTGAGAATGTTCGCTCCAGTCGCTCGGTCAATGGCACCGTGCCTAGCGGAGAGTGGGCATGCTCAGTCAGCGCGCGCGGCAATTCAACGAGCGCAAGTGGGTAGCCCACAGCCTGTTCGAGGATTCGCCGGTGCACGTCCGGCCCGAGATTCGGAGCAATCGAGTCGAGCAGCTCTGTTGCATCCGCATCGTTGAGAGGTCCGACATGAATCTCCGGCAGACCGGCAGATTGGAGCGGGCTGTCAGATCGTTCCCGCAGGCCGGCGAGGAAAAAGATGCTGGTTGACTCGAGCCGGCGTGCCACGAAGGTCAGGACGGCAGACGTCGGGCCGTCCAGCCACTGAGCGTCGTCCGCGAGCAGTAACGTCGGCTTCTCGGCGGCCGCTTCATCTATCAAATTGAGCGTCGCCAGGCCGACTAGAAAGACTTCCGGCGCCGGTCCAACCGTCATGCCGAGGGCCGTGAGCAGCGCCGCCTTTTGCGGAGGCGCGAGCTTGTCGACCGACGCCATCACGGTCTGCAGAAGCTGATGCAGTCCCGCATATGGAAACTCAGCCTCGCATTCGAGACCAGTCACCGCGAGCGTGTTGTAGCCGCGGCTTCGCGCTTCCGCCGCGGCCGCGTTGAGAAGCGAGGTCTTGCCGATCCCGGGCGGACCGGTGATCAGAAACGCGCCTCCGTGCTCGACTGCCCTCCGGAGGCCCGCCTCGAGCTCAGCAAACTCAGTCTCGCGCCCCACCAGGGCCTGGGCCCCCATCCCGGCATGATTGTGCGCTCGCCCGAGCCGGCGCCGAAACAAGACTCGGGCTTCCCCGGACGCGACCACCCAAGGGCGGCGGCTACCGTCGTCATATGGACGCCATCCAGCTGGCGGATGCACGATTCGCTGCAGTGCGACAGGCTGCGACCTGGGCCTCGCTGTTAGTCGCAGCCCAGGCGATGGACGTGGTGACGACCGCTGTCGACAACTCGCGCGGCACGGTTGAATCCATGGCCAGCTGCGACGATCGGTTTAATGTGGGTCTGCCTGAGCAACGTGGCTCTTTTGAACTCACTCTGAGTTCCATCACGATATGACTGGTAATAGCGCAGGGTCGCTGTCAGAGCCGACGGTGAGACGTGTCGTCAACGAGGCGCGGGCTTCCGGCCTGACGCCCTCTCCAGCTGATTGGCGAGACGTTTGGATCTACTTCCTCATGGTCGACCGCTTCAACCGGCCCGACTCACCTCCTCGCCACCAGCCTTGGGACGACCCGAACTTCGACGGCTATCAGGGCGGCACGTTCGCGGGCGTGCAGGCCGGGCTGCATTACCTCAAAGATCTCGGCGCCGGCGCAATCTGGCTCAGTCCGGTCCTCAAGAACCTACCTTTCGACAGGTTCAGCTATCACGGCTACGGCATCCATGACTTCCTGCATGCAGAGCCACGGTTTGCCGTAGTTCCTGAAAACGCGGATCAGGAGCTGCGGACCCTGGTTGATGCAGCTCACGAAGCCGGCCTCTATGTGATCTTCGACATCGTCCTGAATCATGTTGGCGACGTGTTCGCGTATGAAAGCGCAGATGGAGATGCTCTTTCCGCGATGTCAGGTGGGGCTCAGCACGGCTACTCCGCCACACCGCTCCATGTGCACTGGCGCGACGCCTCGGGCACTTCCTCGGCCACCGAGGACATCGCAACCATCACCAATCCGACTCGAGACGCGCTGGTCTGGCCGCTTGAGCTCCAGCGGAACACGTTCTTTCGCAGGCAGGGAGTTCCCGGCCCGGGCATGCCCGACACGTTCGGCGACTTCGTTTCGCTCAAGCAGATGCGTACCGAGGATGGAGACCTCCAGCGGACTCTGGTCGAGGTGTACCAGTACGTAATTGCCAGGTGGGACGTCGACGGGTTTCGCATTGACACGCTGCGCTACCTCCACGGCGGCTTACCCCGGGTCTTCGGCAACGCGATGCGGGAATTTGCCGAGACTGTCGGCAAGAAGAACTTCTTCACTTTTGGCGAGGTCTTCGATGCTCAAGCGGAGCAGGACATCGCCAAGTTCATTGGGCGTACGGCGGGCGACGCCAACGACATGGTCGGGGTCGACGCGGCGCTCGACTACCCGCTTTACTTCGCCCTGCCAGCCATCGTCAAAGGTTTCGCCAGTCCCTCCGGGCTCTATTCGATGTTCGAGCAGCGGCGGCGGATCGAGGGTGGGGTCACCAGCTCGCATGGTGACGCCACGCGTTACTTCGTGACCTTCCTCGACAACCACGATGTCAAGCAACGGCTGCGTTATGTGGAGAGCGACGGATCGCATCCCTATGACGACCAGGTGACGCTCGGACTCGCGCTGCTATTCACGCTCCCGGGCATCCCGGCCGTCTACTACGGGACTGAGCAAGGACTACACGGCGCCGGGAGCGACGCCGCCGTCCGCGAGGCGATGTGGGGTGGACCTGGCCTGAATCACGAGGGGCCTTTCTATCACGCGGTCAAGGACCTAACTGCGGTCCGAAACGCTTTGCCTGCCTTGCGCTACGGAAGAACGTACGCCCGTCCCCTCTCGGGTGACGGGGTCACGTTCGGTATCTCGAGCACGCCCCACGGGGTAGTCGCCTTCTCCCGCATCCTGGCCGACGAGGAGGTGCTCATCGTCGCGAATACACATCCGGCCATGAGCCAGAACCTCTACGTTGTCGTCGACGGGTCGTTGAATGAGGCCGGAAATAAAATGGCCGTCGAGTACAGCAACCTCGACACCCCGACGCCACCCGAGCCGTTGCGAGTGTTCGACCGAGTTTCCGTGTCGGAAGCCGATGGCACCCACGGAACGGGCCCGGCGATGACGTGTCGGGTGACGCTTGAGCCCCTCGAGGTGCAGATCCTATCTAACTCGTGAGCGCCGGTTCGGTCGAGGCGAGAGCCCGGGGAAGCTCAGATCGGGAGGCGATCCCGAGCTTCGGGAAAACCCTGTACAGGTGCGCGCCCACTGTGCGATGTGAGAGGAACAAGCGGTCCGCGATCTCTCGATTCGACAGCCCGGATGCGGCCATTTGCGCGATCTGCGTCTCCTGTGGGGAAAGCGGCTGGTTCGGCGCATGGGTCGTTTCGGCGATCCGTTCGCCTGAAGCCCGTAGCTCCGCACGGGCCTTGTCCGCCCACGGATGCATCCCCAGGGCCTCGAACGCATCTCGAGCCGCTCGCAGGTACGGCCTCGACTCGGTGATCCGGCGCTGGCGCCGCAGCCAGGCGCCGAACGCCATCTGCAGCCGCGCGTGCTCGAACGGCCACCTCGGCTCGGCGTTCAGGGCCAGCTCATAGAGACCTTCCGCGTCCGAATCGTCAGCCAACACGGCGCGCCCGAATCGGATACCGATGTGCACGAGGGCTGCGGGCGTTCGCTTTCCGAGAGCCTCGAGAAGCCCCATCATCCGGCGGGCTTCGTCCCGTCGCCCCGCGCTCACAGCGGTGTGGATCACATAAGGGGCGGCCGCATGCGCAACGAACTCGTGGTAAGCGGCGCCGTCGGGATCGAACATGCGGGCGAAATGGTCGAAAGCTTCGGAATGCCGCCCTGCCGTGAGTTCGATCAGGCCGCGCGCCAGCTCGCTTCCTGCGAGGGCCATGGATACCCGCAACGCCAAGATCAGCTCGGCCGTTTCAGAAAGGGTTTGATTCGCCTGTCGTTCTTCGCCTCTCAGCCCCAGTAAGGCGGCGCGCCCGTTCTGGCTGATCGCGATCCAGATCGGCTGCGCGGTTTCGACCGCCAGGCCATTGCCTTCCTCGAGCTCGCGCGTGGCTCGGCTGAATTGACCAGTGTTGATACCCGCCCATCCGCGCGCTGTGAGGAGCTGCGCAAGCAGGCCAAGTCGTGCTTGCGCGCGCAACAAGGGAGCCGCGCGATCCATCAGGACAATCGATTGGTCGATGTCGCCCGCCGCGTACGCGGCGAATGCCAGGAGCTGCGTTCGAGAAGCGTCCCCGTCGTCGAGGGCAGCTGCCTCCCGCACACCTTTGGATATTCGGTCCGCTGCGTCGACCGGCGCCGCCACAGAGAGGATCTCCAGGGCGCGCGGATCCGGCTCGTTACCGGCGATCTGGGCTACTGCGTCGATCACCAGAGCTTTCGCAACCACGCCGGGATCTGTCCACCAGCAGCGAAGAGCGGCGCCCTGGAGAAGATTTAGCGCCAGGTTCCGGTCACCTTGGGCTGCTGCATCGCGGGCGACGGCCACAAGCTTTGTAATCGCGTGCGGGTCGCCTGGCACGCCATCGTGGAAGATCTCGCGCAGCCACGTCATCCTCGCTAGGTCGTGCGGCGTTAGATCCAATCGAGCCGCTGCATCCAGCAGGCGACCTACGGCCGAAGGCTCCCCCAGTTGAAATGCAATCTCGGCCGCCGCCAGAAGGCGGCGCGCCTGGACGGACCCGCGTGGGCTGAGCGACGCCGCCAACTCGAGAGCGTGAAGGGCAATTGTGGGCGCGCCGCGCTCTTGCGCACGAGCTGCCGCTCCCTCTAGATCGGCCGCGGCGTCTTCGTCTGTGCCCAGGACTGACGCCGCACGATGCCACGGACGGCGGTCTGGATCCGCGACGACCTGAGCCAGGGCTCCATGCGCTGCCCGCCGCTGTGCGGGAGCGGCCGCCTGGTCCACGGCGGATCTGATCAGCGGATGCCGAAAATGAACGTTGGCGCCGGCGATCGAGACCAAGCCTGAGTCCAGCGCCGGCGTGAGCACATCGATGGTGACTTCCTCGCCTGCCTGGATTCGAGCCGCCGCTAGTACCTCGCCGAGTCTGGGTTCGTCGTCAAGGGCGGCGAGCAACAGGACGGATTGGGTGTCCTCGGGCAGACGCTTGGCCTGAGCGGAAAACGTGTGCTCCAATCGGTCGGTCAACGGCAATCCCTCATGGTCGGTCTGCTGGACGGTCTCCTCCCTCAACGCACGCGGGAGTTCGACCAGCGCCAGTGGGTTGCCGACCGCCTGCGCGAGAATTCGGCGACGTGTAAGGTGCTCCAGGTCTGGAGCTACCACGTCGACCAGCTCGCCCGCGGCCATATCGCTCAGAGGCCCAACACGAATCTCTGGCAGCTGCGCGGACCGTAGGGCGGTGTCGAACCCATCACGCAAGCCGATGATGAGCACGATCCGAATCGATTCCAGACGGCGGGCGATGAAAGTGAGTACTGAGGAGGTCGATGCGTCGAGCCATTGAACGTCGTCCGCGATCACGACGATCGGCTGATCGGCCGCGACTTCATCGATCAGATTGAGAGTCGCCAGGGCGACCAGGAACATTTCGGGCGCCGAGGCGGACTGGATACCCATCGCCGTCAGCAACGCAGCCTTTTGTGGATCGGGGAGCTTACTGGCTGATGCCATGATGGTTTGCAGGAGCTGCTGCAAGCCGGCATAGGGAAGCTGAGCCTCGCATTCAAGACCGGTTACCGCTATCACCCTGTAGCCAAGTCCACGAGCATCGGCGGCCGCGGCGTTCAGAAGCGAGGTTTTTCCGATGCCAGGCGCGCCGCTGACCACGACGGCGCCTCCGCGCTCCGGCGCTTCCCGCAGTGCGGTTGTGAGCTGACTCAGCTCTAGCTCGCGCCCAATTAGCCGCGACCTTTCCATCCCCGCCCTGATTCTGCGCTCCTCTGGGGGATCCGGAAGCGCTCTCCGCACTCGCTGGAGAGAGACGACTTAGTGCCGACTAAGTCATTTCGGCTATCTCGTTAGGTCACCGCCGAAAAGAAGCAGTCGTCAGACAGAAGCGCAACGGCGGCCCTGAACCTAACTTGACGGCATGAGCAGCGGCGGCGGACAAGCAGTCCAACAACAGCTGATGGTCCGCATCGACGAGATCATGGTGACCAGAGTCCTGCCCGACCTCATCGAGTCAGACGTCAGGCGGGGCGACCGAAGCATGCTGGATGCGGCTCTCGGACAGCTCGCACAACACGTGGAAGTGATCAAGACACCGCTTGCCGCCGCGCTGCTCGCACGATCCGAGGCCATGGCTTCGACCGGGCCCGAAGCTGAAGCCCGGTTCATCCGAGCGATCCAGCTGCTGTCGAACCCGAAGATGAATGTCGAGCTCGCCAAGACCCAGCTCCTGTTCGGCGAATGGTTGCGTCGTCAGGGCAGGCGGCGTGATGCGCGCCCTCTGCTACAGGCCGCTTACGAACAGCTGGACGCGCTCGGGGTCGACCACCTGGCTGAGCGGGCGAAGATCGAGCTCGCGGCCACGGGGGAACATGCGCGCAAGCGAACTTATGACACCCAGGACGATCTGACCCCGCAGGAAGCCCAGGTCGCGGGGATGGCAGCGCAAGGAGCCCGCAACACAGAGATCGCGCATCGTCTTTTCATCAGTCCGGCAACAGTCGAGTACCACCTCTCGAAGGTGTATCGCAAGCTCGGCATCGACTCGAGGGCCAAGCTCGTAAGGTCGATGCTGCTGGCCGATTCCCATGAGGAGCACGAGGCACACGCGCTGATCGGCTGAATCGAGGCACCGCTTGCTTCGCGTTATCGAGAATCCCGAGTCCTTCCGGACTCGGGTTTCCCAAGACTCGACCGATCGGGATCGCTCATACATTGATTTCAGTGAGCACATTCGAGTGGCTCCTCGTCGCGTGGGCCGCAGTCTTCGCGTTGAATGTCGTGCCCTACTTCATGCCGCCCACGTGGGCGGTGGTGGCGTTCTTCTTGATCGCATTTCAGCTGCCGGTGTGGCCATTGGCAATCGGTTGTGCGTTCGCCTCGACGGCGGGACGGTGCGGGCTCTATTACGTGAGCGCAACACTGGGACGGCGGCTTCTTTCCGATCGAAGGCAGCGCAATGTCGCAGCGCTCGGCAACTGGCTGAACCGACGTCCGGGCTGGCGTGGCGTCCTCGACGTCCTCATCTATTCGCTGGGGCCGATTCCTTCCAACGATCTATTCATTGCCGCCGGCTTGAGCGGCGCAAAGCTGTGGCCGGTCGCGTTGGGATTTCTGGCTGGGCGAATGGTCAGCTATCCGCTGCTGGCACTGGCGGCCAAAGGCGCCAACGACCAGTTGGGTGGAGTCCTCACGCGCCACTGGCACGATCCAAAGTGGCTCGCTCTCGAGCTGCTGTCGATCGCGAGCATCTGGCTGTTCTCGCGAATCGATTGGGTGCGGGTTCTTCACCTTCCCGTGCCTCCGCGAACGGCCCCCTAAACAACTAGGGCTTCCCCGGATTCGACCTCCCCAGGTCCACTCCTAACGTGTGGTCAGGTCGTCAAGAGGCGGCCGTAAATCATGGTCGATCACTACCAGGAAGTGGTCTAGGAGGTCTTTCGTGTTGGACAGGGCAATTTCTCGCAGCGCCGTATATCTGGGAGTCGCCGGGGTGGCATCGATTGTTTTCGGTGCAATAACACTTTTCTGGCCGGGCATCACCCTGGTCGCTCTGACCGTGCTGTTCGGTGCGTTTGCGTTCGTTTACGGGGCGTTCGCGCTCGGGTCGGGTCTCAACCTGCTCGCGCACCGCAGCACCGACTGGGTCCCATTCGTCCTCGGTGGCCTGGTCGGAGTCGTCGTTGGTGTCGTCACGTTCTTCGCGCCTGGTCTCACCGACCTGACGCTGATCTACCTCATCGCGGCCTGGGCCATCGTCGTTGGTGTTTTCGAAATCATCGCTTCACTCGACCTTCGCAACGTCGTCAAGGGCGCAGGATGGCTGACCGCGTCCGGCGCCTTGTCGATCGCCTTCGGAGTGATTGTCGCGGCCCGGCCCGGCACGGGTGCGCTGGCCATCCTCTGGCTGATCGGCGCCTACGCCATCATCGGCGGCGCCACTCGGCTCTACGCCGCCTACCGCATACACGGTGTCCAAAGCGACGTCAAGCGGGCGGTCGCCTCGACCATGCAGCCGCAGTCGTAACTGGATATCCGAATCTTCCCAAATGACGCGCCCGTTCACCACGGGCGCGTCGCCTTTCAGATGAGGATGAACACCCAACTCAACCGGCCGACAAGGACGGGCGTTGCCAACTTCGTGCTGGCAATCTGGTTCGCGGCTCGCGAACTCAAGGCTGGCATCAAAGCCACGCGGCGAGGCGAGATATTCCAATGAGCGCATCCAGGCTGTCGCGGCTCGTGCTGGTGGTGTTGCTCACCACGCTGCTGTTTGCCCTGGCGCTCTGGTTGATCTATCAGCTGCAGACGATCGTCGTCTGGACCATCTTGGCGCTGTTCCTGGCGATTGGGCTCAGCCGGTCAGTGGACTGGCTGCATCGTCACCATTTGCCGCGCGCGCTCGCAATCCTGCTCGTGTACCTGGTGTTGATCATCGTGGTCGCCGGCATCGGGGCGGTCGTCGAGCCCGCGCTGGCCCAGCAGGTCCGTCAACTCGTCCTCGTCCTGCAGCAGCCAGGCGGCCTCACCGCGGCCCTCGACAGGATCGTCGCGCCGCTCGGCCTGGCCGGTTTCGTCGTCAGCATTCGCCCGGAGCTCGACGCAATTCCTGGACAGCTGGCAGGCTCGCTTGGCTCGGTCACCTCGGTGACGGTCGCCACCATCGGTTCGATAACGGCCGCGGTCAGCGTCGCCGTGATGGGCTTCTTCTTTCTTCACGATGGGCGGGATATGCTCCGCCGTGGGACCGAGCTCATTCCCGTACGGCATCAACCAGCTGCCCGCCGGGTGCTCGAGCATTCAGCGCGGGCGATCGACGGCTACATCCGGGGCAATCTGGCGATCAGCGTCATCGCCGGCGTGAGCGTCTACGTCGGCATGCGGATCCTCGGAATCCCCTATGCGTTACCCCTCGCGATTCTGCTCGCGATCCTCGACCTGATCCCGATGGTCGGCGCCCAGCTCGGTGCGGTGCCAATCGTCCTGGCAGCCCTGATCATCTCGCCCACCAAAGCCGTGATCATCCTCGCCTACATCATCATTTACTCCCAGATCGAGAGCAACGTGCTCAATCCGTTGATCTATGGGCGCGGCGATCAGCTGCCGGGACTGGTGGTGTTTCTTGCCTTCCTGGCAGGAAGTCTTCTCTTCGGCATTCTCGGTGCGTTGATCGCAATTCCGGCCGTCAACATCATCCGGGTCGTCGTGCGGGAGTGGGCGACATACCGACAGGCAAAAGGAACTATGGATTTGCCGGATGCGAAGAGTGCGCCGCCCCCCATACCGTTGACTCGTGATCAGGTTGATGCGTTGGATTGACCCGCCCGAGCCGCTCGACGGCCAGCTCGCTGAGCTGATCGAGACCGTCTGGGCCGCTGAATCGATGTGGAGTCTGGAGGACCGAATCGAGGCCGCCATTCGCTACGGCCGCAAGTCAACCGTGAAGCTCGACCTCCAGTCGAGGAGCACGCAAACGGATGGATAGGACAATCAGCGAAGACGTTGGACGGGCCGTCAAGGTGGGGCTCGCCGTCTTCGACTGCGATGGCTCAAGACTCGGCTACGTCGACGAGACGGACAAGACCCATGGCTGGATGGTGGTGAGGACCGGAGCGCTCGATCAGAAAAAACTCTGGGTCCCCTACGGGTTGGTGAGAAGCTTCGATGACCGCGAGATCTTCCTCGCGATGCTCAAGGGTGCTGTTGAAGCCGAGTTCAAGAGTCCTCCGGCGCGAACCACCACCGTGGCCGAGAAGGACGGACGGACGGTCGCGACGACCACCGAGCCAAGCGGCTTCGACCGCGAGCCTGTCGTCACGTCCGAGGTTGATCTCGGCCAAATCAAGAATCGACTCGCCGTCGGACAGCAGGTCTGGACGTCGGATGACGTGGCCGTCGGAAGCATCAAGGACTTCGACAGTGATGGTCGCTACATCGTCCTGCAGGCGGTCCGCCTCTCGACCAAGCACGACTTGCTGGTCCCGATCTGGCTGGTCGGGGACGTGGACCGCGAGGCAGCTGAAGCAACTCTGGCGGTGTCCAGTGCCGACCTCGAGGGCATGAAGGGCCTTCAACAGTAATGACAGGCGCAACGGCGAGCGTATTCGTCACCACCTTCCTGGGCTCGGCAGTCGAGGCCATCGAGATGGTCGCCATAGTCGTCGGCGTCGGTGCCACGCGCGGTTGGCGATCGACGTGGTTCGGGGTCGTGGCCGGCCTTGCGGTGCTGGTTGCGGTAGTAGCCCTGTTCGGCCTGGCCCTCGGCTCAGTCCCGATCGGTCCGCTGCGGCTGGTCATCGGCGTGCTGCTGCTCGTCTTCGGCCTCCAGTGGCTGCGCAAAGGCATCAAGCGGGTGGCCGCGCGGTCCCTCACCGGGATGGGGATTCCAGCAGTGACCGACTCGGAGCGCTGGGTTGGTCCGGGCGTGGACTGGACGGCGTTCGTACTGGCCCTGAAAGGGGTGCTTCTCGAAGGAGTCGAGATAGCCTTTATCGTGGTCTCGATCGGTCTCGCCGCACGCGAAATGACTGCAGCGATCGTTGGCGGTGCCTCAGCGCTCGTCCTCATTGCCGCGGCGGGGTCAGCCTTCGCGGCAGTGTTCAACCGGATCCCTCGCAGCGTCTTACAGCTGGTCGTCGGCATCCTACTCACGACCTTCGGCACCTTCTGGTCCCTCGAGGGTCTGGGCGTCGAGTGGCCTTCTGGAGACCTGTCGATCCTTCCTCTGCTCGCGTTCTATGCGGTTATGGCGTTGAGCTACACCCGGATCGAGCGCAGGCGGGTGGTCGCTGGATGAGCACTGCCCCGTCACGCGTCGCCGCCGGCGTCGGCGCCTTCTTCCGCTTCTGGTATGGATTCATCGTCGGCGACGATTGGACTGTCGCAGCGGCGGTAGGTTTGGCACTTTTGATCACGGCGGCGCTCAATCAGAGAGGAATCGTCGCGTGGTGGCTGCTGCCACTGACCGTAGTCGTAATTACGGCTGCCAGCCTGCGAAGGACGGTGGCTCCTCGACCCGGCGGTTGATTGGCGATTTCGATGTGCTCCGTGGCGCCGCCTGCGTCACAACGGTCAGATCCCATCTACTCCCGCGAACCTCTTGTTCTTGACTGCTTTCTGGAAGGCCGCGTAGTCCTGCTCGTTCTGGTCGGCGTAGGCCTCGGCGAACGACACCATGGCGCGATCGAAGCTGTCGCTCTGGCCGAGGTAGGCGCTGATCGCGATGCAGTCGCCAGAGCGTGCATGACCCCGAGCCAGAGTCCAGCCGCAAAGCCGTCCCCATACCTTCAGGGCGGCCGCCGAAAGAACGGTGAAGTCGGGAGACCACTTCCAGTCGCGGAGCTGACGCACGTAGTAGTCGCGTTCCTTGCCGTCCTGCTCACGTATGCGGTTCCAGCCTAGAAAGATGTCACTTGTCGCCTGCATCAGTCGCTCGCCGCTGACAACGCGCTCG
>WNFS01008093.1_pt1 | contig 19997 bp, 18 predicted proteins | sample 5400141 | NCBI WGS metagenome assembly WNFS01 (sample SAMN13153358, study PRJNA577476) | soil metagenome | isolation source: 60 cm saprolite under Madrone tree | place: USA:California | collected 2016-06-14
CAGAAACCCATGGGTACGATCGCGATCCGCCGTTCATCGTAGAAGATCTCGCGGTCGAGGCCGAGCCAGTCGCGCAAGCGGTCGCCGCTGCGGTCGTTCCAGGGAATGCCGGTCTCATGGACCAGCCGGCCGGGTGCCTGGCCGGCGATGAGAATTCGCGCGGTCGTCGAAACGCGGAACACCGGCCGGGGACCGAGCGGCAGATGGGCTTCGCAGATCCGGCAGGCACGGGCCTCTTTCGACAGGCGCTCCAGCCGCGTCATCGGGCCTCTTCACGAGCGAGATCCCCCCACATCAGCCGCTCGACGAAGGGCGGCACGGTCTCGCTGGCGGGGCCATAGATTCCCTCGTCGAACCGCTCGGCGATGGCCGAAGGCGCCAGATTGATCTCGACGGTATGGCCCTTGACCATCTCGACAAAACCCGCCGCGGGATTGACCGAGCCCGAGGTCCCGATAGCCACGAACAGGTGGCAGGCGGCGAGCGCCTCGGCGATCTCGGTCAAATGACGGGGGCGTTCGTTGAACCAGACGACCGCCGTGCGCAGGCGGCCGCTATCGCCGCAATCGGGGCAACGGCTCTCCGGGGAAAGGTCTTCCTGCCAGGAGAACTCGGCCTCGCAGGCAAGACATCGGGCCTTCAACAACTCGCCATGCATATGAAGCGCCTGGGGCGAGCCGGCGCGCTCATGCAGATTGTCTACGTTTTGCGTAACGAGAATCACATCGGGTCGAGAGCGCTGAAGTTGGGCGAGGGCAAGGTGCGCTGCATTGGGCGCGATATCGGCGCCCAGCAGCTTGCGCCGGCGCGAATTGTAGAAGGCGTTCACCCGGGATGGATCGCGCGCGAAGGCCTCTGGCGTGGCCACTTCCTCGATGGGTACGCTGGTCCAGGTCCCGTCGGCGTCGCGAAACGTCGACAAGCCGGATTCCTGCGAGATGCCGGCCCCCGTCAGCAGCACGATCATGAATTCAGGATACCTTGGAGTAGAGCCGGCTGGCCAATTCGTAGCTGCGCTCGGGAGTATAGATGGCGCCGTTATGGCTGAGATAACTGGAGAACAGGGTGAAATGGGTTACCTCGAAGGGGGCGCTGCGGAACAGATTATGGTTCACCAGATAATCGCCCAGCTTGGGTGTCGGTTCCCCTTTGCTGCGCGCCAAGGTGACATGGGGCTGGTATTTCTGCCCGTCGGGCGAGAGGCCCGCGCGCACCACCGCCGATTCCACCTTGTCGCGCAGATGATTGAGCGCCGGTTGCTTGTCGACGCCCACCCAGAGGCTGCGCAGCTTGGCACCGCTGCCGAAATGGCCGACCCCGGAGAGGCTGACCGTGAAGCTCGGCGCCCGAATTCCTGCGAGCGCTGCATCGATGTCGTGGAACTCGGCGCCGTCCACTTCGCCGATGAAACGCAGGGTAATGTGGAAATTTTCCGGCTCTACCCAGCGGGCGCCGGGCAAACCGCCGGAGAGCAGGCGCAATTGCCAGCGCACGGTCTCGGGCAGGGCGAGGGCGACGAAGAGACGCATGGCGGGGCCCCGACGGCGAATCGCAGACTGGAGTCTAGCAGGTTCGATCGGGCACGGGGATAGGTATATCGGGCGTTAATTTTCTCGATTTCCTCGAATGCCGCCAGCAAGGCGTTGCCCTGGGCTGAGCCTCCAAAACGGGGGGCTGGCGGAACCCCAGCAGTGCACCGATATAGCCTGAGGCCGGGGGCAGTGAAACGCCCCCTGCGTCAGTCGGTGCTTCTCACCTGATCGATGGCCTGGCGCAGCGTGGGCAGGATGCGCTGGACGATGATGGCGACACCCTCGGCGGTGGGGTGGATGCCGTCCTGTTGAACGAGCGACGGATTGCCAGCCACGCCGTCGAGAAAGAAAGGATAGAGCGTCACGCCATGCTGCCTGGCCAGATCGGGGTAAATCGCGTTGAAGCTGGCGGCATAATCGGCACCCATATTGGGCGGCGCCAGCATGCCGGCCAGCAGGATGGCGCGTTTTTGCTGCTGCAATCGGGTGATGATGGCATCGAGGCTAGCCTTCGTCGCCGAGGGATCGAGGCCGCGCAGCGCATCATTGCCGCCGAGCTCCACGATGACCACGGCGGGATCGTCGGCCAGCGCCCAGTCGAGGCGCGCCAGCCCGCCCGCCGCCGTGTCGCCGGAGACGCCCCCGTCGATGATCCGGGCGTTGACGCCGGCCGCATTGAGAGCGCGGCCGAGCTGGGCGGTGAACCCCTCATTAGCCGGCAGGCCGTAGCCCGCCGTCAGACTGTCGCCCAGGGCCAGGATCTTCAGCGGCTGAGCGCTCGCCGGACTCAAGACCGCTGTGGCAAGATGAAGCAGCATCGCGCCCAGGGCCGCGTGAATCAGACGACGAGATAATAACAAGGGAACACGCAGGCGCATGGCGACGGACTCCGTAAACGACGCGGCGATGATTCGGCTGAGTGACGTCAAGCTCAAGCTGGCGAGTGCGGCGGGCGAGGTCAATATCCTGCGTGGATTGAATCTCGACGTGGCCCAGGGCGAGACGGTGGGGGTGGTCGGCCCCTCGGGCTCGGGCAAATCCACCATGATGATGATCGTCGCAGGGTTGGAGCGGCCGAGCGCGGGGCGAGTCGAAGTTGCGGGCCAAGAGCTGACGGCGCTTGGCGAAGACGCGCTCGCCCGCTTCCGGCGTCGGCACGTCGGAATCGTGTTTCAGGCCTTTCATCTAATTCCCACCATGACTGCCTTGGAGAATGTGGCTGTGCCGCTGGAGTTCGCGGGCCGCGAGGACGCCTTCGAGCGGGCGAAGGCATCGCTCTCCGCAGTCGGGCTCCAGCATCGCTTGACCCACTATCCCGGGCAGCTGTCCGGCGGCGAACAGCAGCGCGTGGCGCTGGCTCGCGCCTTCGCCGTGGAGCCCAGCCTGCTTTTGGCCGACGAGCCCACCGGCAACCTAGATGGCGAGACCGGCCGGCAAGTCATCGATCTCATGTTCGACATGGCGGCCCGATATTCCAGCACCCTGATGCTGATCACCCATGATCCCGCGCTCGCCGGCCGCTGCCGGCGCCTGGTCCGCCTGGTGGATGGGCGAATCCTTGGCGAGTGAGAATTCTTCATCGGCGCGGCTGCCGCTTGTCTGGCGCCTGGCCGGGCGCGAGCTGCGCGGGGGCTTGCGCGGCTTCCGGCTGTTCCTCTTCTGTCTTGCGCTGGGTGTGGCGCTCATCGCCGGCGTGGGCTCGCTCGCCGAGGCGGTGCGCGGCGGGCTGGCGCGCGACGCCCGGACTTTGTTGGGTGGCGATGTGGAACTGCGCCTGCTCTACCGCCCGGCGAGTACCGAGGCGTTGAAGACCTTCGCTGCCGCCGGCCGGGTGAGCGCCATCCGCACATTGCGCGCCATGGCGCGTTCGGCGGCCGGCGCCGATCGGCAGCTGGTGGAGTTGAAGGCGGTGGATGGAGCATATCCTTTGTTCGGCCAGATGCAGCTGTCGCCGCCGGGACCGCTGGATGCCGCGCTTGCCGAGCGCAATGGCCATTGGGGCGCGGTCGCCGATGGCGAATTGCTGGACCGCCTCGGCCTCAAGCTGGGCGAGATCGTCAGGGTGGGCTCCCTCGACTATGAGCTTCGCGCCGTGATAAGGCGCGAGCCCGACCGCGGCGCCGATGCTTTCGTCCTCGGGCCGCGATTGATGGTCGCCAGCGGTAGTTTGAATGCGACAGGGCTGGTCCAGCCGGGAAGCCTGATCTACCAGATCTATCGCATCCGAAGCCGGCTGGCGCATCCGCGGTCTCGACGATGCGGCATTGGGGGTCAAGCGCTTCGTCGACCGCACCGCGCTGTTCCTGACGCTGGTGGGGCTGAGCGCGCTTCTCATCGGCGGCGTGGGGGTTGGCAATGCGGTCAGGGCATATCTCGAAGCCAAGACCAACACGGTGGCAATTCTGAAATGTCTCGGCGCGCCCGCGCGCTCGATCTTCGCCCTCTATCTTTCGCTGATCCTGCTGCTGGCCAGCGGCGGCGTGCTGGTCGGTCTCGCCCTGGGCGCGCTGACGCCGTTCGTTGCCGCGGCGCCTCTGGCGCGAGGATTCGGCCTCGATCTCGCCGTCGGACTCTATCCGACGGCGCTGATCGAGGCTGCCTGCTTCGGCCTGCTCGTCGCTTTGGCCTTTTCCCTGCCGCCCTTGATGCGGGTGCGCGATCTTCCGCCCGGACAGTTGTTCCGCGACATGCTGGCGCCGGTTCGCAAGGCCCAGCGCTGGGCCGATGCCGCCTGGTTCGTCGTCGTTCTGGCGATGCTGATCGGGCTCACCATTTTCTCCGCCGACGACCGGATGCTCGCTTTCTGGTTCGTGCTGGCGTCTTTCGGCACGCTGATCGTCTTCCGTCTGCTGGCGATCGCGATCATGGCGCTCGCGCGCCGGCTCTCGCACCGGCGATCGGGGATGCTGCGCCGCGCGCTCGCCGATCTTGCCGGGCCGGGTGCGCCCACGCGAAGCGTGGTGCTGTCGCTTGGCCTCGGCCTCACGGTGCTGGTGGCGGTGACAAGCGTGCAGGGCAATCTTCGGCGCGAATTGGCCGAGACCATGCCGGCGGCCGCTCCCTCGTTCTTCTTCATCGATATCCAGCCCGATCAGCTGGCGGATTTCGAGGCGCTGGTGCGGGCCCAGCCCGGCTTCAGCGATCTGGAAAGCGTGCCCATGCTGCGCGGGCGCATCGTCCGCCTCAAGGACATCCCGGTGGATCGATTGCCCCCGCCAACGACGGAACGCTGGGTGCTGGAGGCCGACCGCGGCCTCACCTGGTCGGCCGAGCCGCCGCGTGGCAGCCGCCTGGTGGAGGGCAGCTGGTGGCCGGCGGATTATCGCGGCCCCCCGCTGATCTCGCTCGATAGCGAGGTCGCTCACGCCTTCGATCTAAAGCTGGGCGATCATCTGACGGTCAACCTGCTGGGCCGCGAGATCACCGGCACCATCGCCAATCTGCGCCAGGTAGACTGGTCGACGCTGGCCATCAATTTCGTCATGGTGTTTTCCCCTGGCGTGCTCGAGGCGGCACCCCAGACCCATATCGCCACGGTGCGCATCGATCCGGCGCAGGAGCTGGCGCTGGAGCGCCGCGTGACCGATCGCTTCGCCAATATCTCAGCCATCCGGGTGAAGGAAGCACTGGCCAGCGTCGGACGCATCGTCGACGGGCTCGGCGCCGCGGTGGCCGCCATGGCGGCCATCGCGCTCATCGCCGGCATCGCGGTTTTATCCGGCGCCGTCCTGGCGGATCGGCGCCGGCGCATCTATGACGCGGTGGTGCTGAAGGTGCTGGGGGCCACGCGGGACAATCTGCTGGGCGGCCTTGCACTCGAATACGGAATCATGGGCCTGGCGACGGCGGCCATCGCGCTGCTGCTGGGCAGTCTTGCCGCCTATGGGTTTGTCCATTGGGGGATGGAGGGCGACTTCGTCCTGCTGCCCGGTGTCGCCCTCGGCACCGCGGCCGCCGGCGCCGGTCTTGCGATCCTTATCGGACTCCTGGGGACCTGGCGCGCGCTGGGGCAGAAAGCGGCGCCGCTGCTGCGCAACGATTAGGTTGCCGGATAGCGACTGATTCACGTCTTAAGCCAAACCGGCTTAAGACGATCAGGCACTAAAGCTGCGGCAGATGCAGCCAATCCGAAATGCCCGAGAGAACCAGGTTCACCGCATAGGCGGCGATGATCATGCCCATGATCCGCTTGATCACATGGCGCCGCCGGTGCCGATGGAGCTTCCCAAACGCGGCACCCCGATCTCGACGGCGGTTGGCGCATGCTGGCATTCCGGGCGAGGGCCTTCTCTTGAAAATGCCATCGTCGGGCGGCAAACTTGGATTTGGTGGCCGGTCATCCGGTGGATGTCGGTAAAGATGGCTGATGTCGGGGTGACTGCACCAATGGGTGCACTGGTGACGCGAGGGAACATTGGAATGGAAGACCGGGAGATTCGAACGGTTTTGGATCGCCACTGGACCGCCTCCGACGCGAACGACTTCGAGATGGAGCACGAGATTTACCGAGAGGACGCAGTGCTCGAGTATCCGCAATCGGGTGAGCGTATCCGCGGCCGGCGCAACATTCAGGCGTCTCGCTTCGCGCAGCCGAGCAAGAAGCGCTTCACGGTGCGGCGAATCCTCGGCGCTTCCGACCTCTGGGTCACGGAATTCGTCCTCACTTACGACGGGCAGCCGTCTTACACGGTGAGCATCATGGAGTTCAAAGATGGGAAGGTGGCCCGCGAGACCCAATACTTCGGCGATGCGTTTGAGCCGGGGCCTTCACGCGCCCGATGGGTCGAGCGGATGGAGTGAAATGCGAGCGGTGCGAGGGGACGATCCAAAGCTTCCTCGTGCTGAGCTGGATCTCAGAATGGAGGAGTACAAGCATGGCAGCGCCCGACACTCTTCGCTATACGAAGATCCCTCTCACCCACGGATCTGGTGCAATTCCTGCTCTCGGGTTTGGCACGCTGATTCCCGATCCTCTCGCGACCAAACACGCAGCCAAGACGGCATTGGAAACGGGGTTTCGTCACTTTGATTGTTCGGAACGCTACCGCAATGAACGAGCAGTCGGTGATGCGATGCAGGAGGTGTTTAAAGCGGGAACGATTCAGCGGAAGGACGTGTTTGTCACCACGAAGGTCTGGAATAACAATCATCGTCCTGAGCGGGTCAAACCCGCCTTCGAGGCGAGCCGCCAGCGACTCCAACTCGACTATGTCGATTGCTATCTCATCCATACCCCCTTTGCCTTCCAACCGGGCGATGAGCAGGATCCGAGGGACGAGCGCGGCCAGGTTATCTATGATTCCGGGGTGACATTAGTGGAGACGTGGCAGGCCTTGGAGCGCTTGGTGGACGAGGGCCAGTGCAAGGCAATCGGCTTGTCGAATGTCAATTTGGAGAAACTGCAAGAGATTGTTGAAGCGGGCATGGGATGGAGCCCAGATTGCTGGATCATCCGGTAATCATCGCCCTCGCGCAGCGCCTCCGCAAAACCCCTGCCCAAGTCGTGCTTGCCTGGGCGGTACAACGCGGCACAGCTCTCCTGACCACTTCAGTCACTCCCAGCCGCATCCAGGAGAACTTCGAGCTTTCGACCATACCGGAAGACGCCATGCAGGAGATTCGAGACGGAGTCGCGACGAGGATCCGGTTCAATATCGTAGTGGAGACCGGCGTGCCTGGGTTTATTCCCAGAGATCGGTGAACGCGAGACCATTGACCCGGCCCGTCCGCTTCTCACGGGCGTCGTAGGGCGCCGCGGCAAGTCGTGAAAGCGCGCGGGGCAGCGCGGGCGCTGTGACCTTGATTTGCATGAGGCCCGCGACAGCTTCGCCGCGACGGTTGGGACGCGGGATTATCGACCCTGATCGGCCTAGGTTCAGTTTCAGGATACGTGTAGAAAGTGGTCTTAAGCCAAACCGGCTTAAGACGATCAGGCGCTAAAGCTGCGGCAGATGCAGCCAATCCGAAATGCCCGAGAGAACCAGGTTCACCGCATAGGCGGCGATGATCATGCCCATGATCCGCTTGATCACATTGGCGCCGCCGGTGCCGATGACGCGGGTGATGGGGCCGGCGAGCAGCAGCAGGCAGAAGGCGAGGGCCAGCACCAGAGCGACGGCCGCCGTGGTATGGGCCTGCTCGATAAAGCTGAAGCGCGTGTTGTCGGTGCGCAGGATGACCGTCAACATGGCGCCGGGTCCTGCCAGATTGGGTATGGCGAGCGGGTATACGGCGAGTTGCAAGGGACCCTCATGACTGACCTCGCCATCGCGCTCCTTCTTGCTTCTGCTCAGCACCATCTCCATGGCAAAGACGAACAGGATGAGCCCGCCGGCAATCTCGAAGGAATGCAAGGAGACGCCCAGCGCCGTCAAAATGATCTGGCCGAGGCAAATGAAGAAGACAAGGACAACAAGGGAGACGGCTGTCGTGACGGCGGCGACCTGGCGCCGGGTTGCGGCATCGAAGCCGGTGGTGAGGCCGATGAAGACCGGCAGCGCCGCGATGGGGTCGATGATGACCCAGATCGTTATGAAGTCATTGATGAAGTCGCTGTCCATGAGGAGCCCCCGAATTCACCCGGGGCCCAGCCTATCAGCCCGCCAGCATTTGCGCAGTACGACATTCGCGCACGACGTTCAGGGGCCGACCTCAGGCGCGCCGCAGCATCCGCTTGAGTTCCCCGGGGGCGACGGCGCCGCTCGCCAGCGCCAGGGCGAGGAACAGAGCGAGGCCGCCGGCGACGAGAACCGAGAGCGCCGCGACCTTCACCACAAGATGGCCGGCGAGCGGCCCCGCCAGCAGCCAGGCGCCGCCGCGCAGCGCCGCCGCCATGATCAGGCTGCAAACCAGGGCGCGAGGCATATTGCGCTTGAGCTGGGCATCGATCCTGAAATGGCCGCGACGATGCAGCCGCCAGCTCAACAGGCCGACGTTGAGCCAGGAAGCCAGCGCCGTGGCCAGCGCGATTCCGGCATAATTCAGGAACTGGAACAGGCTGAGGGACAAGGCAACGTTGAAGGCCAGGCTGATCATGGCAAAGCGGAAAGGGGTGGCCGTATCCTCCCGCGCATAGAAGCCGGGGGTCAGCGCCTTGGCCAGTACATAGGCGGGCAGGCCCAGCGTATAGGCGATCAGGGCCCACGAGGTGGCGTAGGAGGCCGTGGCATCGAAGGCGCCGCGCTGATAGAGCACGGTGACGATGGGATCGGGGATGGCGATGAGGGCGAGGGTCGCGGGCAGAGTCAACAGCAGGGCGTATTCGATGCAGCGGTTCTGGGTCTCGATGGCCGCGGCCTCGCCGCGCGAACGCAGCGCGCGAGCGAGTTCGGGCAGCAGCACGACGCCCACGGCCGAGCCGATGACGGCGAGCGGCAGCTGATAGATCCGGTCGGCGTAATAGAGATAGGAGACGGCGGCCGGCTGGCTGGTAGCGATCATGGTGCCGACCAGAAGATTGATCTGCATGACGCTGGAGCCGATGATGCCCGGCAGCATCAGCGTCAGCAGCCGCTTGACGCCCGGCGTCAGCCGCGGCCAGGGCAGGCGAAGCCCGATGCCGGCGCGATGGCAGGCGATGACCATCCACAGGAACTGTATGATGCCGGCGAGCGCCATGGCCCAGCAGAGCGCCAGGCCCGTCAAGCCGCTGGCCGGTGCCACGACCACCAGGGCGAAGATCATGGTGATGTTCAGCATGATGGGCGCGGCGGCGGCATGGGCGAAGCGGCCGAGCGAATTCAGCACGCCGCCTTGCAGCGCGGTCAGCGACATGAACAGAAGATAGGGAAAGCTGACTTGCGTGAATTGGATCGCCATGGCGAATTTGGCCGGGCGGCCGATGAAGCCGGGGGCGATCACATGCATGAGCCAGGGCATGGAGATCTGGGCCGCGAGCGTGAAGATCAGCAGCGCCGTCAGCAGCACCGCCATGGCCTGTTCGGCGAAAACGCGCGCGGCCTGCAGGCCGCCTTCCTCCAGCCGCCGGGCGAAGAGCGGCACGAAGGCGGCGTTGAAGGCGCCCTCGGCGAACAGGCTGCGGAACAGGTTGGGCAGGCGCTGGGCGACGAAAAAGGCATCCGCCATCTCGCCGGTCCCCAGCACGCGCGCGATCAGCACGTCGCGGATGAAACCCAGCACGCGGCTGACCATGGTGTAGCCGCCCACGGTGGTGATCGAGCGAATCATCGTCATGGCGGCCAGTGTCTATCGGATTGCGGCGGAATTAGGAAGCCGTGGCGGAATGCGCGCCGCTGTCTCTGTCATCGCAGCGCAGAAGCGCAATCGCTTAAGCCTTCTACCGCCCCCTTGATGGGGCAGGGCAATCGCATTTGGCGAGACTGTTGCCTTTCTCTCCTCTGTCATTCCCGCGAAAGCGGGAATCCAGCGCCCCAAAACCCGTCACTCGCCCCTGGATTCCCGCTTTCGCGGGAATGACGGCCTTGTCGATCTGTGCAGCCCGCGATCACCGCTGAATTTCGTCGTAAAGATCGCGCCACTGCGGGTTGTCGCGCTCGATCAATTCCGGCTTCCAAGCCCGGCGCCACAGCATCTGGATCTGGCAGCGGCGTCCCTTCCTGGACAAAAAGAGCCTGTCGCGTCAGTGGAGCTCTTGCAATCCTCAGGCGCCCACGGCTTCGAGGATAGATAGTGGCGACCTTGTCGTAACAACGCGCGCAAACCGCAGGCCGGCGCGGAAAAATAATCGGTCGTACTGTTCCTGCGTGCGCTCAAGCCCACCTGTAACCACGAGCATATTCAGGTCCATCACCTTGATCGGATGGGGATCATTGCCGGTCGGGACGATCGTTTCCGCGACCAGTACCTTTCCTCCGGGCGCCATTGCACGGCGGCAGTTTTCGAGGATTTTCACCGCTCGCTCGTCGTCCCAATCGTGAATGACCTTCTTTATGATGTAGGCGTCACACCCTTCGGGCACGCGTTCGAAAAAATCGCCGACCACGAGCTCACAGTGTGGCAACGGCCCCCCGACGCCCTTTCGCGCCGCCGCAATCCCGGCCGAAAGATCGTACAACACGCCCGACAAGTGTGGATTCCGGGTCACTATTGCCGAGAGCAATTGACCATGGCCGCCTCCCACATCAACGAGGCGCTTGCATTCCGTGAAATCGTACGCCTCGGCCGCCGCCACGTTGCCGCCCTGGCTCAACGCGACCATGGCGCGTTGGAATAGGGCGGCCTGTTCGGAGTGCTTGGCCAGCCACTCAAATCGCGAGAGGCCGAACACGTGTTCGAAGGCCGTTCTGCCTGTCCGGACAGAATGAAGCAGCTGCCCCCAGGCCGTATACGGTTCCTGGCCCAGCATCAGGATGAAGTCACGCGGGCTGCCCGGTGCATCGGCCCTAAGTGCGCTGCTTAAATCGGTTTGCCCGAAGTGTCGCGGCGACTCCTCGCGGAACACGCCCTCACTCGCGAGGAAGCGGAGGACGCGGTATAGGGCTTCGGCGTCAGTTCGAGTGGATTGGGCCAGATACTCGATGCTCCGCGCTCCATCGGGTAGCAGATCAGCAATACCGAGTTCGGCCGCGACGTAGAGGGCTTGCGCTGCGGCAAAACCGAAACTCATGCGCAATAGGTCTTGTGATGGGGTACTCATGTCACGCTCCTATATGGTGCTTCGGCGCGGTGGTGGTCGCGCCAGCCATCGGCGGGGCTCGACTTGTGCGCCCGGATTCAGCGAAGAACGTCGCTCCTCACCCCGACGTAGAGAGTACCGTTCCGCTTGCCGGCAAGAATGTAAACGCAAGGGTGTTTCACAATTGGTCCGTCAAACCACGTCGAGCGGGCCCTTCCTATGTGAACCCCCGCCGCTGCCCCTGATGAGAGGCGGAATTGTCGCAATAGACAAGGCCGTCATTGCCGCGCGAGCGGGAATCCAGGGGCGAGTGACGGGTTTTAGGGCTCGCGCGGGAATGACAGGGGAGAGAAAGGCAACAGTCTCGCCAAATGCGATTGCCCTGCCTTTTGGGGGCGGGCTGAGGTGGGGTGACAGGCGTCACTGTTTCAACATCGGCCGTTCTTCGACCATCGCACAAGGCGGGGACGATAGGGTGCGCCCGTATCTAAGTCTTCGCTGACTGCATCGGAGCGAGGGCATCGCCGGCCGCCAGATGAACGATGCGCAGTCCGGTCATCCCTGCCGCGGCTTCGGCCACCGCGGTGCGGTGGCAGCGCCGAAAGTCCGCCTCGAAACAGACGAGACAGGCGCTTGTCTCATTGGCTCGATGCGCCAGATCGGTCAATGCCGGCCTCTGTCGTGCAAGATGAATCTTGAACGCCTTGATGTAAGCAGCCCAACTGCCGCCCGCCTTGTATCGACGTCGGATGGGCTTGGGACAACCCACGCGGAGCGCCCCAAGGCGTCCGCAAGGCCGCGTTTGGAGAAGCCTGGCTTGCGGGACAGCGGCAGCTCGCGGACATCAAACACGATGCGCACCTTGGCGGCGGCGAGAGTGGCGATGAATTCCTTCTGGGATAGCCCCTCGTAGCCGATGGTGAACAAGGTCTTTTCCATTGCCTCGATTCTCCGCAGCCTCACCCCAGCCGATAGACCTCGAACTCGCCCATGCCGCGCAGCAGGCGTTCGCCCAGGGGCTGGCGGGGAATATCGGGGGGTAGTTTGGCGACCGCGGCGGCACTGGCCAGCACGATGCAGTCGTCCTCGTTCTTCACCTCCTTGCCCAATTGCTCCAGGCGCTGGGCCGCATTCACCGTATCGCCGATCAGCGTGTAATTGATGCGACCCGGCGCCCCGACATTGCCCACCACCGCCGGGCCCGTATGGACGCCGATGCGCAAGCGCACGGGCCGCAAGCCCTTCTTGGCTCGGCGCCGGTTGTCGTCGGTGAGCGTCTCGGCGATGGCGAGTGCGGCGCGACAGGCGTGTTCGGCATGATCGGGGTCGTCGCCCGGTGCCCCCCAAAAGGCCATGACCGAATCGCCGATATACTTGTCGATGGTGCCTCCCAGCGCGTCGACTTCCTTGCCGATCAGGCCGAAATGCCGGTTGAGGAAAGCGGCAAGCGCCGCCGGCGAACGGCCGGTCGCGATGCGCGAGAATCCGGCGATGTCGGTGAACATGACGCTGACTTCGCGCTCTTCCGTCTTGAGCCCGCCGCCATCCGAGGCCTCGCCCAGCAAACGGCTGACCAGGGTCTTGGGCACGTAAGTCTCGAACCAGCGCAACGCCATCAACATGGAGTCCCAGGCGCGCCCCGCGGAGTCGATTTCGCGCAAGGGGCTGCTGCCGATGCGCTGGGCGCCGGAAAAATCGAAGGCCGAGACCGCGGCGGCGGCGGCGGCCAGCCGACGGATCGGTCGTGCCAGCCCGCGCCCCAGCAGCAGGGCCAGCCCGACGCCCAGCGCCAAAATGACCAGGCCGACGGCAAAGGCCAGCCGCAAGCGGTTGATCGGCCCGCTCATCTGGGTGGCGGGAAAATAGATGCCGGCGATCCAAGGCTGCCGGCTGAAACGGCTCACCTGGCGCAGCAGGACGACAAAGGATTCGCCCGCCACCTCGATGCGTCGCGTGCCGGTGGTGCTGGTCCTGACCCGCGCCGCCATGCCGCCATCGGTCTGAGCCGACCATAGTTTTTGCATCACCGGATCGTTGAGCTCGTTGCGCCGGAGGAGAAAATGGTCGGGCGTCGGCGTGAAGCCGCCATGGGCGAGTTGGGGATGGGCGATGACCTCGTCGCTGGCGCTCAGGATGAACATCGTGCCCTCGGAATCGCCGCTGTCGATCAACAAGGAGAGCTCATCGACCGCGACGGCGGCGACGACGGCGCCACGGAACTGCCCATCGCGGGACACGGGGGCCAGTGCGCTGATGAAAGTCACGCCCGGATCCTGGACATAGAACGCGGCATTCCAGGCGACGCCATGGACGCGCTTGGCGGCCTCCAGCAGTTCGGGCCCGAATCGCTCGCCGGCACTAGTGCCCGAGACTAGGCCAATCCGCTCACGGTCGTGTTCCCGGCTCGCGCGCACGGAGCTGAGATCGGGCCGGACGAAGACCACGCCGACGACCTGGGGAATGCCGCCCAGCGATCCCCGCATCATGGTCTCGATGTTGCGATCGCCGGTCGAGGTGAGGTCGCCCTCGCGCGCGAGCTGGCTGGCGAGAAAGCCGACATCGTCGGCCACCGGCTGAAGATAGCGGTCGATGCGGGCGATGGCCGAATCGAGGCGCTGCGAGGCGGTCTGCTGCAACAGCTGATCGGTGTTTTCCTGGGCGACGCGGATCGAGATCAGCATCACCGTGGCAACCGCGATGGCGACCAGCCCACCGAAGCCCACCAGCAATGTGGAGGTGATGGGCAGGCGCCAGCGCGGCGCCTCGATCTCCTCGCGCCTATTCGATGACAATCTTCACCCGTTGGCCGGGGGTGACCGTGTCGCCCGGCTGCAGGCCGTTGAGGGCGCGAAAACGCTCCTCGCGGTAGTCGCTGAAAGCCATGCGCTGGGCCAGGCTGGCGACGGTGTCGCTTTTTCCCGCGGTGATGATTTTAATATGCATCGGCCTGATGGCGGCGGCCTCGTTTGCCGAAAGCCGCCGGAAGCTGGCGTTCGTACTCTGGAATCCAGCGTCGAGCTGATCGGCCTTGCCGGGTGCAGCGATGCAGAGGAAGCGATAGATCATGCTGTCGAGGCGGACCACCGTCATGCGGACATAGAGCCGTCCCGAATCGGTATCGACGAGCGCGCGGCCTGTTGCCGCCGGCAACCCGTCGATGGTAAGTGCCTGGACGTCGGAGAGCGCCAGCTTCGCCGCCCAGCCCCGGGACAGGTAGCTGACGAGGTCGCTGCTGTTGTCCTTGGGGCCGAGGTCGAAGGCAATGGCGCTGCCGTCGTCGGGCCCCTGAGCCGTGACCTGGTCGGCGCCGTTCATCAGCCGGTATCCGTTGGGCACCTGGAAGGCGAAGCGCAGCACCGGATGGATAAACCGTTGCCCGCGCACCACCCCATTCTTCGGATCGTCGCCATAGACCAGGCCGTCGATCTTGGCGAGGTAGGCCCCTGCGTTGAGGACGGGGTCGCTGACCGTCGCCGTCGTTCCCGCTTCGACCATGGCGCGCTCCACCCGATCGACTGTGCGGGGGTGCGTTGCCATGATGTCGAACTGATCGGCCTGGCCGGGATGGCCCGCCATCTTGGCGGCGAGCCGGCTGTGCAGCAGGAGTTTCTGCAGGAACGTGGCCATGGCCCGCGGGTCGTAGTTCGACTTGGTGATATAGCGCACGCCTAGAAGATCGGCCTGGTATTCCTCGTCGCGCGAGAAGCTCTGCAGATATACCGCGGCGCCCTGGCTCGCCAGCTGGCCGATGGCCTGGTTGCCGGTGGCCATGCCAAGGCCGGCAGCGGCGATCTGCGCCAGGACTGACTGGCTGTAGCGCTGGGCCATGTGGCGGGCGGCGACGTGGCCGGTCTCGTGGCCCAGCACGCCGGCGACTTCCGCCTCGTTGTTGGCCAGCGCCAGCAGGCCGCGGGTGACGTAAATGTAGCCGCCCGGCATGGCGAAGGCGTTGACGATATCGGAATCCAGCACGGTGAATTGATAATCGATATCCGGCCGGTCGGAGTGGGAGGCAACCGATTTGCCGATGCGCTGGATATAGGCCTGGAGCGCCGGATTGGCATAGGCACCCCCGAATTCCTCGAGGATTTTGGCGTGATTCTCCTTGCCGATCTTGCTTTCCTCGGATTCCGACATGAATCCGGTGAAGGCCGGTTGCCCGGTTGCCGGATTGAGCGTGCAGCCGGATAGCCCGACGAATAGAGCGAACAGAGCCAGCAACGAATAGGCCGACAGACGCATGGACGCCAAAACCCCTCGGGAATCGCGATTCTGCGGGTCCGATCATCGGGCCTGGGGGCAATATTATCCAGCCTTCGGGTGCCGGCTAATCAAGAAGCTTCTCCATCCGGCAATTCGTGAACGCCTGGCTGCCGAGCATGACTGTTTGGACGGCTAGAATCTGGAACCCGCAGCGCTCGAAGACGGGCCTTGCCGTGATGCTCGACTCGGTATGAAGGCGGCCGATCCCGCGGCGTCGCGCGAGCGTTTCCACATGAACAAGCAGAGCGCGGGCAACGCCCTTGCCCTGATGGGCGGCATGGACATAGAGCATGTCGATATGCCCATCGGGTTCGAGGTCGGCGAACCCCGACAACCCGCCGTCGGCTACCGCCACAAATGTGGCTTTATCGGCGCGCCGGCGGCCAAAGCCTTCGGCATCGATGTCGTCGGGCGCCCAGGCCCGCACCTGTTCATGGGAATAGTCGCGCCGCGCCACCCGGCGGACGGAATCCCGGAACAGGTTTATGAGCCGATCCCGGTCCTCGGCCCGGTATGGTCTTATATCTATCCTCATCACCGATCATGCCTTTCGCGTTGGTGCCAAAGTGGCGTTGCGTCTATCAGACAAATTTTTCAGACAGAGACAGTGCAAACTATGGCGCCGGTCGGGGTTGCCCCATGCGATACTTTTGGGCTAACTGGCCTTGGTGGCACCGCTGAGGGCGGCGGCGGCGAAATTTCGGAGCAGAAGCTCATGAGCGACGTCGACCTTTATCCGGAAATCGAACCCTTCGACAGCGGCATGCTGCATCTCGACGGCCGGCACAAGATGTATTGGGAACAGGCGGGCAATCCCAAGGGCATGCCGGTTGTCTTCCTGCATGGCGGGCCGGGCTCCGGCGCCAGTCCCGCCCATCGCCGGTTCTTCGATCCCGCCCATTACCGCATCGTGGTCTTCGATCAGCGCGGGGCGGGCCGCTCCAAGCCGCTGGGCGAAACCATCGACAACACCACCCAGCACCTGGTCGGCGATATCGAGCGGCTGCGCCAATTCGTGGGCGTCGAAGGCTGGCATGTCTTCGGCGGGTCCTGGGGTTCCACCTTGGCGTTGGCCTATGCGCAGGCGCATCCGGGCCGCGTGCTGTCGCTGGCGCTGCGCGGCATTTTCCTCTGCCGCAAGAAGGAGATCGATTGGTTCCTGCATGGCATGGGCTGGCTGGCGCCCGAAATCGCGCGGGACTTCGTGGAATTTCTTCCCGCGGCCGAACGTGGCGATCTCATGGCCTCATACCACCGGCGGATCATGAATCCGGATCCCAAGATCCATTTGCCGGCAGCGCGGATGTGGAGCGTCTATGAAGGCACCTGCTGCACCTTGCTGCCGAACCCGGAGCTGATGGCGACATTCAACAACGACGGCGTGGCGCTCAGCGTCGCCCGGCTGGAGTGTCATTATTTCATGAATGGCATCTTCATGCCGGAGAATGCCCTGCTCGACAATCTGCACAGGATACGCAAGATCCCGGCCGCCATCGTCCAGGGGCGCTACGATCTCGTCTGCCCCATCGCCTCGGCCGATGAACTCCATCGCGCCTGGCCGGAGGCCGCCTATGAGGTCATCCCCGACGCCGGCCATTCCGTGATGGAGCCCGGTATCCGCAAGGCGCTGGTGCGCGTCATGAACGATTTCCGCAAGATCGGCCGGGAAGTCGAATCCCGCGACCGCTTGAGCGCTGAGTAGAAGGGGCTCTGCCTTGAGGCGAGTCAGGTACCTTTCGTCGTGCCCGCGCTTTGGCGCGCGCATCCCCGTCTTAGCGATTGGATAACGTGCGTCCGATCGCCGCACCCTTGGCGGGTCGGTCGGTGATGAGGGTGGCGATGGTTTCTCCTGGGCGGGCCAGACGGTCGCGGGCCCGGATCAGCAGCAGGCCGGCCGCCGGTGCCCGCACTTCGACTTCGCCCGCGCCATCGCAAGGGGCCGCGAGGATTCGCGCTAAGCATTGGCCCGCCGTGACCCGCGTGCCGACCGCGCAGTCGAACAGAAGGGTTCCCAGGGCGGGCGCGCTGACGTTCACGACGTGATCCTGACGGACGGCGGGGCCGTTCCAGGCTGGCCGCGGAGCGATGGCGGGATCGCTCAACATGCCGCGATCGGCCAGGAGTTCATACAGGCCGCGGGCATCGGCGCGGGCAAGTGCCGGGTCGACATCGGCCTGACCGCGCAGTTCGATGGTCGCCGACAGGAAAGGCCGGGCGGAGGTCGCCGGCAATCGGTCTATGGTGACCGCCTCCTCGAAAGCAGCACCCCCTTCCTCGGGCCCGGCCCAGAGCAGCACCGCCGCTGCGCCCAATCGCGCCGCCAGATCGCGCGCGCCCGGCCAGAGTTCTGCATGGCAGTAGGCATAGACGGCGGCCTCCTTGTCGCAATGGAGGTCGAGGATCACGTCGGACCCGGCGGCGAGATGCGCCAAGGCGGCCTTCAACGCCTGATCGGTCCGGGGCGGGATCGCAAGGCCGTCCGCAGCCGGCTTTCCAGCAGCTTGTTCGACGGGCGGCAACGGGAAGGCGCGGTTGAAATTGGTGCCGCTGCCCAGATGGAAGCGGCCCATATGGCGGCCGTCGACCACCTGGTGCAATCCGATGGGATTGGCATAGGGCACCAGGATGACATCGCGCAGCAGGCGGCCTTCCGCCTCGGCCGTGGCCAGCAACTTGGCCAGTTCGTGGAGGGCGGCAACCCCCGGCTGTTCGTCGGCATGGAGGGCAGCTTGAAGATAAGCGCCCGGCCGGCGGCTCGTTCCGCGATAGCGGATGACCGGCAGGCGCCAGGCGTGCATCGCCGATTCGCCCGCCAGATCCAGCAATTCTCTTTCCGCCATGCCCGCCTTCCCAACTGTCTCTTGCCCGGCTGCTGTTCGACTGTCTCGCCCCGGCGGGCCCTGCCGTCAAGACGGCATCGCGGTGCCGGCCTTCAAATATCCTGCGGCGCTTTGTCGCTTATGCACGATTCATCGGCGCCGTGGGGCGAAGCCGGCCGGCGCTTCGTGTTACAAGGGCCCCTGATTGGCCGGCTGCGCCGCCCATGGCACGGCCGCGGCCAAAGGAGGGGATTGCCATGCCCGGGCACAATTTCCTGTTCATTCCAGGTCCCACGAACGTGCCCGACCGGGTGCGCCGCGCCCTTGCCTTGCCGCAGGAAGATCAGCGCGCGCCCGACTTCCCGCAGTTCATGCTGCCGCTGTTCGCCGACCTGAAAAAAATCTTTCGCACGGAATCGGGCCAGATCTTCGTCTTCCCCGGATCGGGCACGGGCGGGTGGGAAGCCTCCATCGCCAATACGCTATCGCCCGGCGATCGGGTGCTGGCGGCGCGTTTCGGCATGTTCTCGCAGAAATGGATCGATCTCTGCCAGCGCTTCGGCCTCGATGTGGACATCATCGACGTCGAGTGGGGCGAGGGCGCGCCCATCGAGGAATATGCAGCCCGGCTGGCCGCCGACAAGGCGCATAAGATCAAGGCCGTGTTGTTCTGCCACAACGAGACCGCGACCGGCGTCACCAGCGATGTGGCGGCCATGCGCCGCGCCCTCGATGCGGCCAGGCATCCGGCACTTCTCTATGTCGATGGCGTCAGCTCCATCGCCAGCATCGATTTCCGCATGGATGAATGGGGCGTGGATCTTGCCGTCGCCGGCTCGCAGAAGGGCTTCATGCTGCCCACGGGTCTCGCCATCGTCTCAGTCAGCCAGAAGGCGCTGGCCGCGCGCAAGGCGGCCAAGCTCAGCCGCTGCTTCTTCGATTTCGACGACATGATCGCCACCAACAAGGACGGGTTCTTCCCCTATACCCCGGCCACCACCTTGCTGCGGGCTCTGCGGGAATCCGTCGATCTGCTGCTGGAGGAGGGGCTGGAGAACGTCCATGCCCGCCATCATCGTCTGGCCGAGGCCGTGCGCCGGGCAATCGCCGCCTGGGGCCTCAAGCTCTGCGCCGCCAAGCCGCAGTGGTATTCGGATACGGTGAGCGCCATCTGCGTGCCCTCCGGATTCAGCGGCGCCGATGTCGTGGCCACCGCCTATCGGCGCTATAACCTGTCGCTGGGCGTGGGCCTGGCCAAGGTCGCGGGCAAGGTCTATCGCATCGGCCATCTGGGCGATCTCAACGAGTTGATGATTCTCTCGGCCATAACGGGCTCGGAGATGGCCATGCGCGACGTCGGCATTCCCATTGAACTCGGCCGCGGCGTCGGTGCCGCCCAGGCCTACCTGCGCGAGACAAACAAGGCGCAGTAGCGCCCGGCAGCGTCGCCCGGTGGCGTCGGCGGCCGGCTGGTGCTAAGAACAGCCGGCACAGGATCCAGCGCCTGGCTTTCGTCCCCGTAGCTCAGTTGGATAGAGCATCGGTTTCCTAAACCGGGGGTCGCGTGTTCGAGTCACGCCGGGGACGCCAATGCCGACTCTGGGCCGCTCTGGCCGACTCACAAGGGCAAGGCCATGTGAGACACTGCCGTCGCGCCGCCATTGCGCACCGCAGGTGCGGACAGCCATGCCGGGTTCCGGGTGCGAGCGCCCCCGTTGCAGGGCCGCCTGAACGGAAACCGGCGAGAATTCGAGGACTTCCTAGTACTGCAGGTTGGGGTAGGCAGCG
>WNFS01002635.1_pt1 | contig 19987 bp, 16 predicted proteins | sample 5400141 | NCBI WGS metagenome assembly WNFS01 (sample SAMN13153358, study PRJNA577476) | soil metagenome | isolation source: 60 cm saprolite under Madrone tree | place: USA:California | collected 2016-06-14
GTTTCGATCCGTCGGTTGGGATCAATATCGATTTGAACATACGGCCTCCCTTATCGCCATGAGCGATCGTCGGCACGCACGGAATCCAATCCGCAATCACCCACCTGCGTGCGTTGACGCCGGGACACCGTAACACCATGCCCGGGTGCGCTCCCGGGTCACAGTAAATTTTCCGCTTGGGATCGAGGAATGACAATTGCGCGTATCTCCTCCACCCGAACGAGAGCGTTCGTCCAGCGCTTGGATCGTGTCTGTACTTGTTGAAGGCAATGCTCCGCCTGAGTCTCGCCGTCAGGCGTTGCGTCGACCGCGCCGCGAAACGTGTCAAACATCCACACGTTCCGCGAGAAGATCCATGACGGATCCTCCTTTCCAGACTTGTCCGTGCTACCGAAAAAATCTCGATCGAAAGGCGTGACAGCTCTTTTCGCCCGAATGATGTAGGCTCGTTGGCAACTGACCCTCGAGCAAGTTTTGGCCGGGGCCGGGCTTGGCAGGCCATCTGCGCACTGTCCAGCGGAGCTAGTAGTTGTCGCTGCGATGTAGGCAAGTTCACACGCCGTGCTTGCGCCGAGACAGTGGTGGCGACGGCCGCATGCCGGCGGGACCGGGGAACCGCCGGCAGCAGAGCGTGACTGACCGCCAAATGCCCGTAGAGACACGCGCGACGGCGGGCGCCACGTTGGCCTTGAATCGTCGGCGAGGCGCTACTCGTAGTCTCGACGCACTGAGGCTGACTCGCGCCTTTTGGTCGCCTGATCGAACACGACAGAGCTAGACTTTTTTCGTTCGACCGCCAAATGCTCGTAGAGGCGGAACTCTGGAACAACGCCGGTTCGACCTAGAGCTTCGCGAGGCACGACGCATCATTCGCGAGCACAACGACAACCCCGACGACTTTACGTTTACCAGGACGTGGGAAAAGCGGTCGGTCGGACACATCTTGAGCACTAGGGAGTACACCGTCACCGTCTCGCGCGGGAAGGTTTCGCCAGTGATCTATGAGGGCGGGCGAGGGAAGAATTGGGTCGTCGTCTTTGCGCACGACCTAGGCGTGCATCGATTTGCGGAAGGTACTGCTGACGATGCCGACGCTCTCTGACCGCCCCGCTTTCGCCGAACGACCAGCTCCCGTGGAATCTTCTTCGCGTGCGTTGGCGCTCGAGGAGGCGCTGACGCGATTCGGAGCGCCGGAGATCTTCAATAGCGACCAGGGGGCGCAGTTCACCGACTCGAACTTCACCGAGCGGCTCAAGGCGCACGGCGTAGCGATCAGCATGGATGGCAAGCGGCGTCGGATCGACAACGTGTTCATTGAGCGGCTGTGGCGCACGGTCAAGTACGAGGAGGTGTACCTGAAGGCCTACGCCTCGCAACGTCGTCAAAACCAAGGAGTAAACAATGTCCAGAGAGCAATCCTTGCGCAATGGCGCAGCCCTTATGGTGTTAGGTGCTCTGATATTCTTCGTGTACGCGGTCGTGTTCTTCTTTCGAGCGTTCGCGAGCGGTGGATTCGAGGTCGGTGTCGAGACGTTGAATGGCGTTACGCCGCAGCAACTCGACGGGCTTAATCCGGCGATCATGGGCTACATCATGCACCTCCACGTGGCGATAGCCGGATTCATCGCGGCCACAGCGGTCGCCGTCGGCGGCCTGGCCTGGTACGGCGTCCGCAGCGGCTTATGGTGGGCATGGATAACGGGCGTGATCGTGCCCGTCTTGGGATTGGCCGTGGCGTTGCCACTGCACTACATGGGGCGTTTCAACTACGACTGGGTGAGCCACCTCGGGCCGATTTACCTTGGGACGATCATTTACGTTGTAGGGGCTGTGGTGGCGCTGATCGGGCTGAGCCAAGCGACGCCAGGCACAGTACAAGCCGCGCGCTAGACGGCGCGACGGGCAGCTGGTCGCTTATTCGGGCGGCGCGCCGGCATAGAGCTCTCCAAACTGCAGGACCGGAGGCTCAAAGCGCTGGCGGCAGCGTAATTTGAAGGAGGCAACATGGCAAGAATCGTAAAAAGATCGCGGAGCGGCCCATACCCAGTGACAATAGGCGGTGAAACTAAATACATTTGCGGCTGCGGGCTATCGAACACCCAGCCCTTTTGCAACGGCACCCATAAGAGTTCTCGCGAGGAAGACCCCAGCAAACTCTATTGGTACGACGAGCAAGGCAACCGCTTCGAGACCACTGACAGTTTCGAAGGTATTCGCTGTCCACAAGAGTGAAAACGGAAGCCACGACTCGCGCAGCGTTTTGTATCGGCGTGCCGATTAGGAAGCGAAGCGAATTACGTAAACGTGGTTGTTGCTAATTGTGGTTTTAGCCATGCGGACAGCGAGTCAGGCTGCTAATGCACCGGCTGTTCCCGTTGGCATCCACCTTCGCAGGCACACCGTGCACGGAGGGGGAGGTCGCCTTCGAAGGCGACGTAGGGACGCAAGATCCGTTCTTTACTACGGTAACAGTCGTGCCCGCCAATCTCTCGCCCGAATACAAGGCGGCTGAGGCCGCCTTCCGTAAGTGCCGCGACCCGCGGGAGCGCCTTGAGCGGCTGCGGGAGATGCTGCGTGCCATCCCCAAGCACAAAGGGACCGAGCACCTCCAGGCAGATATCAAGGCGCGCATCAAGGACCTTGGCGAAGAACTCGAGGGTGCCAGGAAGGGCGGAGGACATGGCGGCCCGGCGCTGGTGATCCGCCCCGAAGGCGCAGCGCAGATCGGGCTGATCGGACCGCCGAATGCGGGCAAGTCCTCGCTGCATGCGCGGCTCACGGGATCGGGGGCGCGTGTCGCGCCGTATCCGTTTACGACCCAGTACCCCCACGCAGGCATGATGCCGCACGAGGACGTGCACTTTCAGCTTATCGACCTGCCAGCGATAGCACCCGAGCATCCCGTGCCGTGGCTTGTAAGCACCTTGCAGACGGCCGATGCGGCCCTACTCGTGGTGGATCTCGGTGAGCTCTCGTGTCTCGAGCAGCTGCAGGCCGTACAGTCGGTGCTGGAGAAGAAGCGCGTGACGCTCACCGAGCATTGGGAGGCGACGGGAGCATCAGACGGCAGCGCGGCTAGAGCCGACGACGACCCATTCGCACTGCGGCTGCCAACGTTGATGCTCGCGAACAAGGCCGAAGGCATCGCCAACTTCGACGCCGAACTCCAGGCGGTTCGCGAGCTGACGGGGATGCGATATCCCGTGTTCGCCGTTTCCGCGACCACAGGTCGAGGTCTGGGGGAGATCGGGCCCTGGCTTTTCCGGAACCTCGGCATCGTGCGCGTCTATACCAAGGCGCCGGGGCATCCTGCCGACAAACACCGGCCGTTCACGCTTCGCCGTGGCCAGACCGTGGGCGACCTCGCGCGACTGGTGCACCAGGATCTGGAGCGCTCACTTCGATACGCACGCATCTGGGGTCAATCCGGATTCGAAGGACAGCAGGTCGGGCACGAGCATCGCGTCGCGGATGGCGACATCGTCGAGCTGCACGCGTAAGGCGCGGTGCAGCGTTCGCTGTTGTGTGTACAAGAAATCACACGTCGGCATCGACAAACGCGAACAACGGCCCGCACTCCAATCGCGGTTGACGCGGCCACCACAGAAAGCGCGGAAGCACCTATCGTCATGCGAAGCTCCCCACAGACGACATCTTGGGACCATCCCGGGCTCTCTTGCAATCCTTTCCAGCCTAGCAGCGGCCGCTGCGGTAGCGCTGGAAGTCCCAACGAAGCACCGGTCGCTGACCCAACGGGCACATCGGCGGAGTCCGCGAGCGGACTCCGCGCTCGATGCGCCCATTCAGTGTGCGCGGCAATCAGTCGTGATTCGACGGCGTAATCGTCCCGAATACGCCATCCTTCTCGCCGTTCGGGCCTGCGGTGAAGAAAAGCGTGTCCGGGCTGGAGTTCCGGCCGCCACCCAGCGACACAGTCCAAAGGCCGTCGATCGCGATCGCTTTGCCGTTCTCGTCCTCGAGTGCGTCGAGAAAGCGCCCGTTCCTGTCGTACGCATTGATCCGCCCATCCCCGAAGTTGCCGATCAGAATCGCACCGCTGAATGGGCCGAAGTTGAAGGAAGCCGGTGTGACCGCCCAAGGCGAGTTCAGATGCCCGTGGCTTGCAAACCGCCGCAGCAGGTGGCCGTCCGTATCAAACACATCCACGAAGCCGTTGCCGGCGCCCGCCACGTCATCATGCTTCTCGGCGTTCTGCTTTGCGAAAGTCACGAACAGATCGCCATCGATGTTCTGCATCCCGAACGGCGCATATCCCGCCGGAATAGCGGGGTCGGCGAACCCGCCATCGGTGGTTGTCAGCACATAGGTGCCCCCAGGGCCGGTTGGCGCAAACACGTCGATCGTGCCGGCGCGGAAATTGGTCGCGAAAAGAAATGCGCCCTTGGCATTGACGGCGAAGACCAGGGCCTTGTACACGGCCCCTGCGCCCGCCATTGGGTTGGCCGAGTTGTCGGCGGCAATGACCGCGGCATTGGGGGGCGTGAGACCCCCGCCCCAGGCTGAAATGGTTCCGTCTTCGGTGGCGAAAATGAACGCGGCCTGAATGGTGGTTCCTGGAACGAGGAATCTCGCGGAGGGGTTCCACACGATGCCCGTCGGCGCGGCGGGACTTGGACTCGGGGGGTTGTTCGGATCGACGTGGGTGCACGCGGCCGCCGGCACGATGTTTCCGGGCAAGGGGATCTTCACTTGCAGCGCAACTGCGGCGCCGGTCCCGTCGTATAGCGTCGAACAACCCGTGGCATTGTCGTTGACCCAAAAGGGGCTGCCGGCGGGCGAAAACGCGACTCCCCAGGCATTCTGAAGGACCGTGTCTTGATGTGCAGCCGCCCCAGCGATATCCGAAACGAGGGGAGTGACGACATACGAATTGCGATGATCGCCGTCGGCACGCACGGCGGTTGTGAAAAGGGTCGAAATAGCCATGATTGCGGCAGGTGCAAGCTTGCCAACGATGCGGTTCATCGAGGAACTCCTCCCTACGGGTAGGTTCAGTAGGTGCCCCGAAATACAGGAGCGGTTCAAAGATCGCATGGCGGATTCTGGGTAATGGTCCTCTACGAGAATAGGAAGATTCAACCGCATATACCTTGAAGTCTACGTACTGGAGTCGGGGCACGGCTTGCCGAGCGTGTGTAATGACCAATCGAAATTCGGGACTGGTGACTTTGACCCGACGAATCCGTTCACGCCTGACATCCTCGTGTTCGACAGTGGCGGCAACTTGCGCCGTACATTGGCCAAGCCCACCGCGACCGGGGGACTCCAGGCGGAAGGGCCTGCGGTCGATATTGCGTTCGAGGGCGGCCTGCAGGGTGGGCGGCTGTTCGCGACGGACTCGAACCAAGCGACCCACGCCGCTGGGCAAAACAATAGCTCACGCATCGTGATCGTCGACCCAGACAGTGGGAAAGTTACCCCCTTCATTACCGAGCTGCCGACCGGCGACCACCCAACGGAACAGTTGGCCTTCAAAGCCAACTGGATCTATTGGTCGCAGGGGTCCACAACCAACAGCGGCGTGGTGGGTCGTGATAACGGCGGCGGCACAAACCAGCAAGATATCCCCTGCCAGGACATTGTGTTGAGCAACAACGTGTTTGACTCCGGCGGTGGGAAAAAGACCAGCGGGTACTCCGCCTTCGGCGTGCAACGCCCCGGAACGACCGTGAAGGCGTTCGAGAGTGCGCACCATCATGGAGTTTGCGATGGTGCTATCTTGCGCGCGCGGCTCGACGCGGCGCGTCCCGGGGAGACGATAGAGCCATACTCGTGGGGGTATCGGAACGGTTACGCCATCCGCTTCGCACCCAACGATCATCCCCTAAAAGGCGGGTTGCTCGTGGGCGAGGACGGTGCAGACGAGCGGGGCGCGCGGCCGTCAAACAACGCCCCAGACCCGCTGCAGTTGGCCGCCCAGAATCCTGATGGCAGTCCAGACTATCACGGCTGGCCGGATCGCTATGGCTTCCTGCCGACGAACCAGGCAGGCGGTATTCAACCCGGTCGGCGGGCCGGGCGATGATCTCTGCGTTCCGGACGCTGCAAACCTGCCGAGTATGTGCGCACCGGCGAGCCTCGCCCAGATTCTGAGCGCGGATCGACCGATGCGGGACGTCTTGGCGTTTCCACCGCAGCAGATCACCGCACCACTGGCCCTTGAGGCGGCCGACTCGTCGTTCACTGGGATCGACTTCGTTCCCGACTCCTTCGTCGGTGGGCCTGTCCAGCGCGGTGCTGCGCTGTACACCCTTGAGGGAGACTTCGGCTTCTCGGCGGCAAATGCCACCCCGCCCGCTCCGGAGGTGGGGCATGAGGTCAAGCTGCTTAACTTCGGCCCAGACTCGAGCGAGCAAGGCGAGGACCGGCAAAACCAGCCGCTCGCCCTCAAGATCATGCGGTTTGCCCACAACACGACGTTCGAGCAGGCGTTCGTCTCCGGCATTCGCGGCTTCAACCGCCCGACGAACGTCAAGGTGGGTCCCGACGGCTGTGCTTGGATCGTGGACTACGGTGCGGTGCGGGACTTTGGCCAGTCTGACCCGGACGTAAAGTTCGTGGGCACCGGCAATGGTCCGCTCGTGCAGATTCCTGGCACGGGCGTCATCTGGAAGATCTGCACGCAGTAGAGGAGCCCGAAATCAACACGGAGCGGCCTTCGGCCCCAGCGAGCCAGCGAGCGCTGATGAACCTGTACTTACAACTTACCTAGACCTTCACCACCATACCGAGTTTCCGAGATGGAGCGTTATCTCGCTGGAGGCAGCGACCGACGCCGCCAAAGAGTTCCTTGAGACGGGCACTCGTCCCACGCGAATCACTTGGCGCGAGGTCTAGGGGAAAGTCCGCTTTCAGCAATCGCGAACGCTCCCTGAGGGTCGATTCTTCAAGATCCGGTCGGCTATCGAGGCGATGTCGCCTGGTCAGCTATCGGGACCGAAAGCGTCGTTGCAGAGTTGCAGATTCCCGGAATATATGCAGCCCTCCTTCGCGCTTCGCGCTTCGGAGGGCACCCTTCATAGCGCGTCCGCAGGACGCGCTATGAAGGGTGGCGGAGACGGACGAGTCAATAACCCGCGCCAACACTCATTCTCCAGGTCTTTCGCGCCGCTACCCCCGTTTTTCCCCCGACACCGGGTCTGCCACGTGCACCCATGTGCCCTTTCCCCCGAGGACTATCGAGCGTTTCGTGCAATCCAGTGCTCGTAGGTGCATGTACATGCCGAGAATGCTGTGGAGCAACCCCCGAGATATCAATCTGGCAACGCAGGCATTGCTTACCCCGGGACAGGTAGCGCGGAGCGCCGCCCTCCTTCCTTGCCGACCCATTGCGGTAGGCGGACCGAGTAACCTAGTGCGGCCAATGTCATCATCGCATCGAGTTTCGGCAGGGCTGGCAACAAGGACAATACAGTCGGCCTGTAGGCATCCGGAGAGCTGCGTCACGGGCCACCTGATCGATCCGCGGTGTAGCTTGTGGCGAGCCTCTCCAGAATGTCGGTTTCGAGGGGGGCGCGTTGAGCGTCAGGCAGTCTGCGCGTCAGCTCGAGGGCGCGCCGCAACAGAGCGGTTGCCTCACGGTGCACGTGCCGGTTGCTGTCTGTCTCCGCAACCTCGCTGCTCGTCGATGCGATGAACCAATAGCCGCGGCGCGGCAGCGTCTCGATGTAACGTGGATGCCTGCGGTCATCACCGAGCGCCTTGCGCAGCTTCAGCACCTGGTGCTTTAGCACCTCCGGCTGAACGCAGGCCCGGAGCCACAGTGCGTCAAGTAACTCATCCTGAGTCACCAGCTGCCCGGCATGCTGCACCAGGTATCGGAGAACGTCGAACGCCTTCGGTGTCAGCGCAACGCGCGCCTCCTGCCCCGAATCGCCTCGCCGCCACAGGCACTGGTTGGCCAGATCGAGCCGGAACTCGCGAAACCGTATCGAGTTCATTCTGCCGCCACGCTGGTCCCAAGCGGCTCTGTCCCACTTCATGATCCGCTACCTGAAAAGCCGACTATGTGGTCGCTGACGTTCGACCGAGCGTCATCCAACCCAAAGATTCGAGCGTATGCCTTTCCGTAAGGGCCCGTTCGATTCACCATCGCCTCCATACTTTGTATGAAATGCTGAAGGGACTTACCGCAAGCGCTGCTCCAGATACTGCGTCGCCAATGCGCGCAGTTCGCGCAGCGCTGTCGCGCGGCCTGCCAGGCCTTGTTCGTCGCTGAGCGTGTTGGCGGCCTTGATCAACTGCAGCACCACCACGGCCATTTCGCGCGCGGCACCAGGCGACAGCGCGGGAAAACGAGCGCGCAAGATCGTCGCGATGTGTCTGCGCAGCATATGACGGAAGCTGATCCGTCGCGTCCTCTCGTCCATCCGCGCTTCCGCCAGCGGCAGCACCGCGGCGCGTTCGCGCGGGCGCCCGCACACCAGACCGAATAGGGCTTCGACCAGCGTCTTGGTGTCCATGTCGCTGGCGCGCGCCGCCAGCGCCCTCAGATCGGCAGCCAAGAGCGCGGCGTAGTTCTGCACCAGGGTATCGGCCAACGCTTCCTTGGCAGGAAAAAACTGGTAGAGCGAACCGATCGGCGCGCCGGCGCGGGCGGCGATCTCGGTCATCGTCGCCGCCTCGTAGCCCTTTTCGGCGAACACTGCGGCGGCGGCCTGCAGCAGCTCGGCCACGCGTTGCTTGCCGCGCTCGCGCTTGGGCGCACGAGCGATGGAGTTTTCAGCCTCGGCCGACATTTATGAGCCTATCCTCATAGTACAATTATATATGAGCCTATCCTCATGATTGTACGCGTTGCCATACCCCATTCCCGGAGGCCCCATGAAGCTGGATGCAGAAACCACGGCGCTCGTATTGATCGACCTGCAGAGGGGCGTGCTCGCCATGCCCGTGGCACCGCACCCCGCTGCGGCGGTTTATGAGCGCGCGATGCAGCTGGCGCAGCGCTGCCGCGCCAGTGGCGCGCCTGTGGTGCGGGTTCGGGTGTCCTTCTCTGCGGATATGGCTGACGCGCTGCGGTCACCGGTCGACCAGCCGACCAACTACGCCGCCCTGCCGCCCGGCTGGGACGAGTTTCCGGAGCCGCCACATGCATCGGACTTGATCATCGCCAAGCACCACTGGGGCGCCTTCTACGGCACCGAGCTGGACCTGCAGCTGCGCCGCCGCGGCATACGCCGCATCATCCTGGGCGGCATCTCCACCAACATCGGCGTCGAGTCGACCGCGCGCAGCGCCGCGGAGCACGGTTACGAGTTGGTCGTCGCCGAGGACCTGTGCAGCGCCAGTAGTGCCGAGATGCACGCGTTCAGCTTCAAGCACATCCTGCCGCGTCTGGCCCGCATCACCACTTCAGAAGCGATCACGCTGGGATGAGCGCCGGAAGCGGCATTGCTGCAGCGGCCTGGCGCCGGCTCGCCTCGTGGCCCGCGGTGGCGCAGTGGGCGACCCTGCTGATGCTGTCGGTCGTGGTCTCGTTGATGCTGTGGATGGCGGGCCTGCCGGCGGTCCTGTTGCTGGGGCCGATGATCGCGGGCATCGTGTTTGGCGTGAACAACCTGCAGCTGGCCGTGCCGCGGTGGCCGTACCTCGGCGCGCAAGCGCTGGTGGGCGCGCTGGTTTCAGCTGGCATCACGCCCGCGATCATCGTCACGCTCGGCCATGATTGGCTGCTGTTCGGCGCCGTCGTTGCTGCCACGCTCCTTGGCGCCGCTGTGCTGGGGTGGCTCATCAGCCGTTCCGGCCTCATCCCCGGCGTCACCGCGGTCTACGGCATCTCGCCCGGGGCCGCCAGTGCAATGGTGCTTCAGGGCGAGGCGCACGGGGCGGACGCTCGCCTGGTGGCCTTCATGCAGTACTTCAGAGTCGTGCTGGTGGCGTTGGCTGCCGCGCTGGTGGCGCGTTTCTGGGCCGGCGCCGGCGGCGCACACGTGACCGGCGCGCCCGGGCTCGCACCGCTGCACTGGGGCAATCTGGCAGCGGTTCTGCTGCTCGCTGCGCTCGGTCAGCAAGTCGCGCGGCTGCTTCGCCTGCAGGCGTGGGCGCTGCTCGGGCCGATGCTGGTGCTATCGACGCTCCACGCCGGCGGCTGGCTCAACATCGAGCTGCCGCGCTGGCTGTTGGCGGGTGCCTATGCCCTGCTCGGCTGGCACATCGGTCTGAGCTTCCGACGCGATGTGCTGCTCAACGTCTGGCGGGCCTTGCCAGTCGTAGCTGGCGCCGCCCTGTGCTTGATCGGATTCTGCGGCCTGCTCGCGTGGTGCCTGACCCGCTGGGCCCACGTCGACATGCTCACCGCTTACCTGGCCACCAGTCCGGGCGGCATCGACTCTGTCGCCATAGTGGCCGCCTCAACGCCGCGGGTGGATTTGCCGTTCGTGCTCGCATTGCAGTCGGTGCGGCTTCTGTTCGTCATCGGCTTGGCGCCACTGATTACACGGCAAGTAGTGCGCCATTCGCCGCATTTGAAGCAGGCGCGGAATTGAATACGTCTTACTAGAGCAACTCAACGACCGGCGCTAGATTGTGAGAGACGCTCGAGCAAGCATTTGTTGATGATCCCGCGATCGGAGGATGCTGTGGTCCAGTCGATCGCGCGCTTCGTCTGCCAGCTTACGTACGCGCGTCAAGCGCGCGCCCGCTGCCTCGATGCCGCTCCGATCGGTTCCACCGATGTAGGCTCTACCACAGACGTCGATTCGCGAAGGCGTGGCCGGAGCCGGATTTCAGATAGTGCTCGAATTTGGCGGCCTTGCGGGCATCGGAGAAGGCTACGTAGGTGACGAGGCGCCACGGTTTGAATTCTGCCGTGTGCGCGGACTTACCGGAATTGTGCTCGGCCAGGCGCTGTTCCAGATCTGTCGTGACGCCGACGTAGCGCCGGCTCTTGCTGCGCGCACTTACCAGCAGATAGACGTAATGCACTCACGTAGAGTAGGCACTCCGATCGCATCCGGGGTGCGAATCTTCCGGCCCCTAAATGAAGGGGATTCCGAGAATTATGCAGCCCTCCTTCGCGCTTCGGAGGGCACCTTGGGTAACGCGTCTGTAAGACGCGTTACCCAAGGGTGGCGGAGACGGACTCTTCCGTCAAGCCGCGCCACTGCTGGCGAAATGCGATGCACCAATTCCGCTTCCGCCCGTTCTTCCCCTTGTCCACAGGTTTTCCACAACGGAGATGGACCACCTCGTCTCATAACATAACCAGCAGTGCACACACGTGCGCGTCAGTGTCCGTGGCATGTGCAGCTCGTGATTCATAACCGAGCGCACTCGCCCCGGAACACCCAGCTCGCACTCCAGCGCCGCCCGATCCCAGCCCTCGGTGTCGGCGGCCGCTTCGTAGGTGCTCGACAGGAACTTGAGCGGCAACGCATCGGGCTCGCCGCCGGTACGGACTGCGTCGTAAGGCAGAATGAACTTCCCCAGGTTTGTATCGAAGTAAGCGCCAGGTGGTACGGGTCTATCACGGAAGCCCGGCGGTCCGGGATACGCATAGGAGAAGAAAGCCGCGCGCGGGAACGCATCGTTACCTGGCCAGAAGCCAGCAGGATCTCCAGTCGCACAGGCTGGTCCATATCGCCAGGCTGAGGCGCGTTGCCGCATCGACGCGGCAGGGCTTCATGCCCCGTTCTTAGAAAAGTGCGATCTGCCGGCGCAGGATCAGGTTCCCCGCTGCTATGGCGTCGCGTGGCTTGAAAAGGAGGGGCGTGAACCGACCCACGTCGGCCAGCAACCTCAGAACGAGTCGCACCAACAAGATCATGAAATCATGATGCCACAGGCCTTCTTGCTACGTCGCGGGCTCCGCGCTTTCGAATATTTGCGGAGCACAGTCCTGACGGCAGCAGGAAGCCGCAGCTTGCGCAGGATTAGGGAAGAACGTGTCCCGCCGCCTGCATAAGCTCTCGTGCGGGTCGCGATATGCAGGTGGGTCCAGAACAACTGCCCTTGCGGTCGGACATTGAGTGTCGACCGGGTTACGCCGTGATGCGTGACGGGACAAAAGTCTTTCCTGTTACAACCGTAAAGGAGAAATGATATGGCAAGCGAACCCATCCGTGATCCAACCTCGAAGTCCGTTCCAGTTCGCATCTTGCGAAACACAAATCATGATCAATAGATAAAGGTATGGAGCGAAGCAAAACGGCGCGTCTGGTTCCTGTTCGAATGCGGACGCAAGGGATAGGCCGCAGGGGGCACATCCACAAGCTGAAAAAGAGACCGTTATGACCCAAGAAGTCCGACAAACCGAGACATCAGGAAAAGTGAAGGCAGTAAGCGTCGCCGACTATATCGTCGAGCGCCTGGCTGGAGAAGGAATCAGCCACTGCTTTGGCGTCGCCGGCGATTATCTGTTTCCGATCTGCGATGCAGTCGACAGCAGCGCGAAGTTGCAGTGGATCGGTTGTGCCAACGAGCTGAATGCGTCTTACGCCGCGGACGGCTATGCGCGCATTCGGGGCGCGGCGATGCTGGCGACGACGTATGGTGTCGGCGAGCTCTCGGCCTTGAACGGGGTGATGGGCGCAAAGGCTGAGCGATCACTGGTCTTTCACGTCGTCGGCATGCCCTCCTATCAGCACCAGCGTGTGCGCAAGATCACCCACCACACACTCGGCGATGGCGTTTTCGGCAATTTCGTCGACCTGTCCGCCGGTGCCGCGTGCTGTCATGCGGTGATCACCCCAGAGAACTGCGTCGTCGAAATGGAGCGCGTCATCGCCGAGGCGCGCCGCCAGCATCGGCCGGCCTATATCGCCGTGCCGTCGGACTACGCGTTGTCGCCAGTGGTGCCGGCCGACGTCAAGCCGATCGTGGCCCGATCAAACGAGGCGGCGCTGCAAAAGGCGATGGCGGTCATCGCTGAACGCATTAACAAGGCGAAGTCCGTTGTCGCACTTCCAGCCTTCACAGTTCTGCGGCTCGGCTTGCAGAAAGAGGTCCAGAGGGCGATCGAAGCGCTGGGCTGTCCGTTCGCCACAACGCTCATGGAAAAATGCGTCATCGACGAGAGCCACCCACAGTTTGCCGGCATCTATGCCGGCGCGGCGTCGGATCCGAAAACGCGGCAACTCGTCGAAGGCGCCGACCTCGTGCTCGATCTGGGCGGCGTCAATTTGAACGACATCACCACGGCGGCATATTCCGCCAAGCTTGATCCGTCCCGCTTCATTGCCGTCGGTCTCAACGATGTCAGGATCGGAGATGATGTCATTGCCGGTGTGCTGCTTGCCGACGTGCTAGCGGAATTGGCCAAGCTCAAGCCATCATCGGCGCCCTATCGGGGAACACCGCAAAGTCTTGCGCCGGTGATCGGCAAGCCATCCGACAAGATCACAATGGCCGCGCTTTATCCCCGTTATGCGGCGTTCCTGCGTGCGGGCGATACTGTCGTCCTTGAAACCGGCAGCACTAGTTCGGGCGTTACGCCCATGATCCTCCCCGACGGCGTGCGCGTCGAGGCGCAGGTTCTGTGGGGATCGATCGGTTGGGCGACGCCTGCTGCGTTCGGCGTCGCGCTTGCCGATCCCGAGCGGCGCACCGTGCTGATCACCGGCGCTCATTGAGCGAGCGCTGGAAGAAAACCCGAACTGGACCTACAACGATCTCGCACCTTGGAACTACGCTGAACTGCCGAAGGCGCTCGGATGCGCGGATTGGTATACAGCGCGGGTGACCACGCTTGGCGAGCTCGATGAAGCGATGAAGTCGGCCCGCGCCAGCAAATCCGGAGCCTATATCGAAATCATCGGCGGCAAAATGGACATGCCGCCGGCCCTCGCCTACGCGCACGGCCGGCTGAAGGCCATGTACGGCGAGACGCCATAATATCCATGAAGTCTCGGACGAGTACGATTTAAGAAATGGACTCCCCCGAGGATCACGGTTCGCTTGATTTCGACCCAGACTTCGCGGCGACGCTGGTCGGAAAATACATTCTCGTCGGTGTAACGGTGGAAGACCGTTCAGATACACCACGTGCCGCTCGCGACACTTCATCTTCGCGGCCGGGATGGTCCAGGTCCGCGCCTGCCGGTCGAACTCGGTCCACTGGGCCGTCAGCGCTTCGCTGGTGCGCGCCGCGCTCAGGATCGCGAACTCCAGGCATCGGGGTGAATTGCCCATGGCTCCCCGCAGTCGCTTCGCGAACGCCGGTACCTGAGTGCTTAGTGCACGCACTCGCAGTCAAGTGCAGTTATGGAAAGGAACATCAGGGCGGAGGCGGTGTCCTGTCAAACCCGCGCCAGGCCTCATTCTCGGCGGCACGGCTCATGCCTTCCGCCAGTTGTTCCGCCTGTCCACAGGCCAACAGAACTCTACACACGGGTGGTTGCGCATCAATGTAAACACGTGCACTGGTACACGGGCTCCATCTTGCGGCCTCCAAACTTTCGAGGAATCGCAACAGATCGAAGGAATGGACGATCGACACCTGCGAGAACGTCGGCGTCGCCGTCGATGTGCCGATCGACTTTCAAGATAGATGGGCCAGGCTGAGCATCACAGCCCTTCGCCCCCGATCGGCCTCCAAACGCGCTTGTCGCCCTCGTTCTTATCAAGGATCAAAGGCGTGAGTCTGCCGGTGTTGGCTGGTCCCCTCGACGTGACAGAGGGCGCGCTGCTGGCGACACCCCCCAAAACTGCGCAAATGGTTAAAGCCTTAAGCGCCGTTCTCATGAAGCATCCCCTCTCCGCTCGCTTTATCCGATGGCGCTCGAACAACCCCGCCACGCCGCTCTCGAAATTTAGTTCTGGCAACTGAGTGTGATTCGATTCCCTTTCGCGGCGCCACGGTCAGTGCGTTCGCGGGACCGGTGCGGGGGAATCACCTACCGACCCGAGTCTCGGTTGGGGGGTCGACCGCAAGGTCTTCGGTGCTTTCCGGAGCTTTCAAAGAGCGCCGGCGTAAGGCAAAGTACGTTCATTCTTTGTTCATTCGGTGTTCACGAACGTCGGAGCGCGCTGAGGAGCCGCAAATGGGCTATGTGCTGATGCTCACATGTCTGTGGTCCGTGGTCGGTGCCTTAGTGTTGTCGCAGGGCGCGGGGGAACCGTCAATGGCCCATTTACTGACGCTCGCGTGTCTGTGGTCCATCGTCGGTGGATTGGTGTTTTTTGTTCGAGCAAATATCTCGTTGACGGAGAGACTAGTACTGACCATCAGCACATCGGTCGCGTTGGGGGTCATCGGATGGGTGCACCTGTCCAACATCTCTGACTCGGTCCACTCGGTTCCGACCGCCATTGCAAAGGAATCCAGTCAGGTCGATCAACCCTCGCATGGGCCGAACAGCCTCTCGCCGTCGCGCTAGGTTGCGCTAGAGCACATCACCGCGCGACTACCACCCTACGTCGGAGGTCTTTTCGAGTTTGTCGATGATGGCTCGTCGTTGATCAGCTGTCTTCGCGGCAATGCGATGCGACTACAAGCTAGGAGCCTGGACGGGGCACCCGCAAACCGCCAGGTGTTAGCCAATGCGCTACTGCGGTCCGGTCAGTTCAATGCCGCCAGGCCGAGCCGGCGCAGGCACCCCAGCATCGCCATGTTCGACAGCGGCGCGCCCTCGCCCCGCACGCTCGGGAACACGTATTTCGTGCTGATGCCGCACTGCGTTTCGAGGATTTCGATCGCGCGATCAGATAGGTGCACGGCGTGGACCTCGCGCGCTTTCATGCGTTCGGCGGGAACCGTCCACGTTTTCGATTCGAAGTCGATCTCGCACCAGCGCGCTCCCCGGATCTCCGCTGTGCGCGCCGCGGTCAGCAGCGCGAACTCCAGCGCGCGTGCGCGCGTACCCAGGACGGCCCGCAGCCGCGTCACAAAAGGGGAACGTCCCGGTAGTGGAGGGTTCGATAGCTCTCCGTCTTGCGGCCGCCGCATTCCTCGCGCACCTTCTCACGGATTGCGCGCCCCGGATTGCCGTTGCAAAGCTTGCGGAATTCGGCGTCGGCGAAGACCAGCTCCAGCCGCTGCCGCACCCGGCGGCCGGTTTCCGGATACTGCGAGGTCACCTTCACCACCGCATCCAATAGCTCGGGCGCCTCGATCCGATCGATTGGCTTGTGCCAGATCTCCCTAGGAACGTGGCGCTCGAGCGATGAGATCCATTCGCGCGCGTGCACCTCCGTTCGCTTAGGCTCGATGACGCGCTCGTGATACGCACGCGCAACGCGGGCCAGCGTCGTTCGCTCTCGCCTTGTCTCGGCCTTCGTCGCGACCTCGGCTTCGCGCGCCTTCTCGCGCTTCGCGCGCTTTTCATCGATCGGATCGACACCGCTACGGATCAGCTTGCGTGCGTTGTCTGCCGCATCGCGCGCGTCGCGCAGCGACTTCCCAGCGGCAGCCGTGCTCGTCTGATCCGCAGCACCCAGTCCTAGTTCCCGTCGCTTGGCGCTCGGTGCCGTGTAGCGCAGGACCCAGCTCGCGCTCGCCGCCTTGACGCGACGCCTCAGACCTCCGCCGTCGCAGTGAACGCCTTTACGCGAAGTCTGTACGCGTCGCGCGCTAAGAAGATGTAGTCCAGAATCGCGAGTCCCAAGGGGAAAGCAAGCTTCGCACCAGTATTGGATCTTCGAGGCTTTCTGTTCGAAATGACTGGCCAATGACCCCTGCGATGGCTTAGAGCTGCGGCATGCTGCGCCCGCAGAACCCTGCGGCATTGCGGCGTCGCGCAGCCCGGCGAGCAGTCGGAGCTCGAAGCCGACCTCCACGCCCTCATGCGCCTGGCGGCTCCGACCCCGCGGGAAGGTCGTGCCCACTCAAGGTCGGCTCGAGCTTGCGCGTATCCAGCTCCTCGGTGACAACCTCGGCGTAGCCCCGCGCCTGCGCGAGCGCCGCCTCGGCGCCAACGGCCGCCTCGACGGCATCGTCGCCCAGGAAGCCGCCGCTCTGGTGCGCCCACAGCCGCGCGTAGAGGCCGTCGCGCGCGAGCAGGCTGCGGTGGTCGCCTTCCTCGACGACGCGGCCTCTATCGAGCACGATCAGCCGGTCCATCGCCGCGATCGTGGAGAGGCGATGCGCGATCGCGACAACGGTCTTGCCCTCCATCAGCCGGTAGAGGCTCCGCTGGATCGCCGCCTCCACCTCCGAGTCGAGCGCGCTCGTCGCTTCATCGAGGAGCAGGATCGGCGCGTCCTTGAGCATGACTCGCGCGATCGCGATCCGCTGGCGCTGGCCGCCCGAGAGCTTCACGCCGCGCTCGCCGACATGCGCGTCGTAGGCCTTGCGCCCCTTGGGATCGGTGAGCCCGCCGACGAACTCGTCGGCTTCCGCGCGGCGCGCCGCGGCGAGCATCGCCTCCTCCGACGCCTCGGGTCGGCCGTAGACGATGTTCTCGCGCACCGAACGGTGCAGCAGCGAAGTGTCCTGCGTGACCATGCCGATCTGCTCGCGCAGGCTGTTCTGCGTCACGTGCGTGATGTCCTGCCCATCGATCAGGATGCGCCCGCTGTCGACGTCGTAGAATCGCAGGAGCAGGTTGACGATCGTCGACTTGCCGGCGCCCGAGCGGCCGACGAGCCCGATCTTCTCGCCCGGGTGGATATGCAGGTCGAGCTTCCCGATGACGTCGCGCTTACTGCCATAGGCGAAGCTTACCTGCTCGAAGCGGATGTCGCCGCGGGCGACCACGAGCAGCTTCGCATCGGGCGCATCGATGACCGCGTGCCGGCGCGCGATCGTGTTGATGCCGTCCTGCACGGTACCGATGTGCTCGAAGAGGGACGCCATCTCCCACATGACCCAGTGCGAGATGCCGTTCAGCCGCAACGCCATCGCCGTCGCCGCGGCCACCGCGCCGACGCTGACCTGCCCACGCGACCACAGCCACAGCGTGGCGCCGGCGCTCGCGGCGATGAGGCCCATCGAGAGCGTGTGGTTGGCGATCTCGAAGCCGGTGACGAGCCGCATCTGCGTGTGCACGGTGCCCAGAAATTCCTGCATCGCCGCGCGCGCGTAGAACGCCTCGCGCCGCGCGTGGGAGAAGAGCTTGACCGTCGCGATGTTGGTGTACGCGTCGGTGATGCGTCCGGTCATCAGCGAGCGCGCGTCGGCCTGCATCCGCGCAATCCGTCCGAGGCGGGGCACGAAGTAGCAGAGCGAGGCGACGTAGAGCGCGAGCCACGCGAGGAAGGGCACGAGCAGGCGTGGGTCGAAATTGCCCAGCACCGCGAGCAGCGTGACGAAATAGATCACGACGAAGACCAGGAGTTCAGCCACGATCAGCCAGGTGTCGCGCACGGCGAGCGCGGTCTGCATCACCTTGGTCGCGATGCGGCCGGCGAACTCGTCCTGGTAGAAGCTCATACTCTGGCCCAGCATCAGCCGGTGGAAGTTCCAGCGCAGGAGCATCGGGAAGTTGCCGAAGAGCGTTTGCTGCTTGACCATCGACTGCAGCGCGACAAGCACGACGCTGGCGGCGAGCACGGCCCCGAGCAGCAGCAGGCGCGCGCTCTCCTTCGCCCAGAGCTCTGCTGGCGGCACCTGCGCGAGCCAGTCGACGATGCTGCCCAGGAAGGAGAAGAGCAGCGCCTCGAACGCACCGATCACCGCGCTGAGCACCGTGGTCGCAAGCAGGTATTTGCGCAACCCCGCCGAGCACGCCCACAGGAATGCAAAGAAGCCACGCGGCAGCGTGGCGGGGACGGCGTCGGGGTAGGGGTCCACCAGGCGTTCGAAAAACGAAAACAAACGGTGGCTCCGAGGCATACGGATACGAGGTTCGAGGGGTCTGCGGCAGAGTGCTTCCGGCGCGATGCTTGCGCGGCCCGCCATTGTGCGCTGCGCATCGCGAAATGACGAAAACAAGTTTGAAGCCCGCGGAATTTGGCGAAACCCGCAACCGTCGAATCCCGCTCGGCTTGGGCCCAGCACTCGATCATCGAACCGAGGTCTCCTGTCCTCACCTACGCCCGCGACCTCGGGACCACAGGTGCTTGGCCACGCCCGTGCCGTTCCGCCATTTATTCACCCCGAAATCGTTGCGCCCGCGTGCATTGTGGCGCCATCAGTTGCACTCCTCGGACTCTGCGAACGCTCGATTTGTTTTCGAACTCCGAAATGCTTCGTACATTCGTAGGCACTCAAGTGCATTCACGGAACAGACTTACTGGCGGAGGAACGCAATGTCTATCGCGCCCCCTGGTCATAGCCGATGGGGTCCTGGTGTACCGGATCCTCCGAGCGAAGTTGCTTGCGTCCCGACGACTGGACCCCGGCATCGACGGGTGTCGGGTGCGTTTCCTGGTGCGTTCTACCCTGGCCAGCTGAGAACGCTGCAACGGCGCGTCAACGAGTGGCGGACCAAACAGGGTCAAACCGGGCACTGGGTTTTGGCCATCCCTCTTGGCCAAGCACAGAGCAGGACCGCAAAGTAACGGGCATTATGGCTGCCAGCGGCCATGGAAGTCCGGATCGCACGTTTTTGACGCCGTCTGGCACATCATCCCGGCCAAGCCGCATGGCTGGAGCGGCTTGGCCTTAACGGCTTCGAAAACTTCTCGGCCGAGATCAGGCGAGGTCGAAGCGATCAGCGTTCATCACCTTGGTCCACGCCGCCACGAAGTCGGCCACGAACTTCGCTTGCGCGTCGTCGGCCCCGTAGACTTCGGCAAGGGCGCGCAGCTCGGAGTTCGAGCCGAAGACGAGGTCGACACGGGTGCCGGTCCACTTCAGTTTGCCGCTCTTGCAGTCGCGTCCCTCGAACACATTTTCATCCGAGGTCGCTTTCCACTCAGTGCTCATGCCCAAGAGGTTCACGAAGAAGTCGTTGGTCAGCGTCTCCGGACGAATCGTGAAGACCCCGTGCTGCGACTTGCCGCGGCTCGCGCCCAAGACGCGCAGGCCGCCGACGAGAACCGTCATCTCCGGCGCGGTCAGCGTCAGGAGTTGCGCCTTGTCGATCAGCAGCTCCTCCGCCGATACGCTGTACTGAGCCTTGAGGTAGTTGCGGAACCCGTCCGC
>WNFS01001098.1_pt1 | contig 19978 bp, 18 predicted proteins | sample 5400141 | NCBI WGS metagenome assembly WNFS01 (sample SAMN13153358, study PRJNA577476) | soil metagenome | isolation source: 60 cm saprolite under Madrone tree | place: USA:California | collected 2016-06-14
GAACAAGCGGCGACCCCGTTCGATTGGACCTTTACCCGCCAGGATCTTGCCGCGCTCCTGGCCAAGCTCGCTGCCAAGGATCGCTTGGCGGCCGTCGCCGGACCGGTGATACGTCACCGTAATTGTGAGTCAGAGTACTTAGGCCACGTTTCCGCCGGAGTTCTTTAAGTCGCATCGCCATCTTCTTCGCGGTCATTGTAGCCTATAGGGTACAGGGCTGTCTAACCGCTCGCGTCGTCCGGCAAGGCGTCGCCCCGTACACGGCCATGCTCCCTGGGCGGGAATGTCTGTCCAGAGGCGAGCGTCAACGTCGCCAGGAGGAACAGGTGACGATCGCCGCTCGTTTCCGCCAGGGTAAGGCGATCAGACTGATCACGCCGGAAATGAGAAGAAGAAGAGATGGAGTCTCGGGTACAGGAGTAGCCAAGAAGCCGTGCGGGTGCGCGCATCCACCTTCAAGGCAGCGATCATCTGTATATGTACCAGCGATCTGGCCTTGATTATTGATCCCGTAAATCGCCGTGCTGAATGCACCTGGCACATCGATGAGAGTGAAAGCCTGATGATCCAGCAAGAACCCACTTATGCGAGTCCCGTCGTCTAGCACTACCTCGCCCACAATTTGCCCACGATCATTTATGCCAAGTGCGATCGACTGACTCGCTCCGGGAACATCAATAGATGTGAAATTGGTGCCATCGAACATGAAGCCATGGGGTGCCCCGCTCGCATCGTATCCGAAGCCAACGATATCCCCACGATTGTTGATGCCATGGACATTTGGGTTTACAAGGCCGGGAGGGTCAGGTATCGACGTGAACTGCCCGTTTCGAAGGATGAACCCGTGGCTGAAGGAGGGGCCGATAAGATCGAATGCGTAATCACCAACGATATCACCCCGGTCATTGATACCCGGGGTCGACGTAAACATCGCTCCGGGGAAAATGATGGGGTTGAAGCTGCCTTCCTGAAGCAAGAGGCCTTGTCCTGGCGATCCAAACACCCCAACAATCGTCCCGCTGTTGTTTATGCCAAAGAGCTCGGTACCTATTGGAGCGTTCGGGACCGCGAATTGCGTAAATTGGCCAGAGGAGAAGACGAACCCGAACTCACCCTCCAGACGTTGCCCTGGCGGTGGCAGGGGGCCAGCCGCACCGACCACTTGGCCTCGATCGTTAAGACCGAATGCTTGACTGAAGTCCGCTCCCGGGAAGTCGACATCGCTGAAGGAATAGGTGATTACCGGTGCCGCCTGGGTCTCGACTACAAAACAAATCATGGAGAGAATAGCGACAAGGATCAGGATAGCTGTGCGACTCAGGGCAGGCCTCAGGCGCTGGACAGCGTCGCTTTGGCCCACGATCTCGGCGAGTGCGAGGGCCTCCTTGGGGATCTCGTCAGGTTGCAAGGCTATCGCTTCGTTACCCATCCCGCAGTCTCCTCAGCGCGGCCTCCAAAAGCGCCTCGACCGCGCGGTCCCGAGCTTCCATCGCCGAAGCGCGCCGCTGCCGGCTCAGCGCGACGCGGCACTTGTCTGAGCACTCCTCCCGCTTCCGCGCATCCCGCGGGCCACCACAGACGGCACAGATGGGCTCCGGGGAGGCTACCACGCCCGAACGTTCGACCGCTGCGGCGACTTGGGACGGGGAATCAGGCGCGGACATGGCCGGAGGTCTAGAGGCCGCCGGGAGGCGCTGGGCCGCCGTCGCGGGCTCGAGCGACAGGGGTCACGACGCCTGCTCCTCCGGCTCCGCCTCCGGACGCCGCCGGCCGAGGCCAGGATCCGGGCCTTTTCGTCCGAGCGGGTTTCGGTGCTAAGCTGGTCTTGGCCCATTTGTCTCCACCTTGGTCGGTTAGGGGGAAATGCGCCAGCCCTCGGCGTGTTCACAGCACGCCGGGGGTGTCCTCCAAGCGCCTCAACGTCGTTGGCCAGAGCAGACATCCCCCGCCCCGCCGATCCCTCCTGGACAGGGGACGTCTCTGAGCGTTGCTCCCTTACTTGGCCTTGATCCATGTCGCGATGGCGTGGACGACCTCGCGTTCGATACCGTTGTATCCATGATAGGCAAGTGCCTCGCATGGGTCACCTGCCGAGACGCCGCCCTCGAAGCCTACGAATTCTTTCCGCGGCGCCCTTTTGAGCTCAGCGGGGAGCAGCCGCGCCGAGTAGTACCGGGTGACGACACAGCCGTCTTGCTTGTGGTGAACGATCAGGGTGGGTACCCGGATCTTGTCGAGGTCCGCGTCGAGGACTGTTTCGGTCGTCTCGCGGCTTCGATCCGTGATGCTCGACGTCAACACGACGCCGTCGGGACCGTTCTGCTGAAGCAGTCCCGCGACGAACGCGGCGGACACGGTGCCCTTGCTTGTGCCCACGAGCCAAACTGGAACTGGCGCGAGCGCCCTCAAGTTCGCGATTACTGCCGCCACGTCCTGCGCGTGCCCCTTTGAGACGCGGAATCTGCCGTAGCCTGCCCCCCGATCGCTCGGCACGTCCAGTACCGCGACGAGGAGCCCTTCTCCGGCGAAGAGATCGCGGGAGCGCACGAGGAAGTTCCCGTGGGTCCACCTCGATCCGTAGCGATTAAGGAAGACGACTCCGTTGCCCCCTGAAAGGAGGATCACGCTGGCGACGGGCGGACCCTCGGGACGGACAAGAAGAAACGACTCGGTGACGCCCGGCCGTGATTCAAGCGTTTTCACGCTCGCGTCGAAGGCTGGCGCCGGCGTCGCTGGTGCGAGGATTACCAGCGCGAGCGCGATTCCCAGCATCCGCCGTCCGTTGTCACCCATCCGCCGTCCCTCCTGTGGCGTCTACTCGCTGCGGGCGCGCAGGCCCAGTAGCTCGCCAGTCGTGGCGGAGGCCTTGAGGCCGGAACCCGTGAGCACGAGCACCGTCGTCTCGTCTGGGCGGATAACCCCCTCGGCAAGGAGACGTGTGAGCCCGGCGGCGGCGGTGGCAGAGGTGGGTTCCACGTAGAGGCCGCGCCGGGCGAGACCGCGGAGGGCCTCCACGATCTCCGCCTCGCTCACCGCCACCACCGCACCGGCCGACTCCCGCACTGCGCGGAGCACCTCGGCCACGCGCGTGGGCTTGGGCGTGGCGATGCCCTCCGCCACTGTGGGCGAGATCGGGGTGGCCACGAGGTGGTCGCTGCCCGATACGAACGCGGCGCGATAGGGTGCGCAATTCGCCGCCTGCACGCCGAAGAGGCGTGGGCCCTTGCCGATCTCACCCGGCCGCGTGAGCTCACCGAAGCCGCGCTCGGCGCCCAGCACGTTGCTGCCATAGCCGAGCGGGACCACGAGATTGTCCGGGGCGCGGAACCCCAGCTGCTCCCAGAGCTCGTAGGCGAGCGTCTTGATGCCTTCCACGAAAAAGGGCTGCCAGTTGTGGCTCGCGTAGAAGATCTCCGCGCTCTGGCGCAGCGCCGCTTCCGCCACGTCCTGTCGCGATCCCTTGATGGTTACCACATCCGCGCCGCAGGCCGCGATCTGGGCGATCTTCGGATAGGACGCGGTCTCCGGCACGAGGATGCGGCAGGCCAGCCCCGCTGCCGCGGCATAGGCCGAGAGCGATGCGCCGGCATTGCCGGAAGAGTCCTCCAGCACGCGGGTGATGCCCCGGCTCCGGAGGTAGGAAACCATCACCGTCATGCCTCGGTCCTTGAAGGAGCCAGTGGGCATCATGAACTCGAGCTTGTAGTGGACGGGTGATCCACCCCAGTCGCCGGCCACCATCGGCGTCCAGCCCTCGCCCAGGGACACCGCGTCCGCGACATCCACCAGGAGCCCGCGCGCGTACCGCCATACCGAGTGGCGCGAGGTGTCGATGTCCCGCCGGCAGAGTCCCGGCGCGGGGGCGAGATTCAGGTAGTGGCCGTCCGCGCCGCACCAGCGCGCCTCCGAGATCGGATAGGTCCGTCCCGTGGAGGGATCGACGTAGCTCACTCGGCGGCCGCGGGCGAATCCGACGACGTTCTGGAGAGGCTGGTGGGCGCGGTAGCGGTCGGGTTGCCGGCGAACACGTCTTGCACCACGGGCTCAGTGTAACCTACGTAGTCGACCCGCGAAGTGCTGGGCGCCGACGAGCACCGGGACGCCTTCGACCCCTTCTCGGCTGAGCCGGCGACACGACACGACAAGGAGCATCAGCGATGGCGAGCAAGGAGACGCACACCGGGATCAGCGGCCGCCGCTTCTGGAGCACGGTCATGCGTTCGGGTGAGATCGGGCCGGGCAAGGCCGGAGGGCTTTGCCGTCTCGCCCTGGCCGACGCCGAAAAGGAGATGCGTGATCTCTTCAGAAGAGGTCCTGCGCCTCCACGCCGCGCGCGGCCATGAGGCGCCGCAGCCGCTCGAGCGCGGCCGCCTCGATCTGACGTACCCGCTCCCGAGTCACGCCGATCTTCCGCCCGATCGCTTCGAGCGTCATGGGTGCCTCTCCGGAGAGACCGAAGCGCCAGCCGAGGACGTCGCGCTCGGAGTCCGGGAGATCGCGGAGTACGCCCGCGAGGTCCGCGCGGGCCCGGAGGGCGGCGCCAAGCCCCGCACCCGGCAACGGCTCGTCGTCCTTGACCACGTCTTCGATCGATCCGTCTCCCCCCGGTACGGGCGGCGCGTCGAGGGACACCGTACGCTGACTCATGCGCTCGATATGTTCGATCTCGTCGAGCGGGTGGTCGAGCGCCTTGGCGATCTCTTCCGTGGTCGGCGCGCGACCGAGCTGCTGGGTCAATTCCGTCTTCTTCTTGGCGAAGCGACCGAGCAGCAGCTCGATGTGGACGGGCAGGCGAATGGTGCGCGCCTGGTTGGCGAGCGCCCGCGCCACCGCCTGTCGTATCCACCACACCGCGTAGGTGGAGAAGCGCGTGCCGCGCCCGGGCTGGAATTTCTTCACCGCCTGGAGGAGCCCCAGGTTGCCTTCCTCGATGAGATCCAGGAGCGAGAGGCCACGGTTCAAATAGCGACGGGCCACGCGTACGACGAGCCGGAGGTTCCCTTCGGTCAGCCGCCGCTCCGCTTCCGCGTCGCCGGCCTGCACCCGGCGGGCCAGCTCCTGCTCCTCTTCCGCGGTGAGGAGGGGGATCTTGGCGATGTCGCTCAGATAGAGACCGAGGAGCTCGTGGCCGCGCGCGGCCACTTCGGGCCGGTCCTTGTCGCCGGCCAGCTCCTTGGGGTCCCGCTCGAGGAGAGTTTCGAGGACCTCGCCGCGGTCTTCGACGTCCAGCGTGTCGGCGCCGGGCTCACTCATCTTCGTCGCCGTCCACCGGATGCACGCGCGCCGACTCGTTCGGCATGTCCGGCGCCTCGTCTACCCGTACCTCGGTCGTGTCGCGGGCGGGCAGCAGGTGGAGCGGGTTGTAGACCATGCCCTCGTGTCGGATCTCGAAGTGCAGATGGGGACCCGTCACGCGGCCGGAGCGCCCGACGGTACCGATGATGGTGCCCACGGATACGCGGTCACCCACCTCGACGAGGTTCTCCAGATTGTGCGCATACACCGTGACGAAGCCGTTCTCGTGCTCGATGCGGATGACGTGGCCATAGGCCGGCTCCTGCCCGCTCGCGATGACGGTGCCCGCGGCCGCGGCCAAGATGGGAGCGCCGATCTCCGCCTTGATGTCCATCCCCGCGTGCCACCCGAGCCGACGACGGCCGAAGGGCGAGATGATCTGGCCGTCGACCGGCCATGCGAACTCGACGCTCAGATTGTCGAAGCCTGGCTCGGCTATGTAGAAGCGCGTGGGCACGCGGCGCGGTCCTGCCCGCACGAGCAGGACGTCGCCGTTGGCGAGCACGGCGTCGATCAGCTTCACCGGCTTCTCCCCGGCAGCCATCCGCGCGCTCGGCACGAGAATGCGCTGACCGGCCCGCAGCTGTTCCGGGCGCGTGAGCTTGTTGGGGTCGATCAAGGCCTTCCGGGTGACGCCGTAGTGCACGGCGATGCGGGTCAACGTCTCGCGCGCGCGCACCACGTGCACGGTGCGGCCCACCGCGGCCCGCGCGGGCTCGATGCGCGCCTTGCGCTCGGAGACGGGATGCGACCTGGGTGGGGCCTTCTTGGGCGCGGGAGCGGCCGTCCGCGCCACCGCGTCGACGGCGCCCGGGTGAGCGAGGAGGAGCCCGGGCAGGAGCAGGCCCAAGCCAATGGCCTGCCGACAGCGCGGACGCCTCACGGATCGAACTCCGCGTAACGTACCTCGAAAGAGGTGAAGCGGCCGGTGGGCGGACGCCAGGCCACGGACAGGGATTCGACGTGAGCGAGGGGCGGTCCCTTGTGGAGATCGCGCGCGAGCTCCTCGATCACTTCACGGCTACCCTCGACGCGCACGCGAACCCTCCCGTCCTTCAGGTTCATGACGTAGCCGCGCAGCCCGAGCTGCGCCGCCTTTCGATGCGCGAAGTTTCGGTACCCCACTCCATGCACATGCCCGCCCACGATGATCTCCGCTGCGCTCTGGGGCCGGGGCGTGCTCATAGCATGTGGCACGGGTGAAAAATGGTCGGGGCGACTGGATTTGAACCAGCGACCTCCTGCTCCCGAAGCAGGCGCGCTACCAAGCTGCGCTACGCCCCGTCCTTGACGACCATTTTACGCTTCCCAAGCGTACTTCCCGATCAACTTCACGAACACGCAACTGGAGTCCTCGGTGACGCTCGGCTGCCCGTCGATTTTGTCGACGATTCGCAGCCGCTGTGCATCCTCCGGACCCACGGGCATCACGAGCCGACCGCCTTCCGCCAGCTGCTCCAGGAGGGGCGGGGGCACCGACGGCCCGCCCGCCGCTACCAGGATGCGATCGAACGGGGCCTCGTCGGCCCAGCCCATGGTACCGTCCGCCGCCCGCACCCACACATTACTCGCCCCGATCGCTTCCAGCGTCTGTCGCGCGCGGGCCGCGAGCCGGGGAATCCGCTCGATGGTGCACACACGCGCCGCCACCCGCGAGAGGACGGCCGCCTGATAGCCGCTGCCCGTCCCGATCTCCAGCACCTTTTCCCGTCCCGTCAGCCGCAAGATCTCCGTCATGCGCGCCACCATGAAGGGCTGGGAGATGGTCTGGCTCTCGCCGATGGGGAGCGGATGATCTCCATACGCCCGGTTTCGCAGCGCTTCGTCGACGAAGAGGTGCCTCGGCACGCTCCGCATCGCCTCGAGCACGCCCGGGTCGGCGATGCCCCGCTTCATCAGCTGCTCGGCGACCATGCGCTCCCGTTCTCGCCCATGCCGCTGCTCGCCGGTAGCCACCGCACCCGACTCGCGCCCCCCGTCGATCAACGCGGCCGCTTCTTCAGCAGCGAGTTCAGTCCGGATTCCCAGTCCGCCATCCGGCCCAGCGCACCGTAGTGCGTGAGGTCGAGATGCAATGGCGTCACGCTGGCCTGGCCCCGATTCACCGCCGAGATATCCGAGCCTTCATCTTCGTTCCACTCCGGCGGTCCCGCGCCGATCCAGTAGTACGGCAGCCCGCGCGGGTCCGTCTCCTGCACGATCTTCTCGCGGTACACGCGATGGCCGAGCCGCGTCATCCGTATCCCGCTCACTGGCCCCGCCGGCACGTTGACGTTCAGCAGGGTCTTGGCGGGCAACCCTTCCACGAGCAGGCGGCTCGCCACGAGCCGCGCGACGGTCCCCGCACTCTCGAGGCCCGTGTCTCCCGCGCCTGCCTGCGACACGGCCATGGAGGGCACGCCAAGGAGTGTCCCTTCCATCGCCGCCGACACGGTGCCGGAGTACGTCACGTCGTCGCCGAGATTCGAGCCGTGGTTGATACCGGAGGCCACGAGCACGGGCCGCTCCGGCAGGAAGCCCAGCACGGCGAGGTTGACGCAGTCCGACGGCGTTCCGTTCACGGCGAACCGCCGCTCGCCTACCTGCGTGACGCGCAGCGGGCGATGCAGCGTGAGGGCGTGCCCGACCGCGCTCTGCTCGCGATCGGGCGCCACCACGTACACATCACCCAGGTTGTCGAGGGCGGCGGCCAGCGCGTGCAGCCCCGCCGCGTGCACCCCGTCGTCGTTGGTGACCAGGATCACTGCCGGCATGGCTGCTCACCGCCCTGCGAGCAAAAAAGATGGCAGATCCGAGAATCTGCCATAGTTGCCCACTGTGAAATTGGTCGGGGCGACTGGATTTGAACCAGCGACCCCTTGACCCCCAGTCAAGTGCGCTACCGGGCTGCGCCACGCCCCGACCCAGTTCGTCATTGTACGGAGTGACGACGGGAAAGACAATACGCCGTCAGCTTTTCGGAGGGCTCAGACGGTCGCGGAGCGCGCGAAGCTGGTCGCGCATCCGGCGGAGCGCAGCCTCGAGGGCCGTGCTGCGGACCCCGAGATCGAGCTGGGCGGGCCCGCGGCTCTCGATGAGCAGTCGCTTCTTGGCGCCCTCGAGGGTGAGCCTCTCGTCGTAGAGCAAGGTCTTGATGCGCAGGACGAGATCGAGATCGCGCCTGCGATAGAGCCGCTGGCCGGCCGGGTTCTTCTTGGGACGGAGGAGGCGAAACTCCGACTCCCAATAGCGCAGGACGTACGCGGGCACCTCCGTGATGGCCTCGACCTCGCCGATCCGGTAGTAGAGCTTGTCCGGGATGGCCACCCGACCGGGTTCCTCTCCACTCTCCGCCGGACCGCTGCCGCTCACGCCTCGGGCCTCACGACTGCTGGTTGATCCGCTGCTTGAGACCCTTGCTCGGCTTGAACGTCAGCACCTTGCGCGCGGTGATCTCGATGCTGTCCCCCGTCTGGGGATTGCGTCCACGGCGCGAAGCCTTCCGCCGGATGCGAAAGTGGCCGAAGCCGACGATCTTCACATCCTCGCTCTTCTCGAAGCAGCGGAAGATGATGTCGAACAGCGATTCCACCACCGAGGCGGACTGTCGCTTGGACAGCCCGTGGGCCGCCACCGCGTTGATGAGATCGTTCTTCGTCAGTGCTGTCACCTCCCCTCGATCGGGATGAGCGTAGCCTGCGCGTCGTGCATCAGCGGGCCGCGCCCTGCATGAGAAATCCCGGGTGCCCTTTGGCTTCGAGCTCGCCGCGCACCTGCTGGGCCTTGGCCCGGTCAGGATAGCCGCCGACCCGCACCACGTGGAAGGTCGTCCCCCCCGCATCGCTACTCGGCGCGGGAGCGGGCGCGGCCTTCGCGCGCCGGATGACCACCTTGAAGCCTTCCTTCTTGAGCGAGGACGACAAGGACATAGCCGTCTCGAGATCGTAGGGCGGATTGACTACGAGGCCGCCCTTGACCGGCTGGGCCGTTCCCTTGCCCTTGAGCGCCGCATTCACCGCATCGGGAGTGGAGCCGGTGATGAAAAGCTGATTCTGCCCACCCGCGTTGGCCGGGCTCGACGGAGCCGTGGCCGGCGCGGGAGCGCTCCCGCCCCGGGAGATGCGGGAGATCGTCACGGGAAAATTCTCCCCCTTGAGCTGTTTCGACAGCGCCTCGGCATTGCGCTCTTCGGCAAAAGCGCCCACCTGGACCCAATAGCCGCCTTCCCCGGCCTCGACCGGCGCGCCCTTCTTCGCTATGCTCGGCGGCTTCGGCGTCTCCGCCTTCGCGGCCGGAGCGGTTTTGGCCGGCGGCGTGGGAGCGGGGACGGCAGGCAGCGGCGCCGTACCGACGGGACGATCCGCCGGGCTGGGCGCTGCGGGTGCCTGAGCGGTAGCCGGCGCGTCCGGCTTCGCGGGCGGCGACACCGGCGCTTCAGCCTTGGACGGCGGAACGGGCGCCGAGGGCGACGGGCTCACGGCGGGGGCCGGTGGCTTGGCGTCCGAGGGCGACGGAGCGGGCGGCGTGGGCTGAGGCACCGCCGGCTCGCTCACCTTCGCTTGAGGCTTGCCCGGCGGAGCCGGCGTCGGCTCGAGCCAGTTCAGGAGGTACGGCAAAGACACCACGACGATGATGGCGAGCACCGTCAGGACGAGCAACGCGCGAAACCATCCCGCGGAGAAGATGCTCCGGCGGGCTAGCTCGTCGTGCTCGTCCTCTTCGATAAATTCTTCGTGATCTGGATCGGTCGCCATGGCCCCTCGCTCAGCATCGATATCAAACGGGCGTCATGTTAGCACAGACCCCATGGCCCTCAAACGGTTTTTGCTAGGGGTTCTGCCTACTTAGCGAGGACTCGCTCAGGACCTCCGCCGGGCGTCGCGCGAGGCCTGGCGCGGGGTGCCCCCGCTCTTGCGCTTGGCCGGTGCCCGCCTCACGAGCAAGCGAATCGGCGAGCCGGCGAAGCTGGCCGCATGGCGGATGGAATTGATCAGGTAGCGCTCGAAGGAGAAATGGAGCTTGCCGACCCAGTTGACCTTGACGGCAAAGGTCGGCGGCGACACCGCGACCTGCTGCGCGCTGTGGATGCGCAAGGGCACGCCGCCCGACGAGATGGGTCGGCGCTCCACCGCCTGGCGAAAGATCGTGATGAGGTCGCCGGGAGGCAACCGCTTGCGCGATTCGGCCGCGACCTTGTCGACGGTGTCGAAAAGGTCGCGCAGGCCGAGCTTGGTCACCGCGGACGTGAAGCAGATGGGCGCGTAGTCGAGAAAGGGCAGGCGCTCGTGGATCTGCGCGGTGACGTCCGCTTTGCCCACGAGACCGCTGGGCACGAGGTCCCACTTGTTGACGGCGAGCACGATGGCCCGCCCGGCGTCGTGGGCGTAGCCGGCGATGTGCGCGTCCTGCGCCGTGACGCCTTCGGAGGCGTCGAGCACGAGCACGGCCACGTCGCAGCGCTCGAGGCTCTTGAGGGCCATCACCACGGCCAGCTTCTCGAGCACCTCGGACACCCGTCCCTTCCGGCGTATGCCGGCGGTGTCGATGAGGAGATAGGGTCGATCGCGGAAGGTGAGCGGCGTGTCTACCGCGTCCCGCGTCGTGCCCGGCAGGTCGTGTACGAGAACGCGCTCCTCTCCCATCACCGCGTTCACGAGCGATGACTTGCCCACATTGGGCCGGCCGATGATCGCCACGCGGGTGCCTTCCGCCCGCATGTCCACCACCGGCGCGGGCACGAGGTCGCGAGCGGCTTCGAGGAGCTCGGCCACGCCCCGTCCGTGCTCGGCGGAGACGTCGATGAGCGAGGAAAAGCCGAGGCGATAGAAATCCGCCCCCGAGCTCTCCTGCCCGGCCCCATCGATCTTGTTCACGGCCACGAGCACCGGGTGCTGGCTGCGGCGCAGAATGCGTGCGATCTCCTGGTCGAGTGAGGTAAGGCCCGCCCGCCCGTCGACCACGAAAATCACGAGGTCGGCCTCCTCGATGGCCGTCATGACCTGATCCCGCACGGCCGCGATCAGATTCGACTCCGTGCTGGGATCGAAGCCGCCCGTGTCCACGATGGTGGCCTGCCAGCGCTCGAAGGTGGCCGTGCCGTAGAGACGGTCCCGGGTCACTCCGGGCACGTCGTGAACGATGGAGCGTCGTCGCCCGACGAGGCGATTGAAGAGCGTGGATTTGCCGACATTGGGCCGGCCCACGAGTGCGATGACGGGGCGAATCATGGCGGAGTCGGGCCGCTCAGCGGCCGAGGAGCGCGGTGACGAGCGCGCTTGCGGACGGCTCCACCGCCCGGACGGGCACACCGAGTGACGCGCTGACGTCGCCGAGGGTGAGATCGTCGAGGAAGACCCCCGCCTGTTCGCTCAATGCGACCTGAGGCACCAGTACCTCGTCTCCCAGCGTCTGTCCGGCGAGCTGGGTCTGTATGTCGTGGCCGGTCAGCAGCCCCGACACGCCGATGCCGTGCCCGAACCACTCGTTCATCACGGGCATCACCGAGACCTCGAGCCCCTCGGCGCGCACGCCGTCCAGGAGGGCGCGCATTCGCGGGGCGAACATGGTGCCCGTCACGACCGTCACCGCGCGCGGAGAGGCCAGTGGCCGGGCGAGGCGCCGGCGAGCGGTGGCGAACCCGTCGCTGAAGCGCCGCACGAGTCCGACGCCGTCCTCGATGACGGGGAAGCCCTCGTAGGACGCCGCCGCGGGCAGGGGCAAACCCCCCTGGAGATACACCTCGTCCGAGGCCCACACGAAGCGCGTGCCCAGCGAGTCCAGGCACTCGCGCTGCCAGCCGGCTATGGCCGCGGCGAGCTCGCGCGCCTCGAGGGCGGTGTGGGTGCGGAGCTGGGGCAGTCGTTCGCGATGGCGCGTGAGACCGACGGGCACCACCGCTACCGTGGCCACGCCCGGGTGCAGCTGCCCGAGCTCGCGCACCGAGCGCTCGAGCTGCGCTCCGTCGTTCCACTCCGGCACGAGGACGATCTGGGCGTGCATCACGATGCCGGCCTTGACCAGCCGCTCCATGATGGGCAAGAGCTCGCGGCGGTTCCGCGGCTCGCCGAGGAGCCGGTGACGCAGGGCGGAGTCCGTGGCGTGCACGGAGACGTAGAGCGGCGAGAGCCGCTGCGCTTCGATGCGCGCGAGCTCGTGCTCTTCGAGATCGGTCAGGGTGATGTAGTTGCCGTGAAGAAAGGACAGGCGAAAGTCGTCGTCCTTCACGTAGAGGCTCTTCCGCATGCCGCGCGGGAGCTGATGGATGAAGCAGAAGACGCACTTGTTGCTGCAGGTGTCGATCTCTCCCGGTCGCGGCGCTTCGAGGTCGAGGCCGAGGTCGGGCCCCCCGCGCCGGAGGATGGCGCCTCGCTTCTTGCCTTCACGCTCCAAGGAGAACCGCAGCTGCTCGTGACCGGCGTGAAAGTGAAAATCGATCACGTCGCGGAGGGCTTCCCCGTTGATGGCCACGATCCGGTCGCCGGGACGGAGCCCGGCGCGGGCGGCCGGCGTCCGCTCCCGGACGGCCGCCACGACCACGCCCGCGGCGGTGGGGCTAGCGCAGGCGGTCATGCTCGAGGTTGCTGCGGTGGGCCTGGCCGGCGGCCTCGTCGTCGGGCGGGTTGATCTGCTTGAGCCCCTGCACGAGGTACTGGAGCCCGGAGCCGACGGTGAAGAGCGCGGTGGTCCACGCCGCCGTCCTGGGGAGGAACACCAGGGTCTTGAAGTAATAGGCGAGCATGGCGGAGAGCACGGTGCCCATCTGGAAGAGCGTGGATGCCTTGCCGAGCCAGCTCGGCGTCGGATGCACGGTGCCCCCGGCCACATGGATGACGATCACGCCGACGCTCAGGATCAGATCGCGGCTCACCACCACGGCCGCGATCCAGAACGGAATCACTTTCAGGTAGGTCAGGGTGATGAACGCCGATGTGAGGAGCAGCTTGTCGGCGACCGGATCGAGGAAAGCGCCGAGCCGGGTCTGCGTCCCCCGCTTCCGCGCGATGTAGCCATCGAGCATGTCCGTGAGGCTGGCCGCGCAGAAGACGGCGAGGGCCCAGCCCGGCTTCCGGTAGACGAGAAGCGTCACGAATACCGGAATGAGCAGGATACGGAGCGTTGTCAGCCAGTTGGCCAGTCCCATAGATCATCCGTTGCGGACGAAGGCCAATCTTATCATTCCCGGCTCGGCCTCCGGCGCGAAACGTGGATGGCTCAGCCGGCCTGCCGATAGGGCTCCAGGGGACCTAGAAGGCGTGGCGGCAGCTCGACCTCGAGGAGGATGCCGTCGACGTCGTCGGAGCGTGAAAGCACTCGGCCGCGCTCGTAGCATTGTGCGATGGCCGGGCCGTCACGGTAGGGAATCCGCAGCGTGACGCGCGCGACCCCGGGCCGGAGCGCCCGCTCGACGCGGTCGATGAGCGCGTCCATCCCCTCCCCTGTGCGCGCGGAGACGGCCACGCCGTCGAAGCGCTCCACGAGGGCGCCGAGAGCGGCGCCAGGCTCGAGACGGTCCACCTTGTTGAGGGCCACGATGGTCGGCCGGCGGCCGAGCTCCAGCTCGCCGAGGAGAGCCTCCACCGCTTCCATCTGCTCTTCCAGACCGGGATGACTCGCGTCGACCACGTGCAGGAGCACGTCGGCCTCTTCGAGCTCTTCGAGCGTGGCCTTGAATGCGGCCACGAGCTGATGCGGCAGCTTGCGGATGAAGCCCACCGTATCGGTCAGGATGAAGGGGGCGCGGGAGGCGCGCGAGACGAGCCGGGCCGCCGGATCAAGGGTGACGAAGAGGCGGTCGGCGGCGGTGTGCTCTGATCCCGTGAGGTGATTGAGCAAGGTGGTCTTGCCGGCATTGGTGTAGCCGACGAGGGCGACCACGGGGACCCCGGCCGCCTTGCGACGGTCGCGGAGGAGCCGGCGGTGCACGCGCACGCGCCCGAGCTCGCCGCGGATCTTCTCGATGCGATGGCGGATCATGCGCCGGTCGGATTCGAGCTGGGTCTCCCCCGGGCCCCGCGTGCCAATGCCGCCGCCGAGCCGCTCGAGATGCCTCCATTGCCCGATGAGGCGCGGGAGCAGATACGACAGCTGGGCGAGCTCCACCTGGAGCTTGCCCTCCATCGTTCGCGCGCGCTGGGCGAAGATGTCGAGGATGAGCGCGGTGCGGTCGATGACCTTGAGCCCGAGCGATCCGCCGAGATTTCGCTCCTGCACGGGCGAGAGCGGGTCGTCGGAGATCATGAGATTGGCCCCCTCGCGCTCCGAGGAGACCTTGAGCTCGTCGACCTTGCCCTTGCCGAAATAGAGCTTGGGCGTGGGCGCCCGGCGTTCCTGGGTCATCCGCCCCACCACCTCCGCCCCCGCCGACTCCGCGAGGCGGCCCAGCTCGTCGAGGGATTCTTCCACTTCGAACCTGTGCTGTTTCGGCAGCTTCAGAGCGGCCAGCAGCGCTCGTTCTCTCTTCCTCACTCTGTCCATCCCTCTCGCGTGATCTCCTTGACGATACGCTCGGCGGCGCCCTCGGGCCCGCCCGTCTCGTCCACGTCCAGCCATCTGAGGTCAGCTTCGCGCGCGAACCACGTCATCTGCCGCTTGGCGTAGCGACGGGTATCGCGGACCATGAGCGCGAGCGCCTCGGCCTCCGTCATGCGCTGCTTGGCCACCGCCGCGAACTGCCGGTAGCCGATACCCGCCATGCCGGGCGAGGCCTCGTCGTAGCCGGCTTCGAGAAGCCGCTGCACCTCGTCCATCATCCCACCGGAGTACATTCCTCGCGCGCGTTCTTCGAGCCGCCGGTTGAGCACGCTTCGTTCCTGGCCGAGCCCGAACAGGAGCACCCTCCACGGCGAGACGGCCCGTGACCAGCCGCCTTTTTCTTCCGGATCGCTGCCGTGCTTCTCGATGGCCCGGATGATGCGCACCTGGTCGTTCGGATGGAGCCGCCGGGCGGCGTCCGGATCGAGGGCGGCCAGCTGCGCATGGAGCGCGGGCGATCCCCTCTCGGCCGCCACGGCGTCCAGACGCACCCGCAACGCCGGATCGGCCGGAGGCGCCGGGTCGAGGCCTTTCAGGAGCGCGCGGATATAGAGTCCCGTGCCCCCCACCACCACGGGCAGCCGGCCGCGCTCGCGGATAGCGTCGATGGCGGTGAGCGCCTCCCTTCTGAAGCGCGCGGCGTGATAGCGCTCGTCGGGCTCGATGACGTCGAGGAGATGATGCGGCACGGCCGCCCGCTCCCCGTCCGTCGGCTTCCCCGTGGCCACGTCCATGCCGCGATAGACCTGGCGCGAGTCGGCGCTCACCACCTCGATGGCGAGGCGTGCGGCAAGGTGGACGGCGGCCGCGGTCTTTCCCACACCCGTGGGCCCGCAGATGACGAGGAGCGGAGGCGCCGCTACCACGTGCGCCGGAGCTCCCGCTTGATTTCCTTGAGGGACAGACGGGAGACGATGGGTCGCCCGTGAGGACAGAAATACGGCGTCTCCGTGGCCGAGAGATCGGCGAGGAGCCGTGTCATCTCCTCCCGCTGCAGCGGAGCATGCGCCTTCACCGCCGCGCGGCAGGCGACGAAGGCGAGCGCCCGATCGACGATGGGAGAGTCCGGCTTCGCCGCCGGCGCGCCGACCTCGTCGAGCAAGCCTTCGATGAGGCGCCGCGGCTCCGCGCCCTTGAGGAGGCTGGGGACGGCGCGGAGGAGCACGCTGCTTCCGCCAAAATCCTCGAGGGCGAAGCCGAGGTGCTCCAGATCCTCCTGCCACTCGGCCAGGAGCGCGGCCTTCCCCGGGCCCAGCTCGAGGGATTGGGGAAAGAGAAGAGCCTGGGAGGCCAGCGGACCGGTGACCAGCTCGCGCTTGAGCTGCTCGAAGAGCACACGCTCGTGGGCGACATGCTGGTCGATGAAAAACACTTCTTCCTCGCTCGCCGAGACGACGAAGGTGTCCTGGAGCTGGCCGATCACGTTGCCGAATCGACCAGGCCCGAAGGGCGCGATGCTTTCGCGGAAGAGCGCCCCCTGGATATCCGCCGGCAGCGAGGACCCAGAGACGATCTCCGCGCTCCCCGAGCTCACAGACGTACCCGCGGCCATGTCTCCGCCCATGCTCTCGCCCGGCGTGGTGAGGCCCTGCTGGGGCTGGACCACGCGCGCGGAGCGCAGCGCGTCCTGGACGGCACGGAAGACGGCCTCCTGGATGAGGCGCGGCGAGCGAAAGCGAACCCATGCCTTGGTCGGGTGGACGTTGACGTCGACCTCGGGCAGGGGCACCTCGATGCCGAGCACGGCCACGGGAAACTGATGGCGCGCGAGCATGGGACGGTAGCCCTCGATGAGCGACTGGGTCAGCGCCGTGTCCCTCACGGGGCGGCCGTTCACGATCAGGGTGATCTCGTCACGATTGCCCCGCGCCCGTTGGGGCGGGGCGAGAAGACCCGTGATGCGAACCACACCCTGGGTGTGCAGCACGTCCAGCATGGCCTGGGACGTCTCGAAGCCCAGAAGCGCTCCCACGCGGTCCCGAAGCGTGGTGGTGACGGGGGCGGCGAGGACAGCCTTGCCGTGATGGAGCACGCGGAGCTGGAGATCCGGCCGGGACAGGGCGATGCCCTGGAGGAGGCGGAGGGTGAAGGCGAGCTCGGAGGGCGCGCTGCGAAGGAATTTGAGCCGGGCCGGCGTATTGAAAAAGAGGTCCTGCGTCTCGACCGCCGTCCCAGATTCCGCGGCGACTTCGAGGCGCGCCTCGATGCTGCCTCCCGCCCCTCGGAGAAGCGTGCCTACGGCGCTTCCGCGAGGGGAGGAGCGTATCTCGAAGCGGCTCACCGCGCAGATGGCGGGAAGGGCCTCCCCGCGGAAGCCGAGGGTGCCGATGGCGTCCAGATCGGTCTCGTCGGCGATCTTCGAAGTCGCGTGGCGCTGGAGCGCCAGGTCCAGGTCCTCGCGGGTCATCCCGACGCCGTCGTCGGTGACGCGGATGAGCTGACGGCCGGCGTCCTTGAGCTCCACCGTGATGGAGCGCGCCCCGGCATCGATGGCGTTTTCCACAAGCTCTTTGACCACGGAGGCCGGCCGCTCTACGACCTCGCCCGCGGCGATCTTGTTGATGAGCAGATCGGACAGGAGCCGGATCGGGCTCACGGCTGAGCCTTCAGGCGCTGCTGCCACTCCGCGAGCAGGTTGAGGGCCTGGAGCGGGGTCAGCGACGAGACGTCGAGGGCGGCCAGCTCCCTGAGGAGTGGGTCCGTGGCGTGGGGAAAGAGGCCGAGTTGGGCCTGGGGCGGGGCGGTGGGAGAGACCGACGTCGGGGGGTGGCTCTCCAGTTCGGCGAGGATTTCCCGCGCGCGGGTGATCACCGCCTGAGGCAGCCCGGCAAGGCGGGCGACCTGAATGCCGTACGATCGATCGGTTCCGCCTGGCCGCACCTTGTGGAGAAAGATGATCTCGTCGTTCCACTCTTTCACGGCCACGTGGTAGTTGCGCACGCGCGGAAGCGTGTCGGCGAGAGCCGTCAGCTCATGGTAGTGGGTGGCGAAGAGCACCTTGGCTCCGCGGCCACGGTCGTGCAGCTCCTCGGTCACCGCCCACGCGATAGCGAGGCCGTCGAAGGTGGAGGTGCCGCGACCGACTTCGTCGAGGAGGATGAGGCTCCGATCCGTGGCGTGGTGCAGGATGCTCGCCGTCTCGACCATCTCCACGAGAAACGTGCTCTGGCCCCGGGCCAGATTGTCCTGGGCCCCCACCCGGGTGAGGATGCGATCCACCACGCCGATGCGGGCCGCGCGGGCGGGTACGAAGGCGCCCATCTGGGCGAGGATGACGAGCAGCGCGGCCTGGCGCATGAACACGCTCTTGCCGCTCATGTTCGGCCCGGTGAGGATGATCACCTGCTCCGCCTCGGGGTCGAGCCTGAGATCGTTGGGCGTGAAGGGGCGCTCGCCGCCCGTCTCCAGCACGGGATGGCGGCCGTCTTCGATATCGAGACCTCTCCCGCCGTCGATCACGGGCCTGACATGGCCGCGCTCGTGGGCCACCTCGGCGAGGGAGACCAGCGTGTCGAGTGCGCCCACCGCGCGCGCCGTCCTGCCGAGGGCGGTCGCTTCGGCTGCCACCGCCGAGCGAATCTCCACGAACAGCTCGAGCTCGAGCCGGGCCATCCGCTCTTCCGCCCCGAGGACCCGGCTCTCGTATTCCTTGAGCTCGGCCGTGACATACCGCTCCGCGCCCACGAGAGTCTGACGCCGTATGTATTCGGCGGGTACTTTCGCGGCCTGGGCGTGACTCACCTCGATGCCGTAGCCGAAGACGCGATTGAAGCGCACCCGGAGCGTCGTGATGCCCGTGCGCTCGCGCTCCCGCTTCTCGAGCGAGGCGATCCATTCCCGGGCTTCGCGGGCGCCTCGCCTGATTTCCCCGAGCTCGGCGCTCCAGGTCTCGCGGATCAGCCCGCCCTCCCTGAGGGTCAAGGGCGGCTCGTTTTCGAGCGCGTCCTCGAGAAGCTTGTGCAATGCGGGCAGCGATGTGATGTCTTCACCGAGGGTGGCGAGGAGCGGCGCAGTCAGGGCGGCGACGCCGTCCCGAAGCGAGGTCAGGCGGCCGAGAAAGCCGCGGAGGCCCGTCAGATCGCGCGCGTGGGCGACGCCGAGGGCGGCGCGGCTCGAGAGGCGCTCGAGGTCGCCGATTCCGCGAAGCTCCTGCCGCAGCGCCGCGCGGCGAGCGGGCTCGGCGACGAGGGCGGCCACCGCGTCGTGACGACTCGAGATGGCTTCGATGTCGAGGAGCGGGCGAAGGAGCCACTGCCGGAGCATCCGTGCCCCCATGGGCGTCGACGTCCGGTCGAGCGTGGACAGGAGCGAGCCGCGCGCGCTCCTGTCCTGGGCACGCTCGAAGAGCTCGAGAGTGGCCACGGCCGTCGGGTCGAGCATGAGGGCGTCTCCGGGAGCCAGCCGCTGGAGTCGCGTGAGGTGGCCGAGGGAGTCTCCCTGGGTTGCCTGGAGATAAGCGAGGGCGGCCCCGGCCGCCTGGATACCCGCGCTCATGTCGGCCACGCCCAGGCTGTCCAGCGACGGCACGCGGAAGTGCGCGGTTAGTCTCTCGCGCGCCGGGCGCAGGGCAAACCAGGAGGGCTCCCCGCTCGTGACGGGGAGGCCGAGCGCGCCGAGGCGCGTGGCCAGCGCGGGCTCGGCTTCCCGCGCGAGGAGGCTCTCCGCCGGCTGCCGCAGGAGGGCGGCTTCGAGCAGGACCGCGCCGTCCCCACTCCCCTCGCCGATCCAGAACTCGCCCGTCGATACGTCCACGAGCGCGGCCCCCAACGCGCCCCCGGCGCCTGTTCCCGAGCGATGCAGGGCGAGGAGGAAGTTGTTCGCGGCACCGTCCAGATACTGCGTGTCCGTGAGCGTACCCGGGGTGATGACGCGCACGACTTCTCGCCGCACGAGCTTCTTGCCCTTGCTCGGCGCCTCCATCTGCTCGCACACGGCAACCTTCCGGCCGGCGCGGATCAGCCGGGCGATATAGCCGTCGGCCGCGTGGTGCGGAATGCCCGCCATCGGGATGGCACCGTCGCCCTTCTGACGCGAGGTGAGGGTGATCTGGAGCAGGGCCGCGCCTTCTTGCGCGTCCTCGAAGAAAAGCTCGTAGAAGTCGCCGAGACGGAAGAGCAGGAGGTAGTCGGGATAGCGCTTCTTGAGCTCCCGGTACTGCAACATCATTGGGGAC
>WNFS01001101.1_pt1 | contig 19966 bp, 18 predicted proteins | sample 5400141 | NCBI WGS metagenome assembly WNFS01 (sample SAMN13153358, study PRJNA577476) | soil metagenome | isolation source: 60 cm saprolite under Madrone tree | place: USA:California | collected 2016-06-14
TCGTCTGCGTTATACAGTCTGTAGCCATCGAGCCTCCTTGCGTACGTGCGTACGAGCGTCTCGACACCGCTTCTCTAGCATGTCCGCACGGCTCGGTGGCTCTTTTGTCTCATTTTTCGCGAATAATCCAGGCTAGCCGTCGTCGCCGCGATGGTCCGGCTAGCGTCCCCGTGCTCCCGGTCGGCGGACGGTAGCGAGATGGCGCCCCCGCAAGGGATCGAGGAGGCGCACCAAGGGCGCACCGGGCCGCCGGCCCTGCCCTGCGAGAGCCCCGTATGACCTGGGCTGGATCTGGTGACCACGACTTGAGCCGCGGCCGTCCCCGCGGCGCCCTCAAGCACGTGGCTCGACGGCGGCGCGCACGGAGGCGGTCCGCCGAAGGCGGGCGGGGGCGCGGCCTCGGGACGCGGTCGGGCCGCGCGCGCTGCGGCTCGGGCAGGGCGATCGAGCCGCGGAAAGGCAGGATAAAAAACGGCCTCTCGCCGGATGGTGGCGATTCATTCTACCCACGCCCGGCTCCGCGTCCTAGCGCGGCGTATCCCGGATCTCGAGCACGAGCGCCTGCAGCACCAGCTCGAAGCCCACGAGGAAGGGCAATACGCTCAGCATCACCGTTCCCGTCGAAGCGAACTGATTCTGCAACCAGGACTGCCCCCACGTGTAGAGGCCGAAGCCCGTCCCCCAGGCGAGGAGGGGCAGCCCCGTGAGCATGAAGAGCGCCACCGGCGAGAAATCGCGCAGCACGTGCTTGCGGTAGAAGCGGTGCCAGTAGCCGCGGAACAAATGGAACGGGAAAGAGCAGAGGATGCGCCCGAGCCGCATGGAAGATCGCTCCGGGCCGTAGCGTGAAGGCATGGCCACGTCGCACACGCGCGCGTCGAAGATATTGAGATTGATCAGCATGTCGTTCTCGAAGAAGTACCGGCGGGAGAGTCGGCCGAGGTCGAGGAGCCGGAGCGTGCCCGAGGTGATGGCCAGGTAGCCGTTCTGCGGATCGAAGACGTTCCAGTAGCCCGAGGCGAGCTTGGTCAGGAAGGTCAGCACGAAGTTTCCCGCGAGACGGGCCTTCGGCATGATGTCGAGCTCGCGGCTCCGGAGGAACCGGTTGCCCTTGGCGTAGTCGCAGCGCCCGTCGACGATGGGCTCGAGGAGCCGCGGCAGGTCGGCCGGATCCATCTGCCCGTCGCCGTCCAGCTTGACGATGATGCCGTCACCCTGGGCCAGCGCATGCTCGAAGCCACGGGCCATCGCACCACCCACGCCCTCGTTCGTGGGGCTGTCAAGCACGGTGACGCGCGGATCCCCCACGTTCTTGGCCGCCTCCGCCGTGTCATCGGTGCTGCCATCGTCCACCACGGTCACCGTGTCGACGAAAGCTGGAATGCCCCGGAGCACCGCGCCCAGATGTGGCGCCACGTTGTAGGCCGGGATGACCACGTGCACCCGCGTGTCACGAAACATGGAGCCCTCCGGGCCGGCGGCCGCAGAAGAACATCGTGCCCGCTCTGGCCTCGGGCCCGCCGGGCAGCCGCTTGACGGCGGCGAGGAGCAGCGAGGGCAGCATGAGGAGTGCTCCGGCGGCGCGCCGCGCCAGGATGCCCGTGGTGCCCGCTTCGCCGTAGGAGCGCGGCGTGGCCGCGGCGGGGAGGAGGGAAAGCGCGATGTGCCCGGCGTTCTCGCCGAGCGGCGAGGGCGCCCAGCGAATCTCCTCGAATCCCGCCATCTCGAGGAGGCGTCTCTCTCCCGCCGCCGAGGGAATGGCCACGTGTCGCGGGGCCTCGGTGACCGCGCTCCACCGAGCCCCGAGCCAGCGCGCCTGTCCGCTGTCCATCACGGGCAGCCCCAGCACCGTCCAACCTCCCGGCTTGAGCAGCGTGTGGATGCGCGCGAGGGTGGCCGCGGGATCGGGAATGTGCTCGAGGACCACCGCGTCATAGCGCCCGCGTTCGAGCGGCGCCGCCTCGAGCGCGCCTTCGAAGACGGTGAGCCCGCCCGCCTCGCGGGCGTACGCGACATCCCCCTTGGAGGTCTCCACCCCCTCGACGGCATAGCCCGCCTCCCGGAGATGGCGCAGAAACAGCCCGCTGCCGCAGCCCACCTCGAGGACGAGGCCGGCGCGGAGCCCGGTCAGCTCGCGGATGAGGGCCACGCGTCGACGGTAACCGGGCTCGTAGAAGCACCGCCACTCGACCGTCTGCAGGAAGCGACGGAGCGCCGAGCGTCCCGGGATCGGCTTGAACGTGTAGTCGCTCGAGTAGAGAGCGGCCAAGTCCTCGGGGGACGGCAAGGGGTCGAGGATGGCCGAGCCGCAATCACGGCAACGAAGGAAGGGGCGGATGCCCTGGTCGACGCCGTAGTGATCGCGGATGCCCTCGTAGAGAGGTGCGAGCGCCGCGGAGCCGCAAAAGAGACAGGCCATCAGTCTTTGAGGGTGAGCTCGCTCAAATCGACGCGGTGGGCGCGCAGCAGCCTCTTCAGCTCTCGGCGCCCGATCTTGCCCGCGGCGTGGATGGCGCGACGGCGTCGCCACATCTCGGGCAAGCGGACGAGCGCTGCCCCCCACGCACGCGCGATGGTGGCGGCGAGCGCCCACGGCGACTGCTGCGCGGCCAGCTTGGCCGCGGCTCCGCGGCCGGTGAAAGCCGCGTAGAGCTGGAGGGCGTAGCGCCCCACGGTGTAGACGAGGCTGGTCACGGCCATGCCAAGAGGGAAGCACTTCACCACGACCCAGATCCGGTTACGCTCGACGTGAAAAGCCTTGAAGGGCGAATGGGGTCCCGTCGATCCCGAGTAGTGGTGCTTCGCGATAGCCCCGGGCACGTAGCGGCAACGCCATCCGGCGATGCGGGCACGCAATCCAAGGTCGGTGTCCTCGCAGTAGGCGAAGAAGTCCTCGTCGAAGAGTCCGATTTCGTCGAGCATCGAGCGTCGGTAGAGGGCGGCGCAGGCGCTCGGCAGGAGCACGTCCGCTTCGCTCTCGTAGCGCTCCCCGTCGGACTCGAGCCGCCCCCGGCCCCGGCCGATGCCATCGGCCGAGACGACGAGCCCCGCGCCGTCCAGAAGGTCCGGTCGCCGCCACGCATAGATCCGGGTCGCGCACATGCCCACGGCCGGGTCGGCCTCCGCCGCCGTCACCAGCGCCTCGACCCAGCGGGGATCGGCCGCCGCGTCGTTGTTGAGGAGCGCGAGGTAGGCCCCCTTCGAGGCGCGAATACCCAGATTGTTGCCGCCGGCGAACCCGAGATTGCTCGAGCTCTCCACGAGCTGAAAGCGGCCCGGCCGTTGGCTTCGCAGGTATTCGACCGAGCCATCCGTGGAACCGTTCTCCACCACGACGATTTCGAGCGAGGGGTAGGTTTGCGCGTCGAGCGAATCGAGACACTCCGGCAGGTAGGCGAGGCCGTTCCAGTTCACCACGATGACGGAGACGAGGGGGCGTTCGCCGTCCCGCGTCCCGGGCCTCGCCGCGAACTTGGCGGCTGTGCTCCCCGTGTGCGAGACTCGAGGCACAGCATCCACTATATCGCGAGGGTACTCGCCCCATGGCCACGAATTCCTCGGGCGCTACGCCGCCCGAGACCTTCGACTACGAGGAATATCAGCACCACCTCGACCTCGTGCGCACGTACGGGCCGACCGCCCTCTTCATGGATCGCGTGATCCGCAAGGTCAGCGCGCCCTTCAAGGGGCTCGACGTGCTGGACCTGGGCTGCGGCACCGGCCATCTGAGCCGCATGCTCGAGCGCGAGAATCGGGTGGTCTCCTACGATCCCGCCTTCGAAGGCGTGCGCGTGACGCGCGAGCGGCGCCGGACGCCGGGTGCCTTCGTGGTGGGCGGCGGCGAGCACCTGCCGTTCCGCGACGAAAGCTTCGACGCCATCCTGCTCATCGACGTGCTCGAGCACATCGCCGACGACGCGGGCGTGTCGCGCGAAGCCACCCGTGTCCTGCGGCCGGGCGGCCGCGTGCTCTGCATGGTGCCGGAGAACCAGGCGCTCTACTCGCGGACCGACGCCGCCAACGGCCACCTGCGACGCTATCATCGCGACGAGCTCGTGCGGATCTTCCGTCCCTGCGCTCCCGAGACCCTCTTCGACTACGGCTTCCCTTTCATGCGCCTCTACCTCAATGTGCTGGGGCGCGTGCACGACACCGTCGTTCCCCAGGAAAGGCCCGTGGGCCTCAAGCGCGCGGCCATACGCGCGGCCTCCGCCACCCTGACCGGGCTCTTCTCGCTCGATCTGCTCTTCGCCGGCTGGTTCCGGTGCGTCGAGATCGTCGCGGTGTTCCGCAAGCCCGGCCCCGCCTCCGCGCGGTAGGCGGCGAGGGTGCGACCTACCCTGCCCGCCCCTTGTGGAGCGCACCGTCCTTCATGATCATGCGGAGGGCGTTCCGGTCCTGAAGGACGGCGATGTCGGCCAGCGGATCGCCGTCCACGAGGAGAAGATCGGCGAGGGCGCCCGCCTTCACCACTCCCAGCTCGCCTGGTCGACCCATCAGCTCGCCGCCGAGCCGCGTAGCGGCTACGAGCGTTTCCATGGCCGAGAAGCCGAGGATCTTGACGAAGATCCAGAGGTCGCGGGCATAGGTCCCGTGCGGGGTGGCGGGGAAGCCGTAGTCGCCCCCCGGCAGCACGCGAATACCGCGCTTGCGCATGCGGGCCACCACCTCCACGGAGACCTCGAGCTCCCGCTCGAATTCCCGCACCCGTTGCGCAGGCACCCCGCCCGCGCCCTGACTCAGGTTGTAGGTGAGACCGAGGGCGGGACCCACGAAGATGCGGTCGCGTGCGGCCTCGAGAGCGTCGAGCGCCCGCTCGTCGGCGTAGTTGGCGTGGTAGATGACCTCGATGCCGTGACGGACCGCCATGAGCACGGACTCTCCGCTCCGGCAATGCGCGGCGACCCGCAGTCGAGCCGCACGCGCGATCTCCATGGCCGCCCCCGCCTCGGCATCCGTCATCGGCGTCTCGTTCGACGGGTAGCTCGACGTCCCGAGATCGCCCGACAGGTTGAGCTTGAGGAGATCGACGCCCTCGCGGGCGAGGAGCCGGCACACGCGGCGGATCTCGTCGGGCCCGTCGGCGACCCAGGCAAACGTCGGCGTCTCGTAGTGTGGCAGGTGGGCGAGGTTGGTGTCGCCGAGTCCGCCGGTGACGGTGATCTCGGGACTATTGGCGAGCAGGCGCGGGCCCGGCACGCGGCCGGCCTCGATCTCGCGCTTCAGCACCACGTCCAGCCGGGGCTTGGGCGCTCCCGCGGAGAAGGCGCTCGTGTAGCCGCTGTCGAGCATGGTGCGGGCATTCCGCACGGTGAGGAGCATGTGCTCTTCGGGGGGCACGCGCGTCAGGTCATGGGAGGCGATATCGGCCAGCCCGATATGGGCATGGGATTCGATGAGGCCGGGCATCAAGGTCGCTCCCGCCCCGTCGATCATCGTCGCCCCCTCGGTCGAGGGAACCACCGTGCCTTCGGTGACGGCAGCAATGCGGTCGGCTTCGACCCGAACGGCACCCGGGAAGGGCGCGCGACCAGTCCCGTCCAGAATTCTCACGTTGCTGATCACATAGGCGCTCATGAACGTTCCTCTCTCTCGAGCTTGTAGAGCCAGGGCCACCGATGCGAGCCGGCGCGGACGAAGAGATAGCGCGGCAGCGTCCCGGGTGTCAAGTTCGCCGCCGAGCGGCGGCCCCCGGCAACGACTCCCGGCTCTTGGCGCTGACCGAGCTCCTGGGCTCCCGAAGGAAGAGACCTCCAGGAGCCCCTGTCCGTCACTGGCCCAGATAGCGCTCGAGGATACGTGTGAACTCGTCAGGCAGGACCACGCCGCCCATGAGCTCACGGGTCTCCACGAAGTATGGACGAGCGAGCGTGGTGCCGTCGTTGAGCCAGAACGTCAGCCAGTAACGCGGCTCGCCGAACGCATGCGCCTGCGGCCGCCCCACCGCGCCACGGAGGATCATGTCGACGAGCGCCTCGACGTCTCGTGGCGAGGCGATCCTGACAGACGGGCCCGGCGCCGGCGAGCTCGCCTCACCGCGCCGGATGTCGATGACCCGCACTTTTCCACCGAGGTCATAGAGATGGCCGCCCACCTTTGCCCGCGGGTTGCGCCATGCCTGGTAGAGGAAGATGCTGCCCTTCCACACGGCGGCGAGCCGGAAGTCGGTCGAGTATCCTCGGACGCTGTAGATGAGGGTGCCGGCAGGCATGAACGCGGCGGCCGCGTCCGCCCCGTACGGGCATCCACGGCCGTCTTCGGCGAACGAACACCCAACGGTGGCGAACTCCACGCCGAGATCGCCGGTGACGAGCGGGCGGCCGGACTCCTCGGCCCAGCGAATGTAGTCGACGTCGTCGAAGGTCACGAAGTCGAGCATGGACTGGGCGTCGGCTCGGGCGGCCAGCGAGACGAGGGCGGCGGCGAGGGCCAGCGCGTGGAGCACTCTCACGGCTTCTGCCCCGCCCACCCCTCGCGGAGCCGCCACGCCAGGTAGCTCCGAGGCTCGAGACGAGCGTACTCGGCGAGCTCCCGCTTCGCTCCCGGCCCGTCCCCGCTCTTCTCGAGGGCGAGACCGAGGCCGTAGTGCGCCTGGGCCAGGCGCGGCTCCCGCTCGAGGGCGGCCCGTTGCACACGGACCGCGTCCTCTGTGCGCCCCGCGTAGAGGTAGACGAAGCCGAGATCACTCCTGATCTTGGCATTGTCAGGATCGAGTGCCGACGCACCTTCCAGCTCCGCCACGGCCTCGGGCAGCCGCCCGGTGCTGTTAAGGCCGAGTCCGTTCCGCCCACGCTCCGCGGCCTGAGCGCGCCTGACCGCCTCGGCTCCCGCCTGCGCGACCTCGCCCTCGCGCTGGGAGTCCCCCGTCCGTCTATAGGCGTCGAAGAGGAGTGCATAGACGGGAAGGAGCGCCGGATTCCTCTCACGCGCGCGCTCCAGCGGACGGATGGCGTCCTTGACGCGCCCGGCATCGATGAGGGCCGCCCCGAGCTCGTAGAGCGTGAGCGCGTCCTCCTGAACGGCCACGGCGCGCTCATACGTCTCGATGGCACGCGCCTTGTCGCCCTTCTGCTGCCATGCCAGCGCCTTCCCCTGCAGCACGTCGAGTCGACGCTCTGGATCCCGAACGCTTTCAAAAGCCTCGAGGGCGACCTCGGTCTTTCCTTCCTGGAGGAGGGCGAACCCGAGGAGGGTCCGGCCACGCGCGGAGGCCGTCTGGCTGACATTGCGCTCCAGCTCGACCTTGATCTCCGGCACCGCCGCCTTGTCGGTCAGCGAGCGCCAGAAGGCCGGCAGGCCGTTGGCGGGGCGCACCCGCCGGTACTCGTCACGCGCGATGACGGCGTCCCACCGAGATGACCGCCTGAGATAGACCAGCGCGAAATCGTCCCAGTAGACGAGCGCCCATGCCGGAGAGGTCAGCCCCCGGTCGGCATGAGGGCTCAGATTCTCCGTCCCTTCGCCCGAATAGATCGGGTAGTCCATCACCGCCGCGTCGAAGCCGTAGGCCGACTGCAGCCGCGCGAGGTGCTCGGGATAGGCGCGGGCGAAATGAATCTCCTCGCGGAGACTCCCCGGCACATAGCCGCGACCGTCGATAATGGCGACGCGCTTTGGGAAATCCCGCCACGTGATATAGCCGCCGAAGTGGAAAGCATTGAAGAGGCGCCCCGTCATGTCGAGCCGATCGAGATAGCGGAGCGCGCCCTCAGGAACGAAGCGCGCGTCGGCTCCCAGCCCGACGCTCTTGCGTGAATCCGCGAGGGGGGGCACCTGGCCCAGCGCGAGGACCACCGATACAGCACTGCCCGCGAGCACGGCCATTCCCACGACCATCACCGGGCGGCGCCCACGATCGCGGCTCCACGCCAAGGCGACAGCGGCGAGGTTCCGGGCGAGCACGGGCCCGCCGACGATGGCGAAGACGAAGATGAAGCGGACGGCCGAGAGGCCCAGATAGGCGAACGGCAGCACGGTCAGGACCGAGATCAACGACATCCGACGGCGGAGGACGACGAAGCTCAGGAGGAGCAGCACGGCCAGCACGTAGGGGCCCGGATAGAGGCCGAAGGGAGGACGCTGGAGCTCGTTGACCTCCTGGGTGAACCAGGGAGAGGCGGCGAGCTGAAAGGGCAGGGTCAGGATCTCGACCCCGCGCGGGTTGATCAGCGAGGCGAGGACGTCCGCGACCAGCACCCCCGCCACGACTTTGAGCTGCCGCGCCGTCGGAGCCCAGGAATCCTCCACCGCTCGCCCGCGTCGCAGCAGATGGAGGAGACCTCCTCCGGCAAGCGCAGCGCCAAAGGGCACCACGGTCACGATGACGCTCGGGTGCATATTCGCCCAGAGCACGTGGACGGCGGGCAGCGCGAAGATCAGGCGACGGCCTTCGAGGAGATAGGCGTTCAACGCGTAGATGGTGAAGGGCAGAAAGACCATCAGGGCAATGTCCGGGCGCTCGATGAATCGGTGACGAATCATGGGCAGGCAGCCCAGGAGCACGGCGGCCGCCACGACGGCGCGCAAGGCGCGGTCCGAAACAGGTTCCCGGGGGAGCGTCGCGTCCTTGAACAGCACCCAGAAGGCGAGAGCAATGGTGGCGGCCTTGAACAGCACCACACCGCCGAGGCCCGCCGCGCGGAATACGAGGTAGAGCACGATGTCGAAAAGCCACTCGGTGTTGTGGTACGGGAGGGTGCCGCTGGGAAAGACGAGGACTTCGCGGACGGGCAGACCCCGCATCCCGACCATGAGGCGGCCGAGAGCCAGATGCGTCCAGGTGTCGGGATCCTCGACCCTGGTGACGGCGAGGAGAAACGCCGCAGCCGCCACCAGGGCCCCGAGCATCCATGGGCCGCGCCGCAGGGGGCCCGGACGCAGGGTCACGCGCGGCGGCTACAACCGCTCGATGATGGTGCCTATCCCCTGCCCGAAGCCGATGCACATCGTCTGAAGTCCATAGCGCTTCTTGGAGCGCTCGAGCTCGTGGAGGAGCGTGTTCATGAGCCTGGCCCCCGAGCAGCCGAGCGGGTGGCCCAGCGCGATGGCGCCGCCGTTGACGTTGACACGCTCCATGTCGGGGTGAAGTTCCCGCTCCCACGCCAGCACCACGGACGCGAAGGCCTCGTTGATCTCGAACAGGTCGATCTGATCGATCTTGAGGCCGGCCTTCTTGAGCACCCGCTGGGTCGCGGGGATCGGCCCCGTCAGCATGATGGTCGGGTCCACCCCGGCGAGCGAGGTGGCCACGATGCGCGCGCGGGGCGTGAACCCGAGCGCCTTGGCGCGCGCCTCCGACATGATGAGGAGCGCCGCGGCACCGTCGGAGATCTGCGACGAATTGCCCGCGGTGACCACCCCGTCGGGCTTGAAGGACGGGGCGAGAGAGGCCAGCTTGTCCCAGTTGACGGGCACGCGCACGCCTTCGTCCACGTCGAACACGGTGCCGTCGGGCAGCGTGATCGGGGCGATCTCCCGCTTGAAGCGCCCTTCGGCGATGGCCCGCCCCGCCTTCTCATGGCTCTGGCCGGAGAACTTGTCGAGCTCTTCGCGCTTGAGCCCCCACTTCTCCGCGAGCATCTCGGCCGAGATACCTTGGGGCACAATGTTGTAGAGGGCCTGAAGGCGCGGAGACAGTGCGCCTTCGCCGGGCCCGGTGGCATTGGAGCCCATGGGCACGCGGCTCATGTTCTCGACGCCGCCCGCGATGACGCAGTCGTACTGGCCCGACATCACCCCCATGGCGGCGAAATTGGCGGCCTGCTGGCCGGAGCCGCACATGCGGTCCAGGGTAGTCCCGCAGACATCGAGCGGAAGCCCGGCGATGAGGGCGGCGTTCCGCGCGATGTTGAGCCCCTGCTCGCCCAACTGGTCGACGCAGCCGATCACCACGTCCTCGACCTCGGCGGGGTCGATCTTGGTCCGCTCGACGAGCGCCTTCAGCGTATCGGCGAGGAGGTCATCCGGCCGGACGGTGGAGAGCTTGCCGTTTCGCTTGCCCACGGCGGTGCGCGCCGCCCCGACGATCACTGCATTGTTCATGGCTGTCTCCCTGTGGAAGTGTTCCGCTTGATCAGGCGCGACGGCGCTTGACCTGGTCGCCGAGCTTACAGAAGGCGCAGATCTCTCCGGTGGTGACCTGCCCACACACCGCGCATTCGTTGAGCACGGTGGGCTCGGCGTGCTCGAAGACACCGCGGGCCTTCTCGAGAAAGCCGAAGAGGAAGTTGTGCTTGGCTCCGGGCGAGGCCTCCTCGAGCCGGTCGAGGATCTGTTTGTGGGTGATGGACGTGGCGCCCTTGGCGAAGGGGCACTCCTCTACGATGTAGTCGATGCCGCGCAGGAAAGCGTAGGCCGCCGTCTCCCGCTCGGAGAGGCGATAGAGCGGCTTGACCCGGCGGGCGAGCTTGGGATGCGTCGAGGCGAGGGCGGGCGACTGGCGCGAGAGCGGATCCATCTGCCAGTGGAGCACATTGCCGAACAGCACCGCCGCCTCGTCGTCCAGGTTGTGCCCGGTGGCGCTGACCGGGTAGCCGTGGTCCACCGCCGCCCGGTTCATCAAATAGCGCTTGCTCAGTCCGCAGGCCGAGCAGGTAGGACGCCGCGTCGCCTTCTGGACCTCGGGGATACCCGCGCCCACGCGCTCCAGTACCGACTCGACAATGAGCTTCTGCCCGCGCGAGGCGGCAAAGGCCTCGCACTTGGCCTTCGACTCGACGGAATAGTCGAAGATGCCGAGGTCGAGATAGAGCCCCGCCGTCTGGTAGCCCGTCTCGATCAGAACGTCCCACAGGGCAAGTGAGTCCTTGCCTCCGGAGACCGCCACGAGCACGGACTCCTCGGGCGTGAACATCTTGTGCTTGCGGATGGCCTCCGCGACCTGCTTGCGGAAGAACTCCTGGAAATCGGGCGAGCAGAAGGCGGCGTTGTGGCGGGGCAGCTCGATGACCGCGCCGGCTCCGCACTTGCGGCACTTCATTGCCGGTCGCTCCCCCCCGACATCACCGGCCGAACCTCCAGCTCGTCGCCCTCGCCCACCACCTCGTCGGCGGTGAGGAGATCGCTGCCGCGGATCACGAGCACGGTGCCGGGCAGGATGTCGAGCTCCTTGAGGACCTCCTTCACACGCTTGCGACCGGGCAGCTCGACCTCCCGGCTGGGATTGCGGAGCTTGATCTTCACGTTCTGGGAAATCCCGGCGCGGCCTTGACGCCACGCAGCTGCTCGAGGTGAACGCCGTCGTGCCAGGCCTGGAGCGTCCACCACTGGGCGAGATCGAGCGCGCCAAGCCGCGGGTGCGGGAAGGTCAACGGACGGGGGTCCACGCCGCCCAGTCGCTCGATGCTTTGCCGGCTACGCTCCCGGGACGCCTTCATCTCCGCGACCAGCTCAGCAAAAGGCTTGCCGCGCTCCGGCCACACGGCCTGGGGGCTTCCGCTCGACCGCCCGCAGGGGTGGCGAGCGGCGCGAAGGCCTTGAGATCGGCGGGAAAGGGCTTCACCGTCGCTCCCGCATCTCTCAGCACCTTGGAGGTGACCTTGCCCGTGCCGATTTCGGCCAGGGTGAGGTGATGGACGATTTCCCCCACGGACCAGTCCTGGTCGCTCGTGCGCCAATCGGCTTGCGCCTGACTCAACCCCTCGACCTCTTCGAGCAGGCGGGTGCGCACCGACTGGAGATCGTTCCAGAGCGCTTCGACGGGAGCGGGCAACGGCATCGGTGCGTTCCTCCGTGCGGGGTGCGTGACGGCTTCGATTATAGCCCACCGAGTGAGGACATGATACAAGGTGAGGTGTCCATGGCCGACTCCGAACACCCGCATCCGCTCTCCCGCGAGCCGTGGCGGACGCGCTCGACCCGCCCTGTTTACGACAATCGGTGGATCCGCGTGCGCGAGGACGTGGCCCTCATGCCCGACGGCCGCTCCACCATCTACGGCGTCGTGGAGTGCTCGGAGTGCGTCGGCATCCTGCCCTTCGTGGATGCGGACACCGTGCTTCTCGTCGGCCAGTACCGCTACGTCGCCCAGGGCTTTTACTGGGAAATGCCCACGGGCGGCATGCATCCCGGCGAGCGTCCCGAGGAGGCCGCCCAGCGCGAGCTCGCCGAGGAGGCGGGACGCGAGGCGGGTTCGCTCGTCAAGATCTGCGATTTCCACACGTCCAAGAGCATTTTGCGCGAGACCGCCCACCTCTACCTGGCCCATGACCTGCGACCGGGCTCGCGCCCGCCCGACCCCACCGAGTTCATCGAGCGACGCGAGTTCCCGTTCGCGGAAGTCCTCCGCATGGTGGTGAGCGGCGAGATCAAGGACGGGATGACCGTGATCGCCGTGCTCCACGCCGCGCGTCTTCGCGCGACCTGAGCCTGCCCGGCCTCCCCTCGCCTGCCTCAACCCTTGACGGCGCCCGCGGTGAGGCCGCGGACGATGTGCTTCTGCACGAAGAGGGCGAGCAGGAGCACGGGAAGCGTGATGACGGTGGCCGCCGCGGTGAGCCCACCCCAGTTGATCTCCTCGTAGGAGAGAAAGCTGTAGACGGCGATGGGCAGGGTCCGCGTCTTGAAGCCGGCAATGATGAGAGAAAACAGGAAATTGTTCCAGGAAAAGATGAAGGCGAGAATGCCCGTGGCCACGATGCCCGGCTTGGCGAGGGGGATGGCGATACGCAAGAAGGCCGCCCCGTGCGTGCATCCGTCGATGCGGGCCGCCTCGATGAGATCGCCGGGCACGTCCTCGAAGAAACCGATCATCACCCACAGTACGAGGGGCAGGGCCACGATCAGGTGAGTGAGGATCAACGCCGTATAGGTGTCGATCATCTTCGCCTTGGTGAACAGGATGAACCACGGAATCAGATAGCCGATGCCGGGCGCCATTCGCGCGGTGAGGATGCCGAGGGCGATGCCCGTCCGCTTGAACCTCGCGATGGCATAGGCGCCCGGCAGCCCGAAGAGAAGGGCGAGCCCCGTCGAGCCCAGAGCGACCACCAGGCTGTTCACAGTGAATGTGAAGAACGGGTTCTTCTGGAACACCTCACGGTAGTTCGCCAGGGTGGGCGTGAAGAGCCACACGGGCGGATAGGCAGTGTTCTGCACCTGCGTCTTGAGCGAGGAGAGGAGCATCCACCCGAGGGGAAAGAGGAAGGGGACGAGCAGCGCGACGAGAAACACATAGGTCCAGGGGTTGACCCGGTCGCGCCGGCCCTTCGACACGCTGATCACGTCACCACGCTCCCCGTCTCACCTTGATGAGGAGCAGGCTGACCCCGAGGACGAGGGCGAAGAGGATGACGAGGAGCGAGCTCGCGTACCCGATGTGGAAGTAGAAGAGGCCGACCTGGAAGGTGTAGACGTTGAGCGTCTCCGAGGCGAAGCCGGGCCCTCCCTGCGTCATCACGTAGATGATGTCGAAGGTCTTGAGGCAATCGATGGCCCGGAAGAGGAGAGCCACGATGATGGTGGGGCGGAGAAGCGGCAGGGTGATCCGCCAGAACATCTGGGTCGAGGAGGCGCCGTCGATGAGCGCGGACTCGTAAGGCTCGATGGGGAGGGTGGCGAGGCCGGCCAGGGTGATGAGGGTGATGAGCGGCGTCCACTCCCACGTGTCCACCACGGCGAGCGCGGGCACCACGATGGCCGCATTGCTGACCCACTTGTAGGGCCCGAGCCCGACCAGCCCGACGAGGTAGTTCATGACGCCAAGGGTCGGGTTGTACATCATCATCCACACCAGCGCGATGGCCACCGGCGTCGCCACCATGGGCAGGAGAAAGATCGATCGCACGAAACCCTTACCCCGGAAGGGTCGGTTCAGCACGAGGGCCAGGGAGACGCCGAGGAGAAGCTGGAGCGCGGTGGCGAGGCCGGTGAAGTACACGGTCAGCCACAGGGCGTTCCGGAAGCGGTCGTCTTCGACGAAGGCTCGGCGGAAGTTCCCGAGGCCGACGAACTCCGGGCTGGTGAGGCTCGAGGCATACCACGAGTGCACGCTCATGTAGAGCGTGTAGGCGACGGGGAACGCCATGAGGAGGGCAACGGCTACGACCGAGGGAAGGGTAAAGACCAGCACCGGGTGGCGCTCGACGAATCGCGACCACCCGGTGCCGACGTGAGGCAACGGGCTCTACTTTTTCTCCGTCTCGGCCATGATGCGCTTGACGTCCGCGGCCGCCTTGTTGTCCGCCGCCCTGACGTCTCCGCCCTGGATCGACACCACGATGGCTGCGCCGATGGCGTCACGACACTCGGCGACCGCGATCACCGGCGGATTCCACAGCGGCGTTCCGACCTTGGAGCCCAAGGTGAGCGACTCGCGCAGGTCAGCCGGGACCTTGACTTGCCCCTTCGGGTCCTTCCAGACGGATTCACGCGCGCCCAGCACGCCCTTCTCGCTCTGCACCGCGAGCACCTGCTCTTTGGCGGTGGCCCACTGCATGAAGAGCCAGGCCGCTTTCTGATTCTGGCTGGTCTTGGGCATGGCCAGGCCCCAGACGGCAACGGTCGAGCCGTATTGGCCCTTGGGACCGCGTGGAAAGAGCGCATAGCCGACCTTACCCACCACCTTCGACTTCTGCGCGTCCTCGATGACGGGGAAGAGCGAGTTCGCATCCGTGTACATGGCGGCTTTGCCCTGCGAGAAGATGGACGAGGCCTCGTACCAGTGGTTGTTCTCGGAACCCGGAGGGCCGTAAAGACGGAGCAGGCGGCCATAGAGCTCGAGCGCCTTCAGGCCGTCCTCGTTGTTGAACATCGGCTCGCGGTTGGGGGCGAGCCAGGTGCTGCCCATCGCGTGTAGGTAGGCCGCGAACGTGGACGTGGCGGCCGCCCGCTTGCCGCGGGCCACGATGCCATAGCCGGGCTGGCCGTCGTCGGTCATGGCCTTGCCGTTGAGGGCCTTGGCCGCCGCCTCGAGCTCGTCGAGGGTGGTCGGCACCTTGACGTTGTACTTCTGGAAGACGTCCTTGCGGTACATGAGAGAGCCGTTCTCGACCTGGATGGGGAGCCCCACGGTCTTGCCCTCGATGATCATGGCCTCGCGTGACTTCTCGAGAAAGTCGCTCCAGTTGTACTCCGGAGCGGTCATCGCGGGATTCTTCAGGAACTCGTCGACGGGCTGGAGCCAGCCCGCCCGCATGTACTTGAGACCTTCCTGGGCCGGCATGCTCATGAATACGTCGATGGAGCTGGCGGCGGAGGCCAGCTCGACGAGCACCTTGGCGCGAAACTGGTCCTCGGGATACACCTCGGCCACGAGCTTGACGCCCGTGAGCGCCTCGAACTCCTTGAGATGGGGCTCGATCGCACCCTGCCACGGATGCTTGTTGAGAAGGACCCGCAGCTGGGTCCCCTTCGCCTGCTGCCAGTTGAATTGCTGCTGGGCGAGCGCCGGTGATGCCAGGGCCAGGCACAGCGCCATCGCGAGCACCCATATCCTTCGTGTCACACCCATGAGCTGTCCCCTTTTCTCTTTTTTCTTCTCCCGGCAACGCCGCCGGAGCCGACCGCAGGTGGAAGTACGCACTACCGCCCTCACGTTCTTACTCTCGCCCCCCGTGGATGTCAATTCGCGAGGGCAGGAAGCCGCGCGCCCGTCGTGTCGTCAGCCCTCGAGCTCCGAGATCATCGCGTTGGCCCGACGGATGCGTCGGCTCAGCTCGCGCCCCAGATTGGTGAGGAGCCGGATGGCGATGGCGGGGTGCTCTGTGCCCAGCAGGTGGAACGCGTCTGCGGAGAGCACGTAGCACACCACCTCTTCGTCGGCGGTGACGGTGGCCGAGCGCGGTTGCTGGTCGAGGAGAGCGAGCTCGCCGAACACGGTGCCCGCGGAGAAGGAGGCGAGCCGGCGCTGCCGCCCCTGCCCGGGCACTTCCACCCTCACACTGGCCGTCCCCTGCGATATCAGGAAAAGGTCGCGGTCGTGGCTGCCTTCCTTGATCACGACCTCGCCTGCGCGAAAGGTGCGGCGCACGAGGAGCGCGCGCACCGCCGCACACTCGGCGTCGCTCAACCCCTCGAGGACGCTCAACCGGTCCACTTCCACCTCGCCGCCGAGCGCCTCCCCTCCTCCGCCCGCGAGAAGCACCCGATCCTCGGCCGATTCGAGCGCGGAGTCCGTGTCGGAGAACAGGCCGTGGTCGCCCAGCGCGCCCGCCACGCCCAGGTCGCGAAGGATGCGCGAGACGAGGTAGTTGTCGTGCGGGTGACTGATGAGAAGGTGGCCGCCCTGTCCCTTGAGGCGGTCGTTGATCTGAAGGAGGATGCGCGCGCCCGTGCTGTCGAGCTCGTTGACCCGCTTGAGATCGAGAATCACGTGATGGGCCCCCGCCTGTGTGGCGGCCTCCACGCGCCCGGCGAGGCCGTCGGCCGTGCCGAAGAAGATCGGCCCTTCGAGCTCGAAGACGACGATGCGTCGTCCATGCTCGGCCAATCGCTCCATCAGCTCGGGATCCCGGGCGCGCCGCGATCGCACCGTGTCGCCATGGTACGCCCGGCGCACCACCGACTTGCTCATCCGGACGAGGAAGAACAGGACGGCGAGGGCCACGCCCATGCCCACGCCGACCACCGGGTCGAAGATAAGAATGCTCGCGGCCACCAGCAAGACCACGAGGAGATCCACCCCCATCACGCGCCAGTGGGCGCGCTCGCCGCCCAGCATCCGCGCCAGATGCTGAAGGCTCCAGGGATCGAAGAGCTGGATGCCGACGACCACGAGCATGCCGGCGATCACCGCGCGGGGCAGCAAGGCAATGGCGGGGCCGAGAAGCATCACGGCGAGCAGCACCACCGAAGCGGCGACGACGATGGCCAAGCGCGTCCGCCCGCCCGCGCGGCGATTGGTCACGCTCGCCCCGAGATTCACCCCGCTGGGAATCCCACCAAAGCACGCGGCGATCGTATTGCCGAGGCCGAGGCGGGTCAGTTCCCGGCTGCCGCTCGAGCGCTCGCCGATCACGCCATCCATTACCCTCACGCAGAGCAGCACGTCGAGAGAAGAGACGATGGCCAGTCCGAACGCACCGATAGCGAGAGTGAGGAGCGCCGGCCACATCTCCCGATCCGCCACGAGCATCCCGAAGCTCGCCACGTACCTCGGCCAGGGCCACGTTTCCGGCAGAGGCCCCACCACCGGCCCGAGCATAGCCTGGGCGCCCAGCGCCCGGAGCGTGTAGTAGGCGGCGCTCCCCGCGAGCATCCCCTGGATCACCGGCGGCACCCGCCTGGTCAGCCGCGGGCCAGACCACATGACGAGCGCGGTGAAGAGGCCGACCGCGAGCGTGAGCGGCTGTACGGAGGCCAGGTTGGAAGCGAGGTCGCGCATCGGCACATGCCGGCGAAACCCTAGCAGGGCATCGACCTGGGCCAGAATGATGAGGATCGCGCCGGCATTCTGGAACCCGCCCATGACCGGAGATGGAATATAGCGGATGAGATATCCCAATTGCAGTACGCCGATCAGCGCCTGGAAGAGTCCCGCGGCGAGGACAACGAAGAACACGAGGCCGAGCGTTCGCTGGAAATCTCCGCGTGCGGCGGCGGCGGACGGACCTCGGGCCACGCCCTCGAAGATGACGGCCGCCATAACCAGCGTCACCACGCTCCGCGGCGTGTACATGAGGCTGGGAGAGCCTCGGAGGAGAGCGCCGGAGAAGAGCACAACCACGGCGCTCAAGAGACCGGCGAGGATACCGTAGGGAACATAGTCATTGCCGAGGGACTGGAGGGCGAAAAGCCCATAGCCCATGCTGAGAGGGATGATCAGGATTCCCGCGCTGACGCCCCCCGCTATGTCGCCTCGCAAGCCGGATCCCACGACGATGCTTTGCCCTCTCTCTCCGGGGGGATTCCGGCACTGCAGGATGGTCCGGCCGCCCGCCGGGTGATACTAACTCAAAGTCAGGACGGGCGGGAGCGTTGGGCGGGGGGCGAGAGTCAGAGCTTGCCGACGAGATACATGCTGCCGGTGGGCGCGGCGACGCCGCCCGCTGGCTCGAGGGTCACCGCGAAGGTGTCGGGCGGCCCGCCGGATTTAAGTGGCGCCACGCGGAGACTACCCACACCCTTGGCGTCCACGGCGAAGACGCCGGCCGGCATGGGCGCGCCCGTACCGGCAATCGCCCAGAGCTCATAGGCCTTGCCCGCGGGCGCTGGCGGCAGTCCCTGAGCGACAAGCAGGCCACCCGCCGTCGCGTGCCAAAGTACGCGAGCCTTGGCCTCGGGCGCGGGCGCGAGACCTGAGAGCGCGACGATCTGGGTCGCCGGATCCCGGAGTATGGTCACGAGTGATTCCTGGCGCGCCAGCTCCCGCTTGAGCTCGGTCTGTTCCTGGGCGAGCTGGCCGATCCGCCGGTCGTAGACGGTCGAGACGGCGAAACCGACCGCGATGGCCGCCACGCCCGCGGCCATGGCACCCACCGCGACCACCGTCCACAGCGATCGGTGCGGCGGCGCGGAGCGCGGCATGGACAGCACCCGCGTCACATTCCCTCGGGAGCGCTCCTCGGCGTCGATGCGCGCCATGAGCGCAGACTTGACGACGGGCGGCGGCGTTTCGGCCGTCTCCGCCGCGAGCGTCGCCACCGTCAACTCGAAGTCACGCAAGGCCGCCCGAGCGTCCACATCGCCCGCCGCGAGGAGCGCCTCGAACCGCGCGCGTTCCCCGACGTCGAGCGCTCCCAGAGCGTAGCCCGCGGCCAGCTCGACGACCTCATCGTGATTCATGCCAGCGTATGCCCCTCTCGCTTCATCAGGCTCCTCAGTCGCTCGAGCCCCAGCCGTGCCCGTGTCTTCACCGTCCCTAACGGTTCGCCGAGACGATGGGCGATCTCCGACTGCGTCAAGCCCTCGAAGAAAGCCAGCTCGACCACGCGCCGCTGCGGCTCGGGCAGGCCCTCGAGCGCTGACCGGACACGTCCTCGCCGCTCCGCCGCCACGCCGGGATTCTCCGCGGGCGCGTCGGAAGCGCTCGCGGCTATCGCATCGTCCACGGGCGCCACGAACGTCCTCTCTCTTCTACGTATGGCACGCAGCCTGTCGATTGCCCGCGTCTTCGCGCGCATGACCACCCACGCCTCGGGGCTGCCGCGACGGGGGTCGTAGCGGGCCGCCTCCTGCCATATCTGCCAGAACACCTCCTGCAGCACTTCCTCGCATGCCGCGGGGTCGCGGAGCACACGCCGTATGAGCCCGAGAGCGAGGCCCGCAAAGGCGTCGTAGAAGTGGCTGAAGGCTTCCCGGTCCCCTTGGGCAATCTTCGCGAGGAGGCCGGCGGACGCATCCGACGGCGGGAGGCCGACACTTTGCATATCGACGTAATCACTAGCAGCCCCCACATCGCGAGTCAATACATCCAGACGCACGTTCCCGTTCGTAGTCGAGGAGAGAGGTATGCCCGCTCGAGCCAGCGCTAGAATCCGAGCCGTAGACCCGTACTCCGCTGCAGGCGGGTCCGAGTTATAGACGACGGAAACGTCAACCCGAAGGGCGCCGGGCGGGTCATCCGCGTCGAGGAAGCTGTGTCAACCGGCCGTGCTCGTGGCGCGATCACCGATGCCGATCGTTTCATGGCCGCGAGTGACTGCGATAGGGGCCTATGTACGAGGATGGATACGCCAAAAGTCGGAGTCTCGCACCTTTCAGCTTGACAGCCTCCGGAGCCTGACTCGGTTATTCGGTAGCAACCCTCGGCAAGTGCGGGCCCAGCGGCACGCACGGGTCCACGAGTGCGTGATCGGATAAGGCCCGATCGAAAATCATTTCGCGGCCCGCGATCGCCCTTCTTGAACGCTCTCCATACGTCCGAAAACCGAGGTGTAGAGTCGCGTCACGAGAAGGAGGGCTCGCCATGCAGATCCATTCGCTCGCTGCTCATCACGTCTCGGAGCTGGACCGACTCGGCGACGAGATCGCCGAGCTGTCCGCGCACCTCGACGCCGCCACCGCACGCCTCTTGACCTTGATCCGCGAG
>WNFS01001104.1_pt1 | contig 19938 bp, 22 predicted proteins | sample 5400141 | NCBI WGS metagenome assembly WNFS01 (sample SAMN13153358, study PRJNA577476) | soil metagenome | isolation source: 60 cm saprolite under Madrone tree | place: USA:California | collected 2016-06-14
CAAGCTCTACCTGATCCGCGAGGCCCTCGCCTGCCGCCGCGCCCACGCGCCGCTCTTCCGTGAAGGCGAGTACCGGCCACTAGAGACGCGGGGTCCCCTAGCCGAACACATCCTCGGATTCGCACGAGTCGCGAAGGAGACCGTCGCGCTCACAATCGTCCCCCGCCTACTGGCCCGCCGCGGAATCGAAGAACCACCGCTCAGCGACAGTTACTGGGGCGACGAGACCCGGCTGCTCGTGCCGCCCCAGACCGGCCCACGGCTTGTCAACCGACTGACCGGCGAGCGCCTCGCGGTGGACCGCGGAGCTGTGTCACTGGCCGACGTGTTCGCCAACTTTCCTGTGGCGCTGCTTGTGAGTGAGGCGTGAGGTGCGGGACGCCGCCGGCTCGTTCGTCTTCTTCGGCGGCGGCCATGGAAGGCTTCACCGTGCTGGACCGCGCGTGCAGGACGGCAGGCGTCGCCGGTCTTGTCCCACATGACTTGCGCCGGTCGGCTGTGAGGAATCTCGAACGCGCCGGCGTCCCGCGAGCCACGGCAATGAAGCTCGTTGGTCACAAGACCGAAGCCATCTACCGCCGCTACGCCATCGTGGTCGAATCCGACCTTCTTGCGGGCGGCGAAAAGCTAGACGGGCTCCATTAGATTCAAGGCCTCGCCAAGCCAACCGTCGTTCCGTTCCCGAAGTCGCACTGACACAAAACTGGCACAATTTCGCAGCATGATCGTCGACGAACACACTCTACTTGTCGAACAAGTGCCTGATTTCAAATGGTGCCGGGAGGGGGGATCGCTCGATTGTGGAGGCTTTGATGTGGCCTTCAAGGGCTTGATCAAGGCGGCCTGAAGCTAGACAAAGCGGCAAACGCCCGGAGTTCCGCTCCACTCCCCCGGGCTGTGCCGTCTTGGATCTAGGTGGATGTAAAAGTCTTCTTCGAGAGACCATCCTCCTCGGCGCCCGCCGTCTAGTCGAAGGTGTTCCATTTGCCACGCTGCGCGTCATCGAGCGCCGACACTCGGAACCGGATTGCTAGGATCGGATGTCCAACGAGAGCCCTTGGTTCGAACACTACGCTCCCTGGGCGATATCCTTCGAATCCTGTTGTCTCTGACGACGGACCATCAGGCCATTGCTCCTTTGGCTGAGAAAGAATGTCAGGAGATGCTCGACGCCTACGCCACACATCGACCAGTGCCCCCCAACCTCCGTGACGAAGCCCAACGTACTCGCCATAACACCTTCCAAAGTGTCCTGAGCAGCTTCCGTTAGGACCAGCGCGTTCGGCCTATGAAACATCACCTCGATTTCGGATCGGCCCGGGTCCGCAGGTAGTTGGATCGTTGTTTCCGCTCGTACGATAGATCTGCCAACAGCATCAAGGATCGGAGATTCCCTTCTCTGAGACTGCAACACCTCCATTCGGCGCGCCCGATGGACCAGCATGTTGCGGAAGTCAGTCGCCCACTTCAACCAGCCCGCCGGACCTACTCTCTCGACGGCGTTCTCCACGTGCGTGAACAATTCCATCTGTATTGCTCGCCCAGCTTCAGGCAGTTTCCTGCTCTGAAATGCAGCTCTAGCTGAGGCTAGATCTGCTGTGAGGATTCTAGTGGGAAGTGCTGCCACGCCCACGATGGTGGCTCCAAGGCAATCGAGCGTACCAACGATGGCCCGGAAGAACCCAGCCACATGAGCGCTCGCCAGGCGTAGCGGAAGATCGTCTAGTGCCCGCACCCGCCGAGGAAGAACACCCCGTGACTCTAAGCTTTCGCTGTAAAAGGTGCTCCTCTGTTGCCAAAGATCTACAAGCTCCAAGAGATGAAGTTTGGCTTCGGTCGCGTTCCTCTGGATCGAATTCGTACACAGTAGTAAATGGTCGCTGATCAAGATCCGGCGTTTTGTACCCGGGTGAGGAGACCACCAACCGACTCCAAAATGCGCAGGATCGAGATCCCCGACAATATCTTGATGGAGGCTTCTGATTTCGGGGATGGTTGTTCCAAGCGCATCGTCAAACTGAAAATCCAGATCTCCGCCGAGAACATATGGGGCGTCGAGACGCGCAATGTCCTCGGGTCTCAATGCGCCTCCTCCGGAGCAAGCAACCCGTGGCGCCGACTCATGTGCGACTTCACGGGATTGTGGATCGCAGATCGCACCCTAGGATAGTACGACGCGCGTCGGGATCGGCGCGCCTGCGAACGAATTAGATACGTTCCCGATGACTGCGGCAACGATTGATGTCAGGGCACTAGCACTGCTCGCCTCTGCCATGGGTTCCCCTAACTCTGTTGGCGTGGGATCCGCCTGTCATCGTCGATCGACGCGCCGTCTCTGGTCAACCGAATGGTCGTTTCGTAATGCTGACCCACAATGGATGCGTATTTGAGAACAACCTTGAAGCGACCGTGACTCAGGAGGCTGTGCGCGGCCGGACCATGATCGTCCTCTGGATGATCGGTCAGTGGTTCAGTCGTCGAGAGCCGCGACTTGAGTCGCCACGTTGGTTCGATGTCGTCCCGTCCGGGCGCGATGTGCGTGAGCCGCGCCCTAACCTCGAACAGTGCTGAATCCTCAACTGCCTCGATCGACACGTTGCGGGCAACACCCTTGCCGAGATTGACCGGATGTACGAAGGGATTGACACCGGACACGACCTCGATCGAGACGAATGGCCGATTCTGCAGCTCAGTCTGGAGCTGAGCTTCCTTTCTGAGGCGCCACGTCTCGATCGTGTACCAGAGGATGACGAGGCCGGTTGCGAGATAGATTGCGCTCGATGTCTCAAGTCGCGTGCCAAGTGCGCCCACGAGCAAGATGAACAAGGCGGTCGCTGCAAGATAGGCGCCGAGGGCCTTCAATAAGCGCGTCCCCTACTTCGCACGATCCACGCGTATCGATTCACGCGATCTCGCCCCTCATATAGGTCTCACATTTGGCGGGCCGGAGTATAGCAGGGATCGACGGGGTGCAGGCGCACGGTGGCTGAGCAGGACAGGAACGACGCAGGTGGCGAGCACCCCGTTTCCGGGCCAACGAGGTGCGGTTACTCCTCGGGGTCATCGCCTACAACCTCGGCAATCTCCTGCGGCGGCTCGTCTTGCCGCTCGCTATCCAGCATTGGTCGCTGACCAGCCTCCAGCAGCGGCTGTTCAAGACCGGCGGTCGCCTGATCCGGCATGCGCGGCACTTCATCCTGCAGCTCGCCGAGAGCCACTTGACATTACGCCTGTTTGCGCAGATTGTCGGGCGCATCGAGCGGCTCGCGTGGCATCCGACGTGATCACGAGCCCCACCGAGTGAAGGCGATGACGAGTGAGGGGCGATCCGGTAGGGGTATCTCTGAACGCGACGGCGTTGACGAGCTGACCGACGGGACGGTTCGCTCAGTGGACGCTGCCACGGGGGCGGGAATCGGTCCATATTGGAAATCCCGGATAATTGCACTTGCCGGGCGGTAGGCGATACAGCGGCTGCTCGAGGCGTGCCGGATCAGCGGCGCCAGCTCGACACGCCCATTCGCGCAAGGGGAGGACACCATGGCGGGACGCGACTGGCGTATCGAAGGCAAGTACGTCGAGTATTGCAGCTGCGATCACGGCTGCCCGTGCGAGTCCATGGCGGATCCGACGCAGGGAATCTGCACGGGGCTAGTGGCGTTCAAGATCGACAAGGGCTATTGCGAGAAGGTCAGCCTCGATGGTCTCGCGGTGGCCGGGACGTTCTATTTCCCGCGCGCGATCCACCACGGCCAAGGCGTGTTCCAGCCGATCATCGACGAGCGGGCGAACGACGCGCAGAAGGACGCGCTGTTCTACATCCTGTCCGGCGAGGACCAGAAGGTTGGCACCATGTTCCAGATCTTCTCGGTCATCATCGAGACGATCAAGGACCCGCAGTTCGCCAACATCACCTTCGACTGGGACCTCGACAAGCGCACGGCGCGGGTCGAGGTGCCGAACATCGTCAAGGCGCGCAGCGAGCCGATCCGCAACCCTGTGACCGACCAGGAGCACCGCATGATCACGGTACTGCCGGACGGCTGGGTGTTCCACGAGGCGGAAAACGCCTCCGGTTTCGCCAAGGGGATCGGCGCGATCAAATTCGATCTCAGCCGCCGGCACAGCTCGCTGGCGCACGTCGCCTGGGGACCGAACGGGCTGGTCCACTCCTACGGGGAGTACAAGCAGAAATTCGGCCGCCCCTAGAGGCGGCCCGGGCGAGGCCATCACGGCAGCCAGCGAACCGGCGCTCGAGGTCCTGCTGCGCCGCGACCGGGCGGTCGTGGTCGCGGCCCTGCTCGCGGTCATCGTGCTGTCCTGGACGTGGATCGCGCTCGGCGCCGGGATGGGCACGAGCGCGCTCGCGATGACCCGCATGCCGCGCGACATGGTCATGCAGCCGGCGGTGTGGAGCGCCGGCTATGCCGTTCTGATGTTCTCGATGTGGTGGATCATGATGCTGGCGATGATGCTGCCGAGCGCCTCGCCCATGCTGCTGATCTTCGCCCGCATCCGCCGCCGCGAGCAGGCGGCAGCTCGGCCCTGGACGCCGACCGGCGTCTTCGCCGCCGGCTATCTCGCCGCCTGGGCCGCCTTCAGCGCCGCGGCGGTCGCGCTGCAGTGGGCGCTGGAGCGGGCCGGCCTGCTGTCGTCGATGATGAGCACGACCGCCGTGTGGCTCGGGGCCGCGATCCTGATCGCCGCCGGCCTGTGGCAGCTCGGCCCGATCAAGCACACCTGCCTGCGGCACTGCCGTTCGCCGATCGGCTTCCTCGCCGCGCACTGGCGCGACGGCCTCGCCGGCGCCTTCCGCATGGGGCTCGTGCACGGCGCCTACTGCCTGGGGTGCTGCTGGTTCCTGATGGTCCTGCTGTTCTTCGGCGGCGTGATGAACCTCTACTGGATCGCCGGGCTCGCCGCCTTCGTGCTGCTGGAAAAGCTGACGCCGATGGGCCACTGGCTCGGCTACGCCTCCGGGCTCGGCCTCGCCGCCTTGGGTGTCTGGCTGCTGGCGACGGCTTGACGGCTCGCCCCCACGCCACGACGGACACGATCCACGCTAAAGCTTCTTCCGTCTCCGAGATGCCCCGGAAATGTCCCCATTAGAAGTGCCCCTAGAGGGCGGCCATGTTCACGCTGCTCACTGATCTCGATGCGTTCTACCACGGCGGTGCGGCAAGCTGCCGGCACGCCGGCCTACGAGCGCTCGCGGCGAGACCGCTATAAGGTCGAGGCCCTGTTCGCGGAACTCAAACAGCGGCTCCGGCTGGGGCGTGTCCGATTGCGCCGGCTCTGGAACGTCGCGGAGCAGTTCCACTTGGCGGCCACCGCGCAGAATCTGAAACGGCTAGTGCAGTTCATCGGCCGCGGGCAACCGGTGCCAACGCCGAGCACGCCCTGAGCGTGATCCGAAGACGAAGTCGGGAAGCACGAAACCGGCAATCAGTCATGTACGCCGAGGATCGGTTGGGGCGCGAAGCCATCGAGACCGGCTGGATCGTGAAGCAGATCATTGACTCCAACCTCAGGCTCTTCTTCGCAGACGGCACCGAACGCAAGTTGGGGAGCGCGACGGATGCGCTACTGATGAACATCTCGAACTTCGGCGCGGCCTTTGAGCACGAGCGTGCTGTGGCGCGGACGCGGGACAAGATGTTCTCCAAAGCGGCGAGCGGCCAGCATACCGGAGGCCGCTGCTATGGCTACAAGTCCGTCGCCGTAAATGGGCACGTCGAACTTCGCGTGGACCCCGCCGAGGCCGCTATCGTGCGCCGCATCTTCGAGATGAGCGTCGCGGGTCAGGGCATCAAGACGATTGCCATCACGTTGAACGATGAAGGGGTGCCGGGACCGAAGAACCAGTGGTCCGCAACTGGCGTCCGTGATCTTCTTCGGAATGAGCGGTACTGTGGCACGTTGCTCTTCGGTCGCACCCGGTGGGAAGTGCGGGCCGGCGTCCGTCGGAAAATTGATGTATCGAAGTCAGAGTGGAAACGCACCGAACGCCCAGACCTACGAATCGTGCCTGAGGCGCTCTGGACCGCCGCCCGTGACCGGATCAACGCGACCTTCAAGACATACCTTCGTCAGCAGGGTGGGCGTCTAACTGGGAAACCAGAGCGCAGCTTGATGGCCTCCTCGTACCTGCTGAGTGGGATGCTGGTGTGCGGTCTCTGCGGCGGCAGTTTGACGGGCAGGACCGCACGGAGCCGCAGCGGCCAAGAGCATCGCTACTACGTCTGTGGAACCCACCGCACTCGTGGCCGCACAGCCTGCACTAACAATCTCAGTCTGAATGGCGACACGATCCACAGCATGATCGTGACCGCGTTCCAGGACGATATACTTACCGTCGAACGGGTCGAGCGGACGGTGCGCGGCGCACTCGAAGATCGAGCAGAACATCCGGCGCAGGTCGAGGCGCGGCGGCAGGGGCTCGCGCAGGCGCTGGGGAAGGTCGAGTCGGAGATCGAGCGGCTCACCAGTGCCATCGCGGGCGGCGCTGATCTGAAGAGCGTGGTCGAGGCCCTGAAGAGCCGCGAGCGGGAGCGTGACGATCTTCGGGTCCGGATCGAATACGCTGACGGGCTCGCCAAGGCTGCGGCAGCTTGGGACTCAGGGGCGCAGGGTGAGGTGCTTCGGGTCGCTTTGGCCGACTGGCATGGGCTGCTCGACGCAGAGCCGGTGGTAGCGCGCCAGATCCTGCGGAAGTTGCTGCTCGGCCCGATCCACGTCCTACCGGAGCAGGATGATGAAGGCAGGTGGACCTTCAGCTTTGCCGCCGCCGCCACCTACGACAGGGCGATCCACGGCATCATCGGGGTCAACGACTTCGACGCCGATCTCCGACGCCTACTCACTGATCACGCTTCTATGGTTTCAGGCACTTGCGTAGTGCCGTATCAGGCGTGCCGGGAGGGGGGATCGAACCCCCATGAGCTTGCGCTCAAAGGTTTTTGAGACCTTCGCGTCTGCCAGTTCCGCCATCCCGGCGTGGGTAGGCCGCGGGACAGTGTAGCGGGGCAGCGGCGCCCGGCGCAAGCGTCGCTCAGCCCTCCGGCTCGACGCCCAGCCCCTCCGCCACCCGATTCGTGTAGTTGAAGTAAGCGGTGACGAAGGCCGCCTCGAAGATCTCCGCCTCCGAGAAGCCGGCGGCCCGCATCGCCCCCACGTCGCTCTCGCAGATCTCGCGCGGCGCGCGTGTGAGCTTGAGCGCATAGGCGATGAGCACGCGGTCGGCGCCGTGGAGCGGCGCGGCGGCGCCTCGCTCGTCACGTGAATCCATGCCATGGCTAGCTCTCCGGGGTTGCGCCCAACCGTCGACGCCTGAGCGCCTCGCGGGCCGTGCCGAGCACACCTTTGGGAAAGAAGAACACTACGAGTATGAAGAGGACTCCGAAGATGAGCAGCCAGCGCGCGGTCAGCCGCTGAGCGAGCTCGGAGCCGCCGAGGAGCACCGCGAGTCCTCGGAGGTCCGGGAGCAGGAGTCGAGCGGTGAGAAGGACAGCGGCGCCGATCAGGCTGCCCCACAGCGTGCCGATGCCGCCGATGATGACCATGAGCAGCACGTCCAGCATGACCGGCACGCCCAGCGCCGACTCCGGATTCACGTAGCGCACCCACATGAGATAGCAACCGCCCACGATGGCGGCGACCACGCTCGCGAACGTAGAGGAAGCGATCTGGAGGGCGAAGGTGGGCACGCCCAGCGCCTCCGCGCGGAGCTCATTGTCCCGGATGGCCTGGAGCGTCCGGCCCAGTGGGGAGACCACGAAGCGGCTCATGACGAGGAAGAGTCCCGCGCACACGCCGAGCACGATGTAGTAGGTCACGAGCTTGCCCGTGAGCGGGATGCCGAACACTCGGCCGCCGTCGTAGGCGACGGCGAAGACGCCAGGGAGTCTGGGCGAGAGCCCATCCTCGCCGCCCGTCAGGGCGCTCCACTGCACAGCCAGGATGCCCGAGAATTCCGCGAAAGCCAGGGTGATCATGGCGAAGAAGATCGCCTTGACCCGCAGCGAAAACGCCCCGATCAGCACGGCCACCACTGCCGACACAACCATGCCGGAGAGAAAGCCCACGAGCAGATGGCCGTACGTCGGCGCCCCGAAGCGCCCCACCGCGAGGGCCACCGCATAGGCGCCGAAGCCGAAATACATGGCGTGACCGAAGGAGACGATGCCCGTGTAGCCGATGACCACGTCGTAGGAAGCCACGAGCGCGCCGAAGATGGCGATCTTGATCGCGAGATCCGTCGCCTGGAAGGACGGAATGACCAGCGGCACGAGGGCGAAGAGAGCGAGCGCGGCCACGCGCAGCCACACGGTGGGCCCGGGCCCGCGCCGCGCCCGCTCGGCTTTCTGCGCGATCGGCGACAGCGTCGGCGCTCCCCTCATCGGGAGGCGCCGAAGAGACCAGTGGGCCGGATGAGGAGCACGAGGACCATGAGCACCATGTTCACGCCGAGGGCGGCCTTGGGAAGCAGGAACGCGACATAGTTGTACGAGAGCCCCACCATGAGCGCGCCCACCAGCGAGCCCGTCACGCTGCCGAGCCCGCCGATGATGACCACGATGAAGGCGAAGATGAGCTGCTCGCCCCCCATGGCGGGGCTCACCGATTGGCGGAAGACGGCCCACATGAGCCCACCCAGCGCGGCCAGCGCCGAGCCCAGGGCGAAGACGCCGGTGAAGTAGCGGTGGATATTGTGGCCCAGCACCTGCACCATCTCGCCGCTCTCCACGCCCGCGCGCACGATCAGTCCCACGCGCGTCTTGTGCAGCAGGAGCAGCATGCCCGCGTACACGGCGAGCCCCAGACCGATGGCGATGACGGGCACGCGGAGCACGATAACGTCCGCCACATCCCACGAGCCCTGGAAGGACACGGGCACCGGCATGACCTGGTCGTTCGGACCCCACACGATGCGGATCATTTCCTCGAGCACGATGGTGGCGCCCAACGTGATGAGGATCTGGAACATGTGCTGCCCGTAGACCGGCCGAACGATGACCCGCTCGAGCACGATGCCGAGCACGAAGGCGACGAGGACCGCGGCGGCGAGGGCCACGAGAAGCGACAACGCGTTCAAGAACACCGAAGGCGACTCGGCCCAGCCCGCGCGGCGATTCAGGAGCAGGAGGGCACTCAACCCGGCATAGGCGCCCCAGGAGAAGAGCGCGCCGTGGGCGAAGTTGAGCACGTCCATCAGGCCGAAGATCAGGGTCAGCCCCGAGGCCACGAGGAAGATGAGCATGCCCATGGCGAGGCCGGCCACGGTGAGGGTGAGATACACGCGCGGCTCCATGCCGAGGAGGGGCAGGAGCGCCAGGGCAAGCACGATGACGGCGGGCGCGGCGCGCTTCATATGCCCAGGTAGCGCTTCTTCAGTCCCGCATCGGACACGAGCGCCGACATGGGCCCCTCGCCCACGGTGCGCCCATCGTCGATCAAGAAGAAGTGATCGGCGAGAACCTCGGCCATGGCGAAGTTCTGCTCGACGAGGAGCACGGTCGTCTCGTGCTTGACGGCGCGGAGAGCGGCGATGAGGTGCTCGACCATGATGGGGGCCAAGCCCTTGGACGGCTCGTCGATCAGGAGCAGCCGCTGCGGATTGACGAAGGCGCGCGCGATGGCGAGCATCTGCTTCTGGCCGCCGGAGAGCGTGCCCGCCCGCGCATGGCGGAAGCGATCCAGATCGGGGAAGAGGGTCAGCATGCGGGCCAGACGATCCCGGCGCTCCGCGTCGTCCCTGTGCATGGCCACGCGCAAGTTCTCGTCCACGGAGAGGGTGGCGAATATGCCCTGCCCTTCCGGAACGAAGCCTACGCCAAGCCGCGCCACGTGGTAGGGCGCCATGCCCTCGATGGCCTGCCCTTCGAATCGGATCGCCCCCCGAGCCGGATGCAGGAGCCCGATGATGCTCCGCATCGTCGTGGTCTTGCCCGCGCCGTTCCGTCCCATCAGCACGGTGACGGCGTCGCGCCGCGCGGTGAGGGTCACGCCCTGGAGGATGTGGTGCTGGCCGATGTAGGTGTGGAGGCCCTCCACCTCGAGGACGATCTCGCTCATCTCAGCGGACGCCGCCGCCGAAATAGGCCGCCTGCACGTCCGCGTTGCCGCTGATGGCCTCCGGCGTGTCGTCGGCGATGAGGCGGCCATCCTTGAGCACGGCGATCGAGTCCGACAGGGCCATGATCATGTCGATCTTGTGCTCCACGAGCAGGATCGTGCGGTCTCCGCGGCGGCGTATGGCCTCGATCAGCGCGATGATGGACGGCACTTCCTCGAGCGACATGCCCGCGGTGGGCTCGTCGAGCAACAGGACTTCCGCGTCGAGGGCAAGCAGGATGCCCACCTCGAGCTTGCGCTTCTCGCCGTGGGCCAGCTCGCTGGCCGGCGACTGCCCCTTGGCTCCGAGAAGGACGGTCTCGAGGATGGCCCGGGCGCGATCCTCCAGCTCGGGAAAGCTCCGATAGCTCTGCCAGGCGTTGAAGGTCAGTCCTGCGCGCGCCTGCAGGGCGATGCGCACGTTCTCGAGCACGGACAAACTCGGAAAGATATTGGTGAGCTGAAAGGACCGCCCGATCCCCGCGCGCGTGCGGCGCGCGGCCGTCCAGCCCGTGATGTCCCGTCCCTTGAAGGCGATGCTCCCGCCCGAGGCGCGATACTGGCCGGAAAGCAGGTTGAAGAGTGTGGTCTTCCCCGCCCCGTTGGGCCCGATGATGCTCTTGAGGGCGCGGGATGGCACGTCGAGGCTGACATGGTCTACGGCCACGTGACCACCGAAGCGTATGGTCAGGTCGCGCGTGGAGAGGACGGGCGCGTCAGCCGTTGCTAGCTCCCGAGACCCCCATCGCGCGCCTACCTCTTGTTCTGGATGGGCGGCGCCGTCTCCTGCAACGTGAGCTCACGGGTCAGGGTGGGGATGAGCCACGGGACATCCGCCTTCGAGGTGAGCTTGAAGTCGTACATGCTCTGGAGCGCCTGATGGTCCTCCTTGCGGAAGATCATCTTGCCCTTGGGCGTCTGGAACTCCATGCCTTCCATGGCGGCGATGAGCTTCTCGGTGTCCGTACCGCCCGCCTTCTGGATGGCGGCGACCACGGCCATGGCCGCGGCAAAACCGCCGCAGGTGAAGAAGTCCGGCGGCTCCTTGAAGCGCTTCAGGTGCTCGGTCACGAACCACGTGTTGACGGGGTTCTTGGGAATCTCGTAGTAGTAGTACGCGCCACCGACCATGCCTTCGAGGTTGTAGCTCTTGAAGGCCTTGAGGATGTCGAGGACATTGCCGCCGCTCGTAATCGTGATGCCGCTCTTGTCGACCTTGCTCGCCACGAGCTGAGCGTACGGCCCGCCCTTGCCCGCCCAGATGACCGCGACGTACTTGGGACCCTTGGCGTCTTTGAGCGCGCCCAGGATCTTCTGAATGGGCGCGGTGAAGTCGGTGGCGTCGCGCGGCGTGTACTCCTCGTGGACCACCTTGGCCCCCAGCTTTTCGACCTGCACCTTGTAGGCGGCCACGCCGTCCTTGCCGAAGGCGTAGTCCTGGGCGATGGTGGCGATGCTCACGCCCGGCTTGGCCACGGCCAAGGCATTGGCGATGGCATCCTGACTCGAGGTCCGGCCCGTGCGGAAGATGTAGCGGTTCCACGCCTCACCGGTGATGCTATCGGCCACCGCCGGCTCCACGATGAGGACCTTCTTGAACTCGGCGGCCACGGGCAGGATGGCCAGCGCCGCCGCGCTGGAGGTGGTGCCCACGACGAGGTCAACCTTGTCGTCGGCGTAGAGCTTGGTCACCTTCTGCTTGGAGACGTCGGGCTTGAGCTGGTCGTCTTCGATGAGCACCTCGATCTTCCGCCCGAGCACTTCGCCTTTGCCGCCCGTGGCGTATTCGAGGCCCATGGTGAAGCCGGTGATTTCCTGTTTGGCGTAGACCTCGAAAGGCCCCGAGATGCCCTGCACCAGGCCGATCTTTATCGTTTGAGCCGCGGCCGCTCCCGGCAGCATCAGAGCCAGCGCGATCGTCGCCGCCATCACCATGCGTCTCATCGTCATGCCTGTCCCTCCAGTGGGGTTGTCTCGCTTGGGCGACACGCTAGCAGCTTCGCCGCACCGCGTCAAGCTCGACGGCGCCTTACTTTGCGGGCCTGGTGATGGCGGCGTAGACCATGTCCTTGAGCAGGTAGCGATAGGCCACGCGATGCTTGGGCGACTGCATCATGAAGACGACGAACATGTCCTCCTTGGGGTCGACCCAGAAATAGGTGCCGCCCGCTCCGCCCCAGTTGAACTCGCCCGCCGTGCCGGCGAATGGCGACACGCCGGCATCCTTTCGCACCGCGAAACCGAGGCCAAAGCCGAAGCCCGGCCCCGGCAGATAGAGCGGGCCCTGGTCGATGGCCGTGCCCAGGTGATCGGACGTCATGTTGGCAATCGTCTTGGGACCGAGGATGCGCCTGCCCTCGAGCGTGCCGCCGTTGAGCAGCATCTGGAGGAAGCGCGCATAGTCCATCGCCGTGCCCACCATGCCGCCCCCGCCCGACTCCGCCGGCTGGGCCACGCGCGGATCGTTGAATTCCGCATCGACACCGATGCTGCGGTCGTCGGGGAAGGGCTCGGCGATGCGGCTCTGCTTGGTCTTGTCGGTCACGTAGAAGCTCGTGTCCTTCATGCCCATCGGATCGAGCAGGCGCTCTTTTTCGAACTCGTATAGGGATTGCCGCGAGATCACCTCGACGAGCCGACCGAGCACATCGGTGGAGTGGCTGTAGTCCCACGTGGTGCCCGGCTGATAGGCGAGGGGCAGCTTGGCGAGCCGGTCCACCAGCTCCGCATTCGAGGGCGAGTCGTTCCAAACTTTTGCCTCGACGTACATCTTCTTGACTTGTCCGGGCCCGAAGAACCCATAGGTGAGGCCCGAGGTGTGGCGGAACAGATCCTGGATGGTCATGTCGCGCTTGGTCGGCACCAGCTCGAGGGTAGCCTTGCCGCCGCTTGGATCAGGCTTCTCCACACCCACCTTGAGGCCGCCCAGCTGCGGGATGTACTTGGAGACGGGCTCGGACAGATTGAATCTCCCGTCCTCCCAGAGCATCATGGCCGCCACCGACGTGATGGGCTTGCTCATCGAGTAGATGCGGAAGATCGAGTCCTTGGTCATCGGCACCTTGGTCGCGGGATCGCGAACACCGACGGTCTCGAAGTAGGCAATCTTGCCGTGGCGGGCAATCAGGACGATCGCGCCTGGAATGACCCGCGTGTCGACATCGGCCTTGAGCGTCTCGGTGATCCGTTGCAGGCGCTCCGACGACAACCCGACTTGCTCTGGCTTGGCACTCGGCAGGCTCTGCGCCTCGACAGTGACCGCGACAATCAAACAGAGCAGAGCCGCGGGCAGCGTAGCCTTCACTCGCATCATGCTCGTCCTCCTCGTTGAGGTTGCTCCGAACGATCGCGACGGCCGCCGTCTGAGGGCGCCACGCTATCAGCGCCACCATATGGCGTCAAGCAACGGAGGGAGACGCAAGTATCAGCAAACCTTGACAACTTTCACCTCGGGCAGTATTCTCCATCTCTCATGGGGCTGTAGCTCAGTTGGGAGAGCACAAGGCTGGCAGTCTTGGGGTCAGGGGTTCGAGCCCCCTCAGCTCCACCAAAATCTTGCGGGGCTACGGAGCAATCCGTAGCCCCGTTTGTTTTCCGACCACCCTCGGCGACCCCGACGGCATGATGTGGCGGCTGCTGAGCCCGGGCGGCGTCTACGACTATTGGCGCGACGCCAAGTTCGACGAGCTGGGCACCGCCGCTCGCTTTTCGGTGGACGAGAAGTTCCGCGCCGACGCGTACCAGGCGATGACCAAGGTTTTTCTCGAAAACCTTCCGTGGCTGCCTGTCATCCAGCCCTACGAGGACTACGGGCTGCAGAAGTACGTCAAGTTCACCCCGAATCCGAACCAGCAGTTCGAGGTCCGACGCTCCAACTTCAAGTTCCGCCGCGCCTAGGCGTCGGGCTGCCGCGTGGATTGCCAGGCGATCATGCGCCACTGCTCGCCGCTTTTCGCGTACACGGCGAGGTAGCGCACGGTGAAGCGCTGCTCCTTGCCTCCGCTCTCCACGTGCATCTCGGACACGCCGTTGACCACGCCGATCCCCCCGTGAACCCGTGCCCTTCGCTCGCGGGGCGCGATACCCCGATAGTGGGGCTTGCCCGCGCGGAGATTCGCCACGTGCTCGGCCTTTGTCTCGAACCGCGCGGTGGAATGCACGTAGGTCAGATCGTCGGCCAGCGCCGCGTCGAGCGCGGCCCAGTCACTGTTTCGCATCGCTTCGAAGCGACGATCGTCGGCTTTGAGAACCTCGGCGGCGGTTGCCTCGGCATCCATCGGCATCGGCCTCCTGCACAGGGTGGGGATCCTGGTGCGTGTGGCGTCCTAACCGACCTCGACCAGCTCCAGCGCCTCGCGGCTCGGCCCTTCGATCATCACGGCGCGAGTGTCGCCGAGGGAGTAGGTCTCCTCGAGGAACGTGACACCTTCGCGGCGCAGCTTGGCGATCCAGAGATCGAGATCGGCGACGCCGAGGGCGATGTGATCATAGAGCTGGCCGCGGGTGCTCACGAGCGGCCGGTCATCCTGACGCACGTACGTGGGCAAAGCTACGTCACCGAACACCACGGCGGCCGACGGCGCGCGGTACATTCCTGCCCGGTCGAGGGCCGGCCAGCTCCGCTCGGGGCCGCGCGGCACCCGGCAGGTGTCTTCGGTCAGAGGAGTGGCGCTGGTGCGCCCGGCGAAAACGGGCGCGTTGAGGCGGGTCTGATACCAGAGCTGAGCACAGAATGGATCGTCCTGATACATGTGCACGTGGTTGAAGCGCTCGGCCGGATGATTGCCCGCGTATTCCACGAGCGCATGGTCGGGCCCCTGCATGTAGCCGAAACCGCCGGTGCGCGTGGGCTGCACGCCGTTGGCCTTGGCCTCGGCGATTTGCGCTCGGGTCAAGCCGGGCGTGCGGCCGATGCCGGGCCAGGTGTCGCTGCTCACGAAGACCGAACCACCTTCGTCCGTCGTGTAGAGGGGCAAGAGGGGGACGTCCGGCCGCGCCTTGTACGATTCGAGGCTCGCGCGCGTGTCGGTGACATGCCAGCCGAAGTGCCAGATCGCACTTTGGGGTGCGGAGACGGGCGCGGTGTCGACGCGGGTGAACAAGACCAGAACGTTGTTCGGCGCGGCAAGGGCGGGCCGGCCGCCCCACCAGGCCGTCGCAGAGGAGGGAAACTGCCGGACATAAAAATCGATGGCCGCGTCGGGATCGAGGGAGTTCAGGTGGAGATGATGGAAGCTGGGAGCCGGGAGCATGTCCTATTCCTCCGTATTCGTCGCGGCCTTTCGCACGAGAGCCTCCAGCGCCTCGTAGGGTTGAGCGCCCACCACGCCGTAGCGGCCCACGACGAATGTGGGCACGCCCGTGACCCCGTACTGGCGTGAGAGCTCCCAGTCGGCGTCCACGGCGGCCTCGAAGGTTCGCTTCTCCAGCACCTCGCGCGCGTCTCCGACTGACAGGCCCAGCCGCTCCACGATGTCGAGAAGCACTGCGGGTTGCGAGATATCGCGCGCCTCGACGAAGTAGGCGCGAAACAGCGCGTCGTGAAGCGCCTCCCCGCCCGGTTGCGTGTCCGCCCACTTGCCCAACTCCTGGGCGAGGCGGCTATTGTAGGTCATGGTGCGCTCGCCGTACGGCAGTCCTTCCGCGTCCATGCGCGCCTTCATCTGCGCGTGCATGGCCTTCCGGTCCACCTGACGCCCCGAGAACAGATCGGCCAGCGAGCGGCCTTCCGCCGGCGTGTCCGGGTGCAGGGGGAAATGTATCCACTCGACTTTTACGTTGTGCTCGGCCTTGAGCTTCTCAATACGCACGGTACTGAGATAGCACCATGGTCAGACGTAGTCGGAGAAGATCTGCATCGTGATGGGGTGGGTCATGGCGCCTCCTGTCCGTAGAGTGTCTTCTTCCTGTGTGCCGATCGCAGAATGCCATAGATCGCGTCGAGGGTCATGGGCACCTTCGCCCGTGACGGGCGGGCTCAGGCCCGGGAGGGACGGAGGCGCGGAAGAACTACGGCGAGGTCAACGAGGCTCGAAGACGACGGAGACAACGCCCTGGGCGACGGTGCGCTCGAGGATGCGGGTGCGGTGCGCGAGGAGACGCAGCATGCGGTGATTCTCGCAGAGCACGTCGGCACGGAAGCGCGTGAGGCCCCGCTCCGTCCCTGCACGGAGCACCTCGTCCAGGAGCAGGGGGCCCAGCCCCTGACCCTGATAGCCGTCTTCCAGCAGGAAGGCGACCTCGCCCAGCGTCTCCTCACCCGTGGGCTCGTAGCGCCCCACGCCGACCAATTCGATGCCTGCCACGGTCTCGCGCTCGACGACCACGGCGAGGCGACGGCGATAGTCCACGTTGGCAAAGTAGTGGCCCCAATCAGACGGCAGGTGCCGCATCACGGTAAAGAAGCGCTGATACGCCGTGTGACGAGAGAGACGATCATAGAGCGTGACCAGGCGCGGCTCGTCATCAGGACGGATCGGTCGGATTCGAAGCGTTTCCCCATTCCTGAGCGTCACGTCGCGAGCGATCGTGACCGGATAGCCTTCGGGCACCACCGTGTGACGCTGGAGCTCTTCGAACATGGCGACCCATTCAGGAGCAAGAATGATGCCGCGCGTCATCTGATGCAAGTGGCTGAGTTCATGGAGAGCTTCAAAATGCATCACGACCTGCGCTGCCGCCATACTCGTCAGACGGTGGCGAAGGTGGAGGCTCTCCGGTAGTAAGGTTGAGCCCGGCCTCTCATCGCAGTAATGGCAGTAATGGCCACGCGGGGCGAGAAAGCGAGAAGCCATGCGCGCACTACGGGACTCGTTCCGGCGACTGCGGTGGGCGGAGGGGCAGAGCCGTTCGGCCAAGACCGTCGAGGTCTTCGGCTGGCTCATCCTGATCGAGGGGGGCCTGATCATTCTCGCTCCTCACATCGTGGTGTGGGTGCTCCGGCTTCCCGCCTTGGCCGAGCAGGGCGAACACTACTTCCGGCTGCTCGGGCTGCTCGTCGGTGGCGTGGGCATGTTGTACGTCGTGAGCGGGCGGATGAATGCGGAGGGTTTCGTATTCGCGTCGCTGCTCGACCGGCCCCTCGTCCCTCCCGCCATGGCGCTCCTGTGGCACTTCGATATCGTTCCGGGACCGCTGGCCCTGGCCTTCGCCATCCAGGACTTCGGCAGCTTCCTCTGGACCTTGACCACGTGGCTGGCGGAACGTCGGCCTTCCGCGGCGACCCTCCTCGAGGGCGGCAACACGTTCTCGGATGACCTGGAGAGCCCGAGCATCCGCGCCATGCAGGCGATCTACTCGGCCGCGATGTTCGAGGAGCTCAAGATGTTCCAGGTCGTCGACAAGCTCGTCGCGCTGTTCCGGGCCGGGATGCTCCCGCTCGGGCACGGTGAGGGAGCCGACAGGCTCCGCCGGTTCGGCGAGAATGCCACGCGGCGGCTCCCCGAGAGCGAGCGGCGCGCCATCTATCAACGCGCGCTCGGCATTGGATCGGAAGACGGCATCGACTCTAACCGCGAGTTCAACGATCTGTGGCTGCGGTTTCTCTCCGCCGTCAAATCAGCGACCGTCCAGAGCCCGGACGCGAGCCAGGAACCGCTGCGAAAGGCCGGGCAAAACCTCGCCTCGAACCTCTCCCGCCACGGCGACGGCATGGCCTACGTCGCGGCCACGGAGCTCCAGTCGCACATGAGGGATATGCTGGACTTGTTGTCGGATCGAGAGGTTCAATCCGCGGCCGGGGCAGGAAACATGTGGCAGGTCATCGAACTGGTCGCGGCGCGCGACCTGGGCGGGGCGGCGAACAGCGCCCGGCTGAGAGCGCTAGAGTCCTCCGGCGCTACGATCCTGCGCTGGCTGGCCGCGCGGGCGGGCGGACTGGCGAGAGCGTCGGCCACGCCGGTCCTCAATCCTCGCGAGCGCCCCGTGACCCGAAGCCCCGGCGCCTCCCTTACTCCGACCGACTACGATCTCGTCCAGGCCGTCGACCGGTGGCTCGCCGCTTCGGCATAGAGGCAACACAATGTCGCACCCCACGCGGACGGCGGCGGTACATTGGAACGTGGCGGGGAACGTGGCGGCCGGCAAAACGCAGGGTGCCGGCCGAGTACTTCGCGAACCTGGAGGACATCGGAAATGGCAATGAGTGATCGTGGGCGGAAGCAGCTATCGCGTCGGGAGCTGCTGGCGTCGGGCTTGGTGGCCGTGCCGGTGGCGGCGGGAATTCTTGCCCTGCACCCGGCCGTGGCAGGCGCCCAGCAGAAGATGGCTCAAAAGCTCGTGCAGTACCAGAAGACTCCGAAGAAGGATCAGAAGTGCTCGATCTGTCTTCACTTCGTGGCGCCCGACTCCTGCAAGATGGTCGAGGGCAAGATCGACCCCAACGGTTGGTGCTCGCTGTACGCGCCGAAACCGAAGTGAAGTGAGACGGGCCGCGGCGGGGCTACTTGCCCCCCGCCCCGGTGCCCGACGGCAGCCCTGATGGGACGGGGCGCGAGCCGCCGCGCAGGCGGCGCCAGAGGTCACGCCAGCCTCCGACCCGCTCTCGCGCGCCTTCGAGGCCGAGGTAGATGACGGGCGTGATGTAGAGGGTCAGGATCTGGGAGAGCACCAGCCCACCCACCACGGAGAGGCCCAGCGAACGCCGGGCGTCACCGCCCGCTCCGACTCCGACCGCGATGGGCAGCGTCGCCATCAGGGCGGCCATCGTCGTCATCATGATGGGCCGGAAGCGAAGCAGGCAGCCCTGGAATATCGCCTCGTGCGGTGATTTGCCTTCCCGCTGCGCGTCGATGGCGAAGTCGATCATCATGATGGCGTTCTTCTTCACGATGCCCACGAGCATGATGATGCCGACGAAGCCGTAGAGATTGAGCTCCTGGTTGAAGATCAAGAGGGTGAGGAGCGCGCCCACGCCCGCCGACGGCAGTCCCGAGAGAATGGTCAGGGGATGGATGAAGCTCTCGTACAGGATGCCCAGGATGAGGTAGATGACGAGCACGGCGGCGAGGAGCAGCATGCCCAGGCCCTTGACGGAAGACTGGAAGGCTTGCGCCGTACCCTGGAACGTCGTGGTGAGGGTGGCGGGCATGCGGAGCTCACGCTCGAGCCCGCGGATCTCCTCCACCGCGTCGCCCAGCGACACGCCGGGCTTGAGATTGAAGGAGATGGTCACGGCGGGCAGCTGGCCCAGGTGGTTGACGGTGAGCGGGCCCACGCTGCGCGTCAGCTTGGCCACCGCGTTGAGGGGGACGAGCTTGCCCGAGGTCGAGCGGATGTAGAGCATGCCGAGCGCGTCGGGGTCGTCCTTGTACTGGGGCAGCAACTCCATCATGACCCAGTACTGGTTGGTCGGGGTGTAGATCGTCGAGACCTGGGGCGCCCCGTAGGCGTTGTTGAGCGCTCCCTCGATCTGGGCCGCTGTCACCCCCATGGCGGAGGCGCGGTCACGGTCGATCTCGACGAGAACCTGCGGGCTCGTCACCTGCAGGTCCGAGTTGACGTCGAGGAAACCGGGGAGCCCGCGGATCTTGTCGAGGAGCGTCGGCGACCACTTGTAGAGGATGGCCGTGTCGGCGTCCTGCAGGGTGTACTGGTAGGCGGCCTTGGTCAGGTTGCCGCCGATGCGGATGGTGGGCAGCTTCTGCGGATACACGGTGAATCCGGGAATGCCCGTCAGCTTCGCGCGCAGCTCCTGGATGATCACGTCCACGTCGGGCCGCTCTTTGCGCGGCTTGAGCCGGATGAAGAGCCGCCCGGTGTTCGGGACCACGCTCGTGTTGCTCGCGCCGATGGAGGACATGAACGAGTCCACGTACGGCTGCTTGA
>WNFS01001105.1_pt1 | contig 19936 bp, 16 predicted proteins | sample 5400141 | NCBI WGS metagenome assembly WNFS01 (sample SAMN13153358, study PRJNA577476) | soil metagenome | isolation source: 60 cm saprolite under Madrone tree | place: USA:California | collected 2016-06-14
TCGCCGGCAAGCTCGGCCTCTCGCTCGCGTTCGTCCACGCTAGCGCCTCGCCCGTCTGGCCCCCGACGGGGATCGCGCTCGCGGCGCTTCTGACGCTCGGGTACCGCGTCTGGCCCGCGATCTTCGCGGGCGCATTCGTCGTGAACATCAGCACGGCCGGCTCGGTGGCGACCTCGCTCGGGATCGCCGTGGGCAACACGCTAGAAGGGTTGCTCGCCGCGTATCTCGTCGATCGCTACGCCAACGGGACGCGGGCGTTCGACCGCAGCCAGGACGTCTTCAAGTTCGCCGGGTTCGCCGCCCTGCTGAGCACTACCGTCAGCGCGACCATCGGAGTGGCCAGCCTTGCGCTCGGAGGTTACGCGGCGTGGGGCGACTTCGACCAGATCTGGCTCACCTGGTGGCTCGGTGACGCGAGCGGCGCTTTGATCTTTGCCCCCCTCCTGGTCCTCTGGGTCCGCGACTGGCGGTCTCCCCTGTCTCGGGGACGTCTGCTCGAGGTCACCGCCCTGTGGTGCACCACGACGCTCATCGGGCTGGCAGTGTTCGGTGAAGGCCTCTCGCACTTCGGGCTCATGACACTTCCACTCACATTCCTGTGCACACCACCCCTCGTCTGGGCCGCGGTCCGCTTCCGGCAGCGCGAGGCGGCGATGCTCGTCGCTATCCTGTCGGGCATCGCGATCTGGGAGACGCTGCGTGGCTTCGGGCCCTTCGCGAGCGCCACGGCGAACGAGGCGCTTCTGCTGTTGCAGATCTTCATGGGCACGGTGTCCGTCATGGTCATCTCGGCTGGCGCGCTCGTGGAGGAGCGCCGGCGCGCCGAGCAGGAGCACGAGGAGCTTCTCGTGCGCGCGCAGGCCGCGCGGGCCGAAGCGGAAGCCGCCAACCGGGCCAAGGACGAGTTCGTGGCGATGCTGGGCCACGAGCTCCGCAACCCGCTCGCGGCCATCATCAGCGCGGTCAGTGTCCTCGATCGTATCGGGCAACAGGACGACGTGGCCGTGCGGGCGCGAGGAGCGATTCGTCACCAGATCACCCATCTTGGCCGGCTGGTCGACGATCTCCTCGACATCGCCCACGTCACCAGCGGAGACATCGTCCTGACCTGCGAGCCACTGAATCTCGCGACCAGCGTCCAGCGGTCGGTGAGCAACCTGGCGAGCACGGGACGGTTCGAACGTCACGTCATCGACGTTCGCGCCGAGCCGGTCTGGGCGAATGCCGACCTGTCGCGACTGAACCAGGTCGTCGCAAATCTCCTCACGAACGCGATCAAGTACACCTCGCCCGGTGGCATGATCCGCGTTCGCGTCGGCGGCGAGCAGGATCAGGCAGTGATCGGCGTCGCTGACACCGGGATCGGCATCCCGCCCAACTTGCTCCCGCACATGTTCGACCTGCCCGTTCAGGGTGAGCGCCGGCTCGACCGCGCGCAGGGTGGGCTCGGTGTGGGACTCACGCTGGTGCGCCGGCTGGTGGAGCTGCACGGTGGCCGGGTCGAAGCATTCAGTGAAGGGCCAGGGCGCGGGAGCGAGTTCGTCGTTCGGCTCCCCCGTATCCCGCCCGCCAAGGCTATCGACTCGCAGTCGGTGCTCCGAGTGGTCGGTAACGTCTCATCCGCCCGGTGAGCGGCCAGGGATAGCGGTACCCAGGCCATCTATCCCCAGTCGTCCAGTTATGCACGGCTGTGGATAACCCTGTTGGTAAGATCGGAGATCTTGGCGGCAAAGTACTGAAAATACTTATTTTATAGGCATGACAGGGACACCTATGATCGCGGTCGTCGGAGTCACTCTGATCGATGGGACCGGGCATCCTCCGGGCGAGGCAGCCACCGTTATCGTCGATGGGAACCAGGTTACCAGCGTCGGTCTCGCGAGGACCACGACGGTCCCGCCCGGCGCGACGGTCATCGACGCTCGGGACAAGTTCCTCACACCGGGGCTCGTGGACATGCACGTGCACGTGCACACCCCGGACAAGTGGCACCCGGAGCTCTTCCTCGCCGCCGGCGTCACCACCGTGCTCGACCTCGGCGGTCAGCTCCGCGACGTTGCGGGGTATCGCGCGGTCGTCGAATCTGGAGCCAGGCCCGGCCCGCGAATCCTTTTTACCGGGCCGATGCTGGAGGAAGGCGAGATGTACCCGGGATTCGCTGGCTTCTGCCGTCGGTTCGATGCGACGCGCACCGAAGCCGAGGTCGACGCGCTCGCGGACGCGGGCGTGGACGGGATCAAGCTCTACGTCACCGTGCGGCCCGACACGGCCCGCCGCGCCTGCACGCGCGCGCACGAGCGCGGCCTGCCCGTCTTCATGCACCAGCACGCCACCTGCGGCGCCGAGGCCGCGCTCGCCGGTGTCGACTCGGTCGAGCACGTCAACGTCTTCGGGCAACTCGCGCCCGAAGGCTTCTGGCTCGCGGAGCCCGCGAAGCTCAATCCGTTCGAGTACGGCGGCTGGCTCTGGCGCTGGCTCGGCGATCTCGATCCGCGCTCCGACGCGGTCCGCCGTCTCTACGACGGCTTGATCGCCGCCGGCACCGCTCTCGATCCGACGTTGGTCCTGTACGCCGCACGCCCAGGCGCGATCGGTGACGACGTCGGCGACACGTCGATGGATGATCCCGAGCGCACGCGACTTCTGACGCTTCTGCCCACGCCGGTGGCGACGGAGCTCGTTACCCGGTGGGCCGAACGCCGCAGCGCCGCCCTAGGCGCCTCCGAGCCCGCGAAGTATCGGATGCGGCGGGCGTGGGACAACATCCTCGCGCTCGTCGGCGGCTTTCAACGGGCGGGCGGAATGGTTCTCGCGGGAACCGATTGTCCGAACGTCGCCATCGTCTCCGGCTTCTCGCTGCACCGCGAGCTCGAGCTGCTGGTGCGGGCGGGGCTCTCACCCATGGAGGCGATCGTGGCGGCGACGCGGCGTCCGGCCGAACGGCTGGGCAAGCGCGACGTCTTCGGCACTATCGCGCCCGGGCACGCCGCCGATCTGCTCCTGCTGGCCGCCGACCCACTCGCCGACATCCGGAACATCCAGCGGATCGAGCGCGTGATCGTGGGCGGAATCGTCTATGAGCCCGGCAAGCTCCTCGAAGGACTCCGGCCGCGTTGAGGGGGAACGCCTCGGCGCGCTATCCCGTCGCCGCCTGGGCTGGCGGCTCGTGGCCGCCGACTCGGGTCAGGGGCCTCTTCGCCCCGGTTCCGCGATTGACCCAGTAAAAACAGGTCTGCGCGTGGGCGACGACGACCGGTGTCAGGTCGCTACCGCACAGGGGGCAGGCGAACACGGCGGGGTCCGATCGAGAGATCCAGCCGAGCCGGTAGGTGTTCTGACATCGCTGACAGGGAACGGCGTGCTGGCTGCAGCAGAGGAACAGGATTGCCTTCGCATCGGGGTCGCGAAAGTCGATCTGCCCCGAGGCGCGGGGAACCGCAATCCATCGGTCGCCTCGAAGCTCCGCATCCGCGTCGGTCCGGATCCTCCGATCGCCCTGGCGCCGCTCCGGTCGATGTCCGCCGGTTTGCACTCGCCGGTCGGTGAACCGGCGGTCGACGACCACCTGCACCGTGTGATCTTCCCCAAACGTTTGGCTCAGCGACCGGCCCGCGTCCTGTCCGGATCTCGGGACCACGATGAGCAGGGAGCGCTCGCCGTCTTGCATACCGGATCTCCTTTGGTGAGGGTAAAGCTTACTCCCAGGGTCCGGGGAAACCAGCAAGAAGTATCAGGGGTCGATCAGCCGGCCCACGCCCGATGGACGGTACCCACCGCCGCCCGCAGAGCACTGCGGATTGTGTCCCAATCCGCGCTCGCGTCACCGAGCAGGACGATGTAGCCGACTGGCGTACTGCCTAGAAAGGCGGTCCCGGTGCCGCTGGCGAACCGCGCAATCGAGAAGGTTCCCCGCCGGAGCCGGGGGTCACGCAGCTCGAGCTCGCGCCCGAGTATGGCCGCCAGCGCCGAGAGTGGCTCGGGGGCAATTTCTCCGGGCAGCCGGGCGGCGATCAGGAGCCCGTCGGGGGCGACGATGAGCCCGCCGGTGATGTGGTTGAGGGTCACCAGCTCGCCGAGCAGGCTGCGGAAATCTCGACCGAGGGCCGGCTGTGCGTCGATGGTAGAGCTCACGGTGTTGCCCGTCTGGGCCATCACGCCACCCGATTCGGGGCCGCCTGGCGCGCCAGCTCGGAGTGGCAATTGACCCACACCCGTTCCAGATGGGCGAGCGCGGTCGCCCCCTTTGCGTCACCGCTGAACGAGAGCGTGAGGACCGTTTCGCCGTCGGCACGAAGGTACGTCGTTTCGGCGGCGCCCTCGATCACGGCGTGATGCAGCGAATCGCCGAGCCCCGCTCGCGCGAGCATCGCGGACGCCATTCGCGCGAGCTTCGTGGCGCGGGCCGCGACCTCCTCCGTCCGCAATCCCCGAGGTTGCGCGAAGATCAGCGTCGCGTCGGCCCGCGCCAGCAGCGTTTCGCGGCTCTCGGCGGGCAGGCGCAACCGGTCCGCGCGAATCGGGTTTTGCTCGAGAGAGCGGGGGCGCTTCGCGGCCGCGCTCGCCGGAAGACTCAGGGCGACGTCAAGCACCGCCTTGGCCTCGGGGAAGTCCGGATAGCGCGCCAGCGCCCGCGTCACGAGATCGGTGCAGGCTCCCGTGTCGCCTTCCTCGAGCGCTATCCTCGCGAGGCCCAACAGTGCGCGCGGGTGGGTCGGCTCGATCGCGAGCACCCGCTCGAACGAGGTCCGGGCCTTACCCATCTCGCGGAGCATCGCGTGGAGCGAGCCAGCCAAGAGGTGGCCTACAACGTTGTCCGGATCGAGGAGCAGTCCACTGGCGACCAACGCCGCGGCCTCCTCGAATCGTCCCTCGTCCCGAAAGCGTTTGGCTCGCCGGAAGACCTGCACGGTCGTCCGGAACCGCCGTTTGCCTCGGACCATGTGCCAAATGCGCGCCAGAATCATGCTCGCCTTTCGAAGACTTTCAAGTTCTTCGCCACGTTCAGCGACCTCCAAGGACGTCTGAGCCGTCGCGCCCTTGACCATCGTGCGCCAGGCTGGCACGGCACAGTTATGACAGAACTTGTCAAATGGTCGGACCAGTTGTCACGAAGAAGAGTCCGGACGACGAGCCAAGTCGCGTTACCGCCGCGTTTGTTCGAGTCTAAAGCCGCGTCCCACCGACCCTCGCCCTGGCAGATGTGTTGCACTGAGGCACATATGGCGGACACGAAGGCAGGAGGCCTGCGCCCGATGGGCAAAGTGATGGTTGTGGACGACGCGTACTCGGAGCTCCAGGTCATGGAGACGATCCTCCGATCGGTGGGTCACGACGTGCTGACGTACCTCGACGGCGAGCAACTGGAGGAGAAGATCGTCAAAGAGCGGCCAGACGTCGTGCTGCTGGACATCGTGATGCCGAAGCGGAACGGCTTCGAGGTGCTCCGCAGTCTGCGCAAGGACGAGCGCACCAAGCAGACGCGCGTGGTCGTGGTCAGCTCGAAGAACCAGGAGAGCGATCGCGTCTGGGGCATGCGCCAGGGTGCGGACGAATACCTGCCGAAGCCGTTCACGTCCGAGCAACTCCTCACGATCGTCCGTCGGTTTCTCAAATGACGACGAGTTTGCTCGACAGCTCCGCGGCGGTTCGGGCGTGCGTGTTCGCGCTCGCCGGCGAGCCGTTCGCGATCGACGTCACCCAGGTGCGGGAGGTGGCGATCTTCGAGGACTGGACGACGGTGCCGCTGGCCCCGGCGCATCTCGTGGGCGTGGCGAACCTGCGCGGCGATGTCCTGCCCATCGCCGACCCGCGCGGGGTGCTGGGGCTCGCGGCGCGCCGCGGTGGGCGCAAACTCTCGACGCTGATCGTCGAGGCCGAGGGATTCGAGGTGGCACTGGTCATCGACGGGGACGTCAGCCTCGAAGCCTTCGGCGGGATCACGACGCTCGACGAGTCGAGCCCGCAGCCCCACGCCCAGTGGGCGCTCGGGTTCCTGCCCGACGGCGAGCGGCTCGTGCCGCTGCTCGATCCAGCCCGGCTCCTGCGCGCGCTCCGGGAAGAGTGCAGAGAGGAGAGATGACGATGAAACGGCGGACGGTGCTCCAGATTCTTTCCGGGGTGGTGGCCAGTGGCGTGGGCCGGGACTGCCTGACCGCGTGGGCGCAGGCGCCCGCCCGAAGCAGTCTCGAGCCGCGCCTCATCGGTTCTCTCGGCGTAAACGCGAAGGATATCAAGATCGGCATGAGCGCCGCCTTCCGGGGGCCCTCCGCGGGGCTCGGCATCGAGCTCTACCGCGGGGCGCAAGCCTGCTACACCGACGTCAACCAGCGTGGCGGCGTGCACGGGCGCACGATCTCGGTGGTCGCGCTCGACGACGGCTACGATCCGACGCCGTGCATCAAGAACACGATCGAGCTCGTCGAGAAGGAGCAGGTCTTCTTCCTCTCGAACTACGTCGGCACGCCGACGCTCACGCGCGCGCTACCGGTGATCAAGCGCTACGCCGACCGCCAGGTGATCCTGGTCGGCAATTTCACCGGCGCCCAGCCGCAGCGCGAGGAACCCTACAGCGAGCAGGTCTTCAACATTCGGGCCTCCTACCGCCAGGAGATGATGGCGCTGGTCGACCGCTTCTGGCAGGCCGGCGCCCGCAAGTTCGGCGTCTACTACCAGATCGACGCCTACGGCCGCAGCGGAACCGACGGCGTGGCCCGCGGCCTCGCGCAGCGCGGGACCAAGATCGTCGCCGAGGCGACCTACCGCCGCCACGACAAGTTCGAGGACGACATGAGTCCGGCCGTGCAGGCGCTCCGCCGGGCCGGCGTGGACGTAGTGTTGTGCACCGGCTCCTACCAGGGCTGCGGCGCGTTCGTCCGGACCGCGCGTGACCTCGGCTGGACCGTGCCCATCTCCAACGTCTCGTTCGTCGGCTCCGAGGCGATGCTGAACCTGCTCCTCAAGCACGGCCAGGTCACCGCGCGCGACTACACCCAGGCGCTCGTCAACTCGCAGGTGGTGCCGAGCTACGACGACGTGAGCCTGCCCGGTGTCGCCGAATACCGCGCGCTGATGGAGAGGCACAACCCACAAGTGCCGGAGGCGCTGCGCGACGCCAAGCACGCGCCCGAGGGCCTCAGCTTCCGCAGCCTGGAAGGCTTCGTCAACGCCAGGGTGATCGTCGAGGCGCTGCGCCGCGCCGGACCGAGTCCGACGCGCGTGGGCTTCCGCCAGGCGCTGGAGTCGCTCAAGAGCTTCGACCTCGGGATCGGCGCGCCGCTCACCTTCGGGCCGGAGCGGCACCAGGGGCTGGACAACGTGTACTTCACTAGTGTCGTGAACGGACGATGGGCCCCCATCACTGACTGGGCGGCCGCGGTGAGAGTATGAACAAGCCACGCAAGCTGCGATTCGGGCTGCTTCCGAAGATCATCCTGTTCCTGGCGGCGACGCTCGTCCCGCTGGCGGCGATCACCTGGTGGATCTCCGTGCAGGCGCTGACCACGAACCTGACGGAGGAGTTCACCTCCAAGGGCTCCGCCATCGCGAAGAGCCTGGCCAGCTCCGGCGTCGACCTCTTGCTCACGCGTGACGCCTCGACAGTGCAGGGGATCGTCGACCAGTTCGGCGCCATCAACGGCGTGAAGTACGTCATGGTGTACGATCCGCAGAGGACGCTGGTCGCCCACACCTTCTCGCCGCTGGTGCCCGCCGGCATCGTCGAAAAGAACCTGGTCCCCGGGGAGGCGGCACAGCAGATCAGAGCCATTGCGTATCCCGATCCGGTCACGGGCGCGATCCAGCAGATCATCGACATCGGCGTGCCCGTGCTCGCGGGCCAGCTGGGGACGGTCCGCGTGGGGATGGACCGTTCGATCATCACCATCGCCGCGGTCCGGTCCGGACGGGGCCTGCTGCTCGTCTTCGGCGGCGTCGCGCTGTTCGCGGTCCTCGCCGGCGTGGTCTTTGCCCACCACATCACCAAGCCGGTGACCCAGGTGGTCCGGGTGGCCGAGCGGGTGGGTCAAGGCGACCTCTCCAGGCTGGCGATCGTGACCTCCCGCGACGAGATCGGGCAGCTCGCGACGACGTTCAACGACACCGTTGTGCGCCTGCGCTCGCTGGTGCAGACCGAAGCGGAGCGTGACGAGGAGCGGCGCAAGCGCGAGGAGCTCCAGCGCAACATCACCCGCTTCCTCGACATCGCCACCGAGATCGCCCGGGGCGACCTCACCCGGCGCGGCCAGGTGACCTCGGACGTCCTCGGCAGCGTCGTCGACGCCATCAACGTGATGGTCGAGGAGCTGGCGACCCTCATCGACGACGTGCGCGAGGCTGCGCATCAAGTGTTGACGAGCGCCACCGAGATGATCGGCGCCATGGAGACGACGGCCGGCGGTGCCCAGACGCAGTCGCGGGAGGCGGTGGGCGTGAGCGACGCGATGGAGGCGCTCACCCGCTCGATGCGCCGGGTCGCCGAGGACGCCGAGGCGTCGGCCGCGGCGGCCAACCTCACGCTCGAGTCGGCGACCAAGGGCGAGGGCGCGGTGCGGGCGAGTCTCTCCGGCATGCAGCGGATCCGCGGTGAGGTGCAGGGTATCTCGAAGAAGGTCAAGAGCCTCGCCGACCGCTCGCTCGAGATCTCCGAGATCGTCAACACGATCGAGGACATCTCGTCGCAGACGAATCTCCTGGCGCTCAACGCGGCCATCGAGGCCGCCGGCGCCGGCGAGTTCGGCCTGCGTTTCGCCGTCGTCGCCGAAGAAGTCCGGAAGCTCGCCGAGCGTTCCGGCAAGGCGGCCAAGGACATCGTCGTGCTCATCAAGGCGGTGCAGGCCGAGACGCAGCAGGCGGTGGTGGCGATGGAGGGAGGCACGCGGGAAGTGGAAGCGGGCTTCAAAGTCACCGTCGAGGCCGGCGAGCGCCTGCACCAGATCGGCGAGATCTCCCAGAAGTCGGCGGCGCTTGCCCGTGACATCTCGCAGACGACCCAGGAGCAAGTACGCGACGTCGAGAGCGGCGCGGTCGCTGTCCAGTCCATCGCAGGGGTGGCGGTCGAGACCGAGAAGGCCGTCCTCGAGACCCGCAAAACGATGGACCAGGTGGTTCGCGTGGCTCAGGCCCTCACGTCGAGCCTGTCGCGCTTCAAGCTGGCCACCTGAGGCGTCGATCCACTGGAGACACAGCGTGGCTGACGGCGACCGGCAGTTCCTGCTGAGCGTCTTCCTGATGGAGGCGTGGGACACCCTCGCCGCCGTCGAGGACGGTCTCGCCGCGCTGGGGCGCTCGTCGGGCATGCCGGCGGCGATCGAGCACCTGGTCGTGGTGACGCATCGGCTGCGCGGCTCGGCGGCGCTCAGCGGCTTCCCTCAGGTGGCGGCGCTCGCCGCGGCGATGGAGGAGACGGTCGAGCGGACGGCGGCCTCGCCGGCCCAGGATCAGCGCGCCCTCGCGGCGTTGTCCGACATGGTGCTCTCGCTCAAGACGGCGCTCGACGTGATCGGCGTGACCGGTGTCGAGGATGGGGAGGCGATCGCCGAGGCGCTCGATCGTATCGTGCCGGCGGCGCCGCCCGAGCCGGACACGGAGACGACGCGGCGGCTCACCGAGCTGGACCGCTTCTTCATCGATCAGCCGGATGTACTCGAGTACTTCGTCCCGGAGGCGGTCGAGCATCTCGAGTCGATGGCCCAGTCGCTCGTCGCGCTGGAGGACGATGGCTCGACCGACGCCGAGGTCGCGACGCTGTTCCGGGCGGTCCACACGCTCAAGGGCGCCGCCTACACCGTCGGGTGTGGAATGATCGGTGACCTCGCGCATCGCATCGAGGACATGCTCGGCGAGATCCGCGAGCACCGGCGGCCCCTCGGCCGGGGGGCGATCGAGACGGTCTTCGTCGGGCTCGACGCCCTCAGGCTTCTCGTGCGGAGCGGCGAGGACCCGGCGGACGGGCGGGCCGCCGCCTACGAGAGGGCGATGGCGGTGCTCGCGGCGTTGCCGGCGATTGAGGCGCCCCCGACCGACGCGCCCGCGATGGCGGAGACCGTGCCCGATCTCGCGCCGGCGAGCGCCAGCATGCCGCGCGAGTCGGTTGTCGCCGAGGCGGTGCCCCAGCTCGAGTCCGTGGTCGTGTCGCGCGCTTCCGCGCCCGCGCGGTCGCCGCGCGAGGCGGGCGCGCGGAGGTTTCGTCCGAGCATCCGCGTCAGCCTCGACCGCCTCGACGCGCTCATGAATCTCGTCGGCGAGCTTGTGATCACGCGGAGCCGGCTGGAACGCCACTTGATTCAGCTCGAGGAGGCCGGCGAGCTCCTGTCGTTCACCCAGTCACGCATGACACAGGCCGTCGCCGAGTTCGAATCCAAGTACGCGAACCGCCCCCTGCCGTCGGCCGAGGCGACGGGGTACGGAGGTCCTTCCGACCGGAGCGCAGCGTCGGCGGCGCCGCTGAGAGACGTGTTCGCCGAGCTCGAGTTCGACCGCTACGACGACTTCAACTTGCTGGCGCGCCGGGTGGGCGAGATCTCGAGCGACCTCACGGAGATCCAGCTCCAGCTGGGCGGGCTCGTGCGCGTCGTGCGCGAGGACGCGGGCGGCGTCCAGCGACTCAGCGGCGAGCTGCGCGGCCAGATCACCCGCGCGCGCATGGTGCCCGTCGGCCGCCTCTTCGGGCCGTTCGACCGCGTGGTCCGGGAGGCGGCGCGGGCGGCCGGCAAGAGCGTCGAGCTCGAGGTCAGGGGCGAGACGGTCGAGATGGACACCACGATCGTGGAGCTGATGGCCGACCCGCTGATCCACCTCGTGCGGAACGCCGTCGCCCACGGCATCGAGACGGAAGAGGTCCGGCGCCAGCAGGGTAAGCCGCCCCAGGGCACGCTGCACCTCGGCGCCGCGCACAAAGGCGGGTCGATCTACATCGAGGTGGCGGACGACGGCCGCGGCATCGACCTCGAAGCCGTCAGCGAGGCCGCGCGCCGGGGCGGTTTTGTGACGGCGGAGACGCTCGCGCGACTCGGTGAGCGCGACATCCTGGATCTGATCTTCCTCCCGGGCCTCACCACCGCGGCCTCGGTAACCATCGCCGCCGGCCGCGGCGTCGGCATGGACGTCGTGCGCACGAACGTCGGCCGCCTCGGCGGCGAGATCGAAGTCCAGACCGAGGCCGGCCGCGGCACCCGCTTCAGGATCCGGCTGCCGCTGACCGTCGCCATCTCCGACGCGCTCATGGTGCAGGTGGGGCCGGAGACGCTGGCGATCCCGGTGCCGGCGGTGAAGGGCGTCGTCCACGCTCAGCCGGAGGAGATCCGCGCCACGGACGGCGCCGAGTCGGTCGAGATCGACGGCGGGTCGGTGGATCTCGTGCGTCTCGATCGCCTGCTCCGGATCCGGGGCCGCGGCGCCGACGGACCCCTGTCGGTCGTCACGCTCCGCACCGGACGGAAGACCCTGGCCGCGGTGGTGGACGAGTTCCTGCGCAAGGAAGAGATCGTCATCAAGAACCTCGGCACCTTCTTGCAGGGCGTCGGCCCGTTCTCCGGAGCCACGGTAACCGGCGAGGGGCATGTCATCCTGCTGCTCGACTCCCTGAAGCTCCTCGAGATGAGCGTGACCGCGCCGGCGACCCGGGCCGGCGACGTGGGCGGCGAGCGCGGCGTGTTCGGCGCCCCCGCTCCCGACGGCAGGCGCTGCGTCCTGCTCGTGGACGACTCGGTCAGCGTGAGGAAGTTCGTGGGCGGCATGCTCGAGCGGGCAGGCTTTCGCGTCGTCGTCGCGAGGGACGGCGCCGAGGCGCTGCAGCAGCTCGGCGAGCACACCGTCGACGTCGTTGTCACGGATCTGGAGATGCCGCGCCTCAACGGCTACGAGCTGATCCGCGACCTGAACCGGGAGCCGACGACGAGGGACCTGCCGGTCGTGGTGTTGACCACCCGCGCGGGCGCCAAGCATGTGGATCTCGCGCGCGAGCTCGGCGTGGAGCACTACGTCGCCAAGCCGGTCGACGAGGCCAGCTTCGTCCAGCTCGTCGAATCCCTGGCGGCCCCGATCCGGGCGGGGGTCTGAGGCGATGCCACGCGTGCTGCTGATCGATCCCGACCGCAACGCCCTCGGCGTCCTGCAGGCGGCGCTGGGCCAGGCCGGCTTCAAGGAGATCGCGGCTGTGACCAGCGGGTCGTTCGCGCTGACGATGCTCGAGCGCAATCGCCCCGACCTCATCGTGAGCCGCGTCGGCGTCCCCGACATCGACGGCTACGAGCTGTGCTCGATCGTCCGCAAGGACCCGTCGATGAAAGGCGTGCTGTTCCTCCTGCTGGCGAGCCCGGGCGACGACGCGCCCCCGGCCACGCTCGAGGAGAAGCCCGATCAGATGCTCGCGGGAGACCTGCCGATCGCCGCGATCGTCTCCGAGACGGCCAGGCTCTTGCAGGGCACGCCCGAGCCTGTCACGCGGCCCCAGCCGGCTCCCCCCGCTCGACCCCAGCCGGCTTCGCCCGCCGCGGGGCTCGAGGGGAGCAACGGCCTGCGGGGGTCGCTCGGCGTTATGGATCTGCCGGACATCACCCAGGCGATCGCGCTCGGCCACAAAACCGGTCAGCTGCTGGTCACGCTGCCGTCGGGTCGGGGCGTCATCGTCTTCGATCGGGGGCGGGTCGTGCACGCGGAGTTCTTCGGCCTCATCGGTGAGACGGCGTTCGCCGCCCTCGTCGTCGCCGCCGACGGCGACGCGCACGGGAGCTTCGTCTTCAATCCGCTCGAGACCGGGCCGGACAAGGCCGGACGAACCATCAACCGGGATCTCAGGCAGCTGCTCCTCAGCGCCGAGTCCGGTTTCGACGACGGCCGCGCGGACGCGGCCGTGGCGCCACGCTCCTAGGAGAAGGTGTGATGCAGAAGGTCCTCGTGGTGGACGACAGCCTCAGCGTGAGGAAGGTGGTGGAGAAGGCGCTCGAGGGGCGTGGCCTGCACGTGCTCTCCGCCGCGTCCGGCGCCGAGGCGATCGAGACGATCGAGCGCGACCGACCCGACGTGGTGATCTGCGACGTGATCCTCCCGGACAAGGACGGGTATCAGATCTGCCAGTACGTGCGGACGCACCCTGCGATCAGCTCGACGCCCGTGCTACTCATCTCCGGAATCGACAACGGCTCCGTGCAGGCACGGGCCGCCGAGGTGCGGTCCAACGGGGTGATGTTCAAGCCGTTCGGCATCGACGATCTCGTCCGGAAGATCGATGGCCTCCTCGGGCGGGCCAACGGCTCGAGGCTTCCCGCGAGCGCCATCCCGCCAGGGGCATCGGCTTCGGCGCCTGCCGCGGCGCCGAAGGCGCCGAGCCCGACCGCCGCCGCGCCGGGGTCGCGAGACGACGCGCGAGATGGCGGAGCCCTCAAGCAGCGCCTGGCGTCCCTGGCCGGCACGCCCGGCGTTCGCTTCGCGGTGCTCACCGATCGCGAGGGCTTTCTCATCGAGACGGCGGGCGATCTCACCCCCGACACCGACGAGGTGGCCGGCGCGCTCGCGTCGTGTCTCGCCGAGGCCTCCGACGGCATCGGCCGCGAGCTGGGGCAGGGCCAGCTGGTGGGGACGATGCTCGAATATGAGTCCGGCACGCTTTTGCTGTACGCCGTCGGACCTTCGGCTTTGCTGGCCGTCCTGGTCGGCGATCTGGGCGCGGTCGGCAAGGTCCGCTACTACGTGAGGAAAGCCATGCCGGAGCTCGTGCGGGCTCTCTGATGGCCATCCCGCGCGCCTCGAGGGTTCGGCTGATCTGGTGGCTCGAGCTCGGGCTCGGTCTCGAGCTCTACGCCTGCGCGGTGCTGGCCGTCCACGCGCGTGGTCTCAGGGCGACTCCGCTGCTGGCGGCGCCGGCGCTGGTGATCCCGGCGCTGGTGATCCCGCCGCTGTTCTACCTGCTCGTGGGGCTCGTGAGCCTGCGTCCGTTCTCGCTGCGGCAGGTGCTGGGCGCCGCGGTGGCGATGTGCGGGTTCCATGCTCTGCTCATCGCGGCGACGGGGGCCCTCTACACGATCCCGGACCTCCTGGACTTCGGGTCGGCGGTCGCGTTCGCGCTCTGGGGCTCGCCGGCGGTGACGCTGCTCCAGCTCACCGCCGCGCCCCTGGTGTTCGCGCGCCTGCGTCCGTTGCTGTCATCGCCCCGTCCGGCGCCACGTGCCCAGGCGCGGGCGACACCGCCACGGCGCCGCGCCGAGGTGCCTGGTGGCGCGGCCGCGCGGGCGCGGGATGCGGCGTGGTCTCTGCCGCCACGCGAGCCGGCCGCGATGATGCCGTCAGTACCTCCCTTGCAGCGCGTGCTGGCCGTCTCATCGTCGGCGTCCGCGCACGGCGTTCAACCCGTCGTGGCGTCACCACTGGTGCCCCAGCCCGTCGTGACGCCGCCGGCGCCGGCCCCGCCCGCGCCTCCGACCAGAGCGCTCGTGCGGTCCGAGACCGGGGAGCCGATGATCCGCATCTCCTTCGGCCGGATCGCGGATCAGCTGCCCGTCGAGATGTTCGCTCGTGGTCGCGAAGGCTTGCACGCCACGCTCCGTCCTGGGGTCTCTCTCCTCGTTCCCAGGCGTCTCCTGCTTCCGTATCTCGGCGAGGCGCTCGCGCCGGTGAAGTGGGAGGTCGTCGCCGATCAGTTCCCGCGCGCCGAGCTCGCGCTGTCGCACGAGGAGATCGCCGGTCGGCTGCCTCACCGCTCGCTGCTGCTCCCGCTCGACGAGGTGGTGCCGCAGATCCCGGCAGAGCTGCTCGCGCTCTCGACGCCGGCCGCCAACGTCTACGGCATCGAGGAGTTCCCGCCGCCGTTCCAGCCGCACGTGCCGCCACCGTCGGAGACTCCCGCAGTCGATACGAGAGCGCCGGCAGAGCCCGTGGCGGTAGCGCTTGCAGAACCCGAGCCTCCCCTGGTATCGGAGCCTCGTGAGGAGCCGGAGCCGCCGGCCGAGCCCGAAGCCTCGGCCGAGCCCGAGGGCCTCGCGGAGGCGGAGCCGCTCGCGGAGCCGGAGCTCTTCGTGGAGCCCCTGGCCCCCGCGGAGCCCAAGCTGCCCGGGGAAGAGGAGCCGTCGCAGCCCGAGCGCGGAGCAGAAGCGCTGGCGGATCGCGGCCGGACGGCCGAGGCGCGACGCATCACCGCGCTGCTCGCGCCGCTGATGAACGGGCTCGAGATCGGCGAGCGCGACGAGGCCGGGACGACGCTCGTCACGGTCGTCGCGCCGACGCTCAGCGAAGATTCCGTCGTGCGGACGGCCGCGCGCGTCGTACCGTTCCTCGCGGACGCGCGATTGTCCGACCCCGTGGCGCAGGCCACGCTCACGGGGGCCGAGGCGACGATCGTGCTGACCCCCTTCGGATCGCCGGGTGCTGGCGGCGCGCTTCTGGTGACGGCGGTCCGCTCTCGCGCGTCGCTCGCATGGCTGGAGCGGCTCTCGCGTAGCGCCGCCGGTGAAGCTCGAGTGCCCGCCGAAAATGGCGGCCACTCGAGCCCGGTCGGCGATCCCGCGGAAGAGATGGAGCTGCGCGCCACGAGCGTGCCCCAGTCGGTGCGCGAGCTGGCGGGCTCGTTGACGGCGTTCGGTCCGGTGGCGCCGACCGTGCTGCGCGACACGGCCGGCTCGCTCCGCGCCTGTCTCTTCCTTCCTCGCTCCCTCGAGGCCATACCGCTGGCCCAGTTCGCGCGGGACCTCTACGCGGCGCTGGAAGAGGCCGAGATCGGCCAGGTGTCGTCGGTGATTCTGCGAGTGGGAGCGCACCGCCTCGTCGTGCGGGCCATGGATGGCGGGCCCGGGCGGGCGGCGATGCTCGTCGGCGGCGGGCCCATCGACCGGCCGGGCCTGGCGCGGATCGAGCTGGACCGCGCGGCGACGCGCCTGGGCGCGCTCGTGCGGGGCTGAGCCGTGTCGGTCATCAACTACGCGAAGAAGATCATCGACTTCAAGATCGTCTACTACGGGCCGGGTCTCGCGGGGAAGACCGCCAACCTCCAGCACATCCACCGCTGCCTGCCCCACGACAACAAGGGCAACATGATCTCGCTGGCGACCGGCGACGACCGCACGCTCTACTTCGACTTTCTCCCGGTGTCGGCGCTCACGGTTCGCGGGTTCGAGACCCGGTTCCAGCTCTACACCGTGCCGGGGCAGGTGCAGTACAACATGACGCGCCGGCTGGTCCTGCGCGGTGTCGACGGTCTCGTGTTCGTTGCCGACTCGCAGTTCGAGCGTCTCCGCGAAAACGTCGAGAGCCTGCGCAACCTCGAGGCCAACCTCCGCGAGTACGAGTGCACCCTCGACGAGATCCCGTACGTCCTACAGTACAACAAGCGCGATCTGCCCAACGTCGCGCCGGTGGAGTATCTGGAGTTCGTCCTCAACCACCGGGCCAAGCGGGTCCCGTTCTTCGAGGCGTCGGCCATCGAAGGGAAGGGAGTCTTCGACACGCTCAACACCGTCTCCCGCATGGCTCTCGCCAGCGAATTCGGGGGCGCCCGTGAGGCACGCAATGAAGCCTCGTGACATGGTCATCCAGGAAGAGGACGCGACGCGCATCACCCAGATCCTCACGCGGTTCCTCGGCGATTCCGGCGCCGGGGAGGCGCTCCTGATCGACCGCGGGGGCCAGCTCCTCGCGATGGACGGCGTCTCGCGGACGCTCGACACGGTGTCCATCTCGGCGCTCGCGGCCGCCGCCTTCAGCTCCACCGCGGCGATGGCCCAGCTGCTCGGCGAGACCGAGTTCACCATGCTGTTCCACGAGGGGGCGAAGTGGTCCATCCACGTCTCGACGGTCGACAAGGAGGCGATCCTGCTCGCCGTCTTCGACGAACGGACCACGGTCGGCATGGTGCGGGTCTTCGCCAAGGAAGCCAGTCGGGCGGTCGGCTCCGTGCTCGGCGAAGCCCGCGCCCGACCGAGACCGGCCGGCGAGTTCGCCGCCCCGCTGAATGCCGCGGAGTCCGGTCCCGCGTGGACGCCTCCATAACTGACAATGGCGATACTGAAACTGACAATGGCGATACTGACAATGGCGATCAGCGCCCGCCCGCCGATCATCTCGGGCCTGGGCTGAGATGCGTCTGGTGCGGGTCGGCGGACGCTACCTGGGGGGCCGCGAACAGCGGTTGTGGATGGCGCTCGCCTCCCTGCTCGGGCTCGCGACGGCGGGGATCCTCGTTGCCGTCGAGACTCCTGGGGGGCGGCCGCTGTATCTCGGAGCCGGGATGGTCGCCGTGCTGACGGCGCTCCGGCTCGGTGGACCCGTCACGCGTCGCTTGCGGAATGTCCGCAAGGGCCGCCTCGGCGAGCGTCTCGTCGTCGATCTGCTCCGCGGCCTGCCCGACGACTACTGGCTCGTCAATGACGTCACCCTGGGCCTAGCGCGAGGCAACATCGACCACGTGCTGATCGGCCCGTGCGGGGTGGTGGTCATCGAGACGAAGCGGTTCGCGGGGAACATCCGGTGCTGGGGCGACGATTGGTCCATCAACGGCGATCGGCGAAAGAGCGTCAGCCAGCAGGTCAACTCCGGAGCGTGCGCGGTGAGGTACTTCCTGAGCGAGCGGCACCCCGACCTGGCGCCCACGGCCTTGCGGTGGGTGGAGTCCCTCATCGTCTTCACCCACCCACTCTGCCGCCTGGAGGTGAACCACGCGCGGGCGACGATCGTCCGCTACTCGCAGCTGTTCCAGGTGGTGCTCGAGCTCGGCAAGAAGCACCGCATGGCGCCGGCGACCGCGGCGCAGCTCGCCCATACGTTGACCACCTCGCAGAAGCGAGGCGCCGAGGCAGGCCAGGGGTCCCTTACAGTCGCGTCTTGATCCGCTCGACGGCCTCTTCGGTCTGCGGGCGTGAACCAAACGCGGTGAGGCGAAAGTAGCCCTCGCCGCTCGGGCCGAACCCGGCGCCCGGCGCCCCGACCACGTGCGCCTCCGCCAGGACCTTGTCGAAGAAGTCCCACGATGAGACGGCCGGCGGCGTGCGGACCCAGAGGTACGGCGCGTTGCGCCCGCCATAGACGGTGAAGCCCGCGGCCGCGAGTCCCCCGCCGATGATCCGCGCGTTTTCCATGTAGAAGTCGATCAGCGCCCGGACCTGCTGCTGGCCCTCGGGCGTGTACACGGCGGCGGCGGCCCTCTGGATGATGTACGGCGGGCCGTTGGACTTGATCGCCGTGCGGCGCGCCCAGAGCGTGTTGAGGCTCATCGGCGTGCCGTCGACTCCGCGTCCGCGCATCTCCTTCGGCACGACCGTGTAGGCGAGCCGCATGCCCGTGAACCCGGCGTTCTTGGAGAAGCTCCGGCACTCGATCGCCACCTCGCGCGCTCCCTCGATCTCGTAGATCGAGTGGGGGACTTCCGTATCGACGATGTAGGCCTCGTAGGCCGCGTCGTACAGAATGACGGCGTCTTCGGCGCGGGCGTACTCGACCCAGCGCGTGAGCGCCTCGCGCGTGACCACGGCGCCGGTGGGGTTGTTGGGGTAGCAGAGGTAGATCAGATCGACGTGCCGGCGGGGCAGCGCCGGCTGGAAGTGGTTCTCCGCGGTGCAGGGGAGATACACGATGCCCGCGTAGCGTCCACCCGCGTCCGCGCGCCCAGTGCGCCCGGCGACCACGTTGCTGTCGGCGTACACCGGGTAGACCGGATCCATCAGGGCGACCACGCAGTCCGGGGCGAAGATCTCCTGGAGGTTCGCACTGTCGCTCTTGCCGCCGTCGCTCACGAAGACCTCGTCGACACCGAGCGTGACGCCCCGGGAGCCGAAGTCGTGCGTGGCGATCTCGGCGCGCAGGAATTCGTATCCGACGTACGGGCCGTAGCCCTTGAAGGTCTCGCGGCGCGCCATGTCGTCGGTGGCCCCGTGGATGGCGCGGATCACGGCAGGGGGCAGCGGCTGGGTGACGTCGCCGACCCCGAGGTCGATCACCCGGACGTCGGGATGGGCGTCGGTGAACGCTTTCGTCCGGCGCCGGATCTCGGCGAAGAGGTAGCTCTGGTTGAGGTTCAGATAGGACTCGTTGAATCTGGCCACGGCGTTCTCCTCGTCGACGGCTGCGCGAATTCTAGCAGAGCGTGTTACTGTTGGCGGCGTTCGGCCTCGAGGAACTCGAAGGAGCGCTCATGCGGCGACCGCCTCGTCTCGGTCTCGTCCCCGCGGCGTTCTTTCTCGCGGGGTGGCTCGGCGCTGGAGTCGTCATCGCCCGGCCCGCGGCCGCCCAGCCGGTCTCTGCCCAGCCTCTGGGAGAGCTCACCTACGCGATGCACGTGACGGTCGCGTCCGCCTGGTTCGATCCCGCGGAGAACACGGGCATCGCCACGCCGTTCATGGTGCAGGAGGCGCTCCACGACGCGCTCGTGAAGCCGATGCCGCAGAACCCCATGGCACCGAGCCTCGCCGAGTCCTGGACGGAAAGCCCCGACGGGCTCAGCTACGAGTTCGTGCTGCGCCGGGGCGCGGTCTTTCACAACGGCGAGCCGCTGACGGCGGACGACGTCAAGTTCAGCTTCGAGCGCTACCGGGGCGCCGGCGCCAAGATTCTCAAGGCGAAGGTGAAGACGATTCAGACGGTCGCGCCGAACCGCATTCGGTTCGTCCTGAACGAGCCCTGGCCGGACTTCCTGACCTTCTACGCGACCCCGGCCACGGGGGCGGCGTGGATCGTGCCGCGGAAGTACGTCGAGAAGGTCGGTGACGACGGGTTCAAGAAGCAGCCGGTCGGCGCCGGGCCGTACAGGCTGGTCAGCCACCAGCCGGGCGTCGAGATCGTCCTCGAGGCGCACGAGACGTACTGGCGGAAGACGCCGTCGGTCAAGCGCCTGGTGATGAAGATGGTGCCGGAGGAATCCACCCGCCTGGCGATGCTGAAAAACCGCGAAGTGGACATCGCCTATTTGATCGCGGGACCGCTTGCCGAAGAGGCTCGCCGCACGCCGAACCTGCGTCTGATC
>WNFS01001107.1_pt1 | contig 19930 bp, 15 predicted proteins | sample 5400141 | NCBI WGS metagenome assembly WNFS01 (sample SAMN13153358, study PRJNA577476) | soil metagenome | isolation source: 60 cm saprolite under Madrone tree | place: USA:California | collected 2016-06-14
CTCTGACGGACGTCTACCTGGTGCCCCCCCCACCGGGTCATATTGAGGTGGACGACCCAGCCCGGGGCGAAAAGCTGCCGACCCCTCTTAAGCTAGTAGCGACTGGCCGACTCGACGCCTTGGACAGCGTAGGGCGAAATGTACCAAATATGGTCGGAGTCGCGTTTAACAACCGCCAATTGTTGGGGGGGTTCGCAGGCGAGCTCGACGCGTTGCCCGGCGCCCTCAACCCGTTCAATTTTCCAGCGCAGGAAAGTGTGGCGCAATTATTACTCGACGCTCATCGCATGCAGGATTTTGAATCCGCCGAACTGCAGAAGGTCGCTGCCTTCGTGAAGCTGTTCCGGGACGCGTTTCCTGCGGAGGCCGCCCAGGCCGACGCTGCGAACAACATGGACCTACTCATCAACGACAACACCGTCTTGCGAGCGAGGGCGACCTTCATGCGAACCCTGGTCACCCGGAACACGCCCTTTGACAAGTTCCTGGCCGGCGATAACGACGCCCTCACTAAAGGCCAACGACGTGGAGCCAAACTCTTCTTCACGGCGGCGACGGATGGCGGCGCAGGTTGCTTCTCCTGCCACAGCGGCCCCATGCTCAACAAGCAGCCGAACGACCCTGACGTGACCGGGACCGGTCAGTTCGTGGAAGAGAACTTCTTCAACATTGGGCTGTCAGACCACGTAGTCCAGGCCTTGAACAGGTTGGCGAGAAATGATCCCAACTTCATCGATGATGGACGGAGGGAGATTACGGGCCGTGATAGCGACGCCTTCAAGTTCCGCTCTACGACGATGCGGCAGCTCAGGGGCAGCAGGTTCTTCTTCCATAACGGCTCGTTCACAAGTGTGAGAGACGTGGTGCAATACTTCAACGCCGGTGTGCCACAGAACCCGGTGACCGGCGCTTCGGCGACGCCTCGCTTTACCAACCCGCGCGGACCAGGTTCCCCTAGCGGTTTGGGGCTCACCGAGGATCAAGTGGACGATATCACCGATTTCTTGGAGAACGCCCTCTTTGATCCCGCATTCGTCAACTTCGATCCGAACTCAACGACAATAACGATGCAGCCGAACGCGCGAGACCTGACGTACTCGGTCTACCGGCCGGACCTCGCGGCGTTAGGGGCAAAGGATGGGCTCATGCCGAGCGGACGCCCCATATCGAATAATGATCCTCTTTCACGGCGTGATGCAGGTCTTGAGTTCCTGAACGTGACCTCCCTGGCCAGAACTGACCTGACCCGTTCTACCAGAACTGGCAACCGGCAGCAGGACATCTATCGGATCACCAATACCAGCTCGTCAAATGTTATTGACACCCACCTCCTGATAATAGTCCAAGGTCTCGCCAGTCAGTTCCGGCTGGAGAACGCCAGCGGGACCACGAGCGGCGGCGATCCCTATATCCGAGTGTTTCTGCCCGATGGGGTCCTGCTTCCAGGCCAGAGCATCTCCCAGACCTTGCTCTTCACCCGGCAGCCTCCTGGCCCGCCGCCCACTGCTGGGCCCGTACCGGTAATTCTCAATCTCCTGTCCGGACAGGGCAACCCATAAGTCGTCCTACACTCATCAGAAAGTGTGCAACACCGGGGCGGGTCTGGTCTGGGCCCGCCTTAAATCATCGCACTAACGGAGAGCAAGAACTCACATTGGTAAAACATGAAGGCCGAAACGCTAAGTAGGGCCATCATCGTGCATCCGGGCACTTGGTCCGGTCGAGGACTGGCGCCGTGCCTCGTAGGTTCGCCCGGGTGTTGCTCCCTGCTTCCTTTAGGTTGGGACAGGCGTTCGGGCGCGCCGGCCTTGACGGTGGAGGGTTACACGTCCTCGCCCCTCGTCTGCAGGGGGTCGCAATTCCACCAAGGCCAAGAAATCTTCTGAGCGCGACTTCTGCCGAAACTTTAGAGGGAAAGACCTGGTCGCTTGCGACTACCCCATGACCGAAACGGGCCTATTTGACTAGCAGACGCTCACGTAAAGTCGGTCCGCGCGGGCAATCCTGCAGCGGACACGTGCCTCCCAACCAACTCCTCCAGTTCCCCGAGATCGGAATACGGCGCCAGTACGCAGTTTGGGTGCGTGTTTCCGGTGATAAGGAGTGAAATCCTGTGCTCTGCGTCTCGTTCAAAAAAAAGGATGGTCTTTTTGGTAGTCGCTCCAAGGAGATAGCCAGTCTCAAAACCCAGGCCGAACGAGGAGCCGGTCACCTCGGCGACGAACAAGTCGCACTGGGCGAGCCAGTTCATGTCGCGCACAAATATTTCCTGAGGGGCCACGCGCCTGTCCGCCTCCCAAGCATTGTCGCTCGCTAAGTGGCTTGTTAGGACTTCATGACCCAGTGATTGGAGAACTTCTAGAATTTTCTTGGCTGCCTCAATCGAGGAACGACTCCCTGCAACGGTGAAGCCCAAATAGATTTTCATAGCGTCACAGAATACCAGTCGACGCCTCCGGCGGCGTATCGCAGGCTCCGATCTGAAGATAGCCGCGACTGACCTAACCGAGGCAGTGCGGTTCGCCGCCTTCTACCGGGCGCAGAGTGAGATTCGCAACGTTGAAAAGAGTTCCAGAGCCGACGCGAGATATTCCCGTCAACTGTTACTAATCATATTAGTAATGCCTTAGGACAAATAAGATCGGCTGAGCGACAATAGAGCACCAATCCACGATACCCGAGGGTACTAACTACATAAATTAACACACTTGGAAACTTCATCGTGACTAGCACATCTGATTATTTGTCATGGCGCACGAGATATCGTTGCGCTTCCAGTGACGTTCCTGAAGTTCAGTCGCGACGCGGAGCACGAGGCGGACTTCCTGGGTTTGCAGTATATGTACAAAGGCGGTACGACGCGAACGCGTACGTCACTTTCTTCGAGCGGATTCAGGCTGATAAGAAGCGCCGCCCGGGCACTATCCCGAAGGTGTTTTCGACCCATCCGCCGACTCGCAGCGTGGCAAGTCAACCTGGTCTCATGGATTATCGTGGAGTGCTCAGTGGTTTTCACGCCCGGGCGCTTCCCGGATCTAAGAATCAACAGGGGCGACGAGCGAGAAGGCCAAACAAGCAGCGACCGTCAGTAAATTGCATCGCGGCTCATATCGCACTGATGATCTCAGCGGAGCGGATCGTCGAAGCAAGCATGAAAGAGTATCCCACACACTCGTCCCGAAGTACGGTTCGCGCCGAGATTGGATGTCGGGACCGTGGCGAAGGCCAGCACTATCCGGCGTTCTTACGTACCTGCCTTCTGATACTCGCCTTTGCCTTTCAACCAACTGCTGTTGAAACCTGGCGCTAGGGCGTCTCGCATCTGCAGTCGCGCCGTCAGGAGCCGCGTCTTGACGATCCTTACTGCGAGCCCAAGCACTTGCGCTGTCTCTTCGATGCTCAGGTGTGCGATGTCTCTCAGAGCGAAGACTTCGCGGCAGTTTTGCGACAGAGACGCGAGTGCTTGCTGCAAAGCGTCTCGCACCCCCTTGCGCCCAAGCGCCGCCGGCGGGATTTCGCGCCAGTCTGTGAAGTCTTTCGGAACATACTCGTTCTCGTTATCCGTTTGCCGCCCGTCGAACGACTGGGAGAGTTCTTGTCTCCCGTCCTGTCGCAGTCTGTTCCGAGCTTCGTTGATCGTGATCTGGATCAACCATATGCTGAATTTCACCTGCCCGCGAAATCCCCGGATATTGGAGAGGGCTCTCAGGATCGCTCGCTGAGCAACTTCTTCTGCCTCGGCCAAGTCCATCAGAATCGCCCCAGCTATCGAAAGCACCGCACGCGCATGCGGCTGTACGAGACGCCAGTAAGCCTCTCTATCTCCCCTGCACACCTGATGAACCAGTCCCATGTCGTTGTTCTCCACCGTTCACCTCGTTCCTGCCAGTAGGATTGTTATGGTCGTGATGCCGACATCGGGGTGATATCCGTCGTGCGGCATATAGCGCGGATGGCGCCGCACCATCGCGATCCCTAGGCGCTTGGCCGCAGAGCAATCCTCGGGAAGTCGACTTCCACTTCCGCAGTGTTGTTGAAATAGTTTGTGAAGATATTCAGCGCCACATGCGCGATTATCTCGGCGATTTCACCATCGGAGAAGCCTGCGCGCCGCACAGCCTCCACGTCCGTGTCCGTAGCTCGGCCCTTTCTTGCAACCAGTTCGCGCGCGAATTGAAGCGCAGCGGCGTTCCTCGCGGAATCCGACCTTCCATCCCGAGCTTGTTGGATTTCGGGGTCAGTTAGACCAGTCATTTTGCCGATCGCCGTGTGAGCGGATACGCAGTACTGACACGAATTTTGCTCGGCCACCTCCAGGGCAATCTCCTCTCGCAGCTTCGCGTCCAGGGCCCCGTTGCCCAGTGCGCCACTGAAGGAGAGATACGCCTCCAGCACCGCAGGCGAGTTGGCCATGACCTTCATCATATTGGGTGCGAACTTGAGTTTGACCTGTACTGCTTCAAGCAGCTCCTTCGCCTTGCCTGTGGCTGCTTGTGGTTGAATTGCCTTTAGTCTTGACAATTCTTAGTCCCTCTCAGAGGTGAGTGCTGTTCTTGCGATTGATTTAGGCCCGAGCGCCGTGGGTGTGACGCTGCAACGTTTTCCTGCGAAGACTTCGATAGGGCAAGAAGAAATCCCTCGAAGAGGAATGTGCAAAATTCTTCGTGGCACAGACCGGCGTGGATGATGATTTTCCCCATGAATTACCTCCCGCGGTTTGCTTGCTGTTCCTTGTAAGACAACTCATTCTTGATCGTTTCCAAGTCCTTACCGGCTTTTTGCAAGCGCGCCCGGACCTGGTCGATGGCTCTGAAGACGGCAATGTCATAGTCTGTTACGCTCACTTCGGTTTCGTGTTCCGCGAGGAACTTCTGAATGACGAGAACCTCTTTGAACAGGGATTCCTGCGGCGAATCATCCGGCAAGTACTTGATCTGGGTTACGAGATCGTTCCATGCGACGTTGCGCGCGACGGGAACGACATGCCGGCCTTCCTGCCCGTACAAAAAATAGAAACAACTCGTGATCAATGCGATAAGCAGCAAGGCACGGAAAGCTAAAAAGCGACTAATTTTCATATGGCCTTCTTCTTCAGTTCTTTCGCTCTCTACTTTTGTTCCAACTGGAGCTTTATGAAGGGTGAGCAATTGACCAGCGTGACAAACTTGGCTTTCAACGTTCGCATAAGCGCTATCCCCTCTCTGTCGATAGAAGAAATACCGCCGCAATCCACTTGAATCTGTTCACTTTTCGCCAGCATTGGCTCGCACACCAGCCCTAATTCACGTACCCAAGGTCCCACCAGCTTGCCATCCAGCCGCAACTTTGTTCCGTCAACCGTCACGTCGGTCTCTGTAATTCGAAGCATCGGTTTGAAACTCAATTGCGCCAAATCAAAGGGCAAGTGGCCTGCCAAAGCAAACCAAGCTGGTTCCGAACACTAAACTACTCAAACGACAACGGTTCTCGGATTAAGTCAGTTTTTGCGGGCCACCACATTTCGTGGCGCAGCCTCGGACCAAGTACACGACCACGACATATCGCGGTTCGCCCCACGTAGCGGTTGCCGCGAGCGAGATTAATGGAAAAAGGGTCGTGATCCAGCGAATTGAAGTGACACTGGAGAGGCCATCGGCGCACGACTTTCGGTGAGGTGTCGAAGATTTCGACCAAACGCCGCGCATCGGCGATAGACCTGGCCGAAATGATCTTCGCCGACCGCAACGCGGTCGGTTTCCGTGAGGATGAGCGTTCGAGGAAAGTGCATTCAAAGACCGCTGCTGGTTTCCTCTAAGAAGGGCGTTTGCCCTCGTAAGCCGGCTCGCCCGGCCTTTGGAGGTCCAGTTTTTTCATCCGGCTCCGTAGCGTATTCGGATGAATGTCCAAAATCTTAGCGGCGCCTTTTTCGCCTTCGATAATCCAGTTTGTAGCGGCCAGTGCGGCTTCTATATGCCGACGCTCGGCGTCCCGCAATGAAGCGCCCGCAACACAAGAGGCACTAGAAATGATCGGCCCGAGAACCTCAACGGCCGTGGCTGCCCGCACTTCGTCCCCCGCGAGCGAGAATTCCCCATCGAGGACCAGAAGATTGCCCGGCGATAGGATCACCCCGCGTTCGATCACGTTTTGCAATTCACGGACGTTGCCAGGCCAGGAATATTCCACCAGGCGCCGCATGGTACCTTCGAGCATTTGTGTCACGTTTTTGCCCAATTTCTGGGCGAATGTCTGCAGCAGAAATGCTACCAACAGCGGCAAGTCCTCCAGGCGCTCTCGTAACGGCGGGACGTGGATGGGGAAGACGTTCAGGCGGTACAAAAGGTCACAACGGAATTTCCCCGTGCGCACATCCTCCTCAAGATTGCGATTAGTGGCGGCAAGGATGCGCACGTCCACCTTCACAGTCTTGTTGCTGCCGATGGGTTCGAACTCGTGCTCCTGCAGCACGCGCAGCAGTTTCACCTGTGTCTCGGGAGGCAGGTCACCCACTTCATCCAGAAAGATCGTGCCGCCGTCGGCGATCTTGAAACGCCCGTCGCGATTGGCGATCGCGCCGGTGAACGCACCTTTAATGTGACCAAACAGTTCGCTCTCCACAAGTCCGGGAGAAATCGCGCCACAATTGACACTCACAAACGCACGCGCAGAACGCAGCGACCGTTTGTGAAGTGCGCGGGCGATCAGCTCCTTTCCGGTTCCGGTTTCACCAGTGATAAGGACGGTGGAATCCGTCGGGGCGACCTTGGACAAGCGCGCAATCACCGCCTGAAGAGCTGGAGAGTTGCCGACGATCTCCTCGAACATATATACCTTGTCGATTTCTTCGCGCAAAACAATGTTCTCTTTGTAGAGTTGGTCTTTTAAAGTCTTAATTTCCCCGAAAGCCTTTTCCAGCGCGCTCCTAGCGTTCCGCTGTTCCGTGACGTCGATGACAGTGCCAACAAACTCAACCACTTGGCCCGAGGCGTTGGTTATGGGGTGGCCAACGCTGCGAACATACCTTATGGAATTGTCTGGAAGAACGATGCGGTAGTTGTACTCCGCATCATTGCCCTTGAGGAGTTCCCTTTCAACGTGCAGGAGGGATGCGCGATCGTCCGGATGTATGCGCCGCAGGAATATTTCCGTGGTCGGCGTTGTGGTACTTGGGTCGAGGCCAAAAATGCGGAAAGTTTCGGCCGACCAGAAAATCTGTTTGGTAGAAACATCCCAAGCCCAACTTCCCGTATGACTAAGCCTTTGAGCTTCCGTCAAATAAGCCTCGCTTCGCCGCAGGCGATCTTCGGCGAGCTTGCGATCGTGAATATCCGTGTTTGTTCCATACCACTTGAGCATATTTCCCTGGTTGTCGCGGAGCGGACCCCCGCGAAACAGGAACCAACGATATTCTCCATCGAAGCGTCGAATCCGTGCTTCGTATTCCCCGGGCTCCCCGGAGGCCAAGTGTGACATCCGACGATTCACCAAGCCCGGCACGTCGTCCGGATGAACGAAAGCCCTCCACCCCTGGCCCAGTGGCTGTTCTTCAGAGACCCCGGTATAGGCAAGCCAGCGTTGATTGTGAAATTCAAGGTCACCATCTGGCTTGGCGACCCATGCCATAACCGGGATCGCGTCTAGGGTAGTGCGAAGACGATATTCCGATTCCGACAAGTCGGCGTAGAGGCGGGCATTCACCAATTCGGCCAGCTTGTGATCGTGAATATCCGTGTTTGTTCCATACCACTTGAGGCTATTTCCCTGGTTGTCGCGGAGAGGCGTCCCGCGAAACAGAAACCAGCGATATTCTCCATCGAAGCGCCGCAAGCGTGCTTCGTGCTCGGCTGGCTCGATAGAGGCCAAAACTGCCGGCCAGTGATCCTCGAGGCCCGGCAAGTCGTCCGGATAAACGGCAGTTCTCCAACCCTGGCCGAGTAGCTGCTCTTGAGAGAGCCCCGTATACGCGAGAAAGCCCTGATTCTGAAATTCGAGGTCACCGTCTGCCCCAGCGACCCATGCCAGAACCGGGATGGTGTCGATCGTAGTGCGAAGAGAATGTTCCGATTGCCGGAGCGTCTCTTCTCTGATGCGCAGAGTTTCGTAGAGATCCCGCAGCTTCCATGTCGTCTCATTGAAAACTCTACCGAGGTCCGCGAGTTCGTCTTCCCCGATCACCGCGACTTGATGTCGGAATTCGCCTTGGGCCAGCGCTTTGGACCCCTCTACCAACTGTCCTAATGGCTCCGTGATACTGCGGCTGATGGCTACTCCGAGGCCGCCGGCAATCAGCAGTGTAACGAATCCCGCGATTGGCGCGACTAGGAACATTCGATGTTCCGCACGCGCAATGTTTAGAGCTGCCTGCGTGCGCTGTTCTGCGACCTTGCGGTCAACCTCTTTGACCAACTCGGAACTCAGGAATTCTAGCGGCCGGACTTGCCTCTCGAGCCGAAGACGCACGGCCTCCCAGTCTCTCGATGCGGCCAACACTCTGATTGCCTCTAAATGTAACAACATCACACGCTCGATTGATTCGAGAGTGGGCAGCACTGTCGGATCCAGTTTCAATTCGGGGACCAGGTGATGAAAAGCTGCCTGGGTGCGCTGGGCGTCGTCGAGAAGTCCTGTCCGAAGTGTGTCCGATTCCTTCAGCAGACGGGCAGAGTCTTCGGACTGCACGGAGACACCGAGTCTGTCGCAAATTGATGTGAGACTGGAGTGTACGCGCAGTACTTCGATTAACTCTTCGGCCAGGCCGTTAAAACGTTCCGTTTGAGCACGGATCAAGCGAAACTGCCGAAGGAGAACGCCATTGCCGACCAGCATTAGAAGAATGATGAAGATAAAACAGAGTGTTAAGCGGCGATGGACGTTGAAGCGATAGAGGAATGCATGCCTCAGCCGTCCAGCAAATCCAGTCGGAAGGTTGGTCCGAGACATACACTACCTCTGCTTGAAGGGCCCACGGCCGGGCCACTCATTTCATCGGGTGCGCTGCCGATCGGGCACTAGCGAACCTGTTCTGCGCTCTTATCCTGTGCAACCCGGCCACCCAGGCTGAACTATTCGGATTTTGCGGTGCGATATTTTCACAAATCTCAGGCTCCAATTAGATCAAGCGGCGTGGCGCCGAAGGTCCCGGGCGCTGTCGGTAAGCGTATCCCGAAAGATCCTCATGAAGCCCTCTCGCTGGCAGCGCACACCCAAGAGCACTTGGCGTTATGTGCTTTCCATTTCGCATTTGTTGAACCGTCTGCTATCCGCCATGGACGCTTAACTCTCGCGGGCGATAGGAGTAGTTTTGCTGTCCGAAAGTTACATCGATGCACAAAAAACCTGTCGTAATTGGACAGCCTTGAAAGCAAACCAGTTGCGGTCAACCTAGAATGTGAGCGTTAGCTGCGGTCTTTTCGCAGCCTCGCCATGACACGGTCTATGATTGGGTCCGAGACGTTTTTGGGTAAGTCGAATGAACCACTTTCTGTCACGATCTTCACAGTCTTGCAGCTAGAATCGTACAGCACGTGGCAAACGCGGCATTGGGACACGTGCAGTTCGAGTTCCTTGCGGATCTCTGGAGACACTCGATTCTCGAGGTAGTCCCCAAACTCGACGAAGAATTCGTCGCACGTGATCATGACGTTGCTCTCCTGACGCTCGTCGTGAAGTGAGGCGAAAGCCACTCTCGCAACATGAGCCGGCCCCTCAGGAGTCGTATCTTTACTGTTGGGACGCTTAGCCCCAACTGTCGGGAAACTTCATCCGTCGAAAGCTGCTCGATATCCCTGAGCATTACCACGGCACGGTATTTCGCGGGAAGTCCCAAGATCCCCCTTTCAACGAGTTGCCGGACTTCCGATTTTGAGTAGAACTGTTCGGGATTATCCTGCCAGGCCTTCACCTGGCGAGGGCGAAAGTCCCGATTTTCCTCGTAGTCACCTTCATTCAAGCTCTCAACTTCTTTCCGGCCTCGCAAACGTTGGAATGCCGTATTCCTGGCAATGCTCACCAGCCAGGTCGAGAACTTCGAGCGGCCCTGAAACCCCGCAATGTGTTGGAATGCACTCAACAGAGCATCCTGCATGGCATCCTGCGCCTCGACTGGGTCGCCAAGAATTGCCACCAGCGAGCGATAAATCAACTGGCTATGTCGGCGAACCAATTCCTCGAAAGCCTCCAGCTGCCCGCCCTGGGCTTGGGCTACCAAACCCGCATCGGGGTCCCGCACTTCTGTAGGCGAGCGGGTGACAAAGCCACCTTCGATGGGACGGCTGGCAGGGGCAGGAAGATGCACTTTATTTTGTTCCAGGACCAAGGGGGGCTCAAAATCCGGCGCGATCCCCAGTCCCATTTGGAGCGTGTTCGCGAAATTGTTGAGAGCTATGACCACCTCGCATTCCAAAATCTGTTCCTCGGTAAAGCCGAATCTTCGAAGGTTGACGATATCCTCAGAAGAGAACTCCGAAAAACGCACTCCTAATTTGACAGCGAAGTCCAGCAAGGCTCTGTCAGCTTCCGACAGACTCGACAGGTGATAATCTACGGCAATCTGGTCGCCTTCCTCCGCGGACATGCCCAAGCCCCGCAACAGGTTGCAATGCATTGCAACGCAATAAGAGTTGAGGTTCGCCGCCGACACGGCCAGCAGGATGCATTCCTTTTGCGCTCGCGTCAGCACATCTTCAGGCAGCAGAACCCTGTCCACGGCGTCCAGCTCCGCTTCCAGTAAGTCAGGCCGCAATGTCTGAGAGCGGAAAAAGTTCGGTATGAACCCGTGACTCTTCTGAACGATGGAAAAAGGCGCAAAGGTCTTGGGGCTCAGGTATGGAGCGGGCACATACGGCCCTTTTCTTTGTGACGCATCATGAGAGCCGGGTAAGAAAGATTGAGAACCCACTCCACGCGGTGGATCGACTCTCCTCGATGTGATCTTCCGCGCTGCGAAATCTGGCTCCGGACCCAAACCCACGGATAGAGTGCCGCGGTACACGGCCAGCGCGGTCAGAACGACAGCTTCGAGTATCGACTCATCGTCGAGTCCGCATTCCCGCAGCCCTTCAATGTCCTCCGAGCGCACTGAGGGAGCCTGGCGGCTTAGCTTGAGACAAAATTGCAGGCAGGCCAAGTCAGCGGCCGAACGGTTTTCATGACAGTCCTTATTCAGGAGATCGTCGATTTGACCGTCCGACATGCCAAGCGAAGAAAGGGCTCTACTGCCGTCAGCTACGCAGTATATGTCTTGTCGGTCCGCTGCAACGCTTAGAAGGATTCGTTCCTTCTGAATGCGGGAAATTGCTCCTGCCCGTAAACGCACCGCGCTTTCAAGTTTCGCCTGCGCCTCGATGACGCGAGGTAAAAGCGTCTGCGCGCGAAGGAGATTGGGAACAAATCCCAGAGCCTCTCGAAACGCGACAAAGGGACCGAATTTGTCGTCTAGCTGAACTACTCTCAGAAAGCTCATTCAGGCACTGTCGCGTGGCGCCGAATCGACCCTAAGCGAGTGTATGTCTTCGGCCTCCCCCGGTGCAACCTTAGGCCGACCTTCTTCTTACGTACAACCCAACTTCCCTCTGAAACTTTTATTGGATGAATGTGTCTCATGTGCGTGCGCGAAAGAGCAAATCGGGGCCGGTTTGATTTCGAATGTACTGTAGACGGAAGATGCCGGCGGCGCAGCCACAACTACCATCGAACAAATTTAACCTTGGGAATGCAGCTACTTTCCAGCGAGCGCTGCGCCGATTGAGTTTCAAAACGTAACAAGTGGGGTCAAGTCAGGAGATCGGACGTCTCCACGATATCGATTCTGAGGTGAACGACTAATGCGATGCAAGATGCTTTTCTTCCTACTCATCCTGCTCTGTTCTGTTTCGACTCGTGCACAATACCGCGCAGGAATACGGGGTGTTGTCCTTGATCCCCAGGGCGCAGTTATCGAAGGTGCCACAATCACGCTTACCAATTTGGAAACCAGCAAGACGAACCAAGCCACCAGTGACGCCGGCGGAGTCTACAACTTCCTGGCTCTCCCGCCTGGCCACTACAAGATCGAGGCGGAAAAGCCGGGCTTCAAGAAGAAGACGCTGGATAACCTTGACGTGGCAGGCGAACAGACTCAGGGTATGAACCTCACGCTGGAAGTAGGGGATGTAAGCGCGACGGTTACAGTCAGTGGTGACACTGTTCCCGTTCTCGACACCGAGACCGGCAACATCAGCGGAACTTTGAGCAGCAAGGAAATTCAGAATTTGCCTTCGTTCAGCCGAGATCCCTTTCAACTCTTGCGCTTAGCCCCAGGCGTTTTCGGCGATGGCGCGCATGGCGGAAGTGGCGGTCCCGCGAATACCCCCGGCAGCCAAGGGCCAGGAGGAACCTCAGCCACTAGCAGTATCTTTCAAACGGAAAACCAGGTACAGATAAACGCCAACGGTCAGCGCAACACCGGAAACAGCTTTCAGGTCGACGGTGTCTCAGTAAACAGTTTGGATTTTGGCGGCGCCGCCGTCATCACACCGAACGAGGAGTCCGTCAAGGAAGTCCGCGTCACTGCCAATTCGTACGACGCGCAGTTTGGTCGTGGCAACGGCGCGCAGGTCGAAGTGGTATCGCAAAATGGAACCAACGAATACCACGGCAGCCTCTTTCTCAAGATCGACCGCCCGGGACTGAATGCCTTCCAGCGGAATTTTGGTTTTGGAACCGGAGCTGACCAGCGAGATACCAGCCGTTTCAACCAATACGGCGGCAGCGTTGGAGGGCCGATCATCAAAAATCGCGTGTTTGCCTTCTTCTCCTACGAAACGCTTAGAAATAGGACCGTATCCACGAATAATACTTGGGCGGAAACACCGCAGTTCCTGACGCAAGGTGCTCCCAACAGCATCGCCCGCGGGCTGTTGTCCTTCCCTGGCGAAGGGACGCAATTTAACACGACTATCCCCAGAACCTGCGAACAAGCCGGCTTCACAACTGGTGTAAATTGCAACCCAGTTGGTCCCGGTGGTTCCCAGGGTCTGGACATCGGCTCGCCCTTAAGGGGCGTGGCGCTCGGCGCCCACGATCCAACCTTCGGTTCAGCCGCCACCCCATTTGGTGTCGGCGGCGGCCTCGACGGTATTCCTGATATCGCCTTCGTGCAAACTACGAATCCAGTTGATAGCGCCTCCGCTCAGTACAATGGCCGCCTGGACTTTCAGGCGACTCGCAACGATCTGTTCACCTTCAGTGTATATCGAGTGCCCAATGACGCCACCTTCTTCAACGGGAATGCTCGCGCGGCGAATTTTTGGCACTCGGATCGCCTCAACGAAAGTGCTGCTCTCCTTTGGCAGCACACCTTTGCGCCCACGCTCATCAATGAGGCGCGGGTCAACGTATCGCGATTCTACTTCAACGAACTACAAAGCAACCCACAGGAACCTTTTGGCTTGCCGCAGGATCCCATCAACCGTTTGGGGAACATCGGTGGCTTTACCATCGTCTTTGGCGCGAACGGGCCGGGCATTTTTTACAAGACGTTATACAACTTCCGTGACACGGCAACTAAAGTTATCGCCCGTCAAACCCTGAAATTCGGATTCGAGTTTTATAAGGACCAGAACACGGACGTGAATGCTGGCGGTGCGCTGCCCCAATATCAATTCAACAATCTCTGGGATTTCGCCAATGATGCCCCTGTTCAGGAGAATGCTGTCTTTAATCCTTTGACGGGTTCGCTAACGCAAGACAGGCACTACATTCGCGCAAACACGTATTCCTGGTTCTTTCAGGACGATTGGAAGCTGAAGCCCAACCTTACGGTCAATCTCGGCTTGCGCTGGGAGTACTTCGGCCCGGTTCACGAAAAGTTCGGCAACCTCGACACTGCGGTGCTGGGTCCCGGCGCCAACCCGCTTACCGATACATTCATACGCATAGGCGGAAATCTCTTCAACACCAGCGCCTATAACGTCGGGCCGCAAATCGGTTTTGCCTGGAGCCCCAATACGATTCCGCTTCTCGGCCGGGACCTAAAGAATCGCCTGGTGGTCCGCGGCGGATTTGGCATTGCTTACAGCCGTGAAGAAGAGGCCATCGCACTGAATGGCCGCAACAACCCTCCGCTGGTTTCTGGAGACAACCTGTTTGGTTCGAACATTGTGTATGCGGCCTCCAGCAGTCCGAGCAACTTCAACGGCTACCCATCGAATCCAAACACCATTGCAACTTTTAACCCCGTCACCAACCTCCCCGCGAGCGGCGCGCCGGTGAGCTTGACGGGCTTCGATGCCAACCTGCCTACCCCCGTCACTTATCGTTACTCGCTCGGGACCCAATATGAGGTATTCACGGGTTGGGTATTTTCGGCGGGATATCAGGGCAACGTGAGCCGCCATTTCACGCGTAACCAAAATCTTAACGTCGTTGACTTTCAGAACCTCAATCCGCAGATTCAAAATTTCAATCGCTTCACCAATGATTCCAATGGCTCTTACAACGCGCTACTGCTCGAGTTGCAGCATCGATTTTCCCAGACCTTCGAAATCGACGCCCAATACACGTTTGGCAAAGCAGAAGACAATTATTCAGGAGACTTTTCCGGGGATTTCTCTCCAGGTGCGAATCCATTCAACCGCCGGGGTGAGTTTGCTCCCGCTGATTTCGATGTGAAGCATAACTTCAAACTCTACGGAGTCTGGACCCCGCGCATTTTCCGCGGCAAAAATAGCTTGCTTGAGAAGACCGCCGGAGGGTGGACCGTGAGCGGCATTATCAACGCTCACGCCGGCTTTCCTTGGACTCCGTACTATAACGTCCAAGTACAAGGTGTACCGAGCGGCGATACATGTAGCCTGGTCTATGCGAATAGCAATTTTTGCACTGTTCGGCCAGCCTCTTACCTCGGCGGCGCGCGCTCAGATTTCAGCAACGCCGGCTTCGAACCGGGTACGACCAATTTTCCCAACCCTTCTACTTCCTACTTCACGGCGCCAAGCCTCGGCTCGGGAGTTGGCATTATTCCTACATCAGGTGTGGCGCGCAATTCTTTCCGGGGACCGCGCTATTCTTCCATTGACGCAACGCTCGCTAAGGCTTTCGGATTGCCGCATATGCCAGTGTTAGGCAAGAATGCCAAAATCGATATCCGCGCCAACTTTTACAATCTATTTAATCAGCTAAACTTCGCTCCGTTTGGTCCTCAACAAATCGGGACGATCGTTGTCACGCCGGCGAGTGGCGGCGTACCTGCTTCGCAAAGGGTGACCTCGCCAAACGGCACGTTCGCTCAAGGGACCAGTGCTCTCGGTGGGCGTGTCATCGAGGCGCAAGTCCGTTTCAGCTTCTAATTCCACGATTTCCAGGGGCACGCGAGTTTGTGCCCTCTGCCGGTTTGTTATTCGCTTTGGGGGAGTTGATCGATGCGTCGTCCGTGTGTCTGCGTAAAGCCTTTCCATTTCGCGTTGCTCTTTGTCGTGGTGCCTATGGTGACCACGGTTCGAGCGCAATCCACGGCATCTTCGGAAACGGTCGAGATTGATATCGACGCGGTGTCGCGTCCATTCCCGCATTTCTGGGAAAAGATGTTTGGCTCGGGCCGCGCGATCCTGAGCCTCCGCGAAAGCTACCGCAACGACCTCCGCGAAACGAAGCGCATCACCGGTTTCGAATACGTGCGATTCCACGCCATCTTTCACGACGAAGTCGGCATGTACGACGAGGACAAAGACGGTCAACCGATCTTCAACTTTTCCTACGTCGACCAGGTTTACGACGGCCTGCTCGAGAATCACGTCCGGCCGTTCATCGAGTTGAGCTTCATGCCGAAGAAGCTCTCCTCTGACCCGAACGCGCTTCACCCCTTTTGGTACAAGCAAAATGTGGCCCCGCCCAAAGATTGGAACAAGTGGGAACACCTCATCGAAAATTTCACCCGCCATCTGGTCGACCGCTACGGAGTCGACGAAGTCGCGCAATCGTATTTCGAGGTGTGGAACGAGCCCAACATTGATTTCTGGGTCGGCAATCCGAAAGAAGAGACGTATTATGAACTATACGACCATACCGCCCGTGCCATCAAGCGCGTGAGCGCGCGCCTGCGCGTCGGCGGCCCGGCCACCGCCCAGGCCGCCTGGGTGGACCGCTTCCTTGCGCACTGCAAAGAGAAAAACATTCCTGTGGACTTCGCCTCAACTCACGTGTACGGCAACGACAAGGCCGAGGACGTCTTCGGCACACACGAAAATATCCCGCGAACACAGATGGTCTGCCGTGCGGTTAAGAAAGTCCACGAGCAGATCGCTGCTTCCCCCTACCCAGACACGCCGCTCATCTGGAGCGAGTTCAACGCCGACTATAGCAATGATAGGAAGGTGACCGACAGCGCCTTCATGGGTCCGTGGATGGCGGACACGATTCGCCAGTGCGACGGTCTGACCCAAATGATGAGCTACTGGGCCTTTTCGGATGTTTTTGAAGAACAGGGTGTGGTGAAAATGCCATTCTACGGCGGCTTTGGTTTGCTCGCTGAGCGCGGCATCCCGAAAGCGGTGTTCAACGACTTCGCGCTCCTCCATCAACTCGGTGACGCACGTGTTGAAGTGAATTCGGAGTCCGCTCTCGTTACCCGCCGCAAAGACGGGTCGCTCGCCATCGCCGCATGGAACCTTTTCCTGCCGGAAGAAACTGGCGCCCCGAAAACACTTACCCTGCACTTCAAAAATCTCGGCGGCACCCACTCTGCCCGCATCACCATCGTAGACGGAGACCACGGCTCGCCCCTAGCGACATGGGACGCGTTGGGACGGCCAACCCTCCCGCCCTTGCCGCAAATTGAAGCGCTGCGCAGGGCCGCCGCATTCCCTTCTCCGCGACACGAAGACCTCAAGAACGGTTCCTTGACCCTAACTTTGCAGCCTCATGCGCTTGCCTTGATCGAAATCGGAAAGTAGGACCGGTAGCCGCTACCGGCCAGGGCGAGAAGGGATCCGCACGATTACTTCTTCATGACGGCTGGAATTCGACTTTTTGCATGGCCGATTGGGCTTTCGGATTCTTCATGAAGGTGTGCCCCACCAGGCATGTGCGATAGTTCTTGGCCATCACCATGGTGATGCCGAGATCGATCCCGAGGACGTCGGTGTCGTACCAGCCGCTGAGGGGGTTGAGCGCGTCGACGTAACTGAAGAGGCCCCAGGCTTTGGTTCCATAGACGCCGCGGGTGCCGTTGTAATTACTCGTTGGAGCCAAATCGAATATACCGGCGGACTGCTGCTGCCGCTATTAGTGCGACTATAGGCGTCACAAACATCGAGAGAACTGCACCCTCTCCACGAGTCCATCAACGAATCAGACGGCAGCACGCTTCCCATAAGAAGAAGGTCCTGGCCTCGGGACTAATTTGAAGGTGGAGTACGCAAGAATTGTTCGGGACCACCCTCAGATTCGTGGCGGCCGGAGGTCCGGCGCCAAATTTGAAGGGACTGTATGATAAGGGTGCAAGCGACCCACCTGCCATCTGGTGAGACCCGTGGATGCAATAGGCTACCAAGGAGGTCATGCGACAGCTGGTTAGGGGAGGCGCTATGCCGCGGGATACCAAACAACTGCATCCGATCTTCGGCGAGTGCAGCATAAATAATCGTCTTGCCATCCAGAGTCCAATCCACTCCCCCGTATGTTGAACCTTTGTAATCAACCAATTTTTGACCGTGAGCACCATCCGCATCGACAATCCAAAGGCTGCGATTTTCGCCGCCGCGGTCGTCCTCAATGGCGATCTCCTTGCCGTCTGGAGACCAAGCGGTCGATTGAGCACTGTGGATGTCCGGCGGCAGTGGAAGCTGGTCAATGCGGAGCACCTTTCCGCTGTCTGGGTCCAGCGTGACAAGCGAGACTTTGTATATTCCGGGTTGACCGTTTTTTACCCATGAACTGAACATCAGCTTGCGTCCATCAGGCGACCAAAACGGCGGTCCGGTTTGCCATCCAAAGTCCGTCACACGGATTTCGGGCGCTCGCAAATCGTCAGCAAGTCTAATATAAACGTCGTCCGTGCTTCCCGGACTATCGTAGGCGGGTACGGGGGTCTTCGAACGGTGTGAGTGGAATGCAATCCAGCGTCCGTTTGGTGACCAGGCGGCCGGGAAATCCTCGTGATACCCCGACACAATAATTCTGGGTGAGGACGCCCTTTGCCCATGCGCGTCAACATCAACGACTGCTGCGTCCAAGTTGATCGCCCAATCCGCCAGCCTCCAACCGCCGAAAACGTATGAAATCCGGCGACCGTCGGGACTCCATATTGGCAATTCTCCGTCGGGAACAAGTTCCTTTGTTTCGCCGCCATCCACGGGCAGGAGTGCAATAGATTCCCGGACAACGTTCCGGCTCCAGTAAAGGTCTCCAGCGGCAAACCCGGGATTGAAGTTGTCTTGATTGTCAGATTCGACCACGAGGCGGCGCTTACCGGAAGTCAGATCCAATTGGTAAACCTTGAGCCAACGTTGGGTGTCGGGCTTGTGGCGCATGGCATTATCGGGTGCCGCATCGGTGGCTAGCGCCAGAAAAATGCTGCGTCCATTCGGCGAGATGGCCAGATGATTAGCCCCAGGGACCTCGTCGGCCGCAGGGATCGCATCTAGCCCTCTCGCAATGGTCTCGGTACTCGGCTTCTGTAGGGTGATACGCGTCAACGAGGATGCTCCATTGGGTTGGTACAATAGTGCATAGAGCGCCTTACCGTCCGGCGAGAACACCATGCCACTGACCTTTCCTTGCACCGGGTAATTCTCAAATTTTTCCGCAGTACCAACGAATAGCCCTGCCTTGGGCAGTTTAGGCAGGTAATACGCCATGCGCTTTCCATCGGGTGAGCACAGCAATTCCGCGTCAGCAGGTACCGAAACCGTTTGTGGCCTCTGGCCAGCAGAAAGGAACCAACCTCGGGTTGCCTCTCGCGTCCCACGCACCGCCAGTTTTCCCGCCCCGCAGAACACGGCTGACTCCGCAGGAGAGTCGAGCCCGACACTCAGGCGCTGCCGATCTTCCCTCCCAGTCTTCAAGGAGACCAGACGCACTCCGCCGCTGAAGGCTGTTAATAACATCCAGTCGGCGTCGACGGAAATCACGACACGAGTCCATGCCCCTTCGAACCACTGATTGCTGTACTGCTCGTACACCATGACATCCCGCTTGGTGTCCTGTACTGTCGCTAGAGAAAGCAAGGGCAAAAACAAAACGAGAAAGGTGGAACGGCGAACCATGACGAACTCCGATCTGGGTCGATCCCCACTATCTGAGATTGGCGTAGATTAGAGCGGCGCGGAGAGAGAAAGTTTCGATAGGGTCGCGAGAATTTGCTCTTACCGATTTAACTGGCGGCGTTGCAAACGGAACTTTAGAGACGAAACTCCATAGGCTGAGTCCACCCAGGATGGTTACGAGAGCTAGGATGCCTCGGACTACCCTGAGTGCAATGGGATCTGGCTAAACGTGAAGTTGACAAACGGTTGACAAAACGGTTTTTTGAGGGAGGTCCCCGAAAAGGGGAAAGGTGAGAATCGCCGCGTATTCACTGGTGATTTGAATGGTGGGCCTGGGTGGACTTGAACCACCAAACTCGCCCTTATCAGTATTGCGGTCATTATTAGTCTACTAGCGCACCAAGAAATGTCAGTTCTTTGAAGAGCATGGCGTTGACATGTGCCCGACATGAAAGTATGCTTGTAGCATGTCAAAAATGATTCAGCTTCGCAATGTACCCGACGCCCTGCACCGCGGCTTGAAAGCTCGCGCTGCCATGGCAGGCATGTCGCTCTCGGACTATCTGTTAGGTGAGATCAAGGAAATCGCGGAAAGGCCAACGCTAGCAGAATTGCGGGAGCGACTGCACACACGTAAGCCGGTTTCAGCGCAGATCGATACCGCTCAGCTGGTGCGAGAAGAGCGCGAGGCACGGTGATCGTCCTGGATG
>WNFS01001108.1_pt1 | contig 19922 bp, 18 predicted proteins | sample 5400141 | NCBI WGS metagenome assembly WNFS01 (sample SAMN13153358, study PRJNA577476) | soil metagenome | isolation source: 60 cm saprolite under Madrone tree | place: USA:California | collected 2016-06-14
TCGACCCGCAGCTCACCCTGCTGCCGCAGATCGAGGCGAACGGCATGATGCACATGGCGGGCTTCTTCCCGTCGGTGCCGACCCAGGTCAACTTCGAGATGGCCTTCGCACCAGTGGACCGGCAGTGGCGCTTGTTCGGTCTCTCGGTTTCGTTCGGCCAGGCAGCGCCGGTCGCCCCGCCGTCCCCCGAGCCGCCGCCCGAAGCCAAGGGCAAGGCGCCGCAGGCCCAAGCTGCGCCGCCCAAGGGCAACGCGCCTCAGGCGGCGTCGCAGGCAAAACAGTGATCCGTGCTCCCGGAACGCGGGCCGGTGAGATCGAATCATCGCACCTGCGGATCGATTGCGTGAAACCAATCGCATCGATCGAACCCAAACCCTCTGACCTCATCCTGAGGAGGCCGCGCTCTTCGCGCGGCCATCTCGAAGGATGGCCGCGGGCACGATCTCGCCTGTGGCCGTCCTTCGAGACGCGCGCATCCTTCGACAAGCTCAGGAGCGCGCTCCTCAGGACGAGGCTGAAGGATGATGTCGATATGATTCGTACCATGAAACGCTGTACTAGCTTGAGCCCTCTCCCCGCACACGGGGAGAGGGTCGGGGTGAGGGGGCGTTTCCACAACCTCAGACTGGCGGGGATGCCCCCTCACCGCCACCCACTCCTCCCTCATCCCTGGACGACACGATGCTTCCCTTCAGCGCACTCAACTCCATGAACGTCATGTTCGCGACCCCCTGCTACATCTCCGGGGTCACCATGAATTACGTCGCAAGCGTGTTCAGCCTCGCGCTCGACTCCAAGCATGTCGGGCTCCCCTGTATCCTCCACCTCCATAGCGAGAGCCTGATCACCCGCGGCCGCAACGTGATCCTGATCAAATTTCTGTCGGAGGAATCCTTCACCCACCTGTTCTGGATCGATTCCGACATCGCCTTTAAGTCAGAAGACGTGTTCCGCCTGCTGCTGGCGGACCGCGACATCGCCGCCGGCGTCTATCCGATGAAGCGCTTCAACTGGCCGGCGCAGGGCTTGCCCGCAGGCACGACGCGACAGCAATTCGAGGATCGCTACACAGATTATCCGTTCAACCCGATCGGTCACGGCGCGAGCCGGGTGAGCGGCTACGCGGACGCCGACGGCTTCGTCGAGGTGGCGGAGGCGCCGACCGGGTTCATGGTGATCAAGCGGCACGTATTGACGCATATGATGAAAAAATATCCCGAGCTCAACTACGTGCCCGACGGTCCGCCTAACAATCCACAGCGCCACCTCTACTGGCGCTTCTTCGACTGCATGGTCGATCCGGATTCGGGGCGCTATCTTTCCGAGGATTACGCGTTTTGCCGCCGCTGGCGCGACATCGGCGGCAAGGTCCACGTCGACCTGCAATGCAAGCTCATGCACCTCGGCCAGCACCTGTTCCGCGGCGACCTTGCGGAAAGTCTGCGCCTGCAGGGCCGGTGGTGAGAACGCACGGTGGATTCGTGGAAAGGCACCTTCACCTCAGCGAGTCCGCCCTTGTGGAGAGGCCCGGTCACCGTGCCGGCTCGCCCAATGGGCTCGGCGGCCCGGAATTGGCGGCCCCCGGGCGTGCCTGCAGGCGCATCAGCCCCCACGGGCTCGGCATCGGACCGACCGGCGCTTCGATGAGGATCGGGGCGCGGTCGCGGACGGCGCGGCCAAGCATGTGCGTAAGCGCATCCGGCGAGCTGGCGCGCCCGAACGGCACGTCGAAGGCAGCAGCCAGGCGATCGAACGCGGGATTGCGCAGATCGACCTCGTACGTGGCGCCGAACTGGTCCTCCTGGAAGCGCCGCACATTGCCGAACTGGCCATCGGCGAACACCACCACCGCGACGTTGAGCTCGTATTTGCGCATCGTCGCCAGCTCCTGCATGGCCCAGCCGAAGCCGCCGTCGCCATTGATGCTGACCACGGCGCGGCCCGGGTTGCCGGCGGCGACGCCGAGTGCGGTCGGGAAGCCATAACCGAGCGTGCCCTGGTAGCCGGGGTTCACGAAGGTTCCCGGCTGATAGACCGGGTACATGGAGCGCGCCAGGTAGCCGATCTGGGTGAGCTCGTTCACCAGCACGCCGTCGTCCGGGATGGCGGCCCGCAGCGCGCGGATGTAGGACATTTGTGGCTCCGCCACGCTCGCCTGCTCGCTCGCCCATGCGCGGACCCTGTCGAGACCAACCTCGCGGTCGGGCTGGCGCCGCGGCAATGCAGCCGCCAGCCCCTCAAGCCCAAGCCGCGCATCGCCCGCGATGCCGACTGCGGCGCTGCGCGGCGCATTCCACGCGGCGGGATCGACATTGAGCCAGACATACTGGATGCCCGGCGCCTGCCATGACGGCAGCCCGAGCATGGTGTCGGCAAACCGACTGCCGACCACCAGCACCACGTCCGCATGGGCGAACACCGCGCGGCCGCCGAGCGCATTCAGGGCGAGCGGATGACGATCCGACAGGGCGCCGCGGCCGTTCTCGCTCAGCACCACCGGGGCGGACAGCCGCTCCGCCAGCGCCTGGAGCGCCGCCGTCGCGCCCGCTGCCAGGACGCCGCCGCCCGCGTAAATCACCGGAAAGCGACTCCTCGCCATCAATGCCGCCGCCTTTTCGATCGCGGCGGGGTCAGGCCGCATGCGCCCATCCTCGTCGCCTGGCGGATCGATGAGCGTGCAGTCAGCGCTTGCCGAAAGTATGTCCGGCGCGATCTCCAGTCCGACCGGCTGCGGCCGGCCGCTGTGGAGTTCCTTGACGGCTGCCCGCACCAGCGTGGGGACCTCCGCAGGCTTTCCGGCCTGCGCCTGCCACTTGGTCACGCAGCCGAGGATCGCCGACTGATTGCGCACTTCGTGCAGGAGGCCATACCCCTTGCCGATCGCCGGCGAATGAATGTTGCCGACGATCGCCAGCACCCGCGAATTGCACGCGTACGCCGTGGCAAGCCCCGCCATGGCATTGAGCAGGCCCGGTCCTGGCACCACCATGCAGGCGCCGATGCGCCCCGTGGTGCGCGCATAGCCGTCCGCCATGTAGGACGCCGCCTGCTCGTGACGGGTGACCAGGTAGCGGACGCGGTCCGAGACTTCGCGCAGGCCGTCGACCGCCCAGTCGAGCTGCACGCCGGGCACGCCGAACACATCGGCGATGCCTTCCTGAACCAGTTGGCGCGCCAGCGCCTGGCCTCCGGTCAATTGCATACTGAATTCCTGTCTATCGCAACGGCACATTACATCGGCGCATTCCGTTTTCCAGTATCTGTAGCCCGCATGGCGCCAACGGGTCCATCCGAGCTACGGGCCGCGATCAAAGGAGACCCGACGAATGAAAATCATCGACATGACCCATGTGATGAACGTGCACACGCCCGGCTGGGTCGGCTATGCGGGCAACAAGATGTACTACGCCCAAAACCTCCAGACTCAGATGATCGTGGCGCAGCGCATCGACACCGCACTGCATGTCGGTACCCATTTCGACGGCGCCATGCACGCGACCGATAACCGCAAAGGCGACATGGCGTCGCTGCCGCTCGACTATCTTGTCAACCGCGGCGTCGTGGTGGACATCTCCCCGTGGGTCGCGGACTGGTCGGTGATCTCACCCGACATCATCGAGGGCGCCGGCGCCGACATCCGCGAGGGCGACATTCTGGTCCTGCACACCGGATGGCACCGCCACTACGAGGGCCGGCCCCAACAGGACCTGGTGAAGTACTTCTGCTACCACCCCGGTCCCAACCTCGACACCCTGCACTGGATGTTTGAAAAGAAGATCAAGTGGTGGGCGATGGACACCGGCTCGTGCGACCACGCCATGAACACCTCGATCCGCCTGATGCGCCCCGACCTCGCTGCGCAGTTCACGAAACTTCACGGCAAGACGCCGGCCGAGTTCTTCGGCAACTTTGAGTACGTCCACAGGAACTCAGGCCGCAAGGTCACCTCCGACATCTTCCCGTTCCACAACTGGGCCTTCCAGGAAGGCCTGCTGCACGCCGAAAATCTCGGCGGCGACATCGAGCTGATGCTCAACCGCCGCGCCCTGATCGGCGCCTTCCCATGGCGCTACGAGGGGCTGGAGGGGTGTCCGTGCCGGATCGTGGCGTTTCTGGATTGCGGCGAGGACGTGGAGGCGGTGGGGGATGCGGCAAGGGCGGTGATGGGGGTGTGAGCGGCGCTGATAGTCTTTTGCTCGTTAATATCAGCTCAAGACTATTTTCATACACCTTGCGTTCCCGGCTTCCCGCGCCGGTTGCTTTCGTGTATGTTCTCTGTTTGTTCTGGGGCCACCGCCATGGCTAACGCGACAACAATCGAGTGGACTGACGCGACCTGGAACCCCGTCACTGGCTGCACGAAGATCAGCGCCGGATGCGATCACTGCTATGCTGAGCGCTTCTCGGAAAGATTTCGTGGTACTCCGGGTCATCCATTCGAGACTGGCTTCGATCTGACTCTGCGTCCGGAGCGGCTGGAGCAACCGCTCCGCTGGCGCGCGCCCCGCATGATCTTCGTGAATTCCATGAGCGACCTTTTCCATAAGGACATTCCCGAGGATTTTGTCGATCGCGTCTTCAATACGATGGAGCGCGCACCGTGGCACACGTTCCAGATACTTACAAAGCGCTCTTCCCTCATGCGTGACTTCCTTCGGAAGCGTTACGGCACAGGCCGTGGCCCAGTGCATATGTGGTTCGGCGTCTCCATCGAGGACGGGACCAAAATATCGCGCATCAGGCATCTTAGGGACTCAACAGCAGGTGTGAGATTTCTTTCCATAGAGCCGCTGATCGGCCCCATCGGCACACTCGATCTTTCAGGCATCGATTGGGTGATCGTCGGCGGCGAAAGCGGCCCTGGCGCGCGACCGATGCACCCCGAGTGGGTACGATCTGTTCGGGACCAATGCGTGAATGCCAGAGTGAAATTCTTCTTTAAGCAATGGGGCGGGCTCCGCCCGAAATCCGGCGGGCGCGAGCTTGACGGCCGGCCCTGGGATGAATTTCCAAGCGTTTCGATGCATTTTGCTGTAGCGGCGGAATAATATGGTCAGACTTTCAGATTACACCGGTCGCGAGCAATCTTATGTAAAGCATGTATTTCTTGGGCATTATCTGGAAACGCTGGTCCACAAGACTGCGAGCACATATCGACACATCGTCTTTGTCGATGGCTTCGCAGGCCCCTGGCGGAGCGCTAACGAAAAGTTCGAAGATACGTCATTTGGCATTGCGCTAAACGCGCTCCGCCGCGCAAAGGCGTCCTGGGAGGGAAAACGCGATGTGCGCATGTCAGCCTTCTTGGTTGAACGTGATGCAGACGCGTACAAGCAGCTGGCACAGGTTCCAGAACGATATCGGGACGTTTCGATCAAGACCTATTCAGCAGATTTCCTGGTGGTGCTACCCGCCATTCTGAGAGACATACCGACCGACGCATTCGCGTTCTTCCTTATCGATCCCAAAGGCTGGCGCATTCGACTCGACACCTTGGCTCCTATGCTCGCTCGACCTAAATCGGAAGTCATTTTCAATTTCATGTTTGATTTCATCAATCGTGCGGCGAACATCAAAGATTCCACCGTGGTGAGCGGTTTGGACGAACTCATACCGCTTGGAGATTGGCGAACGAAGCTCGAAAAGGGTGAACGCATGTCCGGCGCGCTCACTCCGGAACAACGCAAAACGATACTGGCGGACGCCTTTGCCGAAAGTCTTTCTCAATTGGGAAAGTATAAGTATGTCGCAGAGACGACCGTCCTGCGCCCGCTGAAAGACCGACCGCTTTATTGTTTATTTTATGCGACACGGCATCCCATCGGCATGGAGGTATTCCGCGATTGTCAAATCAAGGCTTTAACTGAACAATCCAGGACTCGGGCTGCAACAAAGGTCAAATACGCCGAAGCAAGCACGGGGCAGGGAGAAATATTTCAATCGCTGCACGACATGGCTCCCAACGAGCTAATAACTTTCCTGCAATCTCAGCGCGAAGAGGCAGAACGTACCTTGCTGGAATTAACGCCTGAAACGCCGAGTTCAATTCTCTATGAATCGTTATGGCCCAGGGTTCTTGCTCGACACGTAGTTAGGCGTCCCGATGTAAATCAGATCGGCGTGCGCTTGCGCGATAACGGGCGACTACTTTTTCCCGACTGGGAAAAGGGAAAGCGCGTGCCGCAACCGCACTACAGAGTACAGCGCGTGTCGTAGATTTCCGGTTCCGCGCGCGAACCATGTTGGCTCGATAGAATCCGTCCGCACCATCATCCTTAGCATCGACGATAATGGCGAAAGCTGCGCGTCGGCCAGCCGGTCTTCGACAGCCGTCGTTTGAGGCAAGGGGCAGCGTGGATCTTGAAATCACCTTGGTGGGGCCGGTCGGCGGGCCCAGCCACGCGACCGGTGTAACGAAATCAACCACCGTTACCTCGGTCTTTGTGCGCCTTCGTTAATTCGCATGACTTCGGCACGCGCTGACGGCTCGCAATTGAAAAACGATCTATGCAGAATTTTCGTGCATCGGAACGCACAGGACCCGCATGTGCACATCCCGTCGCCCGTGCGCTTAGGGAAACAATCGCTTCAGTCTTCGGCTCGCTCCAAACCGATCGTGCATTCGAGATTCGCGGCACACCGACGCGTAAAAATGGACGCTAACGGCATTCGGCCACACCACTGCGCGATGTGACATATTCAAAGCCCCGGCCCCTCGGGGATTGGGGTGTGAGGGACCGGGGTTGCGCGCACGGGGGAACCGGACCCGCGCGCGATTGTGCGAAGGAACTAGTCTTTGCTGCCGTTTTGGAAATCGCGATTCGTGCCGCGCGGCGGCGTTGCGATGGACGGCGTGTAGGGGCCGCCTTCGTTAGCCCCATAGGGGGCGGCGGAAGCACGCGCATCTTTCGGGATGTTCGGCAGCGCGGTCTTTTGAGGGCGCCCTTGTTGCGCCATCGCCGGAGAGGCCAGCAATGCGGCTATGCCCGCAACCACTAAAATCACTTTCATCTTCAATCTCCTTTTCAGAATAGTGGGTGGAGGCGGGGTTTTATCCGCATCACGCCCGCTGACAAACGAGCATTCTTCATGGTCTCCATTAGCCAAATTCGTCCATCGCGAGAGACGGCGCGGTTGCCTCGCACTTATCCCCTGCGTCGAACGGCTACTAAGCGTCGGTCTTTGGGGCTGCTCTTTCAGGGATAACGGCAGGAGAGGCGGGCGCACGAGCCATTTGGTGGCTCGTGCGCCTGAGCAATCGCTGATGCAGCGCAAGCCCTTCGGCGGGAGGCGCTTTACACTCCGCTCGTCATGTTTTCGTGAGCGGCAGCTTCGGCCCGCAACCAGTCGCGAAAGCAAACGATCCTTTGGAACGCATCGGCTTCGGGCAGGCAAAGCAGGTAATAGGCGAACGCAGTCGGCGCGGCTCGACTGAGCGGACAGATCAACGTTTCGTTTGCAACATGATCGGAAACCAGGCTGGCGCGGGCGAGGGCGACCCCCAAACCAAGAACGGCCGCATCGATCAACAGACCGGCATCGCTGAAACGCTGACCTTCGCCGCAAGGCGCGTCGTGCCGGCCGACGTGGTTGAGCCAGCTGCGCCAATCCGAGCCGCTGCCGTCACCCTCTGTCGCCGAATCGTGGAGCAGAGGCAGATCTAGCAATGCCTCAACGGTGTCCACCGGCCCGCGTTCCGCGAGGAGGCGCGGGCTGCACACCGGAAAGACACGGTCGGGCATCAATTTCGTCACGGCGTAGCCCGGATATGTGCCGCGGCCGAAGCGAATCGCGAGGTCGATACGCGCAGCGCGGAGATCAAGGAGGCGCGGATCGGCGATCAATTGCAACGCGACGTCCGGGTGCAGAGCATGAAAACGCGGCAGTCGCGGGACCAGCCACCGAGACGCGACCGATGGCAACATCGTGACCGACAGCCGCCGCGCGTCGTCCCCGAGGTCGAGGTTTGCGATCGTGCGCGTGATGTCCGCGACGGCCTGACCCACCCCATGCGCCAAAACCTGACCGGCGCGTGTCAATTCGAGACGGCGCGGGAGGCGATCGAACAAGGGGACGCCAAGTTCCTCTTCAAGAGCTCGCACGCGATGGCTGATCGCACTCTGCGTCAGACGCAATTCGTCTGCAGCTTTGGTGAAACTCATATGACGTGCGGCAATTGAGAAAACCCGAAGTGTGTCAAGCGAGGGCAAACGCCCCATGGTTCCTATCTCCTGATATGCAAATCTGGCTCATGAGCAGCACAAAGAATGGTCATTTGTCACGGGAGGCCGACGCTGGCAAGGGCTCTCGCCGTTATGATGCAGGGGACCTGCTATGCAAGCCGATCCCCTCCCTCCCGCTGCGCGTATCTCGCTTGCAAGGGATAAAAGTGCAGCCCCGTTGTTTTGTTAGTCCTGATCGACTTCCGAAAGATCCCCGGAAAACCGTCGAACACGGTTCGCAATTTTCTTCGTCAAGCTGCAATTTGCCTGCCAGAGCCTGTGGTATGAGTGCCCAAGTACATGATCGATGCGAACAAGTAGTCGATATTGTCGCTGTATCTCATCACCACCCCCTCTCCGGCCAAGTTTCCGCTGTACTACGGGACATCAGCTCGTCTATTCGGCCGATTCGTTCTTCGCCGCCAATGCGCGCCGCACCGCATCTGTCGCGAGGTCCTGAATGATGCGGCATCCCGCCGTCGCGGTGCGGCCCGCGGTGGCGAGCTGTGAAAAAAACCAAAAGCTGGTCAGCGCGAAGAGCGTATCGACGAGGTCGCGCTGGGCCTTCGGTGGTAACCGGCCATTTTCCGCCATCCGGCGAACGAGGGCCGCGAAGAGCCGCCGTCGGCGCTCGCTTCGCTCGTCGACGCTCAGCGCCAGGTCCGGATCGCTGGCGCCGGCGGCATGCAGGAGCCCAAGCGCGCCGGGGTCGAAGGTCCAGAAGTCGCAAAAAATCGCGATGACCTGCAGCAATGCGGCGTGCGGATCGGAGGTCGCCATGGCCTCGCCCAACCGATGCAATCCACCGCGTGCGGCACGTTCGTCGAAGACGGCCTCCAGCAAGGCCCGTCGCGACCCGAACTGATTGTAGACAGTCAGCCGCGTCACCCCCGCTTTCTTGGCGACGGCTTGAAGCGAGAAATCCTCGATTCCTTCCGCCGTTCCGAGAATCGCTGCGGCTGCGGCTACGATCCGGTCACGGGTCCGCGACGCCGCGGCGTCGCGGTTAGGACTTTGGTAGGGCCGCGGGCTCACGCCATGCCAATGACATATTTCAATATACATTATGTATACTGAACATTACGGACATGGTAAAAAGGAGAATTCCGCTATGCAAGCGAGCCTCATCGTCACGCTGGTGCTGCACGTTCTCTTCGGCGTGTTTTGGGCCGGCTCAACTTTCGTATTGGCAAGAACCGGCGGCTATCAGGCGGATCGATTTTTTCGCCCGCAAATGGGTGCGGCTACGATCGCGGTCCTGACCGGCGCCCTGCTATTGTTTTTGCTTCATCGCGGTCCCCCAGGCATTCAGGAATACATCCTGGGCGTTGGCGCCGTGAGCGCGCTGCTCGCCGCGGGCGTCCAGGGCGCAAGCGCTCCGGCTGTGCGGCTCGCGGCCTCCGGCGGAGCGAAGGAATTCATACCAAGCCGTCGCATCGCGTTCAGTCAGCGCATCGCGGCAGGGTTGCTGACGGTCACTGTCGCGTGCATGGCGGCCGCTCGCTATGCCTGAATCGAAACGCTCGTGAGCATATTGGACGCGAAGCAAATGCGGCGGTTCATCCTCGGTGGAAGCGGGCGGTACGGGCCGGCCGCGTTTGCGACAGACCCCTCTCCCCACATGCAAGGAGGTAGCATTCAGCTCTCAAGAATCATCTCGAAGCCGCCATAGATCAATCGTTTGCCGTCGAATGGCATGGTATCTCCGGGCTGCATGCGCGGGTCGGCCATCACCTTTTTGGATCCTTCGTCGCGTACGGCGCGCGACGGCCAAATGATCCACGAAAACACGACCGTTTCATCCTCTTCGCGTTTGACCGCCATGGGGAACGAGGTGATCTTGCCTTCCGGGACATCATCGCCCCAACACTCGACTACTTTCAGCGCGCCGTATTCCTTGAATACGGCTGCCGCCTCCTTGGCCAATTTGACGTAAGCTTCGCGCTTGGCCGTGGGCACTGGGATCACAAAACCATCCACGTACGGCATGATTCTCTCCTGGGTGTATTGCGTGCGACTACCACAATTTCTCTGCGGCTTTTTTCGGCACGGTTCGACGCCTATCCGGATCGGAGTTTCCTCCCATCTAGGCGTCAACGCATGGTTATTGCGTCGAGGGCAGCGGAGATCGCGGGCTTTCCGGCCTTGAGAGCGATGCCGGAAGCCTGCACCCGTCCGGCCGCTGCATCGTTTCCAGCTACCCCGGCGTTCCTTCCCACCAGAGCGACGGCTATTGTCCCGGCCATGGCTATGGCCAGAATCTTAAAGTGGGTCGCACGGTCGGCACCAAGCAGGGTATGGGTCATTTCGGTCTCGTCTTGTGCGCTAGGCTCACCGTAAAGACGAATCAATGACCGGGCTCCCGACAGCGAAATCGAGAATTTCTCACTCACGTTGCGGTAGTGCGCCCATACCGCTCACCTCCTCGAACTTTCCGGCCTGAAGGCGCCGTTCGCACGACGACTGCCGTGTGATATAAAGGGCAGGTTCCCGGATACGGGCACCATGACGCCCGACAAGCAGGACCTCTGATCGCCACAACAGAGGAGCATGCGATGTTCAAAACGTCATTGCTGTGCGGCGCGGCGCTGATCGCTTCGGTGGAGCTCGCGGCAGCAGCCGGAGCGCCGGAACGCGCCATTCCGAACTTCTCCTCCGCCGTTTTCGGTTGGCAGCCCACCACTTTCCTCGACTTCGAGCCAATCGCCGGGAAGGTGGCTCCGATCGGCCCCGATCCGACCTACACGCCTGGCAGGGGCATCGAGCGCCTGTCCGATGCCGAGAACCCCAATCTGAAGCCGTGGGCCGCCGCGCAGATGAGAATGCACAACGATTTGGTGCGCAACGGCCATCGCGCCTTCAACGCGCAATCCCGTTGCTGGCCGGGGGGCGGTCCGGGTCAATTGCTGTTCGTTGCCGAGCCCGTCTATTTCATTCAAACGCCGCCCGAGGTCTGGATCATCTGGCAGCGGAACCAACAGGTGCGCCGCATCTATCTCAACCGCGCGCACAGCGAAAATCCAAAACCGAGTTGGTTCGGCGAGTCCGTCGGCCACTACGACAACGGCGAGCTTGTCGTCGATACCGTCGGCTTCGTCGAGCATCCGTATAGCTTTGTCGACAATTACCGCACGCCCCACACCAAGGACCTTCACGTCGTGGAACGCTGGAAGATCGTCGACGGCGGCAACGCGGTCGAAGCGACCGTGACGGTTGAAGATCCTGGCGCGTTCAATGCGCCCTGGTCGGGAATGGCACGGTGGCAGAAAGCAAACCGCCCGATGATCGAATCGATATGCGCGGAGAACAACCTGAACTACGAGACATTTTTCAAGCTCAGAGAATACCCGATGCCGGAGGCGAAGACGCCCGACTTCTGATTGATGACGGGCCGATGCATCCAACGCTCATCGGAGACCATCGCCAGCTGAGAGGAACCAAACATGCGTTTGATCGCCTTCGCCCTCGCGGCATTCGTCGCCGGCGGCCCTGCAGCCGCACAGACCTGGCAAGAATACAGCTATCCGGCTTATTCCTTCACGGTCGCCTTTCCGGCCGATCCACAGATCGAAACCACGACCTACCGGCTCGCCGACGGACGCACAGTCGAAGCGCACGTCTATGCGGTCCGGCAGAACGACAGCATGCTCAAGGTGACGGTCGCGGAGCTCGCCAATACCGGCCTCGACGAAAGCGCCGTCATCGACCACGCGGCCAAGACGTTGGCCGAGGGCGGCGAGGTGAAGATCAACATTCCCCACCGCATATACCAGGTCTACGGCCGTCAACTCAGCATTCTGTGGGCGGACGGCAGCCGCTCGACGGTCGCCCTGTTCGACTTCAACGGCCGTCTCTACCAGATCGAAGGCAAAGCGCTTCGTGGTGGAAATCCCCTCGACATGCTTCGCTTCCAGCAATCGCTGGTCTTCATCGGCGGTGGCTCGAACCGCTCCGCGGAGGCGATCCGCGCCATTCGCGAAGGCTGTCGCGGCGGCGCCGCCAACCCCGCAGGCCTGGATGATCCACGCTGCGCGCGGCAATGAGACTGCCTATGCGGCCCACAACGCTGCGGACGCGATCCGTGCGCCCTCGGCGAGGCTTTTGAACTTCGCCCACACGATCTCCGCTTCGATTTCCGGGCGCTGTCCCGGGACGAGCGTCGAAGCGAAGCCGCAGTCGGTTCCGGCAATCACGCGTTCGCGCCCGACCACCTTGGCCAGGCGCACGATGCGTTCGGCGACCAACTCCGGATGCTCGACGATGACGGACGCGTGGGTGATGCATCCGGGAATCAGCACCTTGTCGTCGGGCAGCTTGAGGTGCTCCCAGATGCGCCATTCGTGTTCGTGGCGCGGATTGGCCATCTCAAACGAATAGAAGCCGGCCCGGATCGTCACGATGATATCCGCGAGGTCCTTCATCTCCATGTCGCTCACGCGCGGACCCATGTTGATGCCGTAACAGGTGTGGTGGCGCACGCGCTCGGGCGGGATGTTGCGCAGCGTGTGATTGAGCACTTCGACGCGTCGCCACGCCCAGGCGCGCGCCGCCTCGACGTTCTCGTCGGGGCTGAGCATGTAATGCATGGCGAGGCGCGGATCGTCGATCTGCACCTGAAAACCGGCGGCGGCGATCGCCTCGTATTCCTCGCGCATCGCCTCGGCCACGGCGAGGACATGCTCCTCGTCGCTCTTGTAGTAGCGGTTCTCCATAAACCCGGCGCAGCTCGATGGGGAGACCGACGGCATGAAGGCGTCGAGCGACGACGCGCCCTGCAGCGCGCGCCTGAGATTTTGAAGGTCGGCAGCGAGCGCCTCGTGCCCAACGTATCTGATCGGGCCCGTGCATGCCCATCGCGGCCGTGCCGAGCCCGAATGGGCGCCATCGCGGTAGAAGGTCGGGAACGCGATGTTCTCGCGGGTGCGCCGCTCGCCCGCCGCCGGCGTGATCGGCTCGATGCCCGCCAGGCGATCGGCCGCGTAGGCTTGAAAGCTCGTCTTCGACTGTTCGCCGTCGCTGACGATATCGATACCGAGATCGGCCTGTGTCTTCACGCTTGCCGCAACGGCCTCGGCGGTCAGGTCCGCCAGCTCGCCGGCGTCATAAGGCTGCCCCGTCATCCGCGCGAACAGCAGCGCGGAGAGCGCGTCGGGACGGGGCAGGCTGCCGGTGTGCGTCGTCAGGATTCGCCGGTGACGCTCGTCGAGCCGGGACATCATGGTCCTCCGTTGGGTGCAACACCACGCTGTCATCGCCCGGCTTGACCGGGCGATCAAGTAACCGCCGCCCCCCTCCCTACCCTCCCGCGAGCGGGGGGAGGGTAGGGGAAGGATAGGGGTAGGGAGCATCGATTGGTTTTGATACCCCTCCCTCCAATGACCCAGGGACCGCGGGCGGTACGGAAACCAGACGGCATTGATTTTGTTGGGAATTCCAAAATTAGTTCGTTTTGACTGAATCCGGCGCCGAACAGTCCTATACCGTACATAGTATTATCATACCTTCTTCGGCCGCCGTCGGCGTGCAGCCTTCCGGCGCGCCACGTCGAATGCGCGGATGGCGCGCTTGCGCCGCGACAGCGCGACGCGTTCGTACCAATCGAGCTTAGCGAGCCGCGCGCTGATGTCCGAAGGATGTGGTCGTCAAATGGGATTACGCACTATCAACCGTGGTGCCCTGGGGCCACGGGTTGGGGCGCGCGAGGGCATCAGCCAGAAGCATCGCCCAACACAAACGTTCGGAGAGCGAAGGTGGGCGGCGGAACCCCGTTAAATCGGGGGCGAGTTGTGAGGTCATCGAGGGTCGGCTTCGCGTCAATCGCGCCGTTTCAGGCGCGCCGTGACCGCGGCCGCTTGCCCCCAACGACCGGACCTGTCTGCCAAGGATGGGCGATTCCGAGTCGGGTCATAACCGGACTCATGCGGTGCAGCAAACGAGCCTTATTCGATCACCTCGTCCGCGCGCAGCAGGAATCGTGGGGGTACGGCAAGACCGAGCGCCTTGGCGGTCTTGAGGTTCAGGACCATCTCGTATTTCGTCGGAAACTGCACCGGGAGATCGCCCGGCTTCTCGCCGCGCAGGATGCGATCCACATACGAGGCGGCGCGACGAAAGATGTCTACCTGGTCGGTTCCGTAGGAGAGCAAACCGCCGTCTCTGGCATAGAAAGAGAACGCATAGACCGCAGGTATGTTGTTTCGAGCTGCCGCCAATATGATCGGCACGCGATGCACGGTCATCCATGGACTCGGCATGACGACAAGGCCGCCTCCCGGCTCGCGCCCAAGGGCGGCGATGATGGCCGTTTCGATCTCTACGTCACCTTGGACGGGCGCAATGATTAGCACGACCTTCAGTGACCGGGCCGCCGTCTCAAGTGAGGGCAGCATATAAGTCGATGACGCGGGGGACGTGTCGGGATTGAACATGACTGCGGCTCGCTTGAGGCCGGGCGCGATCTCCGAGAGCAGCTCAAGCCACTTGCCTCCCAGCGTGGCTTCCAAGTTGGCGAAGCCGGTGATGTTCCCGCCCGGCCGGTTGAGCCTAACGACGAGGCCGCTCGCGACGGGATCGCCCAGGTTCGCAAACACGATCGGGATGGTCCGCGTCTCCCGCTGGACGGCAACGGCCGGGTTGGTACCTTGTGTCACGATGATGTCGGGTTGCAGGCCGACCAACTCCTGCGCGAGCGCTCGGCCCCGATTGATGTCAGCGCCGCCCCAACGAAGGTCCATGCGCACGTTGCGGCCATCGGTCCAACCCAAGTCCGCAAGCGCTTGAGTGAACGCAGAGTAGCGACGCTTTCCCTCAGGATCGTTTTCGTCCTGCGGCGGCCCCATGAGCACGCCGATGCGCCGCACGCGGTCGCTCTGCTGCGCGCGCGCCGCGAGCGGCCATGACGCCGCGCCGCCGAGCGCAGCGATGAATTCGCGCCGTCGAAGGCTCATCTGCTCCTCCCTGTGCGTGCTCTGAATTGGCGTGGGACCATAAAGGATAGCACAGCGCGGTGGCTTAGGACACGCCGCTGCAGTGCGGAATCTTGGCACCCCCGACCGAAGGATTTGGGTCAGCAGTGGGTCACCGGCGGACCACGCAGCACGTCGGCGGCGACGGCAGCTTTCTTCAGAAGCGGCCAATCCGGATGTTTCCGCGCCGTTGGCGGCCCATGTCGTCTGAGTGGGGAATTACCGGCGGGACGGGCTCAAGGGCCGTAGGGAGGGGGTCGCCCAGCCAATCCCCGGATCAAGTCCGGGGAGGCCAATGACACGGGAGAGCGGGAAAGTCCTTACTGCTTCGGCTGCGGGTCGAACTCCTGCATCGCGGCAGCGACTTCATCGAGAGTTTGCGCCATCACGTCTTTGAGTTGCTTCGGCGTCGACGATGCGGCAATCGATCCTGCATTCTCGATCATGTTTTTGTAATCCGCCGCCGCGACCACCGAAACGATCTCGTGATTGAGCCGATCGATGATCGGTTGGGGCGTTCCCTCGGCGGCACAGACGCCGAGCCAGCCGAATCGCACATAGTCGATCCCGACTTCCTTCAGGGTCGGGATCCGCGGCGCGTTCTGCAGCCGCGCCGGTGCGGTGACGGCGAGCACCTTGAGCTGTCCGCTTTCATATTGCGGCATGATGGCGAGCGTCGGCGCGACGTAGAAATGGACGCGTCCAGCCACAAGCTCCTGCACGACCTGTGGGCCGCCCCGGAACGGAATCCTGTTCATGGTGATGCCGGCGAGCTTCTCCAGTTGCCGCGCCAGGATTTCCTGGGCCGATCCGGCGCCGATCACCGCATAGCTGACTTCGCCCGGCCGGGCTTCGGCGTAATGCACGAAAGACGCAAAGTCCTGCGCCGGGATCGCAGGGGACAATGCGAGGCCGTAGTAATATTTTGCAATCAGGGAAATGGGCGCGATGTCGCCCAGCCGGTAGCCGACGTCCTTGTAAACGGCGGTATTGATCGCGTCGAAATGCGTGCAGAGCAGGAGGTTGTATCCGTCTTTCGGCTGGGACAGGACGTCCCTGGTGGCGAGCATGCCGGCTGCCGCCGGTTTGTTCTCAACCACCACGCGCTGGCCAAGCCTGTCACCTAGTTTTTCCGCGACGAAACGAGCCGGAATGTCGGTGGGACCGCCCGCCGCAAAGCCGACCACTAGCCGGATCGGTCGAACCGGATAGTCGGCCGCGCTTGCACCGCAAGCGGCGGCCGCCAAGCCGATTGAGATCGCCGCGACGATGCGGCCCATGTGGGGCACCCTGGTACTCATATCGATATCATCCCATCAGCCTCGTCCTGAGGAGCGCGCTCTTGCGCGCGTCTCGAAGGACGGCCACGAGCGAGATCGTGCCCCCGGCCATCCTTCGAGACGGCCGCGCGAAGAGCGCGGCCTCCTCAGGATGAGGTCCGAAGGTTTGAATCGTTCGATGCGATTGGTTTCATGGAATCGATCCTCTAGCCCAGCTTCGGCAGCAGCTCGGCGAAAACGTCCGGGCGATAGCCCACCGCGGAGAACAGGTGACTGCGTGATTCCTCGACCATCGCCTTCAGCCGCACCATGTCGAGGCCCACCACCTGGCCGCGATACTTGCGCACGCGGCCGCCGATGATGACGGTGTCGATATTGCTGCGTTCGGCCGCCTGCACCACGGTGCCGACCGCGTTGTTCGATGGATAGAGGTTGATGTCGTCCGCGCGAATCATGAGGAGGTCCGCCTCCTTGCCAGGCGCGAGCGAGCCGATCTTGTCGTCGAGGCCGGCGCAGTGGGCGCCGCCCATGGTGGCGCAATAGAGCATGTCTCGCACCGTAAGCGGCTTCGGCGGATTCTGGTCGCCCGAGAATCTTCGGTTCTGCGCCACGGCGCGCTGCAGGTAGAACGCCACCCGCATCTCCATGAACATGTCGGTGCTGTAGGAGGTCTCGTTGTCGACGCTCAGGCCCGGCTTGATGCCGTAGTTCCAGGCGGTCTGCAGGGCGCATAGACCCTCGCCCAATCCATATTGTGCATCCGAGCGCGGGCACACGTTGATGTTGACGCCGGTGTCGACGAAGATTTTCCACGTCTTCTCCGGCAGCGCGCCGCAATGGTTGAAGGTGTTGTCGGGACCGACGAGCTTGTCCTGGGCCAAGGGGTCAAGCAGCGCCGCCGCCTGCGCGCCCTGGAATTCGGTCGTGATGCGCAGCCCGAGCTTGCGCGCCAAAGCCCAGTTATCGCGATTGACGCCCGAGAACATGCGCAATGTTACGAGCTGGTCGGTGGAGGAGAAATATTTCTTCTGCAGGCGCTCGAGATCCTGCGGCCACTGACGGGCCCAATCGCCGGCACTGGGCGGGCCGGAGGCATGGACAGCGCGCACGCCGCTGTCGATCAGCGCCTCCACCGCCGCATCGGAGTGATCGGCGCTGCGCGAATTATGTGAATTGTCGATCACGCAGGTGATGCCCGCGTCGACGCAGCCGACCGCTGTCAAATAGTGGGAGGAGTAGTGGTCCTGCGGCCGGTACGCCTTGGCGAAGGAAAGATGCGTTGCGTTGCTATAGTCGGCTATCGTCGGCGAATTGGGGTTGATGCGACGGAGCGGCGCTTCCCAGGAATGGCGGTGGCAGTCAACAAAGCCCGGCACAATGATGGAGTCGTGGGCATCGATCACCTGAGCGTCCGCGGCATTGAGCGTCGGCGCAATGGCGGCGATCTTTTTGCCCTCGATCAGCACATCGCCCTGCACAAGGTCGCCGACCTTTGGGTCCATGCTGATGATGGTGCCGCCTCTGAGCAGAATACGGTCCCTCGAGTCGACAGCAGCCTGCCGCTCGAAGCGGCGCAGGTTTTCTGCCGCGTCCGCAGCCGAGAGACCGCCGCCGGCCGCCGCTCCGGCCGCCAATGTGGCGCCAACCTTCAACGCGCCACGGCGGGTGATGGGCGTGTCATCTTTCATGGGGAATCCTCCTCTGTGTTTTTGTTTTAGTGATCTCTCTGTCAGAGACCTTGTGGCCTCACATGAACCTAGCGCGGATTTCGATCAATTGCGATGACTTGTAGGGTGGGCAAAGGCGCATTGCACAGAGCGAGTTTGTTTGGCACTGCCGTTGTGCGCCTCTGCCCACGCTGTCCCACCGCGCCGTCCGACCGCGTGGGCAAAGTCGCGCGAAGCCAGTGCGAGATGTCATTAGCCGGGACAGGCGACCTTGCCCACCCTACGATCTTGGCGGCTGCGTTCACGGCGCCACGCGAAAAAGGAGCACACCATGGACCTTCAGCTCAAGAACAAGACCGCGCTGGTGACCGGCGGCAGTGCCGGGATCGGCAAGGGGATCGCCCGCATGCTGGCGCGCGAAGGCGTCGACGTGGCGATCTGCTCGCGGCGCCCGGATGCGATCGCGGCGGCGGCGGCCGAAATCGCCAAGGAGACCGGCCGCAAGATCGTCGGCATCCCGGCCGATCTCACCAAGGACGAAGACGCCAGGAACTTCGTCGCCAAAGGTCACGAGGCGCTGGGCCGCGTCGATATCATGGTCAACAATGCGGGCTCGTCGCCGGGCGGCGTGCTGGAGCATCTCTCGGAAGCTGATTGGGCGCAGTCCCTGCAATTGAAATTCATGGGCTATGTGCGCTGCCTGCGCTACGTGTTGCCCATCATGGTCGGCCAAGGCGGCGGCCGGGTCGTCAACCTCATTGGCAATGACGGCGTCAAGCCGTCCTACTGGGAGATTGCGCCGGGCGCCGCCAATGCGGCGGGACAGAACCTCACCCTGTCGCTTGCCGGCCAATATGGCCGGCACGGCATCAGCTTCTGCGCCGTCAATCCGGGGCCGGTGCGCACCGAGCGCTGGGACGGCCTCGTCAAGGCCATGGCCCGCGACATGAAGCTTTCCTACGACGAGGCCAACGGGCTCGCTCCGGCGTCGATTCCGCTCGGCCGCATTGCCGAGGTGGACGAAGTTGCGACGCTGGTGGTGATGCTGGCGTCGCCGCTGATGCACATGGTCAACGGCACCATGATCGAGATCGACGGCGGCCAGGAGAAGTCGCTGATGGACCGCCTGCGCGACCGGTAGGGTGGGTAAAATCGCCTCGCATCGACGAACAATTTGAACAGGCCTCGCCGGCGATTTTGCCCACGTCGTCCAACCTCTCCGTTCGACCGCGTGGGCAAAGTCGCGCGAGGCCAGTGCGTCATGTCATCAGCTGCGGCTGGCGACTTTGCCCACCCTACGTGCTTGACAAGGTTGCGGCTACGCGGACACTTGCAAATCACGAATTGCGCCGGAACCCACTGGCCGTCTCGGCGACCTCCATCACGGAGACCCGTCATGAAAACCTGGAAAAGCCTGATCCCGCTTGCCGCGGCGGCGGCCGCGGCCGTCACCACACCTTCGTTGGCGCAGAACACCATCAAGATCGGCGAGCTCAACAGCTACAAAGCGGCGCCGGCTTTCCTCGATCCTTACAAGCGAGGCATCGAACTTGCGCTCGAGGAGATCAATGCGGCCGGCGGCGTTCTCGGCAGGAAATTGGAATTCGTCATCCGCGACGACGGCGGCAATCCGGGCGATGCGGTGCGGGTCGCCGAAGAGCTGGTGACGCGCGAGGGCACCAACCTGATCGCCGGCACGTTCCTGTCCAATGTCGGACTTGCGGTGACGGAATTCGCCGGCAAGAAGCAGGTTTTCTTCCTCGCCGCCGAACCGCTGACCGACAAGAT